>Ga0163217_1113992_pt1 | contig 12748 bp, 8 predicted proteins | sample SynspAceP_FD_185933 | JGI IMG/M metagenome (GOLD analysis project Ga0163217, IMG submission 185933) | Saline lake microbial communities from Ace Lake in Antarctica - Synechococcus sp. Ace-P (PacBio error correction) | ecosystem: Environmental > Aquatic > Non-marine Saline and Alkaline > Saline ... | reverse complement strand
GCATAAGCGGAACGACATTTTACGCGTTGCTATAATGTTGGTGGCGGCACGGTTGCATTTCTTCACATCGAAAGTGCATCCAAGCAGATTGTAGAGTACAACGCACTAGCCCGGAAGAAAATACTCGAGGCAGCGAAACGAACTAGCAAGAGCAAAACTGTTTGCCTACAAAAACGCCCTTCTTCATAGACCTAATCCCGCTTGGACCAAAATTACCCAGTCGTTAACTTGTCTTGCAGTATGGAATGCGTTTGCCTTATCGTGTCCATTTGGGCAAGACAGTACAAAAGCAACCATTCGCACGTTTATGGAAGAATAGATTAATCTATTTTGGACCAAGATAGTAAAACTAAAAAGGCCTGCAAAAATGCAGGCTTTCTATATAAAATGAATTTCATTCGAATCAATTTAAGACGATTTAGCAACCGAACCACCATAAAGTAAAAATAATCGACCTACTGTTCCGTGACAAGACCCTAAAAAACTGCCTGAATACAAACCAAAACGAAAATGTTAAACCCCACCACACAAAGAGCCTACTACCCCATCACGCATATACCCACTAAACCAAAAACCAGCCCCTTTACGAACTGACCAGCAACCCAACCCGCTAACGCACCAATAACTAAAAAACGAAAGTCTCCATAATATAACCTTATTTACGGTGCAAATTTATAGTCTCTCTAGACTATCACTGCATCATTTAATCCTCACAACATAAGCCCGCTCACTCTGTGCAACACTGACCCTTAGTCTTTTCCCCCACTTATATGAAAATATCAGTTTTTTACAAATCTGAACAGTGTTCTTTTAAAGAAAGATTCTTTCAGAAAGCTTTTAAACACCTGTTACTCAGTTTCGATGAAGGAAAATCTAAATGGGTAAGTACATTTGTAGTTGTTTGAAAAAGGCGGGTCGAAAATCTATGACGCCCGCGCTTAGCTCAATCTATGATAATAATCACCATTTCTTAGGCTTTGACTTGTGACACTCGCACAGTTACCTTTCGCGTTTTTACAGTGGAGGTTTGCCTCTCCCATTTAATGGGGAGGAAAAGCTTGGACGACATGTGCCGCATTGAAGAAACCCTATCGTATTGATCATTATCTAGCCGCGCAAGCGCGCACCATTTAGCAATGGATGAAAGAAACAGATTTTTTGGTTTTTAATGAAAGGCTACCCAAGTTTGTCTTCATGTAAATGATATGGGCAGACTCTGGTCTCTCTATAGACGCCTGCTAAGCGTTATACTCAACCTTCTGAGATTTTGTCTGTACAAAATTGGGCCGAGGCACAGATTTTTCTCGTTAAAAAAGTCAATATTTATTAAGAAAGCCGTTGACCGGAAAGCCTATCATTGAGTTGCCAAAACTGCAAAGTAATGTTACACAAAAAATTGACTTTTATTTAACAGCAGCTTTTGGGCCTCGCAAAAACCGATAAAGCATGCATGACATTGCTGACTTCAGCTTGAAAGTTTGCCTACGTAAACAGCTACGGCAATTTAGAACAACTAGTTAGCGTCTTTTATCACTCTTTACACTAGAAAAAGCCAACACTAATGTGGCTTTTTTAGTTGGTCTATCTGCTATCAATAATTAGTCAATTATCTGTATTATTTAAAACGCGAAAGCCACACAACACTCAATAAATACTTATCTTGCACCATCCATGTACATATTTGCCACCCACTCTATTTTCTCAACGTAAGGGTGAGTAGCGGAGTCATAGTCACCATCTACGTCCCCCTCTGCGTTACCACGTTGCTCACGCAAAAACGAATCGTTAAGGCTTAATGGCGCAAAACGCGGCATGACCATTTACCACTAATACGCACCCATTTGCAAGCAAACTCTCTGTCTCGTAGCTCAGGATTAAATCATAAGCCACCACATAAACAGATAGTTAATGTGCTCACCGGTATCTCTTCTAGATGCGCAAGTCACGAATGCCAACCATACAAATACCTCGACACCTACGCTTAATAAGCTTTAACCACGACTATGGTTTTCTTGCAATCTCAATTGACCGGCGTTGACGACAAATAATACTTCATATAGGGTCGATTACGTGCTTCTAACGCCTTATTAACTTCCGACGGCCTCTCGACAGAATTAAAATCCGTCCGATTATTATGTCCGTATTTAGCAGCAATAACGTTCTTCATCGCAAACGCCGCCACACCAGCACGCTCAAAGCTTCTACTATAGTGCCATAACCATTTAATGCATTGCGTACCGTAATCTGCATCGCAATAATAGTAAAAACGCGCAAAACACGACCAATTCTATCGCGCTCTTTAAAACTCCTTAGCGTGCATCAGAGCAAAATCTGCGCTGCCAATACCTAAGCACCTACAGAGCCACCTAAAATACCCACTCAAACCAATATCCTGCAGCAATACAGAGCCGACTATCGGTATCAATTATAGTACGCAGATGAATAACACTTCATCACTTACTAACAAATGCTCGAAAATCATGCGCAAATTCATGCTTAAGTGTTGCCATAAATTCTACTCCTAAAAATGTACACTAAGTTCATGTACTAAATGCGCGTATTATAACTCTCCTGGTCTTTCTTCATTATATTCCAACCCAATGTAGTTTTTGAACTTTTGATTACAAAAAAAATTAGTCCGTGAAAAAAATATCAATAAAAGCAAATTTCTACTTTTTACTTGTTAAACACCTCAGGATCACTTTTCTGTACAGTGAAAACAGTTGACAGTAACAAACTCTAGGATAACATTACTGCCCCATGCATTCCCCCCATGCACCCTTTATATCTAATTTATGATAAATGTTAGGCTCTCGAATGAAACGGCTTACCTCATCTGTTTTCTATCGCATACTGTTTCATCGCTGTTTACCTAAACCAATATATCCTTAAAATTGGCAAACAACAATCGCCATCACACAGTTCGTCGTCATCTCCTACTACTGATTCTTTCGGTTAAAATGCTTCGATGAAACACATTATTCATTACCCAGTGGCTGGAATAGACTCTTATCAGCGATGCTATTATAAGTATGTTAGGTTTTCTATTGTTGCTGGTGCTTAGAAATCGATCTCGGCTGCGTTTAAAACGCCAGACGCGGAAATCACAATATGGTTTTATTCTCCACTTTTTCTACTCTTTATTGTTGGCCTATTTAAGCTTTATCTGTCGCTCATTTAAGCTTCCTGTGCCTTTCCATCTATTGCTTACTTGTCGCTGCATTGATCAGCCTACCGACCCGATTGCTGTATGCATCATAAGCAGAGAGCGCACCGCAAGTATATTCGATTCAATTAAGGAGAGTCGCTCTTGCACGATGGGGTTGTTTGGTTATTTTCACCACAATATTGCCGTGCTTTTTATGGCACAGAAGCCATTCCAGAAAATTGCTAGCTATTTTTATCGATGCGATTGTGTATTCGATTTGTCTTGTCATCGCGTGATGTCACTTTCATCATCAACTGCAAGGACATAATTACCGCGTCTTACATAATGTTAACGTCTTCCATTCCTTCTGCGGTTTGCTCTCGCCAATATTCTTGGGAAAAATTCAGGTGCTATTGCCATGTGACCAGCGGCATCCTTCTCGTAATATTACGCGAGCGAAAGCTTAAAAAAGGTCGCGCCAGATCGCACTTCTACTTAAAACTTCGTGCATGCAACAGACACTTCTTAAAATGCTTGTTGTTCCTCATATCGTTATGTGATTTTACCATACCATATCATGGAACTCATTGATTTAGCTTGTATGTCCCCTTGTTCTTCTGCTCCTTTATTCAGCGTTGAACCCTTATCTTGTTTTCATAACCTACCGCCAATTACATAAAGCATTCAGTGAAAAATCTTAACATGTTTGTTACGCGGCGACTTCTCTCGCAATGACGGCCCATCCAGCACCAAATTAAAATTGAAAGGTTAGATCTACATGACATTATGGTCATCATCACCTACCTTGTCGATCTTCTCAATCATAGTACAAGCTCACATTCTCCTTGATACTAAAAAAAGCATCAAAAGCGCTGAAAAATAAGCAAACACGCTAAACAATTATGCGTAACAAAGCAAAAGCCAACATCTATGTGGCCTCTTTTTCAAAATAACGCTCTAATAAAAATTTCTTAACTTTCGATTCACCAGAAAAAAAGCTCCATCATCATAAAACTTAATGTTCGCGTTACATTAAAAGGCGATTATCTCATCTGCATAATAAAAAAGCTTCTTTGCTTTTCCATATAAAGTCTTTCGTATGCCGCTTTTCCATCATAGGCATGCAGTACTACTTGCACTTCAATCACTTTCAGATTCACAACAACAACACCATGGTGCCGTATTTATAAATGATCTTCATTTTTAAAATCTTGAAAAATTCCACCCCGTAAAATCGTTCACTCTAGTTTTCAGGTAGTGTAACATTACTTTTTGCTCAGCGTTAAAGTAATCAACCTTAAAAAAATAAAAGGAACAATAACAGCCCATTACTTCCATATGGGTAAAAATAATAAGGTGAGCTGTGACTTAGTCTTTTTCCAGTTCTGAATCAACATTAATTAAACACCATCACGATATAAATATAGGCAGCAATCACACCAACAAGAATCCTACCGCAAAACCGAAATCCCATGACTTCTCACCATCGGGATTGTCGCTATAAAAACCTTCCCCATGAAATAATCAATCGGAAAGATTGACAACAGCAAAGCTGCTGAGAAAAAAGCAGAACGACCCAACCTTTATCCTTCCAATTGCTACATCGCCACACCTTATATAAACTACATCGGTCCATTCTAATGCCTTCTAAAATTATTTAAGCAGCTTAATATAGTCCAAAGACCACACTTATACCGCGTTTTAAATAAATATTTTCTATTCGAGTCAAATGAAGAGCAATACTGTATTTTGTTCGTTTTACTTAATCATATATCAAACACTGGACAAGTCTCTAGGTCGCCTCTAACTTAATGAATGAAGCCCATTATACAGACCATCGTTAAACTTTGAAAGAGTACAGAAAAGAACAAGTAAACTTTATTATTCCAACGACTTAGCGATCTCTTTCACATATGTCAATGACTGATTAAACCAACTGCTTACAATCTTGCACCATTGTTGATAACCATCTGATTGCAACTCGCGTTACATAGTAAACGTATTATAGTGACACACTCACCTGCGCTAAATAGTACTGCCAACCCCAAGATAGAATCATGCATCCTAAATCCGCATAGAAGTCATTCCCACTTCATATTCAATAAGGCAATCCATAAGAAGGACAATCCTGACCTCCAAACCAATATATCTGGTAACGTTTTCTAATCGTTGCTGACTTAAACGCTTACTCTGAGGACAATGACTCTGCCCACAAGTTATTCTGAGAACATGCACTTCCCCTTGCTTTCACCAACAGCCCTAATTTCATTACCGCCAAATATGGCCGACAACCATATGGCATCAACTGAACAGGACCCTCTTAGTTGGTTGAACATGTGCTTTTGCAATCAGCATCCATTAATAAAATTCACGACTTGCGAAACCAGGGACGTAGCACACCGTTATTACCCAGCCATCAATACAATCAAAACATTACGAACTTTTATCATCATTTTCCCCCTTAACTATCTCCCGCTCGGCTGAACAATCTCTTAAACTGGTTTTACTATCAAAAAAATCAAAGATTGGATTTCAACCTAAGTGACAAGTTAAATTGTAAGGCTCATCAGCCTCACCTAATTACACCATTTCTCTCTAATGCCGCACCAATTTGCCCATTGCCGGTAACTTTCTAGCTTTAAAATTCAACTACCTCATCCACTTCAGATAAATTCCTGTAAGCCAGTTTCGTCTTTCAACAGTTGCTTAACGCTTTAACTGACGTTTATGAATTGGCTAAGTTTTCTTTGCCTCACCCATTGTCTCCAATTGCTTCAAACGTTTTCTTAAGAAACATCGCTAACTTATCACAGCACATTTGGACACCTCTTACCTCAATTATTTGCTAAAGAATTTCTGACCGTAGGAAACACCCTATACCCGTCAAACTCTTTTAGTTTTATCGTCGAGATGTCCATAAGTTCCAAACTCAATCACTTTCGCTGCTTAGATGTTACCAATCTCAAGCCTCGCTTCTAATCTGAGTCAGTTACGGAATCAATAACTCTTCCATTTTTTAATGACTCGGTCTCCCAACTTCACGCATTCAAAACGTTGCGCTCAATACGGGCAAGCACAGGAATCACAGTCTCTCAATGGACGTTAATGTATCCAACGATATTCCTAAAGGAACGTCTAAACCACGAACGATCTAACCCTCGAAAATCGACATCCGCACCCGGAGCAAGCCACTGACATTAGAATCAAACAAAAAAAACATATTCGATTGTTACTGATCATAAGTATTAAATTCCCTCTTCTTTGAAGAAAACAAACGAACTATGAAATCTTGAACTGTTGCCTGACCTTGCTTAACCCAACCGAAAAAGAGATGCCACCCGATAAAAATTCTCTAACGAGTCTAAATCTTACTTCAAAGCCTTGCACGGCTTTAAAAACAATCCTGTGTAATCAGAACTGAACCACACACTCCACTAGAGCATCGTAAGAGCTAACCCACGACTCATAAGTGAGATCCTGATTCTGCTGTCGAAGCCATCTTCTTTCATATAACCAACCTCGTAGCCGCGAAAAATGCACCAACAACCGACCATTAAGTTTAGCGCTTGTCATTCCACTTTTCAGAAGAATTCGAAACCCCTCTTTTTTCTGATATGGTGGCTGACTAAAAACTCTGCACTCTCTTGTACCCCTCGCCGGTACATATCAATATAAGCACCGACCAATAACGTCCCTAATCCACTAACTCCTTCTCTCCTATCCGCGTTTAACCCAACCCAAAACTTGGTTCTCACGTAACATTTTTGCCTTACTTATTCATATCGCACCGTGATAATGCATTGCTATCAACTGAACGTATAGCAAGACTTTTCCTAACATCTACATTACGCTTATTAATTTAGTTTACCCCGCCTCACCCTTCTGCATTTTGAGCTATTAATTAATAACAGCCTTGACTTCCCCAGTTTTGATAGACGCATCCAAGCCGGCCACCATAATAAGCAACAAGAGCAACTAACATAAAATGAGTGAAGCGTACCACGATCGAAGTTTCGACATTCCGTTTCTTCATTCCATCTTTTTTCTCCTGTACACGCCATTTACTGAGCCCTCTTTTATCCATAATAACCTGGATCAATAATACCATCGGCGCCAACATAAGTTAAAATGGATGAGCTACGGTAAAAGACAACAACCGCCGACCCTGTAAATCGACATTATAATTCCCCCATTTGAACCCAAAGCCCGTCAATACAGTCCACGACAAAAATATCAATCACGACCAGCGCCCCCCACAAGCTTCAGTAATACATACAAGGCGTATTTTTGCATCGTTCTCGCTCTTTAGGGTAATACCATCTGCCAGATAACACAAGCAACTTAACGACAGCATCTTAAACAAAGGATATCACCACTCTGGCTAAAAATATATACCCAACCACAGGGTACAACCTAAAAGACCACAATAGTAAAACGCCACCATAATAGTGAGGCTCATTTCCACCTAAAAAGTTCTTCTGCATAATGGAAACCATTCCGAATAAAGCATAATCACGGACTCAATAGGAAGCAATCTGCCCGGTTTAAACGTGTGGCGACGCTATGAACGATGACCCAGCGACTGCAAGAAAACGCCGAGTACCCAAGCAAGTGCACCACAAAAATGACATCCAATTAGCTCTTGTGTTTTGCGTTATCTGCTTTGCTAATGTGAGTTTTCCAAAACCACGTGTTTAAACATCAGATCATTGACCATGACCTTGCCAATTGATCCAAAACCAACGACGAATCAACCAAGCTAATGTGTTTAATACAACAGCACATAAGCACAAAAGCCCAAAACGACAGCCCTAACTCATATCTGCCCAAAACTGTCCATCACTAACGACAACCAAAAGACGACCAAAAACATCAACCGATCAAACCACGGCGAAAACCAATACCCAACATTGAAAATACGCTTATGCATCTCACATGATGATTATCAAAGGACTACTAGGAAAAAATACGTCTAACAGTAGCAATAGGCAAAAACAAACAGCGCCAAACTAATAATCGCACTTAATATCAAAAATCCTGATGATCAGACAGTAACCAATATTGAATAATTTGATACTTCGTTCAGCACTACTACTAGAAAAACCGAGAAAGGAAAAAGCCAATAGCGAAAGCGAGCATAAGAAGAGCAAGAAGCAGCCCTACCAAAAATTCGCCCTTTAACATGTTCAGAGCACTTATTAAAACATGACCCCGCAACGTATCATTTAAAAACCGTTCCCACTTGTAGCCCGGCGGTTATACGAATGAAAGTAAAATCGCACTTCATCACACGGCCGTTACATCTGTCATAAAAACAATGATAAATCTACCTCCCAAAAATAAAAAAACAAAAACGTCTCCGTATATAACACGACATATTAGATCCAAAACCATAAAGGCCATCTAAAGACAAATGACAACAACAGATTTAATTCTCAAAACAAAATGCACATTTGCTAAACCCCATTCGGTGTCACAGACATCGTAACCTTCTACTATAGTATTAAACACATTTGTTAAAAAGGATTCTTTATTGACCCTACAAAGCAATCACCACTGTCAAAAGACCTGAGACAGAATTAACCGACGATTTATTGAAAATAATGACTTTTCCAAAACCAAACGCCTACTGATGAGCAGAAATGCTAATCAAAACTTCACACCTATTCACTGGACCCAGCATGCCGCGTATGAGCTCTGATGAAAAAAGCTTTATATCTCTCCCCGTAAAAACTGGGTGACGTATGCGCAGCCAGCGTATGCAATCGTAGAATCTAAAAATGAAAACTCCCCATAGTTAACTCGCGTTATGGTTTAATGGTCTTAACAGAATATATGCACTAAACGACGGAAAAGGCTTAAAAACAAGATTCCAAAAGAATTGCTGCCGATTTGCTATTTTATCCGTTATTTGCTTTGCCTGGTATTACTGCTTATCACGTGTATTTGAAGTCTTTAAACCTGTAAAAAGCCAAAACACTCATCGTAACAGCACGCCGGCCGTTCTGTGCTTCTTTAGTTGAACAGATGGCTAAAAACTAGTCTGACGTTAAATTGGTCGCGGTATCTGAAAAGAAAGAAAAGTGCCTGTGTTACCGAAGAGCTTGGTTTTGATTAACGCTCTAAATTACAAAGACAGGTAATTTTTGAAGAACAGCTCAGAACGCGGCGCAAAAATGCATTGACTCAATTTTTTGAAAATACAGGTGCGTTCAACAAGCCCAATATTCAATGCTATTAACCTCATGGGCGAATCGCTGCTGTTTGGTTTAATCGCAGAATACAACAAAAACAGGAAAAAGCATCACCAGGGCCAAGCTGTAATTGGTAGCATATTAAGAAACGCCTAACGATCCAAGCTCACCATGCCTATCATTTCACCGTATCAACGAATACCGGACAAGCACTCGGCGATAATGCTCGAAAAGCACTAAAGTACCGCACGCAGTTTTAGAGGGATTAGAAAGTGCACCGAAAGTCTCAATTTACCTGTTTTAATGCGAAAACAAAGCTAAGCTCATTAGCGTTATAAACCACAAAATAAAAAACCGAAGTAAGACGATCAGTTCGTTTTTTGTATGTTTGGTATCTAGGAAGATGCAACAAGCTCCCTTGCCTCAGGATTGGGATAAAAAAGCCGTTTAATTCGAGGCGAGTATCGAACTGTGGAATTATGTTGACCTATTTTTTCAGGTGCTCAACAAAGGAATTCAGGCTTTTAGGGCCTGCCCTTCGGTCTTTCAGGGAAAACGCCACACTGCGTTGCGACTCTTTGAAAGGAAACTACATTCCTTCAGAGTCGCCGCCTTATTTGACGATTTCCTGAAAGACTGAGGCCTTAGGTAGACTATTCACCTTCCCTAGGCTCTTTATTCAAATTCTTTATTTAATATTTAATTGCTTTCTAAAACAACTCTAAGATAGCGTAATTTTCAATCAACTCGTCGTTTACCGTACGACTGATCTTCGAACACCCATCATAACGTCAATAACGGCACAGCCAGATATTCTGCAATAGTGCCGGCCTTCATAGTAATCATCCAACCAACCAAGCCGTTACGATATAGCATTCGTCTATTTTTTCTTTTATAGCGGGAGGAAACCTTGTATTACGCTCAGACAGGTTCAAAACAAACAAAAGCCCGAACTTCTGCCAATAAATGGAGAGCATCAGCAAAATCGCCATTACCACGCCTCGTTCGGCCAAAGACTTAACCAACGCCACCGTTAGTTTTCAAATAAAACTCGACCCAAAGCATAAATCACATTTAATAAGAGATAAAAACCATAAAGCACGACGATTCAATTTGCCATCAACATACGTCATAAATTACATACAAAAAAAAACAATCATCGCCATATTAATCAAGCTTCGTTGCCATCCAGGCACGCCTAAGACTGAAAAAACAGCATGAATAATCAAAGGCCGACAAAAAGGTTGTAACCAAAAAGCCACATCGGTATTTGCGTGTTGTTCGAGCTCGTATCCGCCGCATTCCACAATACATGTCGCAAGTAAAAAAGCAAATGCAGCCACCACAAAAAGAGGCGTCGCCATCAAAAACACCCGTACTATCGAAAATACTAATCACAAAACCGAGGCCAGCAAGCCAAAGCGCTCCGTCCGACCGCAACGGTAACTGGGTACGCTAAAACGACGCCAATGAATATAAGCCGCCAAAGTTATAATGCTGTCGCTAGATGACACCCGTAGCTAGACTGGCTCTACCCAAATAAAGAAATCCTGAAAAGCAAATCAACACCGCCGGCAAAGCCAGCAAGCAATACAATCGCAGGGAAGCGCCATTTTTGGCCGCAACAAACAAAACACTTCTGATAGCCCCCATGCCAACGCGGTAAAAGATCCAAAAACCTTACACTTTCATTAATCGATTGAAGCACCCAAAGCAAGAAATATATACAAACACAGCGCAAGCAATCACGACAAAAAATATCGTTAAAGCCACCTACTTAAACGAAAATTTTCCTCATCGACTGAGGACGTTCCCTTAGATGACGACATAAGTGACGAAGACTCATCAACAAGACGTATGCAGTAAAACCCCTTTTTTAACCGCCCAAATTTATATCTTCATCTGTATAACATAAAACTTATCCTTTAATCCCTAAACATTTAAAAACATAATAATTTCTATTAAATACAAAAATAAAGAACGTCAGAACTTCCTCTTATTTCCATTGATACGAAGACCCAGTGCTCAATATAACCACAAGGAGCCATCCAGTCAATATTACACAGACTGTAGTTCAAAAATAACAATTTACTAAAATACAAGTTGATGCAAATATTTGAGTACCTTCTACAAACGCCCTTTTTATACACTCTATATAAAACAATAATAAAGACCCTAAAAAATGGTTATACAAAAATAACCCCGTGACACTGTCACATTACGCTCCTAGATTCGTCCACCCCATCACTAAAAACTTACAACTTAAATCCAGTACGAACTATACCAAAGCAACCCCCTTAGGTAAAAAGATGAGGCCTTATAGCGCCACCAAAGTAATCCTTTCACTTGTTCAGCAATAAGAACATACTGATCTTGTTGCGCATTTATGTTGACAATTTTTATTAAAATCAACGCAACCACAGCCCTTTAGTTGGCAAAAACGACCTAGGTTTAATTAACTATGATGATGGATGGTGAATATCATTGAGTAAAGGTTCAAGACAACAAAAAAGATTTCAAAAAAAAGAAAACGCTTTTAACAGCAAAGGAAAAAAAAAGCAAGCCCAAAGGCTTCAAAAAAATCCTCAACAAATGTTTTTTTAGCAACTTAAGTTCTCAATTGGCCACCGCTGCGCCATGTGCCTTATGCGAATAATTCAAACCGGAATTTAACCATCATTTTGATCCATTCAAATACGCGTTTTTTAGTAAAAATCTAAGGACGTGAAGACTTTTTTGTGACCCACCTTTTCCTTTTGCCGACGTTTTTCGTTGCCCCCTTTGGCGCACTGAAAGTTTACACTTGGCCGTTTCCATACCTTGGCTTCTTAGCATTCAGCAAAAGGGCGCCTGTCCTTTCGTTTTTAAGAGGCTTGCTGGTTTTTCGCCCGTCTTCCTTTCTTCGGGATGCCTTAGTATGGCCCTTTTGTGTTGCCTATAGATTTTGCATTCAGTCGCTGTTTTCTCGGGCCTTACGGGCTTTTTTGCGGGTATTGCTATTTTCTGAGAAGAATTCTTCGGGGACTGATTTTCAATATAAAAATCAGCTAACTTTCTTTTCGTTAAGTCCCCGCCATTTCACCCCACAGGGAACGCCCTTTTTAAACTCACGTTCAATAATTACGAGTCCGGCTTCTACATTCACCGGGTCAATAACCAATGTGCTCGGCCACCCATTCCGACGAACTCTGACGATTTAAGTGACCTGTTTAACCATAAATCGTTAATGTTAAAAAAAACCATTTTCGCCGTTTACCTTAGTTCCACAGGGACATTTTTGTTTTTTTTTCGTTCATGGTCCCCAAGGATAGGAAAAAAAAAACCCGTCCCGCCCGGGAACATTTTTTTTTTAAAATCTTTTTGTGGTGTGTGGTGTTGGTGTCCCCTCCTTCCTTTTTTTGGGGTG
>Ga0163217_1043554_pt1 | contig 12748 bp, 16 predicted proteins | sample SynspAceP_FD_185933 | JGI IMG/M metagenome (GOLD analysis project Ga0163217, IMG submission 185933) | Saline lake microbial communities from Ace Lake in Antarctica - Synechococcus sp. Ace-P (PacBio error correction) | ecosystem: Environmental > Aquatic > Non-marine Saline and Alkaline > Saline ... | reverse complement strand
TGACGTTGAGCAAGAACCTAAAAACCAAGACCGGTGGAAGAGATTTTCCGCCGTGCCAGCCCGGCCTTCACGTCTTGGTCGATTTGCGTCCGGATCAGGGACCCGCCTCAATCTTGCGCACGCTGGATTTTCGACTTTTTGAATGCTGGACGCGGTGACTATTGCCGAGGTCGCCCGCAAAATCGAGGAAATTTTATGATACGCGAATTGGGACTTTCGACCGGCTGAAACCCTTATTTCACACACTTTGCGATCACGCACCGGAAGATGTGATTCGGCTTCAACGCTTCTTTCGCCCAGGGCTGAGATCCTCAACTGGTGGTCTTTTGCGCCGGTAAATTCATCAGCCAAGCGTTTTTGGAAGAAATACGAAGATCTCTATGCCAGATTGAGGCGGCAGGGCGCTGAAACGGCCGGACGCGAGAGAGCCTTCAGCTTTTGATGGACCACCATCTGCTAGCGGCGTGGAAACTCGGTGCATGCATTCCGCAGAGCTCGGCGCGCTGTCCCCGGTACATCGCGCGCTCGAAAGCATGACGGCTTTGAGGCTCTGGCGGAGGTGCGTGATGAGATCTCGATTTGAGACAGTGCCTATGAGGGACGTGTTTCGGCGACTTCCTCTGCGCAGAGATAAGATTGATCTGGCCGATATGGGAATTAAAGGCATGGAGAGAGCTGGCCGGCCGCAAGTTATTCATAGACCGGCCTCATCGCCGAAATGGAGCGGGTGACGCCAGCGGATGACGGCCAACTCCAGCATCTGATGCCGAGATTTGAGGGGGAAGATGGCAAACCCTTTTGAATGACGGCAACCGAAGGTTGTCGTTTACGGCTATTGCGATACGGCGAACTTACACTCTTCGCCAACTTGCCCCACATTTTGCCAGCGCAGAAACATTCACACGGCATTGTCACCCGGATTGCCGCGGCCCACGATCTGAGAAACATATGACTTCAGTCCGTTCCTCCGCTCTTTGCCCCGCGCCCAAGGAGAAGGGGTTAAGTCATGCCCGGACGAGCCGGCGAGCTGGCATCCTATCGGCACGGATTGCATATCGGAAGGGCAGAACTCAGGTTGCGATACCTGATTCAACTCGACATCCTGGAACCCGGTGCGGATCGTCCAGCGATTTGGCGGATCGACGGATGGTGCAAATACGCAGGATCCAGTGTCAAAAATACTGGCCGACATCCAGGCCCTCGACGAATACATTTTAACCCTTAAGGAAGCGTGTCGAAGCGGATGCAAATCGTCGACATGGCGGGGCACCCGGTGGGAGGGACAACGTGCCTGACGTCCAAAAGCTCGGACGTTGCTAGCCGTGACCCAGGTTCGCGTTTGCAACGGAGGTGATCGAGGTGTAGAGAGTCAAGACGGCTTTCCATACCCCGATCTGGGGATCAATGATTCCGGATGGACCTATTAAATACTCAAGCGATGAATTGATCTTGCGCATGCCCACGGATGACACGTTGTTTGGAGGTCCAAAACGCGGCTTGTTCCGGGGTGATCTTTGCGCTGGCAATCAATGACCCCGCGTGAACCGCGGACTGGGACGCCTGCACCCCGTTACTGATATAAACTCGCGGGGCGGAAAGGTTGTCTGACCAAGCAGTGAACGCTTGCTTGATTGATTTCGCACGGGGCTGCAGGGCAACACATTTCTTTCGCGAATCTGCACGCTTTTAAACCGGAGACGAAGGATTGGGCGGTAAAATGGAGACCTTTCGGACTGCTGAACACCCGCGACCGGCCATGATCGAGGTGAAGAGGAGCGGGACCTGACAGCCTTTTTCTCGGCGGGCATAAGACTGCCCGTGACAGACATCGCCCGGGGAATGGAGGATTGTCGAGCTGATCGCCTTTATCGTGAGTGCGGGAGCCCATGAGGCCCTTTATCAATACCACCCAGACAGGCTCAGCACGTATCCCGAAAAAGGGATCTATTTTGATGCGGTGGGTGCCAGCACGGCTCTGCGGGAGCGTTCGTGCGCGGGTGGATAAGATCGCTGGGACCAAATAAGGCTGGCCCGAGACGCTGACTGCCTTGCACAGCCGCTGTTGCGGAGGCTCCAGGTGTTTCGGTCACGCTCAAGGGGGATGCGTTGCCGATGACATCTTGCGCCATCGCACGCATTCCGTTCCTGTGCTGTCAGCTGGTTGCGGAGAGCGCAGATACAGGCGCGGCGGCGTTCAGCGGCATCGGATGCGCGGGGGAAATGGGTGGTTCGACAATCTGCGTGGCGCCGTGGGTGGACGTGATACGCCGCGGGCCCAAACTGTGGGCCGTGGGCGTGGGGAGTTAGGATCAAGTGCTCGCGGCGCTCCACGCGTAGGGTGCGGACGGGGGGATACGGAAACCGCCTGGTTCTGGCGCAAATCAAGGCAAAGAACGTGAATACGCAGCTTCATCCAAGCTGCGGCGCGGAAAAAAAAAAAAAATCAGTTTAATATAAAAGTGACCTGATGCAGTGGCGAGGCGCGGCGGAATTCGAGCATATGGAAGACGCCAAGGCGCGGGGCACTTTAGTAAAGGCAGGGGCAAGAAACATGAACGACGAATTGAAAAGCTTGAAAATTGCACAGCCCCGACTGACCATGAAACTTCGCCAAGATTGCGGGGCTGTTTCCGGGATGTGTTGACGAGGCGGCGGCGGGATGGCAAGATGCCCTGCGCGTGGATTTTGACCAACTGCCGGAGGAGCCTCTCGGACGATCGTGGAGGGGCGAAGGCGCTTCACTGAATGCGGGCCAAGGCCGCTAGGCGTGATTACGCCCCAATGCGCCCCCCGATTGCCCCAACCTGCGCCCTGTGGCGGGAGCGTGGGATTTTCGTACCACCCGCCGAACTGTTATCGAGGGCGACACCTTGAGGCTCTAAGCTGCTGAGGAGACCTATCTGGGCAGGTCCAAGATGATCTACATCGGACGCCCTATATTAGGGGAAGATTTTGTTTTTGACGATGATTTTTCTGGAAGACCCGGCGGGTTCTGGAGCGGTCAAAAACCAAGACGGATGGGGGGGACAGGTGGTAAGATCGACAGCAATTGGGCGGTTTATTCCCGGATTTGGTTGTCGATGATGTATTCGAGGCTGAACTTTCGGTTTTCTATTAAGAATGATGTTTTTTTTTGTATCCATTTGGTTTTGAGTTGGCCCCCAATTTTATCGCATGGGGTGCCGAGTGTTTTGGTTATGGAGCGATTGTCCGTGTGATTGCAGTCCACACGAGAGTATGGGAGTGGAGCCACCGGTGGTTATTGTCGGGGAACTCGATTACATTCGTCCGTGTTTTCCACGAACCATGGTGCGAATTGGCATGGATGCGATGGACGAGGCTAAATTGGCATTACGACCCAGAATGATGAAAGGGTCGATATTTACAAGGTCCCCAATGCGGCGAACTGGTGGAGGAGGACAGGACGCGAGATAGGCCGCATGTTCTACCCCGTTCCTGAAGCACCAAGGATTGGGGAGCAGGGGTCTTCCGATCGCCTGAGGGCTATGAGAGCGTGGGTCCTGCCCGCAAGCCGGGACTATGATAATGTTGCTGAAAACGATGATGAATGGGCAGTTAGCAGGGTGAGGACTTCGTTGGCAGTATAGCCAGAAACTACTTTGTCGATGGGCGCGAAATAGATTTATGGTCTGGATTTTTGGATTAGAATGGGCACGGAGGTAGCGGTTGTTTGAAAAGTGAAGTTCGAACCCCTAGCCACTGAAGTTATGTGCCCCCAGGATGTCGTCCAACGAAACCAAGAATTCCGGAATTTGTGATTGTTTTTTCGCAGGTTTGGATCCAAACCGCCCATTGCTGTCATGCTTCAGATTCGAGGATGTTGGTAACGAAGCGTTATTTAGTCCAGATGCCGGAAAATGTCCGAAAGGGGTGGGGGCACCCGAAAATGGGTTACACCCATGCGAATTTCCCAAAGAACGATCCGCGCCCCCGCAGGCAAAGGGATCTCGAAGTGGGGGAACACGCACGACTGAACAGGACGTGGTTTCGCGTGTTTTGGAAATCGACAGCTCCATGCGATGTCTATACACGCCCGATGCCAGACCAAGCCGACTGCTTGGCGCGGATGTGGCAAACATCCAGCCACGGACCGTTCCCCGAAGACCTTATGTTCAGGTGTACGGACTGGGGCGTGAACTACCGTGCTATAACGGTGAGGTAATTACCGGCCCAAAGCGTCTTTTTCGTGGCCGGCCGCCCCTTGCGCTTGTTTCGACCCGGCGTGGACGAGATTGCTGGTCAAAGAACCTTGCCACCCGCGCAACCCTTGCGCGTGGGTGTTCCGCCCCCGACCGGCTTCAAGACCGCGACAAGACAACGTGAAAACGATTTCAATCCCTCTCGCCCGAAAGACGTAAGGCGATCTGATTGCCCCCAACCCGAGCGCTTCGCCTGAAACTGACCCGAGTATCGCAACTGGGGCAAACGAGGTGTCCCGAGTTCAAAGAGGGCGATGAGCCTTTTCCGACCAACGGAAATCGGCAGTTATTTCTCGGCTTGTCGAACGAGAGCAAACCTGCGACGACGCGGAGGCAGGCTGGCTGATATTTGGGGTGAATAACAAGACGCAGCGCGTGGTCGCACAAGCTTTCATAGTAATCCTGGAACGCTGATTGCTTATGGAAGCATCAGTTCACGAGGGTTCGAGGCCGGCGCAACCTTTGCCACAATCACGATGTTGGTTCGATGTGACGGCAGCGCAGTTTGATGAGGATTTCCTTGGACGCGTAGGTTTATCGCCGTCGGCTGGAAGGCATCTCGGTCGCTCGGAGAGAGCCTGTTCTGGCTGAGATGCGAAACAGACGATCCGGGAACAACGCAATTCGGACTGGAGTGGCGCATGTTGTGAGTGCACGGTGGACGGATTGGACAACGGCGGCGAATGAGCGGGTGCGCAGCGGGTTTGTCGCAATGCAGAAACGCATCGCCTGAGGTTGTCATGGGTGGTCGGTCGCGAATTTGCTGGACCGCGCGCGCGTAAGCAACGAGGATGTCACGCGCGCGCACGGCTTGTGTGCTGGGAAAGCCAGAGAGCGACTTATATTCTTCCCAATAACTCGCCCAGATTCACATGGAGCTCGTGGTAGGAAGAAGATCGAACTTTCCCCCCGGTCGCCCTTTGCGGGCGAATTGATCTTTTCAACGGATCGCAACTTCAGCTGCGTTCTTTTCCGACGATGAGCTGCTTGCACGCACGAGTGTTCGATACGACAGAAGGTTGTGCTGGGAAGCCCTGCACACTGCATCGGAATTCAGGATTACAGCCAGACCGAGGGATCATTGTGACCGGCAGCCCCGATCGGTGGTGTTCGAGAACGGGGCCGTTTTTTGAGGGTGCCCAGAGGTTAGTCCGAAGGCGACAGAGCCCCGAGGTTATCGCACCCTACTGGTGCAGGCCATGGTTGAGATGGGGATGATTGACCAGATGGGGTATGGCTTCAGCGGATGATAAACTCCAGGGAACCTACTGCGATGCCGATCGAGGTATCGGCGATGCTGTGCTGATGCCGGTCTTATTGGCGGTGTCGTCGATCCGGCCATATACCGCGTGCTGATGGAGAATGCGGCTTGAGCTGACCGATGTCTTGGCACGGGGGACCGAGTGCCGATGGACTGGACGGTGCGGATGGCGCGATAGGCGCTGTTCAAACGCAAGGGGCTGGTTGAGGCCGGCAGCCACGGTTTCGAGTGTGGTGCTGTTGGAGGCGGCTTCGTTCACAGCAGGCGGAATATATTAGACCCGTGCTTTCGATGATCAGCATTATGCGGATTGGTTGCTGCATATATTTAAGTAGTTCGGCCCGTGCTCAGGAAGGAAATCGATAAGTGCTGTGGGATAAGTTGAAGCCCCCCCGATTGCGCTGGATTGATGGGACCGAAAAGAGCAAAAATTTGGCAATATATCACAGGGTTACGGGTTGGCGAGGCGATTTTCACGACCGGTCCAGGCTGCACCGCTCAATGGGAGAGCTGTTGATGAAACGCGAAATTCAAAGAAAATTAAGGAGAGCGCGTGATTTAAGAGAGAAACTACTGAGATCAAGTTCAAGTCGAGCTCTAACAGACAAGGCGTGAATGCGGTGGTCGATTGTTGTAGGTCAGCCAGACAGGACCCTTGGATACACGTCGACCCCGGTGCGAATGCGGCAGTCGGTTTGGGAAGTCGGGGCTTCGGGAACGGCGCGGTCAAGATACAGATGACCGCGATCTTGGAGAAATTAGCAGGTTCCAGCGCATGGCCGTGTCCTGTTTCAGACACAGACTCACGTTTTTGCGGATGACAAGGGAGAAGAGCGCAGTATAAACCGGTGCGGATATCTTCTGGTGTCGAGATGGAGAGGGACGGGTAAAAATACGTCTACATCAGACTATGTTTCGAGCTGCACAACGATATGGACTGGTCAAAGTATAATCATGGTGACCAGTGTTGGCGATCGTGAAGGTGTGGCGAGTCTTATCGCATGACGGCAGCAATTTTCACCGGAATACGGGAGAAGTGCGGGCGTTCGTCTACATTCAACCCGGTTGCCCAGCTGGAGAGCTTTTTGTCGGACCGGGAATCACGTTGATGGTGTATTCACGTGCCAGCGTTCCAAGCTTGGGCGACAATAGGCGGATCTTGACGAAACTGGGACGATTTCCAGTCACGAAGCCGTAGGAGCGTGTTTGCGAAGAACGGCGATCTTGATCTTAGATGACGCAAAGATGGAAGGGCTGGACGCAGGTGACGCTGCAAATTGAACCGCTTGTTAATTCTTGCGTACTCGCCACGCACGACGTCCCACAGGATCGTATGATGCGGGACGCGTTTACCGAGCTGGTTCAAGAAATCAAGTCATGGGTCCGAGACAAGGGCCAAGTGGAACAACCCATTTACTGTTCTGCACGCTGTCCGGAGAGCAGCAGCATCCGGTGGCGTTTGTCGATCTGGAAACAAACGCAGAGGGATCAAGCCGGGTTGCCGAAAGTCGAGAAGGGCCGAAACTGTTTCGACTTTCCAAGGTTGGAGCCTATCGTGGGTTTGTCGTCAGCAATATCGGACGCAGCGGGATGATTAGGTTCACTTTTACCCAATGGCGATGTTGCTGCGCGGGTGAGGGCCGATGGCTGATGTGACCGAAGTGACATACGCCGTATCCAAATCCGTGAGACGATACGGCACATCTAGGACGCGAGCAGGTCCTGTTTGCGCGCGGGTGTGAAGGTTTATCGCTCTTCTTTTATCGGCGAGGTTCGTGAAGTATCGCGATTACGAAGAAGGTGAAAAGGGGTGATATGCCGTGTGTTGAGGGGGAGATCGCGAGGCGGTGGAGGATTTGTCCCCGGCCGAGTTGCCTTTTGGAAAATGTGAATACGGACTTGGGGCTATCGATTTGCCAGACCCCGTGGATATTTCTCATCCGACAGAGGAAAGGGCGAATGACGACCCGAAAGGCCGCAGACGTTGGTGGTTGGTGGGCAATGGACCGAAACAAGGTGATTCCCCGATTTGTTCTCAGGACAGGCGCGGATGTGTCCTTTGCGAACCACGCGGTTCTGGTTTTCCCATTCGGCCGTTGCCGTGAGGTTGGGACCATCCGAGTTCTTTAGTCATGTGCATGGCTAGCAAACCCGGAGCCCAGAATGTCATTTGCGTCGGCAAGAGGTTGGTCGTTGGAGTGGAATTTCGGTCAACAGCAACGGTGAGCGGCATGACACCCGCACGGTTGATGTATATCACGTGCTGGACGTGGTGCTCCGAGAAGCTACAAGGGTTGTTAAGGATTGCAAAGAAATTGCGGAAACCTCTCTTGCGCGTCACCAGCTTGCGATGCGATTACTTTGAAGGCAAAACGCAAAGCGTGATTGAGAAGTTGGTGTTGGACACCATTGGCAAAAACTGGAACGTGTTCCTGATCAAATGACTATGTGATGATGAGGCCTATTACGAAGTATCACGAGGCACGAGTCTGAGAGATTTTCGGTTGATTTGCGGAGATTTCCGAGGGCATGAGACGCGGCTTTCGCTCGATTGATTTACCGGGTTCAAACAGTGCTGGCCCTCAAGACATGTGAGCGACCGTCGCACACGAAGAGAAGAAGACAGTGAACAGGCAATTTTGGGACGCAAGGAGTTAGGAGCTTGTGGCGACGATCATCCAAGGCGATGTTATCAAGTCGATCGAGGCGGGCGGTTGGTTAAGCTGTGTCGATCCGGCTCGGGGAATGCAGGTGGCCCCGCTTCCATATCTTAGGTAACAGAGGGGCACGTTGGCGGACCCGTTATGTGTGCGATGAAAGCTGCGCGCAGGCGAGCTTGTCAGGCAAGTTGCGGACGGAAGGGCGGAGACCGCGCGCGGTCAGGGTGTCATAGACTGATTTGGCACCCTTATCCCGACAAGACTTGACCAGGAAAGGACCGGTTGGCAATTCTTGGTGGTATTCAGCGCAAATTTGGTGGTTTGCGAAAAACCACTTGACAGTTCATCGCCGATGCTTCGATTATGATCCAAGAGCAGAAGGCACGGCGATTTCATCGAGAATTGCCTATGACCGCGCTGGGAGACAGGTTCGATTCAGAGTGTTAGGGGGTGAGACGGCACACGACTTCAGAGGCGACGGAAAAGGTTGAAAATCATGTTTACGATTATGCCCATCGTAGCTCCCAAGGGTCGAGCGCGATTTGTAAGGCACTGGACCAGCATAGGTGATTGTCTATTCGAAGTGCCGAGGATTTCTGATTCGTACACAGTTGTGGCGACTTATAATCGCTGATGGGCATTGATTTCAAGGAGGGAGGGATTCAGCACGTATATTTCGTTGCGAGACCCAATTCAGACAACCATCGTGAAAAATGCGCGAGCTGAGAACCAGTTAGTGCGCGCGCAAATTTCGTTCCGATGAATTGGAGCGATCACAGGATCGAGTGAAATATGATGTTGTGACGGCTATGCGGATCTAATGGCATTGGTAAAAATGTCGCCTGAGATTTCTTCACATTTTTTTTCTTTTTTTCGTAGGGTGTGAGATAGTACCGCGCCAATTTACTTATTTGGATGCTGTTACAAAGTTTGCCCGTCTTCATCTTCCCTTCGTCGCTTTCTCTAGCATATCGCCGCGTCGGGTAGCACGCTTTACTCGCTTCTCTCGTGCGCATAGGGCTCTCGGCCATTCCTCGGTGGTCCAGTGGCGCTCGGCGACATGTCACGGAGTGGGCGGCAAGCGTGCGGCCACGCAGGCCGTTTCGCTTACCGGTTTCAAAAGCCCACTCGAACCTCATCACCTCGGGATTGTGAGTTACGCTTCAATACGCGACAGAATGTCGAGTCGACATCGTGCCAATGCGATGGCGTGGGAGATCAGCGAGTGATCCTTGAACCTCGGGCGTCTCTTCACAGTTCGAGTGCAGGCCTTGACAGCGGCACCCGTGATTGTGGCCGACTTTGCCTTCTGTGCTCGCAGGGATTTGCCAGAAAGCCGCGGTCGGAACGAGTCTCATCCACTTGGCTTTTCTGATTTCCTTTTGCGAGCGGGAAGCGTTCAGCGCGAGCCAAGGCCAGGGCGTTCGCCCGCCAATACACCTCTTGTCAGAGGAGGGTGAACCAGCGGGATGACATCGTCGAAAGGGACGGCAGGATGGTTCACGACCTTTTTGACCACTGCTTGCCGTCGGCAGGAATTCTGCTAGCAGAGTTACCTTTCAGAGAGCCGAGGTTCTGGCGGTCGGGACCCATGCAGGCGCCCAGCAGGAAGTGTTACTATTCCGCTTGCCGACCTCGTCGCCGTCTCGGTTTTTGTCGTCCAGAATGGGGTGAGGATGGCCAGACATCTTCCGGTCGCAACCTGTTAGACCGGCTTCTCGCCAATGACAGGTATGCAATGTCTTGAGGGTGGATCGGCACTGGCGAGGTGTTGGATTAGGCTCAGCTCGCTCTGAAGCTTGTCAGATAGTAGCGCTCTTAATGATCAGCAAGTCACACGTGCCTTATGCTCGGCTGCGCCCCCCCGTGCCCGCGCTTCTTCGCTCTCGGCAGGATCGGTCTGACGGCGATCTTCTTTCTTCATCTAGGTTGCTAGGTGCGCGCCCTCAGCGAAGCGGAATCTTGACGCTCCAGAGGCGAATATGCGCGTTTGCATTTACCATTACCGCAGGATCCATGATCTTGCTTCACGTGTCGGCAATGTTTAGGTAAAGACTTTGGACCCCGCCAACGGCTTATGGCGCCAGGCGTTCGCGAGACGATTCACTCTATTCACCTGAGTCGGTGCTCGCTTGGCGCTTTTTTAGCCACCTCTTGCACTAAAATCTCTTCTCACGTATTCAGTTGCAGCTCCTTGATCTCGATTTTGGCTAAAGCGCCTTAAACAAGATATTGCGGTCTCTTTCTTGCTATGGCCTCATAGTGAAATTGAAAAGCGGCCTTCCGTCTCCGCCATTCATACCTTTTTTGTTGGATTTGAATGGCCGCTTTCAGCGGCTTTTTATTGTTTTGTCATCGGCTTGTTGATGTCGCCTTATGTCGCCTCTGAGTTCTTTCGGTGTGTTGACATTCTTTTCTTGGTTGGTATGAATGTCGGACCTCTATATTGGCCTTTATCCCCAGCATTGGCCAAGACGCTGGTTGAGAGTTTCGGGCGGTAGGCGCTGGGCGATTGTGGGCTATATCTGGGGGGGTGGCCCCTACAGGTGCGCGACGCTGGATTCGTGCGTGTGGTCGTAAAACGGTTGGAAGAATAAGAAGGCGCATCCCTGGCAGACTTTGGCCTTGGCCGGCGCGATATTCGTCACGATCACCCAGAGCGTGAGCGGGTTGCGGCAATCAGGTAGCTTAAACGTGACAGCATTTAACCATTAGGCGGTGGATTGCAGAATTTGGTTCGCATCGCGCAAGGGGCGGCAGGGACAAGAGCCTGCTTGCGAAGGTCGGCATTTCGGCCGGTTCCAGGGGGGGGTGAAATGTAACTTATATTACACCACGTATTTAAGTTACATAGTCGGTCGTCAGAAGGATTTTGCCACAACGCTTTTGGACGTTTGGTGCCGCCTTTGTTCAGACAAATTAGAGGATCATGACCCACATTTGCCCCAGCGCAGTCCCGGCTGCCAGGTATTCGCAAAATTCCCTGAGACTTTGCGCCTGCTAAGCGGGGTTCGCAATTCGCCAGTTATTCACCCACGCAGTTTGTGGCGTTTCCAAATGGCCCCGCCGGTGCGCGTCCATCACCTTCAATACATGGGACGACAAATTCAGGAACAACTCGGATGATATTGACTCCGCTTTTTGTTCAATGGCGGCTACGAAGTGATCGCTTTTCAGGAATTTGTGGAGCGAGGGCCTATTTGACCGGATTGCAAACGTCCTGCGCGTGCAGGTTGGAGGCATATACCTATTGTTAAAAAAAAAGGGGGATATGGAATCTCCAGCGCCTGGAGGCGTCACCGGACAAATTCTATGGCGATTCAGTCGCCTATCGTACTGCCGTAGCCAATGCGATCCGAAAACGATCTTTTGGGTCTGTTTCACTAGATTATCGTATACATCTGTGAGACGCTTGACGAAAGTTAGAGGGCCTCGATGAATGAGGCCAAGTCGAATCGCTTCAGTTGTTGGCTCGTGGGGACTTAACGCGGGCGGGCACCTCGGGGGGGCTCAATCGGGCCGAAGCAAGTAGCTATATCCTCCCCGAATACTTGCCGTTCGGGCAAGTTTTACCCGGACTTTGTGCCGCGTACGCCGATTGATTCAGGGTCCGATGGAACAGTATTCCGAGCAAGCGGCGAACCTCGCGCTTGCCGACATTCGATACGGCTTTCTTGCAGACGAGATGTATCCGATGCCCAAGACAAATTGCTGTCCGATGGATTTAAAGATGAGCCATCGATTTCCTTCTGAGGGACAGGCGCAGCGCCCCGAGCCGTTCGCCCTCACATTGGCGATGGAGGCAGACCGTGGCCTCGGTTGAAGAGGGATTACCAACGTTTGCGAGTGGGACGCGGAGCGATTGATCTTTCATGGTGGTTCGACCTTGGCAAATGGTGGGCAATGTTAATCAGGAAGATGATCCCATATACAGGCGTTTGTTGACGAATGGACGTAACTTGCCCCCCGACGGCAAGGCTTTAGGGTACACGAAGCTGTTGCCCATTGATCTTGCTGCATTGGCCCCCCAAAAACTGGAATACGGCTGGACGAAAACGATGGGAAGTACCGTTCGTGTGGACGAGGACGCCGCTGTTTCGGGACGAGAGGAGGAGGAATTATTACCTGACGCGCAAATGCGTTAAAAGATGTTTATCTGGGTTCAGGGTTTCTGATTTTGCTGAAGGAAATCCATCCTTCGAATTTGGATCAGCCGAAAGTTGAAAAGAAGAAACCTTGTTGGGACTTGTTGGGGGAAGCGGGATGCCGGTCCTTGCAAGTGTCAGCGATATTGCCATCGACCGACCACAGCTTTTTATCTCGGGGATAACAACTTGTCAAAAGATGGCGGGGCCGGTGGCCGGCGTTTGACGAGGATTGCAGCACTTGGCCCACTTCGGCCTTTGCCACGGGACATTTGCGCTTCGGAAACACCCGGGGGCGGGGACCCTCCGCCCCCAGTCCCCCACGGGACGGCCCCAAAATTTGGGCGGGGCATTTTGGGGGGGACGGGGTTTTGAGGTCAGGCCCCCCTAGAGGGCGGGTTTTTACGGGGGGGGGGGGGGGCGGGGGGGGGGGGCTGGGGGCCTTCCGATCTCTTGTTTCGA
>Ga0163217_1107285_pt1 | contig 12749 bp, 20 predicted proteins | sample SynspAceP_FD_185933 | JGI IMG/M metagenome (GOLD analysis project Ga0163217, IMG submission 185933) | Saline lake microbial communities from Ace Lake in Antarctica - Synechococcus sp. Ace-P (PacBio error correction) | ecosystem: Environmental > Aquatic > Non-marine Saline and Alkaline > Saline ... | reverse complement strand
GCTCCGATTCCCAAGGGCTATCAGCTCTCGCCAAAACGCGCCATCGTGCTCAGGCTCGTGAGGGGCGTGGAGGCAGGCCAGCAGATCACCTGTGCGCAACTTCGTCCGTTGACATGCGGGCTACGACCCCGCCAAGGGCGAAGCGCAGCGGGTCATGGGAGCCGCGTGGTGGCACCACGCCGGAAGCGATCGCAAAAAGGTCTTGATCAGCGGGCTGGATAGCCCCACGCGTCACCACCTACATGGAATCTGCTCAACGCCAACGACTTCGACAACCTGAATCGAACTCTTCCTTCCCGAGGGCCCTGCAGCCCCCCCTTCCAGAAAGCCGAATCGTCGGAGGGCAGGCCCGTGCCTTGCCGCTTTCTCGCGAGCATTTGTCAGAACCTGCGGTTGCTGCCGAATTCGGGCTACTCGAGCCCGCCGATGGCGAGTTCACCCCAGATCAAGGTCACGCAAGGTCCAGACCCCTTGCGGTTCGCCGGGCCGGCGTGGGCCATGAACGTGGCCTGGCGTCTTCCTGCTCAATCCCGAGGGCAAGATCTACTCGTGCGCCATTGAATCTGCTGCCTCCCAGCAGACCCTGCTCAAGTTACGCCCGTTTGAGGTTGTCCAGTTGAGCCCCATCCCGCCAACACGGGCTGGGGCTTCGCCGCCCTGATCCTGCTGGGCCTGGGACCACCAGCCTGGTGGTCCTTGCTGGCCAGCTGATTTCTGGGCTTATTCCCCTGGCGCTGCTGGCCCTGGGCGCGTGCTGATCGCACCGCTGCTCCACACCGGCCCCCTGTTCATCGTGCCCACGACGCATGCAGGCCTGCTGCTTCCAGGGCCGGCCGCAGGCCAACCACCAGTTGGGGCAACTGGGCCCATGGCGCGCTGTATGGCTGCCTATTGCCCTATGGGCGCTTGCCGGGCCAACCACATCCGCCACCATCCGCCACCCCACGCGGGATCGGGCCGATGACCCCGATCACCGGCCCATCCCGCGCTGGGTGGCTGCGGCTGGTACTCCACTTCCTGCGCCGGTGTATCTCTCCGGGCGCCCAGATGCTGCTTGCTGCCTGGCGCTGGTGGGGCTGTTGATCGGATCCGCCGCGGTGCGCCCCCGGTCCGGGCAGTGTCCAAGTCAGGACTGGTCCATGTGGTGTTGTTCTGCCACCTTGCCCTGCTGCTCAGGTTCGCTTGCAATTGTTTGTTCTTTGGGCACCTACCTGCCGCACCGCTGGACCGGCACGGCGCTAGGCAATCGCCACCATGCCCGCAGCCTGGAGTTGCCGGAATGGTTGTCTTTTGCTGCCTGCTATCCACTCGCGTACCACTTGCGGAGCACCATGAGCTTCCCAGCCATGGCCTGGTTTCAGCTGCCACGCCAGCGCGCGTTTCGCTCTGCAGCGCCGGAATTCCTCCTTCGGCTCCACTTCCGCGCCCCATCAGGCTCCCATTAGAGGTCATTTATCGAAAGAGATTTTTATGGCGCTAGCGGTTGTGATCGGCTGAGAGCGAGGCGGAAACAGCGGCCATCGCTGAGCGGGCCTTTCAACACGGCTTTACGGCCGCGCGATCGCCCACAATTGATCAGCACCGCTTCGCCAAGGCCCAGGCTGATTCAATCAGTCGGCTTGAGGTCTCTCTGGCAAGCTGCCCAACGATTTACCTGAGCACCCAGCGTCACGTGATTTGAGGGGCGCCTTCGAACATGGCGCCTCGACGGAATCCTGTTTGTTTTCGCCAACCTGTTGAAGGAAGACCTGATCCAGCTCGACGAAACAGCGGCCTTGATGCCGAGAAGAAATCTCCAAGATCAAGGCGATGTCGCGCTTCTAGAAGGCAGCCCTGCACCTGGGCCTTGGGAAGCCGATCCGCCAGACCTGAGTCACTCTTTTCCGCCCCTCCGCCCCCATGGTTGTCAGCGGAACAAAACAGCCTCTGCAGCCGCGGCCGCCAAACGCCGCTGCGCGCGCCTTTTCCCGCTGGCGGCGATTCCCCAACGCGCCACGGCACCTTGAAGTTGGGCGCTGCTTGCGGCAGCGGTGGATCCCGCCTGGGCGGGCGTTGTGATTGCTTTGGTGGCCGCGGCACCGTAAGTCGGTGTTGGCCCGTGGCCTGCATGCCCTCTGCCGCCGATTCGACCGCTGCTCGATTCTGGGCCGAAAGCCTGCCGTCGCCTCCAATGTGGATCCGCTGCGTCCCGACGACTGAGGATGGGCCGGTGTTGCGCCCGCATCACCGAACTGGCGGGGGACCCAGCGGCGCCGATCCCACCGCCCTGTTGCCACGCGGTTGATCCGGCTCCGTTTCATTCAGGTGCCCCTGGGCGTCACCGAAGACGGCTGGTGGGGCTCAGTGCGATGTGGACCGCCTCCCTGGCCGCCGCGCGCCCGCGGTGTTCAGCCCGGCCTGCCTGGGCTGAAGCCCATCGCGGCGTCCTCACGTCCGATGCAGGCTCAAACTTGCTTCGACGGACGGCATCACCAACCTGCTTGCTGGCGGCGTGGGCAGTGTCGAGAACCGGATCGAGCCGCGAAGGCCTCAGCCTCTCCCACCCCTGCCGCACCTGCTGCATTCGCCCACCTACAACCCGAAGCAGCGGGGCGCGTGCGCGATCACCTGCTCGATCGCTTTCGCCATTGTTCTCTCCGCCAACCAGTTGCTGGCCGATGGATCAGCGCGGTGGGCGATCACCAAGCGCCGCCCTCGACCACGGCAGCTTCCAGCGAAGCCTTCCGCGCCCGCTGGCAGAGGAAAACCGATGCCCTGGCCACCAGCTGCTGCTGGCGCCCGCCAGTGGCTCCCCGATGTGGCTGATTGGCCCGCGAGCAGATCGTCTATCTGTTGAAGGAGGCCCTGCGCGGCGGCGTGGGAAGGCCACCGCTCCGAGCTCTACGGCCGTGCGGGTGGCGCGGCCCATGCGGCCCTGTTGCGGCGGCGAACCGCGTAGATGCCGACGACCGCAGGTGGCGGTGGGCTGGTGATCGCGCCGCGCGCCCTGGCAGCTGCCGCCGCCGATCCAGAGCAACCGCTGGAGCCCCCCGCCGCCGCCCCAGGCGAGCAGCCGCCAGAGCAGCCGCCCGAACCCCCGCAGCAGCCCCCAGAAAAAACGGAACTCCGAAGATTAACTCAGAAAACAGCCCTGACGGGGACAATCCGAGGACACCTCCCGAGCCCGAACAACCCGGACAACCCGGACGGACACCGACCGACGGACAACCAGGACGACCAATCCCGACGACCAGGCGCCGCCCCAGGTGCCTGAGGAGTTTCTGCCTCGCATCCTGAGGCGATCGCCATCGACCCGATCTGCTGCTGTTCGCTGGCGGCTAAATCGCGAGGCTGGCGGCAGTGGCAAGCCTCGGTGGTGCTCTCCACTCGCGCGGCCGCTACGTCAGCCGATGTCCCCCGCGGCCCCTGGTGCGCCGCATCGCTGTGGGATGCACGCTGCGGGCGCCGCCCCCCACCAGAAGGCCCCGCCGCGCCCGCGAACCCATCGCACCGTTGATCGTTGAGGAGGCGTGATCTGCGCGCCAAGCAGCCATGCAGCGGCCAAGGCCGGCTCCCTGGTGATTCTTCCTGGTGGACGCCAAGCGGGTTCGATGGCCCTCAAACCGCATGCAGAGCGCCAATGGGCCGTGATCCGCCTGCTCACGAAGGCCTACGAAAACCGGAGACGAAGTCGCCCTGATCCCCTTCCGCGGCGAGCAGGCCGAGGTGCTGCTCCCCCCCACGCGCTCGCATCACCGCCGCCGTCGCCGCCTCGGAGCAGGGATGCCCTGTGGCCGGCGGCTCACCCCTGGCCCACGGCCTCACCCAGGCAGCCCGGGGCGGCGCAATGGCCCTTGCACAGCGGTGACATGGCCAAGGGTGGTGGTGGCGATCACCGATGGCCGCGGCAACGTGCCCTCGCGCGCATCCCTGGCAGCCGCCCTGGAAGGCGAGGGAGCCAGGTGGCACCTTCCAAAGAAGAGGTGATCCGGGTGCCGGCCGCTACCGGGGCCCTGGGATCAAGCTGCTGGTGATCGACACCGAAGCGCAAGTTTCATCGCAGCGGCAGGGCAAGCGGACGGCTGAAAGCAGCCGGCGCGCAAAGTACGTGCAGCTGCCCAAAAAGCCAGCGACCAAGGCGATCGGCCGCCATCGCCCTCGACGGCTCTCAATGGCACCTGAAGCCGCGGCGGGCGGAAGCCGCGGCCCGGCCGTTAGGGAAGGCAACCTGCGCTGTGCGGCTTTGCTTTGTTTGTGCCTGGCCCTGCTGGGTCCTAGCCGGGCCTTGTCGGCGGGCCAGTCCGTCTGGGCGGGGTAGATCTCGTCGAACACTGGCCCAGTCCGATCGCCACGCTGCGCCACCCCATCCATGAACTCGGGGTCGCTTGGTGAGCTTTTGCTGACGGTCAGCCACGCACGCCATCGACCCGGGGCGGTGAGCCGCTTGGGCGTTGCTCAACTGTGGTTTCATTGATCTCGGCCCAGGTCTTGGGGTCATTCGAGGCTGGCGGTGAGGTTGCGGAACATGCCGACCGCAGCGGCCGCATTCGGCACTGGCCGCCCATTGAGGGTTGGCCAGGATCGGGATCCCCCGGCTTTTACCGACCGCCGCATCAGCTCCCTGACCAGTCGCTGCGGCTTTCCTTGAGGAAGAGGTTGGCTTCCTTGGCAGGTGGGCGTCAAAAACTGCGGCGTTGGGCTGGCCCCTGGGGGTGGGGTAGGATCTGTTCGCGATCGGCTGGAAGAGCCAGTTGCTGCATCAATTCGGTGACGCTGTTCAAGCTGGCGGCCTCCACACCCTGGAGTTCCGCCAACCGGCGCAGAACCATCAGGTCCTTGTCACAGTCATTGGGCCCACCGGGCAGGGCAGCGTTCTTGGGCAGCGATTGCCCTGCTTGATCAGGGCCCACCTGGGCACGCCTCCCAGCAGCGAACCGGTTCTCGACCTGCGGCCACGGTCGGGCCTGGCCAACTGCAGATTTGGGAATCACTGATTCTCCAGTTCGCCAGGCACGGCCTGCAGGTGGCGTTTCGATGCTTTTTGACGCTGCCCACCCTGACGCCGCGCGTAAAAAACCGGCGAAGCGATCGGCCAGGCCTGCGGCATCGGCGAAGGGTCGCCTTGATGATTCCTGTTTGTTCTCGACTGAGTGAAATCCCCCGCAACCAGAACCACAGGCCTTAAGCCACCCGGCAATGGCTCCAAGCAAGCGAGGAACCCAACCAAAGGGCCTCAACGGACGGCTACGACGCATGACGCCTTCATAGTTCCGTCGCGTTGCATCGGGCCCTGCAGGCTACCGCTTCTGAACTGGGCCACATAGGGATTGCCGTTTTGCTCGAACTCTAATGCCCCCGCCACCAACTGCCGCAGGTGCCGTTCGTAGAGGCATCGCCACCCGCTGGGCGGAGCGCAGGATCGTGCTTTCATTTTTCCCCCCCCCCCCACCCCCCCCCCCCCCGTGGCTGACGACCACCGAGCAGCCCCCCGCCCATGCGCGCTTGGTGGTGACGATTCAGATCCTCGGATGCCGGTTGGCAGGCCACCGGATCGAGGCGGCGGTCGGTTCATCGAAGAGCCAGCAGGGTGGCCGGCCAGACGACTGGGCTGGGTCGTCGATTTCAGGCCGAGCGAAGCTCACCCGTTTTCTGGCATGGCCGCCGCTGAGCTCTCCCAGGTAGCTGGTCTTCGATGCGAGCAGACCCAACGGCCTTCCAGGGCCTTTCTGAACCCTGGCGCGAATCTCGCGTTCCGGCAGCCGGCTGTTGGCGCATAGAGCCCAGAAAGCCCGACGTTCCTGCCCCAACTGAGCGAACCGAGCAGGCGCCGCGCGTTCTGGAGACACCAGGCGCAAAACATCGCCGGCGCCGCCGTGGGCTGGTCGATTGCCGCAGTAGCGCTGGGCGATTCGTTGATCCGCAGCTCCACCCCGCTGGCAGCAGCAGGCCAGCGAGGATTCGTAGGCACGCGTTTGATTTACGGTTCCGAAGGCCCACCACCGCCCAGCCGCTCCCCTCTTGAAGCGTCAGGCTGAGGCCACGAGCACCGAGTTTGCTGCCCCAGCGCATGCTGATGTTGCCAAGTTCCAGTACCGGCTGGCTGGCACAACGTTCTGCGACAATCATGCGCGCCAGACGAGTGGAGGGCGTGTGTCCGAGACTCGCTTTCAAGAACAACGTTGCTCATGCTCGCCTTACACCGTAATCTGGACTCCGTAGGCGGCCTCGTCGCCGGCCCGTCAGAGGAGCGACGCGGTGAGGCTCCTGTCGGTAGTAGAACCCCAGCGCACACCCACCTCCCCCGAACGCCTGCATGGCCTGGCGGCTTGCCGCCCGTCCGGTTGGATGGGCACGTGGCAGACCAGGACCGTCAACAGGAATCTGGTGAGCCGCTCACGCCACGCCGTGCGGCTGGCCCTGCAGCCTTGGTCTGGTGGTGAAAAGCGCTGGATGCTCACCTCCGGCCTGGGGCTGCTTCCTTGGCCCTGCTGGGAAGCCGCCATCCTCGCGATCTCAAGCCGATCTACTGGTCGCTGAATCACTTCAATTGGGTTCTCACCAGCTCACCGAGGTGTTGCCGCGGGGTGTCACCGGTCCGCGGTTGCTGGTTGGCCGGGAGGCCGGGGCTGGTGATTCTTGGGCGACCAAAGGCCTCAGCTTGATTTCGATCCAGCAGGCACTGGCTCCAGGAAAAGGGCACCGCTGCTGGGTGGAGCCCTGTTGGGCCCAGCGTTCGCCTCAACCGCTGGCCCCAATTGTGGTTCCCGCGATCGGTGCGGCACCGGCCTGGCCAACCCTGCTCAGTGGCCTCAAGCGTACTAAGCAGCAACATCACAGCGATTTGTGACGTGGCCGATGACGGCGGCAAGCAGCGGCGTGCCTCAGGCGGAGCTGGGGGTGCAGCCACCCGCGACCATCCGCAACTGCCTGGCGGCCCTGGCCGGAAGAGCCCCCTGGCTTCACCGCACCCTGTTCAGTACCGCTCCAAGCGCGGTAGCGCCTCGAGGGCCCCACAGCTTCGGCAATCTCTTCCTCACAGCTCTCACCGCGATCAACCGGCAGCCTCGAATCGGCGAATCACCGCCAGCAGCCGGGTTGCTTGCGCGTGGCAGGGGCCAGGTGGTGCAGCCCACCACGGCCCGCATGTGCGGCTCTGGCCGAAACTCGAGAACGGCCGACCGGCCCTTGGAAGGTGAATTCGTTCGATTCGGTCAGGCCACCAGCCGATCGTGCGGCTGGCTGCACCCCGAGCGGCCGCCAGCCCTGCCCGGGCGATTGAAGCCATCGCCACGCTGAGCTGATTTGTGCTGGCGTCCCAGGCAGCCTCTTACACCTAACGCTTGTTGCCCCAAATCTGTTGGTGCCGGAACTTGCGTCCAGGCGATCAGACGCAGGCCGGGCTCCCCGCCTCTACATCTGCAAACCTGATGACCCAGGCCCGGGGGAAACCGATCGGCTTGATGTGGGGGCATCTGCGGCCATCGAAGACCAGCTGGCCAGCCTTCGCGTCCAGGAACGGCCTATTCACCGCCGTACTCGCCCAGGAATTCCCTGCGCAACAACCGGCTGATCCACACTACCGGCGCCCGGCCGGCGCTGACCCGGTCATCTGTGAATGCCACCAAGTTGCGCGGCCAGGGCTTACGAGGTGATTTGCAGGCCCCGCTGCAGGGGAACCAGGGCCGACCGCCAGCCTCCGCCCACGATCCCACCGCCAACCTCGCCCTGGCCAGGATGCGCCTTCTTCCGCAAGCACAAGAGCGGCAAAAGCTCAGAAGTTGGCCTGAAGCGCACTCAGTAAGCGTCCTGAAGTTCGTAGAAATCGGGCTGAACGTAATCCTTGCGCAGGGGGTAACCCTTCCAGTCTCGGGCATCAAGCAGGCGCTTGCGGATGGGGTATGGCCCTCGAACTGAATGCCGTACATTGTCGAAGGTTTCCCGCCTCCTTGCCAATCGGCGCAAACGCCACGGAAAGGCCCTGTAAAGAGGCTGCGCACCTGGAGCGCGCCATCCCGCGTCCAGGGAACACCTTCAGGCGCACTTCTTCGGCGTTTGCTGCCCCGGGGCCGGCGAAGCAACGGCAGCTGCGCTCAGCTTGACCAGGTGATAAAAAGCTGACCAGCTGGCCACCGGGGGCCTTCGTCGTAGCCCGCCCTGGCACTGGAGCATAGCAAAGCCGGAGGCCTTGAGCGCGGCGGCCCACCATCGGCAGAAACACCGGGCTCAATGCCGGATTCAGGCTCCACGCCGAATGTGATCGGGGCCCGAGAGAGCGGTGTTCAAAGCCCTGGGAGTTGAGCCACTGACTGATCGCGGCCGGCAGCCGGCGATCGCCAGTTCGGCGCCTCCTGGGGTTGCGATGATTGGCGTGGCTGCGGAGCGTTGTCGGAAGACTCAGGCATCGTGGAGGCCGCTGCTGGCGGGAAACAGGCTAACGGAAGCTGGAGACTGAATCGGCTGCTGCCATCGGCAGGCCGTCGGCCGCGGCGAGGGCGGCCTTCTGCGTTTCGGCCTTGGAGATAGGCCCCGGTCACGAATCGGTGCAACCGGCTTGAGCTGGTGGCTCCAATTGGTGAGGTAACGGGTGGCCTGGGCAGGCAGGGTTGGCCGCTTCGGCTAAGGCCTTCATTGCCCACCTTATCTTGCGCAGCTGATGACGGGCATCAAAATTCGGCTTCCGCGCCTGGGCGAGACAGCCGGGAATTATAAGAGATCCACCGGGAATAAGCTGTCCACCGCGAAACGGCTGGTGGGGATGGAATCGGCGCTGAACATGCCGCCGGTGATCGTGCAGGCCCCCATTGGCGATCACCATATTTGGTGCTCAGGCATCTGCTCGTAGAGCCGGACCAGAGCCGGGGCCATCTTCATGGTCACCGTGCCAGCGGTGATCAGCAGATCGGCCTGCCTTGGGCTGGAGCGGTGGGCCACCAGGCGCGAAGCGGTCGAAATCGAAGCGGGAACCGAGCAGGGCTGCCAATTCGATTTGAAGCAGCAGCCGTGCCCGTAAAGCAGGGGCCAGAAGGCTTGCTTCAGCGAAGGCCCAGTGTGCAGATCGTCGAGGGCTGGTCAGGATCACGTTCTCGGAGAGATCCGAAGTCACGCGGTGGGCGCCCCGGACGGGTTTGCAGCTCGCGGCCCGCAAGATCGCGCAAGCGCGTTCGATCGACGGGGCACCGAGGCCGGGAGGCGGCCAGTTGGATTTGGTGGTGGAGGGAGTAGGTCATTGTGCGTGATTCCGGTTAGGCTCCATTCGAGGCGCCTTTGCGCCAGGCATAAGCAGGCCACCACCAGAATGGGAGATGAAGATCAAGGCTTCGATGAAGGCCAGCAGGGCCGAGCTGGTGAAGGCCACGGCCCAGGTATAGCAGGAACACCGTCTCCACGTCGAAAGATCACCCAAAGACCCAGGCGGAACATGGTAATAACGAATGTTGAAACTTTGAATCCAGCCCCCCCGATCGGCTCCATGCCCGATTCGTATGGTAAGCCGCCGTTACCCCATTGCGCGAGGTCGGCGCCAACAGCTTTGTTTGGTGACGAGGAGCCAACATCGGCACGCGCTGAAATCAGCAGAAAAACCGAAGAAAGGCGTCATAGCCCGGGAGTACGAACATCAGACCACCAAACCTGGGCGGAAGTCTGGCACCCATCCCTTGAAAGCGGCGGTTTCCGGCGACACTCGCTTCTAGGCCTGGAGGGGCTCGATAGAGTTGAGCTTCAGCCCGGGGTCCATCACGATGCCGTCAGTTGGTCAGCGACGACGACCAGAACGCCCTTCCGGCCGAAAGCCAACCCGGATGTCGCGACTGAGGCAAGGCAGCCCAGGCGACCACACCAGCTGCTGCGTCTGAGGCCGCAACCCCAGTGAAAGCACCGATCCGGCACACCCCCGTTTCGAATGCCTCAGCTGTGGTTTCGTCTACGACCCTGGCGGGGCATCCGCAAGCTGAAACATCGCCCGCCGGCGGCCTTCAGTGGCCCTCGATCCGATTGCATTTCCCGTTGCCCCGGTCTGCCGCAGCCGGGGTGGGCGGCCTTCCGGGGACATCGGCCCCCGCAATCAGGCCAAGCGGTTTGAGGAGAAACCTCAATTTTCGGTCTTGGGGGTCAACAAAAGGGCTCACCCCAGGCCAGAAGAACGTGCTGATCTTCGGGGGGCTTGCCCTGGGTTTCGCCTTTTCCATGTCCCTCTTATTCCCCTCCGCTGAGACCCGTGAACCGGACTGCTTTCTCCCCTGCTGGTGTGGTGCTGGCCCTTGGGCCTCAGCTTCGGCCTGAGTGGATGTGTCACCACCGGTGCCTTGGGCCGTTCACGCCCACCAGCCCCTGGCGGCCGGTGGCACTCCGATACAAGGACCAGTCCCGCTCGATCTGGCCTTCACCGACGACCCGCATGGCTTCCATGTGTGGGCAAGCAAACCGGGCTGTTCTGGAAACCGAGGATGGCGGCGGCCCAGCTGCGCAGAGCGGTTCGCTCGACCTGCCCCGAGGGCGACCAACTACCGCCTGCTCAGCGTTGACTTCAAGGGCCAGGAGCGGCTGGATCGCCGGACAGCCCGGCCTGCTGCTGCGCACCGGCGACGGCGGCCAGAACTGGGAAGCGCCTGCTTGCTTGTATACCAAACTTCCCGGTTGAGGGCCCTATCTTCGTGACCCGCCCTGGGGGCCAAGCAGGTCCGAACTGGCCGACCAGCGTCGGCGCGGGATCTACCGGAACGCGACGACGGCGGAGCCAGCGTTGGGCAGGCCGATGTCAGTGATGCGGCCGGAAAGCGGTCCGTGACCTGCGCCGTTCCCGGGACGCGCGTTACGTCAGTGTGTCGAGCCTTGGCAACTTCTTCGCCAACCTGGGGATCCGGGGCCAAGCGACCCTGGCAACCCCATCAGCGGAGTCAAGCCAGCCAGCGGGTGCAGGAGCATGGGGTTTTGAACCGGACCCGGTTCGCCTCTGGATGGTCAACCGTTGGCGCCCAGCTTTGCGCTTCAACGGCGATGGCGGCCGATCCGGAGGACTGGAGCAACAACCGCTGATCCCGATCACCAATGGCTACGGCTATCTCGACATGGCCTGGATCCCAGCGCGCGCGATCTGGGCGGTGGCGGCAGCGGCACCCTGCTATGGTCAGTCGCGACCGGGGAGCCAGCTTGGCAGCGGACCAGTGGGCCCAAGCAGCCCACCAACTTTCAAACCGAATCGCCTCACAGGCAACGCAAAGGCTTTGTTCTTCGGAGAGCGGGGCAACATGGCTGCGCTGGGGTCGGCTGCATCCGGCGGACCCTGTGTAACCAACCAGCGGCTTCGGGCGCCTCGGCAGCGAGTCGCCCCTAGGATTTGCTCAACTGATTCGCCCGCATCGCCATGGGCTGCCGGCTCCACCGGGGAAACGCCCCTTTTTCGAAGATCATCCACGAGCATCCGTTACTGGGTGATCCATGCGGTCACCTGCCGGGCCATTTTCGTTGGCGATGTTTTCCTGTTCGGGTCCACGGGCCTGGCCTATTGACGGCTTTCGGAACCCCCCGGCCCTGATTTGCTATTTCCAGGCTCAGGAAGCGAAGGCTCCGGCGTGAGCCAGCGCTACGAAAAGCAAAGGGACCAGCTTTTGATCTGCGCTTGAAGTAACCGATGAGTCAATCCCCAACCGCCACGACGCCCGCGCAACTAATCCGATTCTTCACGTGTGCGCTGGCTTTTTCCCGTTCACGCCCTGGGTGTCCCCACGGTGGCTTTTTCCTGGGTGCCCTTGGCGGCCATGCAGTTCGCCGTCGCTGAAATCAGACCATGGAAGCGCAATCCGATCCCGAACAAATTTGCCGGTTGAGCTGAACCGCCACCAGCCTTATCTCGGCCTGCTTTGCTGGTCTTTTCGTGATCGCGTGTGCTGCTTTCACCAGCCTACTTCTTCAACTGAGACCTCAAACCTGACTTCGCAAATTTCGCCATGAAGTGGGTAAGAAATCAAGCCCTGGCCTGATGGCTCGCATCCCCGACCGTCTTCCCGAACGGTCGCCCCGCCTGTTGCTGGCGCAAGCCGCTGGACGAGGTTGTGGCTTGCCCCTCTGGTTGGGTGGCCACCGCTGGGCGGTATCGCGGTGAATCTTCGTGGTTGTCTGTTCTTCTACGGCCCTATGTGGGCCGTGGGTTCCGCCTTAGCCCCAGTTCAGGTACCAGCTGGCGAAAAGCGGCTCCACACCCACCTCCAGGGTTGTTTGTGGGGCGCGAATTTCCAAAAACCCATTTGCTCGCAAGTGCATGTTGGTGTCAGCGCCTGTTGGGCCACCACATCACCGGCGTTGCACGGCTCCCATTGGTGGGAATGGCTTTCAACCCCCCAAGGCCTGCTTTTCCAGCAGGGCGATGAAGCTGAGCAGGCGGCACTGGCTCGGCTGTTTGCGATGTTGAAAAGCCGGTGGGGCCACCTTGGGCGTTGGCTGGATTCGGCTTGAAGCGGATCGAATCTTCCTCAAAGCCGTGGGCAAGGGCCTTGTCGGAGGCAGCGGCAAAAACACGCCTTTTTTCAACGATGGTCATTCGATGGGTAGGTTTGGAAATTTCCCCGGCTCCATTCCGCCCTTGGGTTGAAAACACCCCCGGAAAATCGGTTTCTCCTTATGGAAACAGGGGATTTTGGCCCCTGGGCGAAAAGAAGGCATCGGGGGCCGGCCCATGGGTCGGGTCGGCCCCAGGCCGTTTTTAGGGGGGAACGGTGGGGGGGAAAAAAAAAAAAAGGGGGCGCAGGCCCGTGGCCGGGCAGGCCCGATCTCTC
>Ga0163217_1091696_pt1 | contig 12751 bp, 8 predicted proteins | sample SynspAceP_FD_185933 | JGI IMG/M metagenome (GOLD analysis project Ga0163217, IMG submission 185933) | Saline lake microbial communities from Ace Lake in Antarctica - Synechococcus sp. Ace-P (PacBio error correction) | ecosystem: Environmental > Aquatic > Non-marine Saline and Alkaline > Saline ... | reverse complement strand
GATGAAAGTTATTTATATGACCCCGGATGGGAAAAACTTTTGAACCAAAAAATAGTCCAATGGGCTGTCTTTGCTAAACAATTGTAAATTATCTATGTGTGCCACTATAAGGGTGTAGAACCAACGGGTCAGAGATCTATTTATAACCAGGGAAATATCCTATCGGCGATTATTATTGTCTGGGAGGAGTTGGGGCAGCAGTGCTTTGCGATCCGTGTTATTAGGTTTAATCCCGGAGTACTGAACAACGAAAACCGCGGCCCTTACAGATTACCATTTCAAGATAACTGCTTGCCCCACCCGTATATACCAGGACTTGCAGAGTTATAAGGGATATAAAGTTCCAGATATTTTACTAAGCGTAACTTTCCGAGAAGAAACATGAGCGGGGAAGCGAGCTTACAAAAGAACAGAACAGCCTACGTCCCGACTGCTAAGTTGAATAGTCCCGTTATATTTAATCTAATAGCTTGTTCCAAACGGGACGTCAATGTAAATGCTTTAAAATTTCAAACACTAATAAATGTCGCAATAAGCCCAAAACCGAAATTTTTAGTGGATATTTACGATTAAAAAGTTCAAATCACTTGTAAAATATAATAATTGGATTTATTTTGCAACTCCATTAAATCAACCTCTGACGCGATAATCGTGAAAGTTGGCTGTGAGGCAAAACATTAATAAATCTACAATGAAGTTATTAAAATTTGTAGAAAACGAATTTTTTCCAGGGAAAAAGATTTTCCAAAATTTTTCGGCTGGAGACACCCATTACTGTCTTACTACGAAATTTAAGAAGGTGAAAAAACCAAGAAACACAGTTTTTTAAAGGTGTTTTATCCAAATAAGAGGATCAGGGCAACCGAAACATTACTATCCGTTAAAATGGGTCCGGAACCAGTTGGGTTGTTAGAGCGTAATTTTTCCCAATTAATATGCCCGCTTTGCAAAAAGTAGAGGTCAATAAAAAAGGTAAGCCGTTAGATCACGCTTATTCTACTTTTAGAGGTCTTACCGGTAAAAAGCAAGAATTAAGAGGGTTCGCTCTTAATAAATAGTCAATATAGAAAAAAGCACCCTTACTCATTGAAGGTGCTTTTTTTCATTTATGGACATTTTGTTTAAAACTAAAGTTTACACATGCTGGATATAAATTCCTTTACAATGCTTGGTTTTAAATAAATATTAGCTACTTTTACGATAGGGCTGGTAATTCGTACTACGGGATGAATGAATGTCATATAAAGTTAGCGTTTTCTTTATCTCCTGTATATTTGTTCCTTTTATTGTGTTCAACATAAAAATTTGGGTCCAAATCATTTACTTGCTTTAGTAGGTAGTTGAATTTGTGGATATTTGATATTGTTAGTGTGAAATCTAGGTTGTGCCATTAAGGAATAACAAAATTTAAAAATTGGGAGGAACATTTTGTCGCTGGTTGAATTATTAAGGACGAAATGTTTTCAAACGTTGAAATAGCGACGGCAAATGCAATCAATGGTTGCCGTTTGTAAAAAGCAAACAACAAGTTTCGTAAACATATTTCTAGAAAGCCATATCAAGGTAATTATACATTGATATGCTTTTATTTTTTTGATGTAATACAGCTTCATTATAAGAATATTACCTCTCTTCTTTTCACCTGTCATTAGGCAATTTATAGCTCTTCCTGTTTTTATTTGAGCATATTTAAAATTGTATATTTGCTCCGCTTACTTAAAAATCTTAATTATAAGCCAAAAATTTTAGTATACCAAACAGGACGAGGCCCTGCAATTAGCAAACACAATACATTTCTACCTATTATCAAGGCATTTACAAAAACAGGGGAATAGATGATCAACTGAAAGATATTTTTCTAGCCGGTAGGAATAATTGCCAGTGTTCCAGAATATTTAAAAAGGGAACAGCAGATTTCGGGACGATTTGTAGAATTAGGTAATATTTGGCCAAAATGCCTGAAAACCAACAATAATTAAAACTTCCCAATGTTAAGTGCCTCCGTTCCCACAAATTGCACGAAGCCATTACAGAATCTGCAACAGTAAGGGTTATTATGTTCCAAGCTATCCGGATAATCCAAAGAATGAATATGAGAAGGACGTAAAGCTCAGATATGAACAAAAAAAGGGAAGGTGCCGTGAATTTCCTGTTTGCGGGAATGGAACTCTGACCGTAGAGCACCTAGAGCCTGTATAAAGAATTATGCCCAAGAAGCATCCACAATTCCATGCGGTGCCGAGTTCAGATTCCAAACCCATTGTAGCCACTATGACTCATGGCGATTTTAAAATCCAATGATAAAGTCGGTTACACTTAAGGAACCTACGTCCATTAATATAGAACTTACTAAAACCAAATGCTCTAAAGTTTTTTACTAAAAGAGAATATTAAACTTCTGGAAGGTGAAATAATAGACGCCCACTGTACTAAGTTAAAAATGCTCTAATAACCTTCCTACAAGAGCAAGTAAAGACGCTAAAGAAAATAGGAAGTCTTGGCTTTCCGTGCTTTTGAAGCTACGATGATGAAGGTTCAGAACCCATTATCTTCGGTCATGCGCGTAAAAGTATTTTTCGGGACCGATGTTTTCAAGAAAAACACAGTACCACATTTAACAATATGGAATCCAATTGCCAATGATGGACTGGAAAAATTTACTTAAAAAAAATAAAGGTTCCTTCCCAGATACTGAAAGACAACAAATAGAATCGGATATGAAAAATTCCATTAAAAATGGTCCTAACTTGGCCATTTGGTAAATTCGGATAAGGCATTAACCAATCTACATGTTCCAAGTGTATTATTAATGACGCTTCCATGCCTGCCATGATACGTAGTTAGGTAAATGTGGGATTCCAAGGGAAAAGCTCAAGATACCAAAGCTGTAATCCCAGATAGTAGTTATGCGGAATACTTATACGAGACCATTAAATTTCTGCAAAAAAACATGGTGCCTTTGACCCAACTACTTATGGGAACGGTACCCGAATATAGATTAATGGCCCAAAAAGCGGAGAGGAATACGGGTCACATTGATAAAAAACTTTTGAAATTTAAGCAACGGTAAGGTTTTCCGTAATTGACGTTAATTCCGGAAAAATTTTTCTAGTGAGCAACAATGTTAGAGGCTGGAGATATTTGTGAGAATGTGCCAGGTTTAAAGGATTTGCCCCATCCAAGGATTGGGTAAATACTTGCCGTATCTAGAGCATAGAGCAAAACTAATGTACCGCTTTATTTGGTTGGATGAGAATAGGGCACATGATTTTGGAGCTAATTAAAAGGTGAATTCTTATTTAAAACGTCATGATACTTCTGGATTGGAATTCAGGATCATGTCTCCAGCAAAAGCTACCGTATTTACTTTGGAAAGATTAAGGATGGAAGGATTTTACTATATCGGTATCCGCAATGTGCTAAGAGATTATCCTAACAGATCTTTTCCCCATGATTTAGAAGTAGGACCAGTGCAAATTTATCCTTGTTCCTCTTATGAAACGGCGGCTGACTTTTTGAAACAGCGCTGGTGGCTCCGCCCCAAACACGTACAAACAGTTTTTATCCGAAGTGACATTAAGGTGGGAACTCTTTAGGCCGAGTTTTTGGCCTTGGGGTCTTTGGTTGTTTGGTGAAAAAAACAACAAATACACAGGCAATTGGTCCCTTGCCGATGCGTTGGATAAGGCAACCCGAGCCAATTTTTGGAAAACGACAAATCCCATCAAGAAGTTGAAACTGGGGACAATAGGGGAAGTCATTTTATTTGGCACTATATTGGGCGAAATGCTTGCCCAGGCAAAACAAAGGACAAGACTTAAAACCGTATTTCCCCTATTTGCTGAGAAGCTTTCAAGGGGAAGGATGAAATTTCTTTAAAACAGTTAAGTGATGCCCAGGGGGCAGCAGTCAATATTGGAGTTATTATTTACCGACGCCGATCTTAATAAGTAGGGCCATGAGACCTACCAAAACATTTATTCCATTTGGAAACCATATAAACAAATAATCACTTTAATTAATAGACCTTTTCAACCTCTGAAAGGTCTTTTAGTTTAATGTCACTGCAAACTTTTTTCCATCATAAAAAATTATCAATACATTTTAAGGAAAATTGCCTTTTAATGGGGAAAAAATCTTTTCTACCTTTTTATATTCTACTAATTTTTTCCCGTAAATATATTTCCCAGGCAGAGGTTCACGTTAAGTGGCACCGGTTACGAAATATCCAGTAACGAACCCTAATCGGGGTCACTGTTTGCTGTACCACTTAAGACTTGGTGTTTACCAATGGGAAATTCGGTTTCTCTCCTATTACATTGCCCAGGGAAGCTACGGAGGTTCAATTAAGTTCATTGGGATACCAAGATACTGTCCAAAAAATATAGACCTGTTTCCTCGATCAAAAAAACTTTCAATTGCTTGAAGTTGCAGAAGCAACTCGAAGAAGTGATCGTTTACGGAGAATGTGGAAAAGTTAAATATCCGTAAAACCACAGATGAGTGTTAACTCACTTTCGGTGGAAACCCATAAAGAACATACCGTTATTCTTAGGTTGAAGGCCGATAATCATCAGTTCATATATTCTACTACTGCCTGGCGTTAGCAATGGTGGTGAGGGCTTCGGGCTTAATGTTAGGGGAGGCGCCGTAGATCAAAACCTTATTCTCTTGGACGAGGCACTATTTTATTCTCACCTTTTCGGTTTTTTTCTCAGTCTTTAATCCAGACGCCATTAAGGATGTTAAACTATTCAAAGGGGGAATCCCTTCCCGTATGGCGGTAGGGGTCTCTTCCGTATTGGGAGATTTTTCAAAAAGAAGGAAACAGTAAAGAGACTAAAAGTTTAAATGGCGAGTATTCGGAGCGGTGGCCAGCAGGCTTTTGGTTGAAGGACCAATCATTGAGGACAAGCTGCCTTTTTAATTGGTGGCCGGGCGTCTTACCGACATTCTTGTTTCCTTCCGCTCTTTCGATGTGCAATACCGCGTATTTTCTAGCGATTTAAATACCAAGTTTAATTTTAAATAATGAGCAGAATATATATTATTTTTTCGGGATACTTTGGAAGGGATGTTTTTGGTATAAGCGATAAGTTTTTGTAAAATACCTAGTGGCAAACGCTTCCTTATTTCAGGTGGAACCACTTATTCTTCGGACAAAAACTATTCTTAATCTATCTCTAATCTATTCATGATTATTACTACCGGTTTAAAAACTCGATTTTGTTTGGCTTTAATGGAATTCAGGAATCAAAATTTCAAATCTGAAATACATTAAGCATTATTTGAGCAATAATTTTCAAATAAACTATGGATCAATAATATATATTATCGCTTTAATCCTGCGGAAGATCGAACCACACGTTGATTCGCAATCGGGGATTATAGAAAATCAGGTTGATCCAAAAATATTGCCAACGAATTTGCAATATATGTAGAATATTGACGCAGGACATTACGGAAAAACAATTATCGTTTACAATAGCGGCATTTACGTCTCAGTTAATTTCATGCGTTAGGTCAAGAAGAAACTCATATTCTATGAGCGAAAACACTGTTATTTGACCCATTAATCTACAAATCTATAAGGAGGCAGATCCCATAGATGCTAATTTAAGCCCAAACGAAAAGGAGCCGATTTGGCAAACTTTTTACCCATTTTGAGCCCCCGTTTGTCCTTGGCTATTACACTGGACCCTAATAATTCTATTAAAAGCCAGTTTACACAAGAATTGACACAATTACCTCCATCTGCTTTCAATTACCAGTTCCCCTACTCCGCTAGATGTTGGTTGCGACACAAGCGGTCCTTGTAAAGCCGGCAATTATTGGATCAGTAACGCCTGAGTTATTTCAAAGAACTTAAAAAACGGAGGATATTCATTGGAGGACAGAAGTTTTTTATAAGGTATAACCAAAAATCGCATACATTATATAGATGGTGCCAATTTAATTGCGAAATGATGCTATAGAGCAGGTAATCCTGACGGGGAGCCAGAGCTTATGGATTTTTGATTTCCTGCTGCGGAAAAAACATGGGAGATTCCAGGCGTTGGCTAGCATACACCCTATCAAAAATCGAGAACAAAAAAATCCCGGCAGAAATATATCGGAACCAGGGATTTTAATTCAGGAAAATGTATAATACGCCTTACGATAAAAACTCATGATTTTTCCTTAAATATTGCCAATTATAAATTAAATTGAAAAGTGGAGCTTAATAGTATTTTGTTTTTTCAGACTTGGTCAACCCCACCAATTATCCCAATTGGCCAATTCGAATTCCAAAATTATAGCGGTGCCTTATTATGGCTCCAAGAAATATGCAGCGGCTTGCCTGCCTAATCATTAAGAATTCGATTTCATGCCACACTTACACCTTCGAAAAACAAGAGGTCAGAAAGCTTAAATCCGAAATGGGTTTTTAGTATCTTATAACCTATACAATAGAAGGAATGGCAGCCTCGATCGGGTTTTGGTCGCAATGGGATACCGGAGTAATGAAGCCGTTCCGGACCTCCATCTTTGGTTTTGGTACCTGCAGGTACCTATAATTCTCAAATTTCTAATGAAATGAAGACATTTATTTTTACCCTTTATTTTTTAATTTCTTGGTTGTCAGGATGTTGATTGAGGCTTGACTTCCACCCGAAGGAAGCCAAGATTGTCCATTTATGCTTTGATCAGATTGCGAAAATATGGACAACCATCGGTATTGGTGCGAATTAAGGCCAGTTTAACTAGTTCGTTTCTTTGAAGAGGACAACCAGCCACACAGGGAATTACATCAGAAATATTCAATCAGGGGCTAGTTTATAAACTTATTGGAATCTATTCCAGGCTCAGGTATCTTATGAAACGGAATGGATTTGAAGAATTGACAGGGGAGAATGGAACTCGGCATTCATCTAATCACGACAACCAAACCTATTTTGGCCAAAACCCAATATGTTTCCCGCCGTTCCCATAGATTCTCTTAAGCAAGGAACCAACTACCCTTTTGGAGATGATGAGGACAGAGGGTACTTGTTACTTTTATCAGATTAATGGGGAACCGTGGACGTATATTTATCTGATTTTGATTTTGTGCGAAATGATTGTAAGCATCCGATGAATATGTAGGATTTTATCAGGGAAAAGCGATTTCAATTTTCATTTTTTTATTTGATAGTAAAGTTAGGAAGAAGAAAGGGAAGTGATAATTTAGTATTTTGTTAGGGGTAGATCAGGATTTTTTATAATTATGATGAATCAATTAATTTTCAGAGCGGACAGGACACTGGCCCTTTAGTAGCCCAGCCAACCACCGTGAAAGGTAATATCATTTTATATTACCAACGAAACTAATAATATATGTCAATGAGTTCATTTAAGCACTAATTTTGTCTGGGTTATTTTTGCTGTATCCCAGACTTTTTTCGGACTCCTTATAATAAAAAAATATGATCCCTAATTAAATGGCGATCCCTAATATTCACTATTGAGAAAAATTAAAGCTTTACTAAAGGGCCTAACAATATATAGCCGTATACTATTGCCCTAATGTTTACAGCCCCCTCTTGTTTAAAATATATCAGGCTTTAAAAATTGAAGGGGCCATTCCGTTGATTGGCCCCAGTTTTGATTTTGGTTATAATATTGGCAAATTGCGCTATTAGCCTTGGTTACAGTTATAAAACTATTATGGATGCACTTTTCAACAAGGACAATAGGCAGGATTAATTATTACCTATTCCATATTTCAACGTAACATTGCTGCAAAATTCCTTTTAAGGCAGGACCACTCTAAAAGCGATCGAAGTAAAATTATCCCTAACTCTCCAGCATCTTTAATTTAAACCTCTCTTTCCAATTTCACATTTAAGCTGAATTATAATGGTGTCCTTACTTCAAAGGAAAAAAATGGTTATTTTCGTAGTTAAAAATTATTCAATGGATTTATTTGTAGATATGGACGAGGTGTTTGCCGACTTGCACTATAACGCCACACATAAACACGATACAATGCTGATTTAATGTAACCCTTTCTGAAATTGGACTTGCATGGGCCGGGAAGTTTGGCAGAGTGTCCCGGAAGAACGGCAACTTAGCATAAGGAGTCACGCCAGGGACCAGATGGTTTCATTTAGAGACTAGAACCCATCAGGATAGTAAAAAAGTTTTAAAGGGAACTTATCCTTAAATATGATTTTTATATGTTAGCCTCGGCTGCCAATGGAATACCCTAATTCTTTAAGGGAAAAATGTGGGACTTGTGTTGGACGAACATTTTTCCTTTTATACATTGGAGGAAATCGCATTCTCTGCGGTAAGCAACACATTGCTACTCTGGAGATATTTTAATTGATTGACCGCAGTTACAATCTAGAACACTTTAAGGGCAGAAAAATATTGTTTACCTCCCCACACAACTATACATCACCACAGGATATGACGTGCCGACAATTGCTGGAAGTTAAAGCCAATAAATTGCTATAATATAAAGATTAAGATATTTAATATTGGTTAATTTACTATTAGCCGAAAAAGTACTTGGATTTAGGGCAAAAAAAAGTCCCTTCATCGTAGGTGGGCGGACTTCAAAAAAAGACGGAGGCCTATTAATGACTGGACCCATTGGCACAAACCCAAAGTGCAGTGGCCATGAAGCAGGAACTTGATCGTGCCAGGGGCTTGCCCTGGGTTTCCTAACCAAAAAAAGCACCTACCATATTACATGGCAGTGCTTCAAAAAAAGGCGGCGGCGTATTAGTTGACTGCCCACAAGCTACAAGTAAAAACGGCAGTAGCGGTGGTTGCAGGAACTGATCACGCCCTAGGCGATTGCCATTCCATTGACAGCCCGTAACTCCAAGGTAGAATTTTAGTGAACAGGTTGTTCGGATCGATATTATTTTAATGGAGGTCTCTTTTATGAAGAGTTTTTAGGACAAAAAAAAAAGGCACCTACCATTATACATGGTAAGGCTTCAAAAAAAGGCGGCGGCCTACTCTCCAACCTTGGTGAGCAGTACCATCGGCGCAGACGGGCTATAACTTCCCTTGTTCGGGAATGGTAAGGGGTGGGCCCCGTTCGCCATGGCCACCCTAAAATCTTTATACCGCAAGCTTCTTTGCGATTACCTAATATCGTGACATAATAATGGACAGGGGCGGCCGGAATCGGTTCGCACTAAAATAAAACTAAAGTACACGTACGCTTAAAAAAAAAGGTTTTGTTGCGCCCCGCACAGGCGGGGACGGCGTTCTGCGCAAGCCAACGGCAATTAAGTACCACTGCGGGCTACGGACATTGCTGCCCTTCCACCTTGGCCTATCGACGTTGGTCCATCTCCCACGGCCCCTTTAAAGAAATCTCATCTTGTGGCGGGTTCGCGCTTATATTTGCTTCAGCGCTTATCCATCCCGACATAGCTACCAGCCAATGCCCCTGGCGGGGACAACTGGTTGCCACCAGCGGTCGGTCCAACCCGGTCCTCTCGTACTTAGGGTCAGGTCCACCTCAATTTCTAACGCCCGCAGTAGATAGGAGACGCGAACTGTTCACGACGTTCTGAACCCAGCCGCGTGCCACTTTTGATGGTGCGAACAGCCCAACCCTTTGGGACCCTTTCTCCGCCCCAGGATGTGACGAGCCAGACTCGAGGTGCCAAACCCCCCCCGTCGATATGAGCTCTTGGGGGAGATCAGGCCTGTTATCCCCGGCCGTACCTTTTATCCTTGAGCGATGGGCCCTCCATTGCGGAACCACCGGATCACTATGCTCACTTTCTGTACCTGGTTCGACCTGTATGTCTCTCAGTCAAGCGCCCTTGTGCCATTTGCCACTCTGCACACGATTGCCAACCGTATGAGGGCACCTTTTAGAAGCCTCCGTTTTACTCATTTTGGAGGCGACCACCCCAGTTCAAACTACCCACCCACGCACTGTCCTCCCATAAGGGAGTTAGGCCCGGACAAACAAAGGTGGTTTTCAACATGACTCCACCACCATCCTGGCGAATGGCAGCTTCAAAGGTCTCCAGCTATCCTACACATTGTTGCCCAAGGTCAATCGAAGCTATAGTAAAGGTGCACGGGGTCTTTTCGTTCCCATGCGGTAACGGCATCTATCACCGGATACTTACAATTTCACCGAGGCTCATGGCCGAAGACAGTGTCCAGACGTATTGACCATTCGTGCAGGTCGGAACTTTACCAGACAAGGAATTTCGCTTTTACCTTAGGACCGATATAGTTACGGGCCGCCGTTTACTGGGGCTTTCAATTCAATGCTTCCTTGCGAATGACAATTCTACCTCTTAACCTGTCCAGCACCGGGCAGGGTGTCAGGCCCTATACTTCATCTCTCGATTTTTTGAGAGCCCTGTGTTTTTGATTAAACAAGTCGCCTGACCTCTTCACTGCGGCCCCCCATAAGGGGCGACCCTTCTCCCGAAGTTTACGGGTCTCCTATTTTGCCCTAGTATCCTTAGCCATGAATCTCTTCGAGCCGCCTTAGAATACTTCATCCCTCCACAACCACCTGTGTCGTTTGCGGTACGGGCTGCTTCACTTGGTTTCTCGGAGGATGTTAAGCTGATTATTCACCTTGGCCGGAGCCTCGTTTTGTACTATCGGGGCGTCACCCGCTCCCTTCAACGATACTATATCCGTCAGTACGCCACCAACGCCACATCCCCGTCACTTTAATAGTGAGCAGGTACAGGAAATAATTAATCTGATTGTCCATCCACTACCCCTTTCGGGTTCGCGTTAGGTCCGACTGACCCCAGCTGATTAGCATTAAGATGGGGAAACCTTGGTCTTTCGGCGTGCGGGTCTTCTCGCCGCATTATCGTATACTTATGCTACATTTCGTTTGTAGCTCTCCGCGGCCTTACGGATCGCCTTCAGCTTGGGACTACAATGCTTCCCCTACCCTCCAAATTAAATGGAAGTCACAGCTTCGGTGATTATTACTTATGCCCGATATATTATCCATGAGGAACGCTCGACCAGTGAGCTGTTACGCACTCTTTAAATGAATGGTGCTTTCCAAGCCAACATCCTGGCTTGTCAATGCAATCCACCCGCGTCTATATCAACTTAGTATATATTGGGGACAGTGGTTGATCTGGGTCTTTCCTCTCGGACATGCGACCCTTAGCACCCTTTTGCCCTCACTGCGCAGAAACATTTATAGCATTCGGAGTTTGTCAGGGAATTGTAGGCGTAAGCCCCCGCAAATCCATCAGTACTCTTACCTCTATAAAAACTTATCATACACGCTGCACCTAAATGCTTTCGGGGAGTACGAGGCTTATTTCCGAGTTTATTTGGCCTTTCACCCCTTACCCCCACAGGTCATCCCAAGGACTTTTCAACGTCAAACGGGTTCGGTCCTTCCACTGCTGTGTTACCACAGCTTCACCTGCCCGATGGGTAGATCACACGGATTCGCGTCTACTACTATGGACTATGGCGCCCTTATTCAGACTCGCTTTCGCTGAACGAGATCCGCACCTGGAAGTGCTTTAACCTTGGCCAGTAAAAAGTTAACCTTCGTAGGCTCAATTTATGCAAAAGGCACGCCGTCACCCCACGAAGGGGCTCGACCGCTTGTAGGCGTATGGTTTTCAGGATTTTTTTCACTCCACTTGTTCAGGGTTCTTTTCACCTTTCCCTCACCGGTACTGGTTCCAATATCGGTCTCTCAGGGAGTAAATTTAAGTCTTGGGGCGGCATGGGTCCCCGGCCGGAGAGTTTCATAACAGGGTTTCACGTGCCCCGCACTACTCAGGGATTACCGCTATTCGATAATTGTTCTTTGCTCTTACCCCGGGGGGGGGGGGATTCCACCCTCTACGGTCCCTATTTTCCAAAGGGTTCTGATTCATGCACATCGAATGCGCGGTCCTACAACCCCCGATATTTGGCCGAAACAACAATCGGTTTGGACTATCCGCTTTTCGGCTCGCCCACTACTTACGGAATCCTTTTGTTTTCTCCTCCTCCGGCTTACTTAAGATTGTTTCAGTTCCACCGGGTTTGGCCCCTATTGCTAGGTACTATTACCTTCAGTATAAGTGGGTTGCCCCATTCGGGATACCTGCAGGATTCATATCGTGTGTTGCCGACCCCGCAGCTTTTTCGCGCTTATCGCGTCCTTCTATCGCCTTCTAGAGAGCCTAGGCATTCCCCATACGCCCTTATCTAGCTTTGTCGCCAGGACCTTTATTGTTATTTCGCGGGCCCCCCTTCCGCGGCAGCGTTCCAAAGGGCCCAATTCTATACTGTTTGACTTTACTTTAATTTCGTGTTTCTTTTTCAGCGTACGCAAAAGACCTGAATCTTGATGCCCGCCACCTGTTCCCAATATGTTCAATGACATTTTTGGGCCATCCCGTCATTCCCCTTTTGCGGGCCTTTGGCCAAAAGATTAACGGCAACGTTGTTGCCAATGTGGAAGGAAAATAATCGGACGTTCGAACCGAATGACCTCCTGCCGTTGCAAGGCCAGGCGCTCTAGGCAGCTGAGCTAATCCCCGTTTTTTTTCAAGTGATTCAGTCAACAGTTAATCAAGTTAAACCAATTACTTACAAACGTTTTGACTCAACCCTAGAATTTCCATAATTCAATTATTTTCAATCAAATGGAAACGTTCAAAAAAAACTTTAAAAAACTTTTAAAAACTTAAAAACTTTTTTTGGAAACTTTTGGCAGCATTGCTTGGGCCATTTTTTTTATTTCCTTCCCTCCTTTTTT
>Ga0163217_1032495_pt1 | contig 12751 bp, 9 predicted proteins | sample SynspAceP_FD_185933 | JGI IMG/M metagenome (GOLD analysis project Ga0163217, IMG submission 185933) | Saline lake microbial communities from Ace Lake in Antarctica - Synechococcus sp. Ace-P (PacBio error correction) | ecosystem: Environmental > Aquatic > Non-marine Saline and Alkaline > Saline ... | reverse complement strand
AAGTACGCCACTCTCCATAACTGTGGGATTTCTCGAACCAGCAATGCAGGCTGGCTGGAATCGTCCGGCCCATCGCTGGGATCAACGTCTAAGCCTTGCTTCAAGCAGGAGCCGAAGCTTTCGGCCATTCAATAGAAATACCTGATCCCTTGCTTCGCAGCGCTCTATTGTTGGGCCGCTCAGGTCTTACCGGTTAGGGGCAGGCCTACTGACTTTTCCTGTTGATTGTATCTCTCGCCGCTGGAAACGTCAAATAAAAGAAGTCAGAATCAATACGTTTCACGAGCTTTTTAGATAGCGCTACGTTGAACTTTTATTTAGAGCACGCCGCCTGTTCGAATAAACTCTTTCTTTAGGGTTTCTTCTGGCCTCTCGCTTGTCGTTATGGTAAAATACACAACCTTATTAAATTGCCGCCGCAGATATGACGATCATTGTGAGGACTCACAAGCACTACGCCGCCCTTTCAGAAACAGGTGTTACCTTCAAAAAACTTAAACGTCACCACATAAGTTACACCCAACGACTGTTTTCATGGACGAGGCGGCCGCTGTCTTTCCAGGGACGTATGAACACGATACGGTAGATTGGCCTTGAAGGTCAAGTAGTTGGTTTCCCTTTCAAGAGCTACGTTTGCATGTTCATTAGATAAATTAAAAATAAATGAATATTATGACAATTGGGAGCTTACGAAATTAAAAAAGAATGGTTCAGCCCAGCAAAGTGCAACCACTGCCTGCTTCAGCATCGAAGTCGAGAGGAGAAAGCCCTACAAGAATGCTTATGGCAAGGCAATCTCATTCGAGAGCAACCGGACCAAGTCTTGTTAACGAGAAGCAGGAGTTACTTTTTCACTTCGATTTAGGGAAAGAGAAAGAACGCAAAATTCCGGTGCCTCTGTTCTTAGCACCAGTGCGATCATCGGGCCCGCGCGTGGTAAGTGTAGAGCAGAACAGTCCCAAGACAAAACGAGTCCTCAATTTATTGGATATATTCGCGGCTTTTTCTTAATCTGCCCGCTATCGCTGGCGTGCTGCGATTTCGTGGTCTAATTTAGACATGGCAAAAGCTCGTTCTTAGTCGACGGAAAGAGAAAAACCCACTGACCCTCAAGTCAGCACGATTAAACAACGCTTAAATTTTTTTGCTCATGTATATTTCAAGGCTGGGGAAAAATTAAAAAAACGGCGAATATGATTTTAATTATCATCGACCCAACCCACCTTTCAGCGCGGGCAGTTTTGCACTAACAAAAGACTATCAGGAATAATATGTTACGCCGATTACCCAGAGCTGCTCACAGAAAAAATTGGCAAGTGCTTGCCTGTGTAAACGACCGACCATTCCTGCGCAGTTTCTTCATTGAGCATGCGTGAAGAAGCCCCCAGCTTGCGGGAAATTACCAGTATTCGGTACGTTTGAATATAATCCGCAGAGTTTTCTCGACATTGATATCGAAAAGCCGGCTTAAAAGCTCACCTTTATTGTCCAAAGAAAAAATCATAAACGAACCACTAAGAAAACAAAGGAATAGCACAATGTCTAAACAAAGACCCGCGTGACTATTTGAGTACGATATATAAAAGAGAAACTTAACAACACAAGCGTTGCGGCTATCAAGAAATCCCAGGAAGAAGGGAAAGCCGCCCTATCATGGGAACGCTCTATGTTCAAAAATGGGGTTGCTGGCAGTGCTCTAAAAACGCTAGAAATTACCATCGAGATAAAAAGACTAAACATTTCACTAAATAAAAACAGGTTAATCGCTTTTTATTACTTCGTTTTAATTATTTACTTAAACCACTGAAAACGGTCAAATTTTCTATGTAGAGGTCGCTTAGATAGGCAATACACTTCGCCAGCTATTGTACGACCGAAATACAAACCAAGAGCCCTGATTAATAATATTCCCAAACAGTAAATTTGGCTCTTCCAGAATATGGAATGCGAATCATACTTCGCAAGTTACAGTAACGGCCACATCATCATGTCTGGTAAAGACAGTGAAGCCAATGCGCCGGCCCGTGACGATCAGAATAAAACCAGTCCCACACCAAGATCGCAATTAAAGCCAAGACGTGCCTTAATCATAACCTTAGCGCCCCAATGGATGGACTGCTCTTTCCATATTTTTTGCATCTCTGCGGTTAGAAAAGAGAAAAGTCAGTATAACTGCCCCTCATCACTTTGGAAAAATAGGTCAAAAAATTAAGGCGACTATTTAGGGATGGTATCGTTAAAGAGTCCCCCATCCCTCTTTTTGATAGGCATACCCAATATCAGGTTAGACCTTCCAGACCTTACAATCACCCGTATTATTGATCGAACCCAATTCCCCTTCGACCTCACATGCGAAACAATGATCACCAGCGACAAAAGATTTTTGACGTCGTTCATTGCAACAATCGACACCTTTCGGCGAGTGCCTTCTGTCGCTAATTAAATTTCCACCAGGCTCAAGTGTAAAGCCGTGTATAAGTATTCCAATTTGATCCTTTTTATTTTATGAACTCATATTTGCCCGTTATTTGATTGGACTGCCTTAACTAGTCATTGACGCAACACTATAACGTTAAGTATCAAAGGTTTTGAGGATCCCAGATACACTTACGGATACAGGCCTGTTACAATCGCAAGCCTAGGACGGTCCATGTAGTCGTCAAAGATGTTACCATCGTTGCGAAGTGTAGCAGTTATTGAATTGCCTTGAGAGTCACGCAGCAGAGACATCATGTGCACAAAATAATATCCAAAAATATGGTGAGCACTCAAGCTATCACAGGCTCTCTGCATTTTTGGTGGGTGATTTACCCATAATAAACCCCAAAGCTCGAGTACTCATAAATCAAAGGCTTTTATAGCGAATTACCTCGCCATCCCCGATTTCATACGAACGGGACTCGGCCGAAGCACAGTGCGTTTTGCTATTGAAACCAAAAACCTGACTTTTCGGAATAGCCACACCAAGGCCTCCTTTGTGATATTCTTTGAGTTCGCAATAATTCATCCCCCGATCCCCCGCCAATACTTGCCGCACCTCGGGTAACAGACATAAGAGCTCAACGTTATTTTCAAGCGTGAGTAAGTCGGCTGGCTGTTTAGCCAGAGCGCAACTAGAATTGTGTTTCTAACCGGCACTTCGTCTTCCGCCTTTAATACATCACTGATTTTTCAAACCCAACCCATGGCGCTCCAATGTCCAAAAAGCGAGACTTGGTCCTGAATCACACCGCACTACCAAGTTGTTATGTTGTTTATATCATATGCCAAAGCCTTCATTTATATCTCCACGATCTTCCTAATCTAATGTATTCAGGCTTCATTAATTTGATACAAAAATCTTTCTGATGGGCTCTGGCCCCAAGTATGTAATGAATCTTCTAAGGGCCCAATCCTGGGCTGCAAAGTGCCTCGAATCCGTTATGTAATCGTATCCGCATAATATTCAGCGTAACTTCCCCAAGGATCTCGAACATAATGGAAAAAGTTTGAGCCTATGCATGACGTCCAATACCTCCCCCCAAGCCATGCAATATGTCCTTTCTCTTTCATTTCGAGAACCACCTATTCCTACTTCGTCTAGGCGTTTGAGAGGCCATGAAGACTACACATGATGCAGCCAATACCTTTTTTGATTGAAGCCAAAAGCCAGAACATGCATATTCACTGCCCTCCTTTCAATGAGTGAAAAGCACACCATCCACCGAAACGATCGGATAAATGCATTTCCCAAAAAACATCTTCAACAAACGCGAATTAGATCCCCCTCAACATCTGGGCTAATTGAACCAAACAGTGCCCCCCAGTTTTCTAGGGCGGTACATCAGGGATGTACTAGACTTAGGGGCCGGCAACCGCCGCCTTTTATTCAAACGCAGGTTACTGGCCTGCCAGGGAATTTAAAAAAAACGGCGATTTCTGGTGCGATGGGGGAGAGTGCTTTTCCATCACTGAAATTTTTAATAAACATGGCTTGGTGGAGGTGATTGCAAACTCAAATACTCTTTACCTGACTCTAAGCGTGTCTACCTTATGCTCCTCAGCCCTCTTTTTGGACCTCTCTGCTAACACCTTCGGTGACGTCCCCATGCTCACATAAGACAGCTGTTTTTTTTCACTGCCTAGGAATAAAACTTTAAGGAAGGTCGACTTTGATGAATCACAGTTAAAAAAACTTAATACGTTCCATCATGACGCTCAAACAGACAAGCCAAATGACGTATAAAAATCTTCGCTTCTCCCATAATCCCAGAGAAATATGGTGATTTCCAATATGCAACATATTTAAAAAAAATACGTATAGGCGGTTCTCTTCTCCTATATTTATTTTATTTTTCAACCATAAAAAAAAGACATTACTTCTAGTGGATATTTGTGGAATGTAGGTCACAAACACCAAAACAATTTTAAGAAGAATAATAAAAAAGGAAAAAAACACCTATAAAAACAAATCTTTTATTTTCATGGATAAGTACGATTGGGGCAAACATAAAATATAATACCAAAAGGTGGGGTAAAAAGACCGATCGCCAAATTTCTAGGTCATAATGATGCAAAGTGAACCTTTATCAATACCTAAAGCTATCCACAATAGGAAATTAGAATTGGTTGTAAGAAACAAGATTGCCGCCATAGGGTCAAACACACAGCCCCATACCAATAAAAACAAATTAACAATCAGTAAAAAAAAGACCAAAACCTCCAAGCCGATGTGAATAATTATATTCAACAAATTCTTGTGGTATTTGAGTGGACAGTAAGTATCCAGGAATACCAAACCAGCGGGCCGCAACAATCATTTAATATTTGGTATGATGAAAAAACCACCGTATTTCTAGCCACAGTCAAAAATATCCTTCCAACTTAAGCTCCTAAATATTATTTTCGTTAAAAAAAAAGCATATACAGATTGCAATAGCCGCCGCTTCGGGTTGGTGACGTAATACCGCCAATAAATACCACCGAGCACAATACAGAGCAACCCCCAATGGCAAATACAGCTCTTTGAAATGGTTGTGCATTAGGCGACCAAAAGGAAAATTTAAACTGGCTAACTATTTCCTCTTTCTTTTTTAAGCCGACTACTATCAACATATAGAAGACAGCACTATGGCTAACAACAAACCGGGGAATACACCAGCAGTCGCTACAATCGTGAATGGAGGTTTCAGAAGGCAGCGCATATATGATCATCGGAACAGAGGAGAGGATAATAATTCCGATTGCAACTCACTGAGGCAATCATTGCCGCCGGACAGTTTTTTCTGAATACTCCGCCCTTTCTAAGCGTCGTAACATTAACCTTCCCACAGAGACAAAGACAGACGCCGCACTAGAAAACCTGAGAATAGCACCATATAAGTTTTGCGGTAACCTTACCGTTGTCACCCTAGACACCGTGTAAAATGTCGGACCAAAAAATAGATTTAACAAAATCAACCAACCTAGCCGACTATAGTGCCTGCGTGGACATCAATTCACCAGCAAAGATGGAAAAATGGGCAAGCCCAATAAAGACCTTGTTGATGAAATGGATCCAAGTAAGTTTATTGTATTGAACCGCACTCAATGGTTATAATTCCATAAAAAAAAACAAATAGTCAAGAAGCGATGAATGACCAATAAAAACAAAAAATATAGGTAGACCAAAACCAAGCAATAAGCCGGTAAGAACAACTAATGATTAGAATCATATTATTCTCGAATGGTTTTTTATTATATGAATAAAATAGATGGCTGAAATAAAAAATAAAATGACCCTGTCAAATTTCGAATGTAAAATCCACATTGGAATCCCTGATGCATCACTCATTCATGCCAAACCTAGCTACTTTAAGCGTTATTTACTCCATAGGATAAACTTGCACACACGCGCTACAGATAAAAATAATAAAATTACTTAAAAATTAACACCTATTTTTTTTAAAAATTTATTGTTTCAATGAGCCCTAAAAAAAATATCCATTTTTATATTGTGAATTATTTTTAGAGCTGATATTGCACCATCCATATAACGGATTATCATAATATAAACAGATATTGTCATCAGCCCAGAGTTATGTAGTTTCATTTAAGGAATATTTTTTTCTTAAAGTAAATAAAAACATTAACCAAAGCTGATCAACCACCATCATAATAAAGAATGGCAACCAAGAGAGGTGAAAGCTATCGAAAAGCTTTGTTAATCATAAATTTCACTAAAAAGCGTTTTATATTAATTAGAAAATTTAAAAATATTATAACTCTTTTCCACTGATCATTTTTTAAAAATATGATATTTTCCAGTGACAGATTTAGGTTGTTGTCTTTATTACGTGTTTTTATCTTTCTTCTGTAAAACTACTGGAACTCTCCACCCTTGCTCTACCATAATTTTTCTAAATGAGTTGAAGCAGGGGAGTATTTTCCAGTCTTTCACGATAAGGTCCTTCCATTTCAGCTTGCTTCTCTCATCAATGGACTCTTAACTCAGGCCCGAAGCATGCGCATAAAGTCACGGCTAACGACCACACTAAATCACGGTAAAACCACCCGGAATATAGCGTCGCGTACTTTGGCTACATCAGAGAAGTTGAACCCCTGTGCAACAGCCATGGTTAATTAATGCACCGTCAATGGGTACCGCGTCTGCAACCTGGCAAAGATTCCAAACAAAGCATAATGGCTGGTGAAACACCTAACGCTTTAAGAGGGTCATTCACTTAATGCCGTTGCGCCACCTGTACGTATTTTCATACCTTTCAAGTCTGCTATTGTTGTAACGGCCTTTTTTACTATCCAATACCGCTTGACCACTGTAAAAACGATCAAAAGGCCTCGACACCAACATCCTCACCGTAATTGAGAAAGCATCTCTCTAACATCTTTCTGGCAAAGGGTATCCAACGCATCCCAGTTCAGAAGAAAAAAAGCCCATTCGCATCTAAAAACCTGAAAACCTAGGCTCGAGACTTCGTAAAAAAACCGACAGCAGGAGGTGTCATTTCATTATCGTCCGCCTAGCCAACACCTTCAAACCGTGTGAAGGATTGTTCCCTAATTGGCGGCAGGTGTAAAAGCTGAAACATCAATACGTTCCAATAGAGGCAGACCCACGTCCAGATTCAAAACGCCTCTAGCCAAGCAGAAGAATGGAGGTTGGTCTATATGCTCGATCATTGGAGCAGGGAAGAAAATTTTCATTGAGATAATCAGCAGCCAAACAGGTCGGCGCTGCAATACAAAGCAGGGGGAGATGTAATTTAAATGAGATACGACTTTACGCATTGTTTTTATCTCCGTATGTTTAAAGGTCTCGATGTGCCAATATTAGTATTAAGAATACTAAAGCAATCATTTTTAGCGATATGTGGTATAAGAAATAGATGTTCTAATTGATCACTTGATGTGAATTTGCTATCAAAAAACTCAAAAAAAAACCCTATTCTTTAACCGAATATGTAGCTTCAAGAAGCACTAGCGGAATAGTTCGAAGATTAAATGTTCAGACGGTATTACCACCCCAACAGGACGAATTCATCCACCAAAGCACTGGCTTAAAAAAATAACATCATGGTTTTGATGGCAAAATCATCCCCACGCCAAGCAACAACCTTGAATCTGCGGCGAATCAACATATATTTTCTCTTCATAAAGATCATTTAACAGTGGCTCATACTTCTATGACCAAAAAGCGTTAGATTCATTCGTTTTTTTTCTTGGCAAATGTGCCATAATCTCTTTTGGAACGGTTAAATTTGTGCTAATTGACAGGCAATGTCCAAATTAAACCAAAAACAGTCTAAAGGAGACTCTCCATCTTCAACCATAAGTGTGGTTGCTCGGACCACCCGGTTTTGGCAGTTTGGCACATACACAGATGGTCGCATCAGGTTGGAGACATGCCGGGCTCTTTATGAAATGCAGAGGCATTCATATCTGGCCCCTAGTGTGGAAAACCAGAATAGTGAACTCTTTTTCAGCATGCTTGCTGTATGTAAGCGCCGCTCTTTACGTTGCAAAATCCCGCCTCGCTCGTCTTTTCAATGGCGCCTAGGCGCCTGAATATAAAACCCTAAATAGAATCAGCAATCTCAATGCAAACTCTGGGTTATTACGGTGAGCATTTTGGCTTACGCTCCGTGCTCATTAACTTTCGAGCATTCTTTTGGGTGCTATTATTTTTAATAACAGCCTGCCAATTTCCAGCCAATTGGTTGGACTGGCATTCCTTCCCACTGCCGTGTTGTAGCCCATACCGCCGGTAGGAGTAAACAAAATGAAACTGCATCCCACCCAATAATTAGAACACGCTTATCTTGGAAACGTTCAGCCACTGTAATGCCACGACCAGCCATCCACTCGCTGTCTACCAATAATTTCGATGGTCAATTCTTTGCCCCTATTTAGCCTTGACAAAATAATACGCTTGCTCTGCTCATCCGTGTATGCTCAAGCTTTCTTCTGGCTTAAAGTTGTGTTTGTAAAGCAAAAACATTCCTTTACCGTCCACGGTGGCTAAAAAGCGCTTTCGACGGCTGACGTTTCCACTGCCAATTTACATCCAAAGCGGGTTTTAATACCTCAAAATCATGATTAAAATTGCTGGGGCGCTTATTATAAAATTAGGACCCAACATTTGACCCACCCATAAAATCACGACACTGGTAAGGTCTCCTCCTGTATATTTCAATACCTGAGTACGGCGAAGACCACACTAATTTCCACCCATCAGCACCCAAACATATACAAGCGCATGGGAACTTCCTTACCACTCTCCTGTCTGGCAGGTCTTTGATGGTTGGCATTGACACGTTCATCTGTTTGCGAAAAAGTGACTAATTTTCATGTAGAAAATCAATACGGATGGAATCCAATTCTCTCGCTTTTTCAAGAAGTGTTCTGCTTCAACCAACTTTGGGGTATTCTGTGAGGTAATTCTGCGGGCATTCCAGACATGCGCTTAATTCTTTACACGCTGATGCGCTTGAGAGGAAGATGGGCATTTCAAAACCCGGCCAATTCATTGGCTATGTGTATCGAGTGAAATAAGCGACATCCGTTGGAGATCCGCAGGCATCCCATCGCTCTTATTTCATGTGGCAAATCCAAGTCTACCGTATAATGCTCCATTGTACCGAGCTTGTGTTGGCATTTGCTTGCGGCGCCATTCGCAACCCGGTCGATTCTCGATCCACAACATAAGCCGAAACACCTCTACGCTAACTCATTGGCGTAGTATTAACCACATGGGCCAGCTCCAAACAATTATCACTTCAGTTTCGAATGGCATGTTTTTATTCTCACTTAAAGAAGTTTGAATAAAATCATGCCTAATTAAACCGTTACTAAAAAAAAGGATCGAAAGTAACTTGATCGATACGATTTTTACATTCACTGGTTGAAAATTCGATACCTTTTATAGACACCTCTTCACTCTTCAAGTTTCTGAGATGGAGTAAATACTCTCCAGCAGGTGTTAAAACCTAGGCCCGCGCCACGACGGATAACATGAATTAGGAGGTGCGGTCAAAACGTTCATTTTTACTCAATATGTAGACAAATAAATGCTGAGTTTAAAATCGGATTGGCACCACTGAATAGGCCATCATGGGTAAGTGATCTGTCGTGGATAACACGAGTCAGTATGGACAATGCAGACTGACACTGAAAAGACCAAAATAAGGCTTTGGCAAATTATTTTGACGTGAATACGTACTCTAGTTCATTCCATTTGCATCGTAAGTAATCGACGTCGTTAGCCCAGTGGCATCGACTAAATCGGAAATTAGATTTTGCATTTTCAACGGGTGACCTTTTCTGTGTGGCATTATATATGAATAAACCCGTTCGTTATCAAAATCAGTTTTTCAGAAATCAGCTTCCTGATCTTTTATAAATTTTGAGGGGAATAAGGGCCAATATTAAAAAATCTCAATACCACCGTCTTTTAGGTCCATCTCAAGACTGTGGTAAAAAACCCTTCGTATAAGCTTAACTGTTCCACTTTCGGATAAACGTCTTTTTAAAAATGCGTTCGATGTATTCACCATTGATGGCCAAGTGCCCTTACGATGGAGATACCAATCGTAATACTTCCTTCTTCATTGACCTTGAAAACTGAGTCATCCTTCTTTCGCGTTACGTATTCTCATTTAGAATCATATGTTGCACGTGACATAAGATTCTTGTTTCTACCAGCCGACGTTAATTCACACCCGCCTCCTTCTACGAAAAAAGCTTAGACCCCCATAAGAAATAACTCTAATTCCTGAATTACTCCGTGGTTTATCATTGCAGCGCGCTAAATCATTAACTTCGAGCTGCGCCGCGAATACTGCCTTGCTTCTGCAAACCGCTACAAAAATCTCGAAGCGCTTGATTAAATTTTCATTTATTCTCTCTCCTGTTATTATTTTTAGAGTGAACAAAATGCCCTGTTTTTATTCAACACTATGGTTGCTCTTCGATACAACAACACTCTTGCTACCTGTATCTCATGTTACGGGGCAAAGTATTATAAAAAAAGATAAATTTCAACCATTATGTCAATTTTTTATTCGAAAAAATCTTTTTTTTTAATCAGAATAGGACTTTCCACCATTGTCCAAAAAAAATTGATAATAAGAAATGCCGGAAATGAGAGTTTTTTTGTTCCTCAACACAGTGCATCGTTTTTGGCTGCTTTTGTTTACAAAATGCACTTCAATGTAACACCAGTACATTTCATCCACTGAGGAGTAAATATGTGATAAAATAAGTTCTAATAATACTGGACCTTTGATGTGATCCAAATTGGGTACGGTCCAGTAAGTAAATTATCTGCTTCTTCATTGCTCGCCAGACAAGGCTGGAAAGTCTGGCTGTTTTTGAAACGATTGGGGAGAAGTCTATCCACTACCTCGTGCTTGTTTGTATCGATCATGAAATTTTCAGAATGATTGCACGCTAGCAGGATTTAGGCCCAATTGTCGACAAGTTCTGTTCAACCCGCTCCTGCCTACCGTTGGTTATAACGCTGGACTGGAAAGAATTACTAATGCTTGGGACTGGCCAGCTGCTCTGTTCTGGCAGCAGTGAATTTAATGTTTGTCCACCAACCATCGCCCTAGAAAAAGAATCTCGTATGTGCATGAAGGGCGAAAACGAGGCGCCAAACAAACATTATTCTTACATTTTGAATAATGAATGCATAAATGTTCCCAAAATTGACGGATACCGTATCGGTTGCATTTAAAGACCCTAAAAATCTGGAGTATATTCAAAAAAAAAGCTTACGAACCGCTATAAAATACCTAAATCGGGCATTGGGATGGTTGCGAATTAGTTTTATACGAGAGTCTCAAGGCATTTACTCAATCAGATTTAGGCTTTTGAAGCCGACTGGGGCTGGTCGTTGACTTTATGCTTAATAAATGGTATTGACGGCATTCTGATCTCGGGTTCTGTTGAGTGCGGCCAGTTATTGCAACCCTGAACGGTCCTACAAACCATTGTTTCCAGGCGGTAAAAGTAGACGTAAAAGAAGTTACGCGCCGCTCTGCTGGAATTCATGCGCCCTTCCACATGGGATCGGAAAGAGGATCATGGTTTGTGAAGAAAAAGTTACAGTGAAGCTGCTTGGCGACTGGATTCAAAGCCCTTGAACAAAGGTGGCTCATTTCTAGGGACACGCTCTTATACGTTTCGTATCTCTCGGATCATCCAATCAAGTGAGCCGCAATCAAGCGTGTTTTGCTGCAGGCGATGCGGCACATTTTAATGCCACCTTTTATGTTTGGTCAAGGCATGTGCGCTGGCCGTAGGAAGATGTGTGGAATCTCGCTGAAGACTTTTTTGACCCGCGTTCTAAAAGGGGAAGCAAGTTGACCGCCTATTAGGGACAGCTATTGAAATCGAACGAAAGCCTCACGCGACAGAAGGTCATAAAATATTGTCCATGTTTTCTAGGGCTCCATCATTTGTATCCCAGACAAATGAAGGAGCCGAAGCATAGAGAGACCAGCATTTTCTTTCGAAAAGATGCACCACAAATGGCCAATCCGTTTCCTTGGAATCAAAAGGAAAGGGGCCTTATTGCAAAAAGATTGCCAACTTGGGTGAACCAAACGTCATGTGCGGGACGCTTATCCCCACACGGTACTTGTTCGTTACCAGCGCAGAACGGGGAGGTTTGGACCACCTTTAATCGATATGGACAACTTGCGCCTAATCGTAAAAACCAAAGCCCTAACAGTGGGAAGATATTTCACCCCCTTTCTCATTTTACCAGTGTTTTAATTTAATCTTAAACGTCCAAGTTATCAAATTGTGCGGCTATAATAAAGAATCGCGAAAAAGACGACGCAGTTTTTGGCCGACCAACTCAAGGACCCAAATATACTCAGCTTTCATTTGCTGAAATACCCACAGATAAAAATTTATAAACGCCATGTTGGTCCGGGTTATTCCTTGTATCACTTATATATTTGTGTGAAAGGCGCTCCTTCCACCCTTGAAAGAACTTTTTGTAATTGAAAACAGGGCTTGTCTTTGGGAAAAAACGAAAAAAAGAAAAACCCCATTTCATATCAGGGCATTCACTTGAAAAACCTTAAACGGGGAAACAAAGGGATTTCAAACAATCCCATGTTCTGGATTATTATTTTGTTAAAGCAGTTGGCTTCTTTCGATATTCGACTGAAAAAGGGGGAGTGTGAATCCAGTTTGGGGTGGCATAATTCGTTTTATGTCTCGATTTTTTTGGAATCTCCCTTTTTTCTTTTTTTCCCTG
>Ga0163217_1100686_pt1 | contig 12752 bp, 9 predicted proteins | sample SynspAceP_FD_185933 | JGI IMG/M metagenome (GOLD analysis project Ga0163217, IMG submission 185933) | Saline lake microbial communities from Ace Lake in Antarctica - Synechococcus sp. Ace-P (PacBio error correction) | ecosystem: Environmental > Aquatic > Non-marine Saline and Alkaline > Saline ... | reverse complement strand
AAAAACCTCATTTATCATTGCGCCGATATTCCGGTAGCATCTTCCCTTATTCGTCGCAGTACAGCAGAAGCAGATCATCATGACAAAACGGTCAAAACGCTCGCCATCGCGATCATCGGGGCACCGCCTTTACCGCTGCCGGCTTGCCGCGACGAAAAGATTGATGCCGCAGCGTTCCCTGCCGTGCCAAAGCTGCAAGAACGAGGCGTCGTTTGGCGGAACCTTTCATCAAGGTGCTGATTGCGAGACAGCCTTTAGCCGAGCCGAAGACGCTGCACGTTGAATCAGCCCCTCGCGTATAACAGCGTCGAAGTTTGCGAGAACAGCACGTGTGGGGCCCTGCGCGGTCAGAGGCTCAACAACCCAAGGCGGGTCGGCGGTATTTTTATGTTGGCCGTTGCGGCGGGCTATCTGATCGGAACATGCTTGGCCGGCGCCGTCGGGTATGGCTTCCAGCCAGCCGAGTGGAACAAAACAGCCGATTGGCAAATTACCAAACGTCGGCGCGCACCAGCACCTATTCCAGCAACCAAAGGCCGCGGCAAAAAGACTGAGCAACCTCGCGAGTTTCACCCGTCCCGCGGGACACGCCGGGCAAATCGCCAATGACCACGTGCCACAGCGAGATCGGCGCGGCGGTTTTTGGCAAGGGAGGCGCGTCGTACGGGCTTTGGCGGCTGGCCGCAGCGCAAAGCGGTGTTCGGGCATGATTGAAATATGCCGACGCCAAGGCCGATCTTTCCTGTGCAGTTAGCATGCTGACGGTTCAGTGCTGCCTTAGCGCGTTCCGGTCCAGCGTTCGGGCGCGTTGTCGCTTATTTGAGCATTCGGCGCGTGAGGATGGGATTGGGTTATCTCAGTCTAAATGTGCAGACATGACCAGCAACCACAGTGGGCGCGAGGCGACAGGGCGAAATTAAACCCGATGTACATTCGTTTTTGTGCGCCCTAGAATGATCGTTTAGAATTTCCGCCGAGCCTGGGCTGCGCCTATTGACAAGCGGTTGCCTCATGCATGTCGAAAAGGACGCATATTGCGCGCTTGGCAGTTGTTCGCAATGTTTAGCGCAACGATCACAATTACCTATGCGGCAGGCCGGATTGATCGGCTTTTTCCGAAGACATTCACGTATGAATTTGCGGCAAAAGCCACCTTGAAATAGCTCGATATTCGCGAGAATTTTTGAAAAAAAATCATCCATGAAAAAGATGCTCGCCATACGAGAACTCAGCGGTTTTTATTGGTGGAGAATCCTTTTGCAACCCAAAGATTTTCACTGAGGGTTCAAAAACATCCGCGAAATCGGATTGACATCGTAATCAACGTTGCAAGCGGCCCCCGATCTTGTTGGTGCGTCTGATTACATCCGCTAGAGCCGAAACGCCGAGCTCTTGCGGGTTAACTACCGCACCACCGAAGAAACAATATTCCGCATCCGAGCGGATGCTATCTGTTGGACCGAGCTGATGGCGGGAACCGTTGATCTTGTGAGGGCGGTCAGGGATGATCCTGCGTTGGCCCCGGTCATATTACTGGCCCGCCCATGATGCTGTCCATGAGGGTGAGATCGACGGAAAGCACACGCCGGCTTTGGGGTATTGTCTCTCTCGTGCTCGACTACAAAGAGCTTCTGGTCGAAGCTGGCGAATACGTTGCAGCAACGAGAACGCTATGGATATGCTGATTCCAGTGGCAGCCGACGCAAAGCCACAAATGACGCGCTTTTGTTTACCTACGGTGACGAAAGCCTCAGGGATTGCGGATACCCGTCAAGCTCGGAGTTTGATTCTTGGTCGAAGAGTGGGTGTTGGAAGCGCGCACCAAGGGCGGCTGCCGAAGTCGCGCCGGATCAAGCAAAACGGGCCTTGAATTCGCTATTGCAGGCCTCATGCTATTGGGGACTTTGCTGTATGGTATCCTGCAGCGTCTCCGAGCGACGTAAACGCGCCGAGGCGCGTGTTGCTAGCACGGACATCGAAGCGCTTGAACGATGGTTTTGTCATGTTCGACGCGCAGGATCGGCTGGTTGCTGAGCAACTCCAAGTACAAAGAAATGTACGACCTTCCAAGCGAAACTGCTGGAAGCGGGACACCGTTCGAAAGTGTTGCTGAGGTGGGTGAACAGCAAGCAGTCCCGGTGGGCCGGCTTGACGGAAGCCAAGTGGATCGAACGCCGGGCTTGCGGTTTCACCGGCCAGTCGCAAAACTCTGAAACTGAACAAACATTGGCGGACAGGTCGGGTGGATCAAAAGCGTCGGATCGGCCGCTGGCACGATTGGCAGCAAATTATTGTCGGGCTGCGTGTCGATTGTGGACCGAGCTAAGCCATGCAAAGGACGCGGCAGAGGCCGGCGAGCAAGGCCAAAGACAAATTTTTGTGGGGTGCTTAAGCACGAACTGCGCACCCCGCTTGGACGGTTCATCAATTGGGGGCTGGCCCACTGTCGGCGCAAGCGCGCATTGCTATCCGCATCCAAAGCGCTGCGAAGGGTCATGAAGCCGGGCGAATATTCAGCCCCTCGCCGAAGCCCAACGGACTGCCGGGACGAGGATGTACGGGACCAGTGCCGACTTGATGACCGGCTTGTTCCAGTCCGGGGACCATCTGCTGGCATCTTCGATCAACGAAATTCTGATGTATGCCAAATCGAATCCGCAGTCTGGTCATCGAGCCTACGCATTGCGCGGTGCAGGATATTGTCGGATCGGTCATTGAGCAGCTCAATACCTTGTCGAGCAAAGAAAGGGCTGCTTTCGTGGTCCAAGAGGCCGAACTGGTTTTTCGCCGGACAGTCCGCGCGCGGCAAATCCTGTTCAACCCTTATTGCCAATGCGATCAAGTTCACGACACCGGTTTGTCCGGCTGGTGGTGAGGGCCCGTCCGGTGATGTCGTCAAATTCGAGGTCCACGACAAGCGGGCGCCAGGCATAGACGAAGCAGAGACTGCAAAGGCATTTTGAAGTTTTCTATCAGGTTCGATTTCATCGCAAACCGTCGCGGCGGGAGGCACTGCATGGGGCTCGCCATCTCGCGCCAGTTCTGTCAGAAATGCAAGGCGGTGACCTAAAGTGTCTCAAGCGTCATTCGGGCAAGGCGTGCTTACCCTAACGCTCCCCCATCAAGGGCAGATGAAACGCCGGCAAGCAGGCTGCCTTAAGCGGGGTAGTGCGCTGTTTCAGCTCAATAGAAACTGCCATCTCGCAACAGCACCGGCCTGCTGAAAGGCCGACCCCCGGTCGTAATCAGCAGGAAACCGGATCTGGTAGGACCGGCAGGCATGACCTGATGCGCATAATCCTCATTAAAATATGAACCAAGGTGGGACGATGTTTGAGGCCCATTTCTGTCCCTATGCAGGTCAATGAATTATAAGGGAATGTGGACCACGATTTATGGCAGACTGGGCTTACGTGACTGCTCATAGAAATTTCAAAACAGTCTAACGTCTGTCTGATGTTGCAGGCAGATTTGTAAACTACTTTTGGGTTTTAAAAAGCTTTCTAACGTAGTTATGGGATCTATCAAGCAGTGCTTCTCCCAACCGCGTAGATCTTGAATTTGTTACGCTAAAAAAACGTCGATTTTCTTCCCGCAGCTTGTCGGCCCAAAACCGATCTTTGCCCTGTTGCCATGAAACGCGGCCTTGTTTCCGAGCGAGAAAGCAGAAGCTGACATCCAGCGACGCGCAATTAAGGTAGCTGAATGGCGTGTCTTGACGTCAGCGCCTTATGGGGACGTTTGCCTTATCTGGTGAGCAGTTCGATTACTGCGTTCCGCCCAGCAGGGCTCGAATCTTGCCAAATGCCATTGGAAACTGCGCCTCCAAGGGCAGGATTTTAGGCGTTTTCTAAAAACGCATCACGAGAGGCTTCCATGGCCGTTGGATGAACTCTTCTACGACCACATAGCGCCGCGAAAAATCATAGAGTATCTGGCTTTTGTTCTGCTGAGGGGAATCTTTTCAGATTTGCCCTGCGAAAGCTCGCTCGGAATGAGCTCCAATAACTGGCCGTGATCATTACTGCTAAAAATTTCTCAACCGATTTGAAGCTGGAAAGACCACCATTTTCAATATTGACCTCCAGTGACGCGGAATCTGATTCTTCCAGGTTACGTCCCAGACATTTTTCGGCGACACGCTCAAGATCCGTTGAGAGCGTGTGAGCTTTTGGTTGTCATAGAAAATCTCCTCTTCAGGGGCCCAACTGACAGCTCTGGAAGGCATATAACAAACCGTAGCCGCTGAATGGGCCATGCCCGGTCCATCTTTAGCGCATCGAAAAGGCAACCACAAAATGCGGTATTCCTTGTTGATTGTGTATGGGGCTGGTTACCTGATTTCGGGTTAGCACCTTCGGCCGTTATTAGGGATGCATCCAGCGATGCAAAGAATCGGCCCTAACCGGGCCATTCGCCAACGTCTTCAACGCTGTGCTGCAGGCTTTTGCAGTGATTTGTAATTCGGGGATTCCTGCAGCATTTTGGCGCTTAAACTTTTCTGCGTCACCGAAAAAGATCTTCTCATTTGCTCGGAAACGAAACACGATTCCAAAGATACGAATGAAGTTTTGTGTAGAGCATCCCAGTTTATCAGTTCCAAAACCAAACTGTCTCGCAAACCCCGACCAAGGTTAAGTCCGATAAAATCTGTTCTTGATGTTTACTCACAGCTCTCACCGCCATTGTCCGCGACGTTTTATGGCCAAATCCTTTGCATGAATGCCACCGCAACGAAATATGCATCAAGGCCTGTCAGCGGCACCTTTGATATCAGTTGGCAACCATCACCTATGGCCAGCAATCTGCCTTTAGGGCATTCTCGCACCCATCAGACGATAGCGGCTCTTTTCAGCGACTCGCGAATAGATTTGCCGGCTCCGGTTTTCCGGCAAAGATAACCGTGCCGCCCAGTTGGCCTGTTTAGTATTGCCAATGAGAACCAGCACAAGATGGACCATGCGGTTGCCACTTCGAATTACCAAGTCGGGGTTGCGCAAATCATCTCGACAGCGTTGTCGCGCATCGTCTTTAAGGAAGGACTGTTGCGTAAAATATCGACAGTTTTCGATCGTGTCATCTAATGGCCCGGGTTAAGAGGACAGTTTGGCGTCTATATGCCTACAATAGGGTTGGCCAAACCCCCAAAATGGACTGATCCGTGCCGGACCAAAGTGAAACAGCGGAAGGTCAGGTTTGGTTTGCAACCAAATGTGCGGTGACGTCGGCCTGATGTAAATGATTGGTATCAAACGCTTCACGCGGAAACGCCAAAACGCGCAATGCGGATAGATGTTTTGGATAGTCGCGGCGCATTTGGGTGATGCAAAATGACAAAACGACCACCCGCAGCTGTTCTGCAGGCGCATCGACGGCATCACTTGAACGCAGCCCCCGCCGGGTGTGAATAACGCCCAGGATGTCACACAAAGGCCATCGTAGTGGATCCACCAAGTTCCACTCAGCCGGCGAAGTCTGACTGATGAGTCCAAAGGGTGACGGTGTGTACCATGAGTAAGATGGGGTAAGTTCATGGCACCCAGGGTCAAGCACCACCTTCATGGGACCTGGACAAAAACGGCGATGGTCTCCGAAATAGGTGTTCTTTGGCTAGGGGCGCGATATGCGGAAGCGCACGGTCGCACTACTCCTTGCTATCTTTTCCGATTTTTCCATACGGTATTCCTCAGGGCGCTCCATCAACGCGCGCGATTTTTTTCTCTAAGGTCAACCTTAAGCTTTACCAAGGATTGCCTGAAAATTGCTACCGGATGTTTCCGGTTCAAATATCCAACACCATTCCATCAGGTCGCGTTGCGGACTTTCGACATTGCTTCGATCTGTTCTGATTGCTGTTTTTCAGCACATTGGGACATTGCTTGATCCGACTTATTGCCGGATTCAGGCGTTTTGGAATATTTTTCTATACGCGTTTCCAATTTTTGGACAACAACAACGAAGCTTCTCTTTTGGGCTGCGCCTTTCGAACTCGATTTATGCCCTCATCGATGTTCCCCGCCTGACCTCGCGCGCGGACGTTCATGGGTGTGACGGCTCCAAATCCTGTCTGGTGCTGTTGGAGTATGACTAATGTTAGACAAGTATCTACTGTTCAACACCTGTGGGCCCCGTGATGTGGCGAAACCTTGCGGCGCTGCATCTTGTAAAAAGATATCTGCCATTCGCGAACTGATTCGATGGCCCTTCTGAGTAGATCGAACATAACTATCTCCGCTGTTCAGATCAGAAACGAGCCCGTATCGAGCAGTGGTGAATTACGGGTTCCGCACGGCGGCCAAGCAGGGCAAATCTTGTCTTCTGTCTGTGGGCAAGGGTGCTATTCTGATCCTATCGAACGGTGAATTTGAAGGGGGCGCCTGCATAAAACATCGGCGCGGATTCCACAACAAAACCACACCCATCTGATGAGGATGCCGGGGCACGCCATTCGATTCCAAGCCAAGTTGCCGCCTATCTGTCGACGACAGGATCGACGTTGTCGCGTGGTCCATCATGAGAACCTGTTTCAGGATTGCTGAACCGTTGGCCGAGGGTTCGGTTTGCCATCTGCAAAGAGGCCGGCGCGTTTCGTGGATCGACGGCGGTCAGTCCGTGCGGCGCTGAAGTGATCGATATGGAGCGGTGCATATCGCTTTTGTGTCCAGCTCCAGTTCAAGGCCAGCGGCTTCTTATCCCGGGTCTGTCCTTTGTCGTGGACGGAAAATTTTCAAAACGGCTGAAGACCATTGCGGCAAAGACGACCTACCTGAACTTGGCTACATTCTCAGCCTCCTGAAAACACCACACTCAGACACCTAATACTCCCGCTGTTCCACTGTTCTTTGCACCTGGAGCAAGCACTTACGGACATCCCTGCGCGAAGCGTCATGAAACGCTATGCACGCATTGCAAGGCCCGAGCTAATCTGCTTCGTGTCGGCATTTGCGCAGGCTGAACCTCGATTTCCTAATCGAGGAGGACGACATGTGTTCGAATCCTGACCACTGTACGGGTGCCGCCGTCGATTGTGTGCGCGATCTCCGCGACAGAATTTGCGTGGAGAAATCCATCATATCTACGAGGCCAAAGGGTGCTATTGCGCGTAGGTCTTTCAGGTTCGGGCAACATCGGAGATTGTCGACTACGACTTTCGCTTCTTTCTGGCCGCGCTCAAAAGTATTGCTGGCGTTTGCAAGCCGTAAGCGGCTGAACTCGTCGCACCTGTTTAAGCCGTTACAGGCGCAACTTTAGTTATGCTGCCGATGCCAAAAACGTTTTACAAGAAAGCTGGTGTCTGACAGGCAAGTTTACACAACTTTGGACCACAAAACCGCATGAGAATGGTGGTCGTCGTTGTTACGTCACCCGCTGGCATTCTCGCCAATTCATGGGCTGTGGAAGCGCGTTGGTCACCCCGAACCGGATCACGGCGGCCTCTTTTTTTGGTGGCTGTGTTGGCGACGTGGGATCCTTCGGTGTACTGCTTGTTCATTGCCGCTGACTCTGATCATCTCAGCCAGCATCCTCGATTGCATGGACGGGACAAAGGCACGCTACCCCGCGTGTCCTCACCGCAAGGTAGGTTATTATGACGCTGACCGATTCAGGTGCAGTTGGGTTGTGGTTCAGGGGCCCGTCGGATACGCCGCTTATGCTCAGACGAGAGCGTGTTGTACTGGTTAATTCCTCGCTATTTTGATCGGCATTCACGGTTCTACGGGTTGCGCCGGATATGCAAATACGTGGACTCGAAATCGAAACGGCACGTGTGACTCAGATTATCCGTATGAACATGGCGAGTTTCGAAAAAGGTGGAAAAATTGGCGGTTTGGGCTGTTGGTCCACGTGCCAACTTTGAGTGGTTTCTGCGCGAACAACTGGTCCAAAGTTCTCGCATTCGATGAGGCGTGTTCATCTTCATTATGCTCTCAGCAAGCGGCTGATCTTTGATCAAATGCGGCCCAATGGCTTGGGTTTTTTGCGGCCAGCCAGCTGTTTCTGGGCATCTTCAATCATGGCAAAGAGGCAAGAACATCGGGAAACCCAAAAAAAATTGGCCTTCAAAAATAGCACCCCACATCTCGCCTAAAAGGACATCAGAATGAAAAAATTGAAATCAATTCGCCCGCCTAGGCAGTCATTCTGGGCGCAGGCAGCGGCTCGGGCTCAGCCCTTACCGACCAATGCCCGAAAAGCCTGTTGCCGTCGGCGGGTCCGTTATTTTGGATACGGATGCTCCGCAATTGTCTGAGTTGCGGCATATCACAGTTCGTATTGTGTGGGGCATCGCTTCGGACGAGATCAAGCAGTTCGTCGACAAGGACACTTCCGCAGGCATTACGCGTCACCGTATGTAAGTTAACGAGCGTTATCGCGAGACAACACAGGCTATTCCCTTATGTTGCCTCGAAACGCTATTGGCACTGCCCGACTTTATTCAGTCGACGCGGAGTGGTGTTTATGTGAAAAATTTACGCCAAACTTATTGAAGTGGCCATCCAAAACGATTGTTGCATTGATCAAAAACATTGCGCTTGAGGACGAAGAGGTCAAATCATCACCGACGACAGTATTTGCAGATCCTTGAAGTAGGCAAAATCGGTTGATCCCCAAATTGGCATGGGTGATCGATCGGGATTGAGAAAAATCAGTGCCAAGACAGGCCCGTCGCTCTTTGCTGAACTTACTGAAATGATGTGGAGAGCAGAAACCTTTTCAGGATTTACTACGAGCCGCCTTGAAACGTGTTGGTGGTAAAGGAACAGCCTTTGCGTGCGCTCGATATCACCGTTTGAGCTTGGACAGAGAGTTGATACGGCGCAGGATTACGCTTGCAGCAAATGCGATATTTGGAAACGCCAATCTTCAACCATTTCGAGTGCGCAAACAAAGGACGCATCGACGAAGCTGCTGAGGAAAACAGGCACGCTGGCGTAGGCCCCATTCAAGTCAACACCCATCCCCCGCTCGACAGAAGGCCACTGAGTGGACGATTCGCAGTCCAAGCTTGCTTGCCACAACGGCACCAGATCGCTGCCATTTGAAGGACAGACAATGGCTAAAGGTAAAACAAGCAAGAAAGAGGGCGAAGAAACCAAAAACAGAAGAAGCGAAAGTTTCTGCAACTAGCGAATTCTAATTGCCGGGAAACTGCGCTTTCATTTCTGGTAAGACGGTGAAGTAACTCTCCGGGATCCAGAGCAAAGGAACTGATCTTTGGATGAAAATCCCGAAGGAAATATAGTTCGTGAGCCCTATTGCAGTGCTGTCAGCCCAACCGCCTCAGCTAATATAGGCACTCGGGATGGCGAGTTGCCAATTAGGAGTCTAATTGGCGTGCCATCCCGACCTCGAAACCTTTGAAAGAAGCATTTCCATTAAAATTTCAGCCTACTTACGATGACCGCTGTCCTTGGTTTTGCGCAGCATCGAGAAGAAAGAAAAAGACTTCCGGCGGTCTGATCTCCCGAACCGCAAAGAAAGGGGTGGTGTTCGTATATTAAGTTGGTCGCAAGCCGGCGCAAAGTCGCCGTTGGTCCGAAAACACCCAAAATGATCAAATCTCGAAATCTTCGCCGCTTTCTCAAAGTTAGATCCAGTTCGTGCGTTTTGATCCACCATGTGCGCTTCCATAAGCAACGCTGGATGCGTCATTCTGTTGGCAAAAAAAACGCGTAGAAAGAAAAGACCTTACGGTCTTCTCCCTTCTTTGGCGATCTTGTCATTACAGACCGCCGACCGCCATGTTCTCTTAAGGTTGTCTCATACGTTTGCCGCCTCTTTAGGAATAAGTGATCCATTGGAACATAAGGCGAAACTGACGAAGGCCGCAACTTAGGGATATTTGTTCGGTGTTGCCTCCGAAGCTGCCATTCGTGGCAGACACGTTTCACACCAGATAGGTGTTTACGCGACCGGATAGTTCTGCGGCTGTCATTCCAGCGCAACATGGCAGCGGTCTGGAAAAATGGCCCCCTCGCTGGGGCGATTGGTTCAACAAACCGGCATCTGCTTGGTCCCATCGGAAACATCCCGCCAGCGGAGGCTGAGCAGAGAAAATTACATTTTCAGAGAGTTGCGGTTTTTTTTAGGTACTTAGCAGTTTCTATCGCAGCCGAGTAAATCGGGGTCGCAAGGTTTTGTCAAAACTTTTGCAGTTTCAGTCCGCAGCAGAGCACTTGGACGCGCCAGTCGCCGAAGACCACCGGCAGATCATTATTCAGTTCCCTGGGTCTTTGCGAGGCTCATTCCCCGAAAACCGATTTCTGGTAAGCCGACATCAGCTGATCAACAACACTACATCTTCCGCTTTCAAATCGAGCGCACTTGCTTGGCATTTTCTCCTCGAGAACGCAATGCAGCTTCGCGCAACACGTCGAAATACCATTCGTATCAATGCTCATCTTCGCAGATCAAGAAGGCGTAGGACTGCGGGTCATGTGATTACTTTCCCGATCTGCCTTGATCGGTTTTCGAAGTGTCATTTCTGCGGGAACATCGCGAGCGAAACCCTTCGTTCCAAGAACTTTCCCGCACCTTGTGGGCTAATTCAACCTGCCGAGTAACGGCTTGCTTGTCAGGCTGAACTCCGTAACCAGACGACCGCATAACGACTACTCTTGTACAAAATCCAGACGTGAACAGCGACGGGTATATCAGGACGCAATTGTAAGCTGTTTTGTGGCCAGTTCGGCCCGTTCATGTCCTGGCTCACGACATCCGAATAAGAGATCAATGCAGGCATCATCGTACACAATAGCAACGCCCGTTTGGCCGCATTGGATTGCTCTGAAAGAACCTTATATCAAGCTCTGCAGGAAGTGGACGCGGTTTCGCGAACGTCGTTCGTCGTCCTCGACAGCAGGATCGTTTCGTGTCCCGCCTTTTAGCCCATGATCAGCGTTGGACAGCTGTTCCTGCTTCAGCTTCGAGAAACGGGGCATTAGATACAGTTATGGTGGTGCCTTCACCGATGTTGCTATCGAACAGTCATATGACCTTCCCGATTGTTTGCGTAAGCCATAAAGCATGGAGCTAAACCGAGCCGTCCGGTGGCCGTTTTCCTTGTTGTAAAAACGGCTCGAATATGCGTATCAGCGGTTTTCTATGTGACATGCCACATCCCGTATCGGTAACCGCAGAGCCTAATTATTGGCCTGCTTTTTTACGTCAGGTGGGTTCGACAATGCTTCGTCCAGCGCGCTCATTAGGGACGAATGTATCGTTAGCTTCCTTCCGTCATCGCGTCACGCGATTTTATAACGAGGTGGAGGCAGAGCATTCTCCATACTGTTGGGATCCACGCTCGTATTCCATAGACTGTCTCAAATCGGGGTCTCGAAGTCACGCCTTCACTGCACGGGCTGCGGCAATTATCTCTATGGTATCTTCTTAATCAAGCGGTCCAAGCTGTGATCCCACGGGGCAAGAGGCTGTTTGCGGGCGAGGACAAAAAGTTGAGAGGCCGCGTCGCCCCGCGCTCACGTTGTTCACAGCTGATCCAATCGCGTCTGATGTCGAATCTTTCGCAACTGCGCATCGCAATCTGCAAGTTACCCATCACAACTTGAAGAAGGTGTTGAAATCGTGGGAATTCCACGGCCAAGCTACCAAATAGCTTTCAATTTGTGGCTTTTGGCGCAACTCCGGTTCAACGCCATCCAGTTCACGGTTTCTTTTTCAAACCCGCTCTTCAAGCGTTGATTGACTTGGTAATAACCGCTCGGCATTTTTCCGTCTTCGATTCGGTGTATCGTGCCAAGCCACCTGTCAAAAGATCCCGTCTTTGGCGTGCAAGGGGGTTGCCCGTAACAAGTGCCACGAAAGCTGCCATCGGCTTTCCGGAGCGAATTCAGGTTTCTAGGCCTTCGCCTTTTCTGGATCGCATCGGTCCAGTTTTCACTGCTAGCCCCAGTCGTCAGGATGGAACGACACGCCCCCAATCGCCTCATTAAAGCTTCGCCCTCTGCGTAGCCGGAAATTCGTAGATACGCACATTTAGCCAAGTTTTTCAAACCCGCATCTTTGGCGGCCGTCCAGACATGACTGGGCATCCGTCTGTTGCCATCGTTCTAAATTTTTTCGCGAGTAGGCAGTGAGCGCGCGCTTTCGGCGGTTTTTTGAATCAGTTATATCGTGGCCTTGGACAAGTGTTGCCAATTGGCATTTGCCGACGTTGTCCTTCAGGTCGTTAAAATATGAAAAACTCAAATCAAAGCGCTCCTCAGCCGGCACGTTCGGGTGAAGGCGCGGAAGTATCGCTTGGGACATTTCGGACTTGACCGAGGAACGGGCTCGCCTGAACTGAAAAAACACTTTGATCAAGGCATGCTCATAGGAAACCTTGTCCCTCAATGTCTGGCAATGCTCTCGGCCACGGATAGGGCCAAACAAACATCGCGGAGCGCCAATTTTCAAAGTCGGTATAGGGCCTGGTGTTCACAAAAACTGAAAAAGAGTGTTGCGACGTTTCAAAGGGAACTTTGCCATGAAAACCAAGGGAGCTTGGTTTTCGGAAGGGGGGGGGCAGATTGAAAAAGAAATTTCCCCGTGGCCCTTTCCCAAGCTCCCAGGGTTTTATTTTTCGGATGCCAAAACTGGCTTCGGCCGCGCTGGCCAAAAAAAAGCCCCCTTTTTTGCATTTGGCGGTTAAAGATTGGATCCTTTGGGGGCGGTTTTCGGGGGCTTGTGGGGCCATGATTAAAAGGGTCCTGTTACTCCAACAGTATTCGTGCAGGATAATCTCTCTTCTT
>Ga0163217_1110964_pt1 | contig 12754 bp, 13 predicted proteins | sample SynspAceP_FD_185933 | JGI IMG/M metagenome (GOLD analysis project Ga0163217, IMG submission 185933) | Saline lake microbial communities from Ace Lake in Antarctica - Synechococcus sp. Ace-P (PacBio error correction) | ecosystem: Environmental > Aquatic > Non-marine Saline and Alkaline > Saline ... | reverse complement strand
TAACGCATGGGTCGGAATGCTCCACCGACGCTTGGCGGGCAGGGTGATCTCAAGCCGCCGCTCCCGCGCCCAGGATTCCCAGCCGGGAATCGCTGGCCCCACCACGGATAGACAAACAGGATCATCAAGGCACCGGATGGAGCAGTGGAGGAACCACTCGTCGGGGTTCATGCGGGCGGCTGGCATGGGAGAGCAAAAGCATCTGCGCGTGCCATCAGGGGGCACCTTCTGCCAGCCCAGGGCGGAATCAGCAGCAGGAGAAGTAGGGCTGCTCGGCGGCCGGCACCTCTCGGCCGCTGCCAACAGCTCATCGGGCCAGCCAGGCGCTGGGCCAGCTGGCAGACCCGCCAGCAGCCTGGCGGCGGGCAGCAGCGGCCCTCACCAGGACCAAGCGCCGGCCGAGCTTGAGCAGCACCAGATTGGCGCGCTGCTCCGGCGGTGGCTCCTGCAGCTGATCGAGCAGGGCTCTAAGGGCCTTCGGGCTGATCGCGTGTGGTCGCACCATGCAGCCCCTGCTGCACTGCAGGGCCAGGGGGCCAATTGGGCCGCCGGCCGCCGCCGCCGCCAGCGCGGTGATGCCGGGAATCAGCCGCAGCGGAACAGGTTGGGGTGACGCTCCGCCAGCGGCCAGCAGGCATAGAGGCGCTGCAAACAGCGACACATCCCCCTCACAGAGCAACACCACCGCCGGCCGGCGGCCACCCCGCGCCCAGCCGATCGGCCGCCGCTCGCCAGCCAGACGGACGCGGCGCCATCGGCGGCCACCATCGGGGAACAGCAACGGCAACGGTCCTGCTTGCGGCGTCAGCCAGGGCGCCGCGATCGCCGCGGCCATTCCGTCCGCCGCCCTGTCGCCCCACCGGATAGGCGACCACCTCCGCAGCCCGATTCGCGCGCACCGCCGCACGTGAGCAGTTCGGGATCGCCGGGGCCCACCCCCACCAGCACCAGCCCGGCTTGGATCCAGTGGCAGATCCCAGCGACGTACTCCAGTGCCGACTCAGGGGCCAATCCGCTGCGCTTCGAAGGCTCGCTCAACGCCTTGTTCTCGTTCGATTTCTTAAAACTTGCTGATTGTCTTGCCCAACCCGGCGTTTCCACCAGCCCGCTGACCCTGAGGCCGTTTGCAGATCTACGCCGCCTGCCATCCCGCTGGGGCAATGCAATGCCTTGGCGCGTTGGCCCGCACAACTGGAGAGCGACGACGGGGCCGTGCATCGCGCTGAAACTGGCAGCCCGCGGGCATCGGCTTTTGAGCGGCTGGCCTGGCCACAGTCGAGCTGGCGGCCGATGGCCGATGCCACAGCGATCCTGGCGGGCCTATGCACGGAGCGTTTGCCCGCTGCAGCCCAGGCGACTACCCCACGGTGGACGCGATCCGCCTGGTCCCCGACCACCCGGAGCGCGCGCCCTGCGCCAGAAGTTTCCTCGCCGAGCACCACCACAGCGAAGACGAGGTGCGCTTTTCGTGAAGGCGTGGGGCTGTTCTGCCTTGCATCTGGGCGGACGGGAGGTGCTGCTGGTTGCTCTGCGAGCGCGACGACCTGATCCCGCGTGCGGCCGGGCAGCCGCCACTGGTTCGAACATGGGCAGTTCCCCCGCTTCACCGCCCTTGCCTTCTTCAACAACCCCGCCGGCTGGGAGTGGCCAAACTTCACCGGCGACCCGATCGCCGAGCGCTTTCCGGCTGCCTCGGCCTGAACTGAGCTGTTCAATTCGAAGCCAAAATTCAGCTGTGCAGGCGGCGGCTGGGGCGTGCAGATCCACCAGCAGCGCCGACATCCCTCAGCCGCCAGCGCTCGAGCCGCTCGATCACGGCCGATCGCGTGCCAAGCGGCGCTCGCACAGCACCCCAATAGAGCCCCGAAGTGACGGGCCTCCACTAGCCAGCAGGTCGCCGTAAGGAGCGCGGCCAGCTTCGGCGTCGGGGCAATGGCGGCCAGCAGGGCGAGGCGCTCGTGGCTGCGGGCCTCGACAGCCGGCCACCAGAAAGCTGTCGAGCATGCGCCCCCGGGCTCCGCCGGCGCACCCAACTTGGCCAAAAGCGGCGCCGTAGGGCGGCGGCGCAGCGGGACCAGGGGAATTTTGCCACGCGCCCCCTGCGCTGCAACAGGGCCAGCACCGCTCGAAAATGCTCAGCCTCCTCGCGGGCCAGGGCTGAAGCACCGCGCCAAGGGCCGGATCGCAGGGGTAGCGGAACATTCAGCTGCAGGGCCAACACCACCGCCTTTGCGCTCGCAGTTGGGTGATCGATTCAGCAGATCAAGCGGCGATGGCCAGGAGCCTGCTGCAGCCAGCGCCGCTGCTGGTTCAGGCCAACCAGCGCAAACCCTCACCCGAAAGAGCTGACACAACAGTTGCTTCAGTCCTCACAGTGGCTTCGTTCATCAGCTTGCGCGCAGGTGGTCACCAGGCCGTCTAGGGCGAGCGGTTAGCTGGTGGGGCCAAAGCCGCAGATCACACCCACCGCCACAGCCGCCAGGGTGGAGGAGTGGCGGAACGGCTCCCGGGCATGGGTGCTTGCTGCAGTGCAGTTCCCACGAAGTGCAGCGGAGGACGCCAGCAGGGCATCACGCAGCGATCGACGTGGGGTGTAGGCCCGCATTGATTCAAAGATGCGCGCTCTGACCAGCGGCCTTGGCTGATCCGGTCCACCAGTTCGCCCCTCATGGTTTGCTCTGAAAGCAGCTGAGTGTGACCCCAGCGCCGCCGCCCGCTCCCGCCAGGCCTGATTGATTCTGCTCAAGGCTGGTGGTGCATAAAGACCGGGCTCACGGCGCCCAGCAGGTTGAGATTGGGGCCGTGCAGCACGAGCAAATGCATGGGGGAGGTTGGCTGGTAAGTTGACGAGTGTGGTTGCGGGTCGGTGCCCGAGTGGTTAATGGGGCGACTGTAAAATCCGCGGGCTTCGCCACGTTGGTTCAAATCCAACCGGCCCACCTTTCCACATGCCCTTGCTAGCTCAGCGGTGAGGCACTCCCTTGGTAAGGAGAGGTCACGAGTTCAATTCTCGTTTCAAGGCTTTCAACGTTGCAAGGGCGCTTATCAGGATCACAACTGTTTAGGCAAGTTGTTGGCGCCTGAATACAGGCCAAAGGCCACTATCTTACAGAAAAAACCATTTCAGCGGCGCTGCTGGGCCAGCACGCCATGGCGGGGTGCAAACAGAAAACTGAGCACGAAAGGCTTGTCTGGGTGAGCACGATGCAGCGGCGTGAGCATCCATCCAGTAGCTCCAGTAGATGCCACGAGGCTCGGAGCATCGCCGAGGCCCACGGCAATCCAGACCCATGCGGTCAAGGCGATCGGTGAGCAGGTGGCTGTAGCCCACGCGTGACGAGCATGCGCCACCACCAGGATGATGCCCACGAGTCTGCAGACCGGCGACGGCGGGTTAAGGACAGTACCGAGAGCAGCCAGTAATAGAGCACGCCGGTATTGATGCGATCGAGCGGGCGTGGGTGGGGTCAAACAAAACAGCGATAGGTCGCGGCGGAACACCATCAGCCCACCAGCACCACCGCGCTGATCAGCCACGTCTGCTGGATGTCGAGTCCACTTGATTCCCAGCACATTTGCCCAAAGAGGAATATGGGTTGAGATCAAAATGTTGACTGCGTATTTTGACACCAGGGACCAAGCCAAGCAAGAAGCCGGTGAAACACAGGCGATCACGTGTCTTCCTTGATTCGGCGTTCATTCTTTTGACAAAACCGATCACCGCACCGACCCCAACCCGAACAGCGAAAGCACCGCAGCGCGAAGGGAAGATTGAGGCATAGGCGATCACCACGGCGGGCATCACGGGCGTGGGAAACGGCATCCCCCATCAGGGCCCAACCCTTGAGGGTCATGAAGCAGGAGAGCAGCCCCACAGACCGACCGCCACCCAACGCGCCTCACCACAGCGCCTCGCACCATGAAGTCATGGCGGATCGTTCGAGCAGCCAGGCGGCGATGTCAGCTGGTCATCCGAGTCCCCCAAACTTGATTCCCATTTCCTTGAGCGCAGGAGCAGGTCCTTGGGAAGCGGCTGGTGCTTGAAGGTGCGCGCCAGGTTCTCCTCGGTGAACACTTCCGAGGTTTCGCATAGGCCATCACGGTCTTGTTGATCAGCACACCTGATCACAGAAGCCGCGCACATGCGAGAAATCATGGGTGGAATCAGCAGGGTTGCGGCCTTCAGCCGGAAACTGCTCAAACAGTTGGATCATCAGTTTCTCGGTGCGGATGTCGACGCCGGCGAAGGTTCATTCGAGCCAGCATTCAACCTCAGCCCCTTGTTGCCAGGGGCCCGGCGAGAAGCACGCTTGCGCTGAACCACCGGCAGAGTTCGCCGCATCTGGCGATCGCGCCAAGGGCCAGAGGATCAACCCGCCTCCAGGCTCTCGCGCACAGGCCTGTGGGTCGCTTGGCGGGGGATGCGCAGCCAGGTTCATACCCGCCATAGCGGCCCATCATCACCACGTTGCCCACAATTCACCGGAAGTTCCAATCCACGCTCTCCATGCGTGGGCACGTAGGCCGCGGCCTGGCTGCGCGCGCCTGCCGAGCGGCCGGCCATTGATGGTGATGCTGCCTTTGGAGGGGTGCACAAAACCATCAATCGCTTGAACAGCGTCGAATTTGCCAGCGCCGTTCATGCCCAACCAGCCCGCAAGAGGCTGCTGGCCTGAAACCTGCAGGGAGACGTCGTGGAGCGCAACGTGGCCGTGATAGTCGACGCTGAGGTTGCGGACGCTGATGGCGCTCCGCTGGGCAGGTTCGCCTCAAGAATCGCTTCCATCGGATTCAACTCCCGCCAAGGCCGTCCAGCAGCGTCCGCATTGTGACGCTGCAATCCCAGCAGGATTGGGGCCGGGCCATCGGCGGCCAAAGCGAATCACGAAGAACCACCCCGCCGAAACGGGCGCGCTCTTCCATTGGCCACTGGGGCTCGGCGGCTTCGTCGCTCACCCGCTGCTCTCACAGGAACACCTGCCGGCAACCTCACCGCTCGCGCACCAGGCGATCAACCGCGCCATGCGTTTGGGTCACCTCGGAATTCGCATTGACCGGCCAGAGGTAGGCCTCCTCCAGGCCGTAACCCGGGCCAGATAGTTAAAAGGCTCCCCGAGGGGCCAGCACCCGCTGGCGCGGGGGGATCGCCGACAGGCCTGGCGTGGAGTTCGCGATCGAGGCTGCGCAACTGGGCGCGTAGGCCTCGGCCATGCGGCGGTAAGCCTCGCGTTGGCGGATCGAGCTTGTGAAGGCCTTTGCGGATGTTCTCCACATAGATCTACAAGCGAGCTTCGGGAACATCCAGGCATTGGGATTGGCTTTGCCCTTGTAAGCATCCTCAGCGATCGGCATCGGGCTCGATCCCCTCGCTCAAGCTGACCCGGGCTGACTCGGGCAGACCGGCGGTGAAACGCCGGCCCCAGAGTTCGAGACTCAGTCCGTTTCAGCACCAGATTCGGCCGCCGCTGGCCCGCTCCAGGGGGGGGGGGGGGGGGGGGGGGGGGGGGGGGGGGGGGGTTCCGCTGGGGGTGGGCTCGTAACCATGGAATTTTCAGTGCCCACTGGTGCATCGCATTTCCACCCGGAGGTGCTCCCCTGCCACCTGCCGCGCCATGTCCGCCAAGCACGGTGAAGGTGGTTGAGCACCAGGGGGCGCGGGTCAGCAGCCTGCTGGGGCCTCGGGGCCCTGTCGAGCGCGGCTGCCGGCAGGCGCTGCTCAAGCAAGCGCAACAGCGGCACCAGGCCTGCCTGCACAAGCAGGAAGCAAGGCCGTTCGGTGCATAGGGCAGCAAGGCCAACCGACCAAACGTTAGGAGATGCTGACGGACCAGGACCTCTGCCGCCTTTGGGGCCGGGGGGGCCAACGCCAGCAAGCGTTCCTGCGGTTGGCCTGGGCCAAATAAACGGGGGGGGGGGGGAAAACCCCAAAAAAACACTGAAGTTCGAGCTGCGTCCCCCTGAGCGTGACCCTCTTCCAGCACCGCCAGCCACACCATCGCCGTTGCTGCTCTGGCGCTGTCGCGGGAGCGCTTGCAGCGAACCGGTGCGCCAGGCACCACAGCTCCGTGGCCTGGCGCCTCAGGCAACTTGAGGGGGATGGCGAGCTGCCCACTCAATGTAATGCTAGGTCATGAGGAGCGTAGCTCGACGCCCTCGCGCGGCCCGAGCCTGCAGGCTGAGCCGCAGGCGGAGTTCGGATGGTGGTGCCCCGGGTACGTTCTCGAGTCTGGTCGGGCGGAAAGTGAGCGGCAGACGAGCTCAACGAGCTGCGCCGCCCCCAGACGGCGGCTGCGCGCTTGGATGGCGCCCCGCAACGGGTGTCGTTGCGCCTCTCCCCAACGCCCCGGCGGGCCCAGCTGATCGCCGAGCCCCTGGGCTGGCGTGCTGATCATCGGGCCCCTTGGGAACTATCCGTTTCTCGCTCTCGATGCAGCCCTGTGAGTGCGCTGGCGGCGGGGAACACAGGCCGTGCTCAAGCCTCCGAACACGCCCCGCGCACTCGGCCCTGATCGCCGAGCTGGCCCGGTCCGCAATCTCGATCCAGCTTGCCGTGGCGGTGGTGGAAGGCGACGCGAACACCCGCCCGGCAAGCTGCTGGAGATTGCACTTTGACCCACATCTTCTTCACCGCGGCGCCGGGTCGGTCGGCCTGGTGATGGCCGCCGCCGCCCGCCATCTCACCCCGGTCACGCTTGGAACGGGTGGCCAAGAGCCCGGCGGTGGTGCTCAGCGGAGCGATCTGCCGTGACCGGCCCGCGCATCGCCTGGGGGAAGGGCCTCAATGGCCGGCCAGACCTGCATCGCCCCCGGAACCACCTGTTGGTGGAGAAGCGGTGCGGCCCGCCTGACAGCGCCCTGGAGGCCGAAATTCCTCGGGCCTATGGCCCGGATCCGCTGCGTTTCGCCCGATCTGGCCAGATCGTCAACCGGGGCCAGTTCGAAAGCGGCTCTCCGGCCCGCTGGAGGGGGCCAGGCACGGGTCAGATCCTGGCCGGCGGCTCAAGAGCGATCCCGAAGGCCCTGCGCATCGCCCCCACCCTTGCTGGCGTCGATCAGTGCCGACGACCGCTGATGGCCGACGAACTGTTCGCGGCCTTACTTGCCGTGCTGAGTGTTTCCCCTCGGCTGGCCGCGGCGATCGCGCCGCATCAAATGACGCCCCCAAACCCCTGGGCCCTATCTGTTCAGCCAAGGCCTCTCGGCCCAAGGAGACCCGTTGCCGGCACGAGTCGGGAGGGGTCTGCTTTTTCAACGGACGTGGTGATGCAGGTGGGGGTGCCGCGAAACTGCCGTTTCGGGAGGGCGTGGCCCAGCGGGCATGGGCAACTACCACGGCAAGCGGCTTCGAACACCTTCTCGCACCATCGCAGCGTGCTCAGACGCCCTTCCGTTTCGATCTTGCCCGTTCGCTACCGCCCTACGGCGGACCGCCTCGGCTGATCAGCGGCTGCTGGGATTGAACCCCTTGCCCAGGGGCTGCGAATGGTGCGTTCCCTTATGGTTCGAAGCATGCTTCTGACCCTGTCCATGGACGTTTCCCTTACGCCGCCCTGGTCCTCGCCCTGCTGTTGCCCCTGGGCCCGCATGGCGGCCGAAAGGCCATTTGTGGTGAAAACGGCGAAACCCTCTCCATTTATTGCCGAGCGCCTACGGCGTTTCCACTCCAGGCTTGATGCAAGCTCAACAGCATCAGAGCGCGATCTGATCCAAACGGGGCACCAGCCTGCGCTGCGGCGACCCGGCCCGCGGCCAAGGCAAGCGTCTGGACGCGGCACCTACAGGGTTAAACCGGGTGAAAAACCCTCTTCGGAGATCGCCCGAACGCAGTGGCATCTCCGTACGCCGCCTTGATGGATCTCAACAACGTTCAAGCCGCGGCCGACCATGGGAAGCGGGCCGCCTTCCTGGTGGTGCCTGGTTGCTCTTGCCAACTGGCTTGCTGCCTCCTCCAGGCCAGCAGCGGTGAACAAAGCGGGCCAGCACGCATTGTGGTGCGGGGCCCGGCGAAACCCTCTCGGCATGCGAGCTCTATGGCGTGCGGTCAGCAGGCTGGTGTCGCTCAACGCCATCTCCAGCCCGACAAGGTGGAGGCCGGAACCCGCCTGGCCTGCGTTCACCAGCTGCGGCGCGAAAAACCTTGCTCCAGCCAGACCCGGCCACTCCCCAAGCAACCCAGGCCAAACCCGCCACCCCGCCAGCACCAGCCGCAACCACCCCGCCCGCCCCAGCACTGCGGCGCCACCACCGACTCCCAGCAACGCACAGCCCGCACAACCACACCGCCGCTGGCGCCCGCCTGAAAAAACTGGCGCACCTGATTGGCCCTATCCAGGTGGATTTCACCACCTGGCAGCCCTGGGAGGCAGCCAGTCGCGTCCGCGTCAATAACCAGGGCAGCAAGCTGTTTTCTGGCGGTGAAACTTGCTCGGCAAGAAGATTCAAACACACCGGCGAGGGCGGCGTCTGGAAGACCCTGGGCCGCAACCCAGGCCACGACTTTGAAAACGGCTTCAGTTGATTTGCCTGCTGAGCTCAGGCGACCAGCCGCAGCGGCCACGGCTGCTGCAGATAGCGACGGCGGCCGGCGCAACCACAGGCGCTGGGCTTGCCGTTTTAATCGGCTTCTCACTGATCAGCTTTCCTGGACAGGCGGCGAGCCAGCCAGCCCCAACGATCCTCTTCTGATTCCGCCGTGGCCAGGCATCGGCCAGGCGGCGCAGATCCAAAGCCGCTGCGCTGTCCAGGGCCAGAAGCACCTGGGCACCTCGAGCGGGACCAAATCCGGTGGGACGGCTGCCGGCGTTGGCAGTTGTCACAGCGACCGCAGGGGCACTGAGCTTCACGACGGCCAGCAGCCAGCGTCTTGCTCGCGGCAGGTTGACTCCTTCCGCCACGCCTCCATGCGCCGCGAGCTGCTGCTTGGGCAGCTCCAGGCGGGTCGCTCCTGCTCCGTTGCACGTTCGCTGTGAGCTGCCGCATTCGAGGCCCGCATCGCCCAACCCAGCTGTGCGATCCGCGGATCGGAACGGCACCAGGCCACTTGGGGGGGCCGGGAAAAAAAAAAAAAAAACAAAAAAAAAAAAAAGGGGGGGCCCATCGCGTCCGCCCGGCCCACTCTGCAGTAGCTCGGGCGCTGGCCGGCAGGTCCAGGTGCAAGACAGGCCCACATCGGCAAAGCGGTCGACCCCCATGCGAAGGCGACCGTTGGCCAACCAGCACGGGCCGGGGGTGCTGCTGAAAATTGCTCCAGGGCCAGCAGTCGGCTCTCCGGATCCATACCGGCGTGATAAGCGGATGGCGCCACCCCCAGCCGCCCGAGAGCCGGGCGGCCCAGGCCTCCACCGAACGGGCCGCGTGCGCGCGTAGATCAGCACCGGCCCCCCGGCGGCGGCCCAACCGCCTTCGAAGCACGCCGGCAGCGGCTCGGCCGGCCGCCGGCGCATTGGCGTAGCAGAGGTTGTGGCGACGGGCGAGCGCACCTGGATCAGGGGCCGCGCAACTGCCAGCAGGCGAATGATGTCGGCCCGCACCGCAGGGGCCGCCGTGGCGCCAGGGCCACCACAAGCGGCACGCCAGGGCAGAGGCGCGCAACTCCCCAAGCCGGCGGTACTCGGCCGGAAAGGTCATGGGCCCCAGGCGCTGATGCAGTGGGCTCATCCACGGCCAGAGGCCACCAGGCTTGCCCTGCTCCAGCACTCCTCCAAGCAGCCGCGGGTGGCCTCGGCGCGCAGCCGCTCCGGAGCGAGGGTAGAGCAGCCGCAGGCCATTGGGCCTCGATCTGGCGGTGCAGGCGGTGGCGCGAGGCCGTGTCGGCCGCCGTTGCAGCAGGGCCGCCGGGATCCCGCGCCGCCGCAACTGGCCTCACCTGGTCCTGCAATCAGCGCCACCAGGGGCAGATCACCAGCACCAGCCCCTGGCGCACCAGGCGCCGGCAACTGGAACAGAGCGGCTTGCCCACCGCCCGGTTGGCAGCACCGCCAGGCAGTCACGGCCGGCCAGCAGGGGGCCTCTACCACGGGCCGGGCTGGCCCGGCCGGAAAGTCACGTCCAGCCGAACTGGCTCTCGAGGACGGTCTCGAGGGTTGCTGTTCCAGACTGGTCTCGAGTGGTCCGGGTGCCAATCCACCCCAGATCTGGTGTGTGGCCACTGTAAAGCGGGGACGCCAGATCTGCTCAGCTCGGCCGGGAAAGGCCACACCACCCGTTGCTGGGGCGGGCAGCTCGCGGAGGCGGCGGCCCACCCACCGATTGCGGTGCCAAAGCACCGTGGTGCGCCGGCGGGCAGCGCCAACGCAGCGCAAGCAAGCCCCGAATTGAATCACCCACCCAGACCCGCTTCCGGCCTTCACCCCGGCTCAGCTGCAGTAGATTCATCGTTGGCCCTTACCGGTGAAGGCCAGCTCAGATAGCGCAAGGCCGGCTGGCGACGCGCAGGGCACTCAGCCCGGCCAGCAGCGCCGCAGCGGTGGCGCGGCGCCCCAGGGGAAAGCCGGTCCATGGCATGGCCTGCGGGCAGCCGGGTTCAGTGCCCACCAGCGAGGGGGCCCATCTCGTGTGGCCGTAATAGAGGCAGGGCGCACCCGGCAGCAGGAACAGGTAGCAGCAGGGGCCAGGGGCCAGGCCTCCCGTCGCCGCCGAGCACATGCAGGGCCCGGGGGTGTCATGGCTGTCAAAGCAGGTTGAGCTGGCAGCGGTTGATCGCCGGGCCGTACCAACCCAGCACCTTCCTCAACCCTGGCGCGGGAGCGCCTGGATCCAGGGGCTGTAGGGGGGCTCGGCAGGCCGGCAGCCGCAGCTGAGCCGGCACCTGCCGGCGCCGACCAGCGAGGGATCCGCCCAGGCAAGCGGTAGTTCATCGTGCCGTCGAACAGGCCGCTCTGCAGGCCAGGGCGGTGCGTGCGCCAGAGCTGTCGCCGACGATCAGGCGTCGGGCCGCTCAGCGCGCCCACACGCCGGAACTTCCCGCCAGAAGTCGTCGGGTTAACCTCATCGGCACATCCAGCCGCAGCCTCACCCGGCGCAATCAGTTGCGCGCCACGCCAAGCAGATAGGCCCCACCGCCGGGGTTTGGGCGTGGGAAGCTGGGGCAGGGGCCGGATCGTTCCACCAGCAGGGTAAGCCAACAAGAGCCGTCCTTTGCAGCAGCGCCCCGCCACCACCACCGCCACCGCCGTAGGGGTTCAGTGGCAGTGCTCCACGTGGAAACCAATCACGTAGGCGAGAAGCGGCCCGTTCTCGAGCAGGTGATGGAAGGCCCAGAAGCCGCGTGCCGCATGTTTGAAAGACGCCATCGAGATCAGGCGGCATGCCGCGGCCGATGCAGCTCCGCCACCAGAGGCGGCCAGGGCGCGCGTTGCCCCCAGCAGCGGGTCCACCTGAAATACTCGAAGGTGTGATTAGCGGTGGGTTGGCGGCTGAGGGCGAAGACGGATTGAGATAGAGCAGTGGCGCCAAGTTCCTGGAGATCGTCGAGCGCCTCGATCACGCCGTAGATAGAGATCACCGCCTTGAAACCCCTGGGCGGCCGGTCTCCCCCCCGGCTGCAGGGGCCAGCCCTGCTGGCCGCCACCTTGCCGCTGCGGCGAAAGCGGTGCGGGGAAATCTGCACGATTCACGCATCGACCCACCCAGTCAGGGCGGCTGCGGGTGGCTGCGGGGGCGGCTAGGCCGTGGTCGTCGTTCGTTGTCAACCCGCATCGACCAGCCTGAAACATGCGCTCAACAGCGCTAGCACGGACAAAACGGAGCCCCCATGCCCAAACGACGGCCCTCTTTCTGGACGCTCGACCAGGCCACCACCAGCTCCGAGGGCTCCCTCCACACCGCCGCAGCCAGAGGCTTGCTCAGCCGCACGCTCCCCTGAGCTGCCGGCACCCGCCGGACAGCTGGATCGAGCAGGACGGCGAAGAGATCGAGGCAGCAGCTTGGCGGCCCTCCCAAGCCCTTGGAGCAGGGCGAATCAGGCCCGGAGCAACCCGCGCCGTGGGCGGGCCTGCGGCATCGCCCAACCAGCGGGAGACCACCCTGCTCCTGGCATCGCCGCAGCGGGGCACTGCTGGGCCGCGGATTTCGTCTGGCAGGACGCCGCCCGCCGGCCTCTTGCGCCCGGACTGGGAAAAAACGCAACGGCCTGGAGGCGTTGGTGCGGGCGCCGCACCGGCCTTGCTGCTTGGATTCCCTATTCAGCGGGCCAGCAAAGATCGTCTTGGCTGCTGCGCGAAGCAGGCAGGGCGGCGGGCCGCTGCTTGCGGCGGGAGCTCTGCCTTGGCAACCGGTCAACAGCTGGCTGCTTCTGGGCCTTCAACCGGGGCGGCCAGGTTGCCATGCCCACCGACCGCAAGCAAACGCCAGCCGCCACCTGGCTGATGGAACCTGGAGCGGGGTCAGTGGGGATCCGGGGAAAACTCTGTGGACGCCTTCGGGGTGCCGGGCCGCCTCCTTGGGCCGGAGCTGCGCCCTGCCACGCCGACTTCCGGCGGGCCCATTTCCCCACTGCCGGGAGCTTGCCCTTCGCCGGTGTGGGCCCGATCCGGGCCATTGCTCGGCGATTAACAGGGGGCCCGGGGGCCACCCCTGGGGTTCAAGAAAACTTCCTTTTGGCAAGCCGGGTTGGTAAGCCCAAAAAATTGCAACCTCCGGGGGCACCGCCGCCTTTTTTCTGGGTTGATTTCCCAAAAAACCACCGGCCAAGGGGGGCCCCCAAGGGGGGGCAATCGTGGCGCAGCCGACGGGGGCCTGGCATTCTTCTTCTCTT
>Ga0163217_1099191_pt1 | contig 12754 bp, 14 predicted proteins | sample SynspAceP_FD_185933 | JGI IMG/M metagenome (GOLD analysis project Ga0163217, IMG submission 185933) | Saline lake microbial communities from Ace Lake in Antarctica - Synechococcus sp. Ace-P (PacBio error correction) | ecosystem: Environmental > Aquatic > Non-marine Saline and Alkaline > Saline ... | reverse complement strand
TCACAGGGCTGAGCTGGGCCGTGTCCCGCCTCGCTTACGAGCTATGTACCAAGGGCCAGCGGGATGCAAAATAGACTCAGCCGCCGATCGCCCTCGACAGCGCCTGCTGGCCTCGAATGGAATGATCTGTCGAGGTTGCAGGCGAGCCTGGCCCAAGTCCCAGAGCAAGCGATGCTTCCGGGCCACAGCCACGGACGGCCGAGCGTCGAGCCAACTGCACCCCGAGCGGCAAGGAATCCCCAGGCTTGGTCGGGTGAATCGCCGTGAGCAGCGCAAGGGCGGGGGAAGAGCAACCGTGGACCGTGAACATCTTGAGCTGCTCCCGACCCTAGAACGAGGGCCTGAGGGGTCTGAAAGAACTTCTGAAATAAGACTAAACTACGGAGACCCACACGTCCGGACCACTGCTCGGAAGTGGCTCGATTGTGCGAAACGCGTAGATGCTCGGAGCAGCGGCGACCTTATAGCAGGTCTGACCCGAATTTTAGTCCCGCAGGGGTTGTCAAGAGAGTCCTGTTATGCGAGTGTACGATGGCTGATTGATCAGGAGAACCAACCGGTTGTTCTAGCGCGGGCCTGAATGCTGAATGGATCATCCGCCAGCTTTCTCTAACAGTGGGTGGCGAGGACGTGTCGCGAAGTCAATTTTGACTTGTGTCGTCTGGCTGTCGAAACCTGCCGTGCGGGCACCGGTGATAAGTACCAGACTGCGACCTGGCCGCAGCCGGTGCCAGATGAAGGGGGTCGGATTGTCACCACCCCCAGAAGAGTCGTCGCTCGCAGGATGCCCGCCGCGGTGGCTGATAAATGGTAGTCCGCAGAGGGTGTCGGTGCTGGGGAGTGATCGAGAAAATTGACCTGGCAGCTGTCACTCGCCACCTCGAGATATCGCCCGAATACGCCGCTACAGCGGCATTTTTTCTGGTCGGGGTTGGAGGCTGGCCTCTGAGGCCAACGTCCCCCTGGCTGCCAAGCTGCCCCTGGAGATGGGCTGTGTGGAGGCGAGACAGAGAGCCTTCCGTCCTGTGGTCCCAGCTGATTCGCCGACGGCACACGCCTTCATGGCAGCTGGCCTGCACCCTTCCAGGTGCGACGCCTCAACCCACCTGAGCGCCATGCCATTGCTCAGCGGTCGCGCAGGGTGTTCTCCCAGCAGCGCCGCCGAGGAAAACGTTCGTGGTTCAAGGCGAGATCGATCTGGCTGCTCTGGGCATTCCCCTGGCCCTTGTCGCTGTTGGGCCGGCGATTCTGACTCGCCATGCACCCAGCGGCAGGGCCGATTTACGCGACTTCGGTACCAGGCCACTGGCTCCGGCCGGCGGTGGGCTGGGCTGCTGCTGTTGCCCGCCTGCCGCGGGATCGGCTCAAGAACGCATTGACTGCCGATCTATGGTGCTCACCGTGGTGATCCAGCCGTCCTGATACCGTGAGGTGTGATGGGCCACACTCCGCCTTGCGCCATCGCTGGGGAAATCAGCACGCGGCTTCCGATCGTGCGAACCGCTTCGGAAACTTCGCCAAAACTCGACCGGCAATTCTGAATTGCTGGCGGGTCTCAGCCGCATTTCCCGAATCAACTCGATAGCCTAGTCGAGCCATGCAGCGGCCTTCCGGTCTCCTGATCCGCTGGTTCTGGTGTTCATCCAGCCCTGACCTGGGCACACGCTGGTCTTCGGGGTGGCTGTCGTGATGTCGTGTATCTGGCCAGGCATTCGCTCCACCGTGGGTGGTGCTGACTGCTCATCGCGCGCTGCGGGCGATCCACTAGCCTGGCCCGGGCACGCTGCCGCTGGCCCTAGCTGGTCTGGATTCCGCTGATGGTGGAACTGGGCCTACCGCTCCTGCCGAGCGCTGGCACCCGTTAGACCCTGAGCGCAGCGCTCGGCCTCCAGGGCGCTGTTCGCCCTGCTGCCACCCTATACTACTGGGCCGATGGCCTGCAAGGACTACCAAACGCGGACCGCTGGTGCATGGGTTCCTCGATAATACCGTCCAAACCTCGGCGGGGATACTGAACGATGGATGACCTGCTGCGAGCGAATGTGTGTAGTTGTCAATCTGCTCCGGGGCGGATCTCTGGTGGGAAAACGGGGCCTTGATCGGCATGGCTCAACTCACAAGCCTTCAGTAATCATACCCGGAACAGAAGCTTCATCTTGCAGTCTAATGCTGGCGAGGCAACACGAGCATGTGGGCTCCATGCTGTGTGGTCGGTTTCATCGCCCTGTATCGGGGCGAACCCATGCTGCAGATCGGCGGCAGAAGGCCCGCACCACTTGAGTCACTGTGTGGTCGAGAGGCATCTGAACGCCCATGGTGATGTTTCCAGGATGTGGTCAATTGGCTCACATATCTTCATGGATCGTTATCTCGCACCGTGACCGGCATCCCCTGCCGCGTGGAGCGAGATATAAATAATGGGCCGTTCGGCGGCGATGTTGTCAACTTCATCGCCCTCGGAGCTTCTGCGCCCAGGTGACTGGACGTCGCAGCCGCTCCAGCCAGGGGGCTGCAAGACCGGCGACCCTGCAAGACATTACGGCAAGCGTACTGGCCCAGGGCGTTCCGCCAGCCGCACCCGTATGAGAAGACGGCGACGCCGGGCCAGTGTGGCAGCCTTGCCACCCTGAGGAAGGATTTCTGCTGCGCTCCAACCCCTCAAAGGGTCTGGTGGCGTACGCCGACTTGCCAGCGCTGCACGAGCCGCCCTGCTCGCGGGAACTAAGCAGGGTTGGAGATCTGGGGACGCCCTTAAGGCGGGTCGAGAACCTGTGGAGCCCCCTGCGCCCTTGGCCGGGCGTTGGCGGGCGAATCCGTGACCCTCACCCAGGGACCAATCACCAAAGACTTAATCGAGCGCCTGACCCTCGAGGATCGCGACGCGAGGCCGATCCGGCTGTTGTTGCCTCTAAATTCTTAGTTTGGAATTTTAATAGTCTATACGTTATTGCACCCCCGCAGTGCAGGATGGACGAGTCGGCCCTGCGAGAAGGGAGCCTCAACGGACGGCGCCTTGATCCTGCGACGTTTCTAGCCCCGCCACGTTGCGCTGCAGCCTGCAAACTGGTGGATGAGAGCTGCCTGCCAAGGTGTGGCGACGCAGCCCGCAGGGCAGCCGCAAGCTCTGCGCAGCCGCCATGCAAGACTCGAGAGCCCCGCAGCGAGGAGAAATAGCGAGCGCAACTATATGCACTTCTGCGCTGCACTGCGCGACACGGCTCGCGCGCATATGGCGGCCGAGCTCACCCTGCAACCCGTGGTCCAGGCCCCCCGACCAGGGACAAGCAGACGCCGCATCCAGCCAAACAGCGAGACTGGCCCGTGCTGAGCCCTCACCCACGAGGTGCGCACCGCCGTTAGGCCACGATTCCGGAGCCCTGATCGCCTCCCTGCTGCGCCGACACCGACTGACCTTGCCGCGTGGCTGCGCCAACGGCTCGAGCAGATCGTACAGCGAATATGCAGTGAACAGATCGGAACCGCTTCGGCTATCTCTCCATGCCGCCGAACTGCAGCGCCGCCCCCCGCCCCAGCCAGTCCCTGGCGCTCGTACACACTCCCATCTGAGAACGACTCTAGCTGGCATAGAGCTAAGCGTGCGCTATGGCGAGGCGGGCGAGCATGATGCGCGGGGGGCATTAGTCCGTGAAGTCTCGGAGGATCGAGCGACAGCTTCCGCCATGATGAGTCGACCCCAACCTGCTCGAAACCATGCCTCGGGGATTGATCGATCGCTTCACCCGCAGGCTGCGGCCGGCACCGCGGTGTTGATCCGTCTGCACCGGCCGGCTCTCGGCTGCAAACTGCAACTCAACGCGCCCTCAGCAACGCCAGGCGGGCGGACAACGGCGACTCGCCCCCACGGGCGAGCCCTACGGTCCGGGTGCTGACGTGGGATCCTCCACCGGCAGTCCTGCAAGTGAGCCGTGAGGGCACCCAGCGATGTTCCATAGCCTGGCGGCGCGCTGACCAGAGAGAGCAGGCAGGCGACTTCACCTGTCTTCTTTCCTTGGCGCCAGCCCGGAGGCACAGGAATCTAGAATTTGTTGACGGCTGTCCGAAGAGAGGGCACCTCTGGAGATAAGGCTGGAAACAACCGGTGCTAGCCTTCCAGCCGAAACGGCCGGCAAGCTCCTCCGCGGGAACGCTCCAGAACTCCCCTCCCCAACAGCCATGACCAGCTAACGGCGCTGAGCGGTCAACTCAAGTTACAATCGTCAGCACGAGGTGCTGGAATCAGCGGAACCGAGAGAGAAATTACGCCATCACCTGGACAAGCAGCCAACCTCCAGTTTCGAACTTTCCCACCCGGCGGTGGCCGCCGAAGATGAACGAAAAGGTCGTAGAACATTCAGTATTTTACGCAAGGAGCAGTGCCGTGGCCCCCAGACTCACTCAGTGCGCACCAAGTCTCAAGCCGCATTCGAAGAGTGTTCTAAGATCTACCGATCTTCGGTGGTGACACCGAAATATCTGCACCCCGAACGGATCGGTGTTCCCGAGAAGTCAAAACGAACGGCCGCTCCATGGTGGGCTTCAAATTCCCGTCGGCATCGGACCGATAACCAACACATCCACGATCAAGTTCACCGGTTCGCAACACCTTCGGACTCCTGAGCGGCAGGCAGGTCCTGAAACCTGCAAACGATAGCAACCATTTAGAACTAGGCGGGGCCCTGGGGCGCCCGTTTTTTTTGCCTGGCGTCGCCGTAAGACCCTCTTCCCGAATCAGCGCCTCGCCTTCCTAATTTGCGTTGGCGAGCGCCGGCAAAAATTTTACCATCCCGATCGCCAAGCGCTGCCCCGCCGATTCTGGAAACGCCGCTGACCACCTGGCTGAGGTGGCGGGCTGCCGAGTCCTGCCATGGCGTTGGCTGCTCGAATCCGTTGAAGGAGGAGCACACCTGGGGCGACGGAGCTACGCTGGTGCCGATCCGCCTGGACCCTGACGGGTTGCCGCAAGGCGAACGCGCCGAGCACGGTTCTGCGGGATGCGGATCTGCCACCACCAGGGAAATCCACGAACCTACTTCGAAGAACGCCTCAGTCACCTTCCACTCCACCCCGTTGCCGGGGTCATGCACACCGCGTGGTCAGTTGTTTGAGCTTTGGGGCTACGAATCTGATCCGCTGAAGATCGAGCCAGTCTGCCGGGCTCCACGCCAAATGATCCATGCGTCGGAACTGCCGACGTGGCTGCTGGATGCTGGCCGACAGCCTGCCTGGTCTTGCGACTCAGGTGAAACGGCAGGTATGCTGCTGGCACTATGGCGATCTTCAAGCGACTAAAGTCCTGTGAAAGTGTGCACGATCAGGTTACGCCAGCGCCGAAGCCCAGATCCACAGCCTGGAGCAAACGCATGCAGGCCCCCTGCCCACAGGGTGTCAAAGCCCCTGCGCTGGAACGCCGAGCCAGCCCAGCACGCTGGCCCACCCACCAGCAACACGCAGTCAGGGCCGACTACGGCGGAAGCGGCCGTGGAGGGGGCCCGAAGGGCCTCACAGTCGCCGTGCGACTGGTAAATGGACGTGCTGCCAATGGTGATCAGCTCAACGGCTGGTAATACGCCGATCGCGACTCGATCCCTTTATCGGCTCTACCCGCAGCCCTGCGGGATGGGTGAATCCTCCCGTACATGCCTTCAATTCAAACGTTACGGCGTGCGTGGTATCTGATCGGTTCAAGAGCCCTGACCGTGATGGCGTTCAAGGCCGAGCCGATGCGCAGCAGTTGCCGCTAGCTGTGCGCGCATTACGGCCCGATTGACGGAAACCACGCCCAGCCAGAGCGAAGGGGAGGACCACGCTCTGGAGCAGGAGCTGGCTGGCGCGGATCCCAAAAAACGGCTGAAATGTGATGCTAGGACGATCTGGCCGCTAACGATCTGGCCGGTCTTGCCGACCTGGCGAGTGGCGTACCGCGGTCACCGACTATGTGATTGCGTAGCGGGCAATTATTCCCCTAATGCCAACATCTCAGCCACGCGTGGAGGGCTCTGGCACTGCAGCGCAGACCGAGGACGATCTGAGACCTAGCTCCCAGGCCTCCTGGTTCCCGGCAAGGAACGGTCAGCGGAAGCCCCGAAAATCATGAGCACCATGGGCTGACTAGAGACTTTGAGAACCCGGCACGTCACGGAGCCTTACCTGCCGCGTCTACGTCGCCGTCTTCCTGGGGCAGCGCCTCAAGACACCCGCCGATCACAGATTACCATGGTGGTGCTGCCTGACCCAGCCCGCGGCTCTTGTTCAGGTGCAGGCGCGCGCCGGTCTGTCGCCGATCGACGAGCCGGCAGAACGAATACGGAAACCCTCAAAACAAGGCCGGTGCCTGAACTCAAGGCGCTGGGCCGTCTCTTGAGCGATAGAACGCATGAGGGCCACTTTGCTGCTGAAGTGCGGATTTACGAAGGCATGAGCTAGATTCAGCACAGGCACGAAGCCAACGGCACTAAGTGGTCGGGATGCGAGCAGGGGGCGGCGCGCGCTAATCCTGGGCTATCGTTGACCGAACCGTGTATCACTCGCACATCCCTCGCAAATAGGATAACAATCACCCTACCCCGATAAGCAGATTACACGACCCAACTGGACCATGGCTCCAGGTGCCACGCGTGCAGCTGCGGCGTGGTGAAGCAAGCAGGGCGACCCTGCAATTCCGGCACAGCCATCATAAGAGGCTCTGGGCAAGCCAGACCGCAATCGCGAAGCGCAGTCCCTTGGCGCTGATCCGGGAGATCACCTAAGCGCACCACGAGCCTCACCACGGCTCTCTATGTGCCATAATGCGACACATACCTACGTCTCCAGCGAGTCGGGCGTGTCACGCCAGCGTTCACATTTTCAATCTGGCGCATCACGTACTGTATGTGGAATCATCTCTTCGCCGCCTGCCCGTGTCTGATGCGCTGCGAGGCGTTCCCTGCTTACTGGCCTTGAACTCCCAGTTCGCCTTCCTCGATTGGCAAAGCAATCTGAGAGCCCTATTCCATGCGCTGGCTGCAGTTCCCGCTCACCCCGGCCAAGGTGCCGCTGTTCCTCGAATCACCACCACTATCATCCCCGTCCTGGATCTGAGAGCAGATGGCGGCCGGCAGCATGCAGAACGTCCGCCATCTCTGGACCTCGCGTGCGCTCCCAACGGGGTGAGAGCCGCCCCCACTATTGATCTCAATCGGCTGGAGATCCGCAGTCTGGCGATGGTTGATCAGCGCCGTACGCCCCTGATTGGCTGCGAGCTGATTAATCGCCTGAATTGACTCTCACGTGCTGCTGCGCGATCACGGCCTCATCGAGTTGTGCGGCTGCTCAGCGTTCGACGTGCGAATCCAGATATGCCCAAAAATGACCCCCTACCGCGCCAGCAAGACGTCGGGACAAGACCATGCCAAGAGCTGGCCGAACTATCTGACGTCCGAAACGTATACCCTAATGCCTCCGCTGCCAGGGCCAGCCTGGACGCCGAACCCTGCGTCCACTGTCGCGTGCAAGCGGCGAAGCCCCTGCCGGCTCCGCCACCTGGTGCTGCCGCGGGGAGCTTGGGAAATCCATGCAGCCTTGGCCCATCAACTGGCCCTTGGGCCCAAACGTCCGGCCGGCTCCCTTGGCCACATGGTCCCGTAGCGCGTGGACTCTGCAGCCCGGCCGACCCATGACGGCGCCCATGACGGTGGCAATGAGGCGCATGCGCTGGCTGCGGGGCGGGTCAACCAACGAAGAGAGGGGAAAGCATCGAGTCGATCATGACGAAGTCTGAGATCAAGACGGCGAAATGCCAAACCTTGAGCGGCAACCGCACCCACACAACACAAGAAGCCCTGAACCCTTTTGTGGCATTGATTCATGGTTCTTCCTTCGTACGCCTGCCCTGCGGCAGTCTGACGCAGCTTCCAGCCGCCATGGAGCGAGTCCCCTTGGCCCCGACCCACCCAGCCGGCACCGCGGCGTGGACCCGGCTTCTGGGAGCGAGCGCCTGCGAGCTGGGTGTGAGATCTCTGGGAAAATACCGGGGTGGTGCCCTGTCGATGCGAGAGTTGTCCGCCTCCGAGCATCTGAGCGGCTGCTAGCAGGCTCGAGAGGTAGGGCCTCAGCGAAGAAACAAGTGGAGGGTCGGGCGCTGCAAGTCCCGGAGCTAGAAAAACTGGCGCCGATCGTTCAGCTGATCGGCGGTAGCTGGACTAGCATCTCTCGAGCGTGGCACAGTGCGAACGCGGCCAGGGCCTTTTCGCGTGCGTTACTTTCCAGCTGGTCAAACACCTTGAGCAGCCACATCGAGGAATATGAATCAAGCAAATATCGCAGAGCTACACAAGACGGGCTGCCTCCGCCAGCCCCGGACCCCCAATTTGCTCCCGCCGCTGGACCAGCACAAGAATCTCAATTCAATCTGGCGCGAGCGCGTTCAAGCCATATGATACTGTTCACCCGCGGCGCGCGGCTGGAACGTGCCGCCCGCCAGCTCGAAACCCTGTTGCGGGAACTTTCCGTACATTTGGCCTTCCAACTCTTCTTCGTTCCTTCTCACAGCCTTCTATCTCCTTGTCAGCCCTTGACCAATCCCAGTATATCCGCTGTGCGGCATCGCAAGCGGAATGCGCACAAACAACGCCGGGTCGCCTCCCTGATCCAGAAAGCTCCAGCAGCCGATCAGCCCCAAGGCCTGTACCAACGCCTTCCAACTGACAGCGGCAATCCTGTGCGCTCTCCAGCTCGAAGAAGAGATTCGGCTCTGTGGTTCGCACCGTATGAACTCCCACCAGTTCATAGGCCCTCGGTGCTCAATGAGGTGGATTACGCCCCTGCACTACTTCCGCAGGTGCTCTCGATGCCATTGCCCCTGTTGCGCCTGCCGCCATCCACAGCGCCTTAGCCGGCAGCATCCGGATGTGGAACCACCGCGGGGAATGCCTTTGCACCTTTGGCTCCTGGGTGGGCTCGGATCGCTAGAGTACGGCCTGAAGCGGCGCGTGCGTGTCACCCCGGATCAATCACCTGGCGCACGCCTTTGCTTTCAGCGTCTAGTTGATGATCGAGCGCTTACATCGCCTCGGATGCAGGATCTGCGCGATCAGCTCAGCATTCTGCGATGCAAGTGGAGCCAGGTGAGTGCACCGCCTGCTCGAATCGCTGGAGGATCGACCGCTGCGCTTCCCCGACATTCTATGAAGAACGAGCGGCGCGCTACCGGCTTGAGCCCTATCGGCTGAACTCAGCTACACCCTGGCAGCGGTGCAGCTGACCCAAAGCAAAAAGCGCAAGCCAGCAACTCGCCGATGCGGGCTGGGAATCCCCTTGCGACGGTCCCAGGCAACACGGCCGGCCTCTCCTTCGGGCACCGGCATGGTCTCCTCACCCGCTGAAGACCTTCCACTACGGCTCCGTGGGCGAAAACTGCGGGCCCGAACTGAACTGCTCCGCGACAGCCCTGGAGAACACCGGTCTGAGCTGCGAGCCCTTGCGCCAAAAACTGCTCTCCCAGGTGCACATCTTCGGCTTCAGCCTGGCCACCCCTCGACATCCGCCAGGAGAGCACCCGCCACAGCGATTGCCCTCGACGGAACTGAGCCGCTACCTGCACTACCCGTGGCCTACGGCGCCCATGACGAAGACCAGGTATCACCTGGCTGCTGCGGGAACTCCAGACCCGCGGGCCCCTGCTGCCGCCAGCCGCCAGGCTGGAGCCCGGAAACCAACCGCCGAGGACCTCCGCGGTTTTTCGCAATGCTGGAGCGGTTGCCAACGGAATTCGGCGCGCGAATCTGCCGCAGTTTACGTGATCTCGATTGGGCCATTACGTCTCGGATCTTGCTGAAGGGTGTGATGCCTGCTGGCGGAAAGAAGCCGCCTGGTCGACCGAAAAACGGTCAGCACCCAGTTGTTGGTGGTGCCCCTGTTCGAAAACGGTGGAAGATCGGCAGCGGCGCCCCGGCCCAGTATGACGATCGCCTGTTTCCGCCGAAGCTCCTTTCTACCTTCCAGGACTGCTGGCCAGCAGCGGCTAGGGCCCGAACAAGCCCCTGCAGGAAGTGATGCTGGGCTACTCCGACAGCAACAAAAGATTCCGGCTCCTCTCCAGCAACTGGAGATCCACAAAGCCCAGATTCTCATGCTATCCGCGCTCTCTTCACTGTCAGTACGACGTGGCACTTTTGCGGATCTTCCATGGCCGCGGTGGATCGGTGGGTTCGCTGGCGGTGGGCCGCGCCTATTCAGGCGATCCTGGCCCAGCCCAGCGGCACCATGAACAGCTCGCATCTAAGATCACCGAGCAGGGCGAGCTGCTGGCCGTCGAATATTCCTTGCCAGAGCTGGCGCTCACAACCTCGGAGAACCATGACCACCGCTGTGCTCCAGAACAGCCCTGGTTGAGCACCAGGCCTCGCACGGACACCCCCAGCTGGAACGAGCTGATGGCCCGGCGGGGCGCCAGCTCACGTCGTGCGCGGAACTACACGCAAACTTGTCCCAGCATCAAATTCCGTTGAGATAGCCCTAGGTCGCTTTTTTCAGCAGGTCACCCCGAATCGAGGAGCCATCAGCAAGCTGCCGATTTCCCAGTCGTCCGGCGCGGCGCAAGAGCGGGCCAAAGGATCTCTTCAGTCTGCGGGCCGATCCCCTGGGTGTTCGGGCTGGACCCAGAGCCGCTTTTCTGTGCCGCAGTTGGTTGGGTTTGGGCGGCCCTGCAGGAGGAACTCGACAGTGACCCTGGGCCAGCTGGAGTTGCTGCGGCTGCTCTACCAGCGCTTGGGCCGTTCTTCCGTGGATGTTGAACTCCAAAGGTGGAGTATGACGCTCTTCGAAGGTGGATTCCATGGATTCTGGCCCATCACTACGTTAGAAGCGCTCGGCCGCCCGGAACATCGCCGTTGCTCTTCGAAGCAGATTTTCGCGGGAGATTCGCCGCCGAGTTCACCCTCACCCGCGATTCTGGTGCTGCAGATCTCCGTCCATTGCCGCCTGCTCGATGCGAACTACCTTAGCGCTGCAGCTCTGCGTCGACCTCGCGCAACCGCACGATCATCCCCCTGGCTTTCTCTTCAGAGGTTGCCTTGCTGCGCCGACTCCAGGGACCAGAACCGCCAGCCACCGATGCACAGCAGAACAGAGCGGACGACAAGCCGCGACAGCCGCACCTACAGCCGCAGCGAGCTGTTGCGGGGAGCGCTTGCCTGACGATCGAAACAGACCGATCGCGGGCCGAGGGGCTATGCGCAACACGGCTGTCAGGAACGCCTTGATCCCCTTTCGCAACAAGCCTCCCGCTCCCTCGCCTGCCGAGGGTTATGCCATTCAGCGTGACGTCTTTCCCGACCGTGGCGAGCTCAATGCGCTGCTGATCGCTTGCGGGGAGAGGCGGCAGAAACGTGAGTGCAAATCGTCTCGGCCTGGTGCTGCAACGCAGCGCCTGGCAGCTGAGATCCATGATTCCTGGCCGGCAGGTCTGTGGGATTTGTGCGCCCGCCACAGTGATTCAGGCCTCTCTAACGCCATACCTCTGGGACCTGCCGTATCTCCCGTGGGATCCCCAACAGCCTACCGGCCGTGCTCCGGTCCTGGTTCACACGCTCTGAGCCGCTGAAGAAGGAACTCAGTGGCTGCAGTGTGTCGGTGGCGGCCCCCGGGAACTCTCCAAGGGCCCTGCAACGCTATGATTCCTTGTGGATCCGGGCGGATCGGCGATGGGACTCTCCCTGCGAACTCCGGCGGGAGGGTGGAGTGAAACGAGCATGGAGGATTCGAACCCCCGACCCTCAGAACCGGAATCTGATGCTCTATCCAGCTGAGCAGCTACATGCCCTGACAGCGACTTGATTAAGCCGCTTCAGTGAAAAGCTGTCGCTTCTACGGACAGAGCAGTGTCACGTTATAACCGCATGCCTCCGCCGAGATCCCATTCGGCCTTGCACCGCCGGTAGCTGCACCTATTATGCAACGTACGCGCATCAAAGCTGGGGCTGAAACCTGGCGCGGCCCCGAGGCTGCTAGGTGTATGGCGCCAATGGTGCAGGCCGAAATCAAAACCTGCTGGAGGCCGTCGAGTGACTAGGGCAGCCTTGCGCTCCCATTCGCACCGGCAGCGATCAGGATTCTGATCCGCCACGGTGACGCCGGCCGCCCTGATCCGGGCCAGCTGTTGGCGACGATTCAGCTGCGAACTTGAGCTGCGGCGAAGGGTTGAGGGACGGCAGGCGCGCCGCAATGCAAGAAACCCTGGAGCGCCACCCACGACCTGATCGGGCCCCGCTGCGCGGGTGTGGTTTTCAGTGCCCTGGATTCTGGACAGATGGTCCGCGGCGAGCCGGCCCTGCCGCCCGCCAGTGCTGGATCGCGTCGGTGCTGGAGCTTGAGCCCCGGTCTACAGCGAGTTGCTGACGGCCGCTACGGGCGGACTGCGCGGTCCAGCGCAGCCAGCTGCTGCGCCGCAGCGCATCCGCCCCCAATGGGGAGCAGGCGGCCTGCTCGACGCCTTCGACCAAACCAATGGCCCGGGTGGGCCACACGCCTGCACCAGCCGGCCGCCGCCCGCGCCCGCCCGGCTGCAGCCGTTGCCGCCCGCCTGGCAGGAGCGGCTCAGCGCCGGCGGAGCGATTGGAAGCTGGGCTATTCAGGCCGGTAGATCGCTGGAAGGGAGGAGGAGGGAGGGCCCTGGCGCGACGCCCGGCTGAGCAGCTGAGGCAGCAACGCAGCGAGGAAACTGCGCCTAGGCCAGTGCACTGGTGAGCCCATCGCGATGAGGTTGGGCCTGCGCTGGGCG
>Ga0163217_1023015_pt1 | contig 12754 bp, 13 predicted proteins | sample SynspAceP_FD_185933 | JGI IMG/M metagenome (GOLD analysis project Ga0163217, IMG submission 185933) | Saline lake microbial communities from Ace Lake in Antarctica - Synechococcus sp. Ace-P (PacBio error correction) | ecosystem: Environmental > Aquatic > Non-marine Saline and Alkaline > Saline ... | reverse complement strand
GATGCGCGCGGGAGCATCGAGACCGACCCCCAGATGCGCACACGCAACCCCAACATCTGGGCCGGCGCGATGCACCCGGCCGCGACCAGTTCGTCTATTATGGCGGCTTTATTGACGTGCCCAAGATCGCGCCCAAAATTGCCGTGCTGGTGGAACACGCAGCTACGAAAACGCATCCATGCCTTGGGTCGTTCTTTTTTCTGATCCGCAGGTGGCCGTGTCGGGCTTGGTGAGGCGCAGGCCCGCGCAGATGGGATTGAGGTCGTAGACCTCCGTTCTGCCACTTGATGCCGTGGTCCGCGTTCGTTGGCGCCCGCGATACGCCGCGGGTTTGATCAAGCTGGTGGCGAAGCGGGAAGCAAGCGTCTACTCGGCGCACAGATCATCGCGCCGGAAGGGGCCGACAGCATCCAGACGCGGGCATGGCCCTGAGGCGGGCTGGACCTACGAGGAACTTGGAGATACGATCTGCCCTAATCTCACCACCGTCGAAGGGCTGCCAAACTGGCGGCAACTGACCTTTGAGAAAGGACGTGGCCGCCCGTCCTGCTGCGCGGGTGAAAAATATGATAGACCGATCTTCGAAAGACCTGCTCGGCACGATGCGAAACAGATAGGCCTTGCGTGGTGGCTGCCGCTTGGTGCCATGCTGGGAGCCATCCCCCTGGCGATGGGGTCAAAACTGTCATCTGGGGTCGCGCGCTGGCTTTGGGGATTTGGGGGGGGTTTTTTGGGGCCTGCGTGCAAACTCTCGCCGCTGCGGGCGTGTGCATTGCCGCTATACCGGCCCGTTCTACTGGCCATGATTCCTTGCCGGTGCTGGGCAATGGGTCCGGCTTGCTTCGCTTGGGAACAGGGCTGGCTCTGGTTGGCCTAACGACGGGTCTCGGATGGCTGTGATCTGGTGGCCTTCAGTGAACGAATGCTCGGCCCAATATCGTGAGCTTGCCAAACAGACGCCTTCCGGACTCTCGGAATACAAGGAAACTTCATGACTGAAACTGTTGATTCGGATCGTAATCGGCGCCGCAGGCCGGGGTCAACGCCGCAAAGAAGGCCGCGCGCGCGGGCTGGCTCCGTCGCCATTCGTGCGACGGAATTGCCCTACCGGCGGCACCTGCGCCCTGCGGGGCTGTGATCGAAGAAGATGCTGCGCGCCCGGGGGCCGAGGCGGTCGACCGCCGCGCGACTGCTGAGCCGCAAGGGAGTGGCCCGGAAACGCGGATCGATTTGGCCCGCGCTGATTGAAAGCACAAGGAAAGCTTTACAACCCGGTGCCGGAGGAAACATGGAAACGGCTGAAGAAGGCCGGTGTTGCCAAACCTTGCATGGATCGGCCTCTTCACCGCAGCGGCATCGATCGGAAAATCGAAGCGGCCATTGGCGAAATCAACTTTCGGTTCAGTTGCGCTGATCGCCACTTGGCGCGAAATCAAGCCCACGATTTTTCCCGGTGCGAGTAGCCTCATTCGACAGCACAGACTTTTTTGAAACCTGCCGGAACTGCCAAAGCGCATCATCTTCGTGGGGGTGGCTACATCCTCCTTTCGGATATTTGCTCATATCGCTGTCCGTGCCGGGTGCGAGTCGTCACGATCCTGATCACGGCGCACGGCAGCTCAAGATGTTTCGATCCTGATCTTGTCGATATGCTGCTGAGCGCAGCGCGCGGCGGGCGATCGAAAATCATTTCCGCGAGCAACCCCCGAAAAAGATTGAGATGCAGGCAAGGCGCAGCCGCATCTTTCTACAGCCAAAAACGGCAATACTCATGTCAAAAGAAGGCCGACCTCGTGGTCCACGGCGCAGGTCGAGTTGCCGGGCTGTCGATGGGTTAGACTCTGAACGCGCGGGCATCGACACGTATAAGGGGCGTGAAGGTCCACCCCTTGGCTGCCAATCCACCTCCAACCCCCGCGTCTACGCCGCCGAGGACGCCGCGGCCTCTCCGCGGCAAACCTGTGACTCCGGTGGCTGTCTTCGGAAGGCAAGGACTGCCACCCAAATTGCTGAAAGCAAGCAGATCGAAGCCGATTTACACGCGTGCCCAGCGTGGTATTCACCATTTCCGAACTCCGCACGGGTCAGCATGTTGGAGAGGAAGCGCGCGAGACCGGCGATGTTAGAGTGTCATTCACGCGATTACTTCGGCTGGTTTCCTCAAGAAACGCTTGGCGAGACCCATGCAGGTGCCAAGATCATCTCGGGATACAGAGGGCAAAGATCTTGCGCACATATGTTCGGTCCGGACTACGCGGAGCTCATCAATATCTTTCTTTGCGATCAAGTTGGGGCTCACCGTCGATCAAATCAAGATGATGCCGGCGGCCTATTCCAACGGGGGCATCGGATTATCGGTCGATGCTATAGGACGCGCGCCATTGACTGTTATTCGCTGCTTCACGCTTTCCCAAGTCAACCATGTATCCTTTTTGGCTCTTAGGCCGTCGGTCGAAAGAAGGGTCCGGCACCTTTCGGCCCCGCACCCAGAAAGCTTCGCGTTGAAGCTAGGGGGCAGGCCAGCGTGGGTCGTTGTTCCGCTCCAAAGCGCCTTAGGGGAAAACCTTCGGCCCATACTGCTGACAGACGCTTACGGGTTTGAGAGGTGGCCGTTGGGTGACTGCCTCGCGTGAGTTTGAGCCGCCAGGGTCGCCGCGGGCGGCTAGACGGTCGAGTAGGGCCGGCGCCTTCGGCATGGACGACGCTGGTGGTAACGGCAGGATCAAGACGGAGGTCTTCGTAGCCGGTACGGCTTTTTGACAAAGAAACTCGGCTCACGGATACGTGACGCTACGATCCGGCGAGACGAGAATTGTAGCAATTTAGAGCGTTCCATTAATTGCATTAACTATTCGATGGCTGGCGCCAGCTGGAGGCAGATTCATTGCCAGCCTATTTTCGTGCAATCCACGTGCCAAGCCGATATGGATTTTGTCGCGCGGATCGTGACCCACCACAGCGCCGCGCAGGGCCATCGTAAACCGGTTGTGATTTGTTACAGTGGAAGAAGGGGGTTGCGCGGTCCTGATGCGGCGACGGATTTGCAGCTGACAGATAGCTAACATCGCTTGCTCGGCCCATCTGGCGTGTCCCCCCCGTTCGTTTAATTGCCGGAGCCCCACAAACCTGCGCGGACGAAGCCTCTTCAGTGCGACCCATTCAAAAAGTGAGGATTCAAAAGGCCCTCGTTCAGGCGTGGTTTCGATCTGAAATAAGGGATAGGTCGAAATCTCCGCGGTGCAAATACGCGAGGGTGCCGGATATTGGCAGGACCTCCTTGCTGGCGAACCGCGTCCTGGCGCGCCTTTATGGTGCGCGCATCGGGGCAAGACGCGATAGCGGACGGATTGAAAAAACGCCTGCGCGATCAGCGACGAACAGATGGCCCGCGTCGGTCGCCGACCCTGAACGGAAACCAGGCATGCGCCTGCGCCACCTGACCGGAACTGGCGGGCGGGTCGAAAGGAAATAGCGCAAGAGATCCGAAGATGTGCCGCAGTCGTACTTCATTCCACAAACCGCGCTTTCATAAAATCGGTAACGCGCGGCACTCCTTGCGGGCGTCAGGGCCAACGGGGCGGCAAATCCGGGTATTGAAGCGCGCGTATTTCGATACCGGTCCGCAGTGGATACATCTTCGCCGAGATTGACCTCAATCAGGCGATGGGGCTCCGCGTATTGGAAAGGTGTTAAGGCTGTTCCCCGATGTACAATTCCGCCGATGAGGACCAAGTGGATTGCGGTCAGATACTTGATGCGTTTGAATGCGTCCTGTCCTCCAACCAGCAGCACATCGCCCGCGGACGCAAAAGTTTGGCACAGGGTGTTTTGAAATCAGACGGGGTAAAAGGGCATAGCCGACGCTTGGCGGTTCAGAGCGCGCCGCCATGCGTCTCCAACCGCTGAGCAACCTGTCGCAGCGATTATCAAACATAGATGCATCCCAAGTTCTCCGGTTACAGGTCGGGTCACGTTCTCACCCGATGAGGCAGAAGCGCCCGCGCCGGTCAGACCGCAGTCTCCCTATCACGCTTAGAAGCAAGGCATAGGGCAGCGAGGTGGCCGGAAGCAAAAAACCATATCCTCCCCTGCCACTTGTGGCAGGCGATGGCACCTCGTCCATCCCTTAGCCACCTGCGTTGCCATCGCGACGCCATTCAGGGTTTGATCAAGCGCGCCATCGGGCAGGTGTTTGACCCAGGTACAATCTGCATTCTCGGGGGGTGGGGGGCGCGGGGGCGCGGCGTGCGTCATAGTCGCGGCGCGGACGGAAACATGATGTATGGCAGGCAAGTTGCTCATCCAGGTTGCGCATAACTTCGTCTTTCAGTGACCCCTTTGGGCCAAAGTTCCGCTTTACGATTGAGGTTCGCGCTCGTGGCCGTCGATCTCTTGCGGTGGTGTAGGGTCTCAAGATCATGCGATGTGGATCAGATGCCCTCATTAGGGTGTGGGCACGGATCATGCCCGGCCCGGCGAATTTTACTTTCGTCCAGGTTAAGTCCAAATCTTCTTCCTAAGCCGAAAAGGCATGCCCTGCGCGACTTGCCCCGTCGCAGGCCAAAGACAGACCAACGTGCCGGTCATCGTCGATCGTTTCACTTAGTCATCCTCCTTGTTGTCATAGATAGGTGACATCTGACCCCACACGGAACGTTTCACCATGGTGGTGACACATTCCGTGAGGACAGGCAGGAGATAATCTAATCCTCAGGGAAATCTAATCCTTCTCGTTCAAAGCAGGTTTTCTTGAAGGATATGTACTTGTCTTCGGCCTTACCGTGATCGCGGGCCCAAGGATTGATTGCAAAAAGGGAGATCCACGTGCGAAGTATGACCCATACCCCAAAGCCACCGATTGCCCAACGTCGCCTTGAAGCGAGATGGTAGTCCTCCGACCTCCATCCGGCCAGCCGACGCGTGCGGTGGGTTTGGTTGGCCTGCCGCCTGATCCTCTTGCTGCTGTTGATTTATGGGCATTCACTTGCTGTCGACATGGTCCTTGGGCCCGGACGGCTAATATTCCATCTGGGGTGCAGATCAGCATGCTGGTGGGCGTTCTTACTGGTCTATGCGCTGTTAATCGCTATCCCCTTCGTGCGGGGATCGAGATCGGCCTGATGATGTTTGCGGCTCTCGGTCGTGGACGCGCCGTGGGATCTATTCTGGCTTCGGTTGCAGGGCTTTTGATCGCCTATAGCGCGGGTGAATGGATGCCCTAGCAGACGCTGCGGCAGGATGTTCGAGAATCTGCAACGATGCGCCGCGCTCAGACTTGCTGATAAAAATGCACCAGAGACCGCGAAGAGCAGGTCTCGATGCTCTGTGAGCATGCGCGAGGTGGTTGCGACCTGTCATTTCTCGGTATCGGTATTTCCTCGCGGCGCTCATCAATTCTTGCCCGGCAATGCGATCATCGGAGGGGAGGCGGCATCCTGTTTCTTGCAGGTCTTCAGGCCGCCTCTTTCGACCGTCGGTGTCGCGCCTTGACCCTCGCTTTGGCAGTTTACCCGTGCCGCTCGGCAGTCTGGGTTCGACTGAATTACACTTGAAGCTTCGTTTGCGCGTAGCCGTCTGTCAGGCGTAGTAACCTCTGGTGTCACCCAACCGGGGTCAAGACAAAGACCCAAGAACAACGCGATAAATGATATGGCAACGCCAAAGTCATGATCGGTGCCATCAGCCCAAAGGGGATGCCGAACAAGCCGGCCCCGGCCATCGCATTGACCAAGATCATTAAGTCATCAATGCGGTCGCACCCCTAAAACGTTGCCCGATGGAGCAAACGCGCAGTTGCTTTTCGCGGACTGCCAAGCAGGCCGCAAACCTCCTACGCCGCCAACCCATGTGCCGCGCGTAGAATGATGACCGCACGTTGGCCGAACGGAAGGCATCAATCGCGTGTCTTACGGTTGCATGGACACCACCGCCGAGCAAGGAAAGCGTTCAGGGTCAAGACTTACTGCCGTCGCACCAGCGCGGGCATTCTTCAGGTTCTAAAAATTCGTCAACCCCGAGACTTTCCCCAGCCTTAACAAGGGAAGCTTGGATCGGCAACTTCGCCACTGTCCTGATCCTCAACGGATGGCGTAAGCGTCGGCACCCGCACAACGGTCAGTAAGGCTCTCGTTCGGCACGTTCTGGGCCTCCTCCGCTGAGGAATACTCAAATTGCTTGTCAATTTTTCAAAACGGTCGCCCATTGCGTCCGGTTTTACCTCAACTATGTTTGGCAGATATAGTGGATTTTTTTCTGATGAATGCTCGGGTTTGTTCATGAATGGGACCTCAAGACGGTTTGTTGAAAATAGAAGCTCATTAGAGCCGCCTAGCCAATTTCGGTGCGCTTGAAGTGTCTGTTGCCGCAGTTTCAGCATCTGACTTAAAGAAAAGGCTGCCCGGAGCCTGATTGCCGCTATGAACAGTTTCAGTGGCGGCGCGTTTTGCGCAACTGGTTTGATTGGTCGTCTCGGATGGCGTGTGCGCTTCTCTTCAAGGCGAGCGGTACGCAATCTAGAGGTTCTCGCATTGTCGCTGCTCCGCTTCTTGTCGACCATTTGTCTCACGACACGCGTTGTCTTTTCCATCGGGTTTCGGTTTGGAATCATAGGACTTTAGACAGATTCTTTTTTGTATGCTTGAACAATTTTCAAGTTTTCCTTTGTGAATTTACCGTCTAGGTGGACCAAATCGAGCTCTTTCAAACCTGCACCAAGTGTTCGAACTTACCTTTCGTGCGCCTTGGCAAAATCCTGTGAAGTGGATGGTCTGAAGGCTAATGTCGAGTCTGGGCGCAGCCATAGCATGCATCAACGGGGTTATAGTTCATCTGGATTTTCACCTCTGAACCCACCGGCCGGGGAGTCGGCTCGTGCAACCGGACAAGATGATCACTGGTTGCACAATCAGCTTATCCCGGACAGGCAATGAAGTCCAAGAATTGTCGGGTCTGATGTCCGATTGCTTAGATTGTAAAACGCCGGCAGCCAATATGGGCCACAGAAGCGGCCTGCGTTTTGCAGTTGTAGCGAGTAAAAGTCCGCCGTTTTGCCCTTCTTTAAGCGGAGGGCGGAGATGTATTCTGTGGACATATAGCCGGGTGCGCCTGCGCTTTTTTGAAGACTGTGTCATGTCAAGCGCGGATAACGCGCGTTACCTTAAACCGAAAGATCGCAGACGATTGCCAAGATGCTGCGCCATGAGCTGCCGAAGTTACTAGGCGTTCAGAAACATAAGACACACAGCGAACGCCGACGCATTGGAGAGTATTGTTGGCGTGGATCGAGTGAAGATCCTTTCGATGGACAGAGCCTTAAGATCACGAGAAGAGCAGCGCCACACAAGAAAAGCGCATATTGAGCGTATCGCGTGGGCGTTTCGCGACCGACGTGGATATGTCTGGGCCAGCTTAACAAACGGTACCTATTACGTTCGCGAGAAAAGCGGCCAGACTAAAGAAGGTATGATGCGCGTATGTACGCACGACTTCCGGAAGCCATGCACAGGTCTTGATTGTGTGAGATCCTGCGGGTTAGTGATGCCGGCTTGGATGCAAGATTTCCACTTCTATCGTTTGATTGAGCCTGCCAGCATTCTGTGCGGTATATATGTTTGAAGGGGATCCAGCAGAGCCAACGGGAGGCCTTTCTGTGAATGGCATGATGTCAAGCCTTCGCCTGACTTTGACGAGCATAGCCCTCATGATCCCTCGCTACAAGAGAGCAATACCAGATCGACTGTTGTGCACCGCATTAAGGAAGGATGGAAAAAAGCGGCGTGTGCAGCACCAAAAGCTGGTTTAGCCAGAGCTGCAAAGTGCGCATTACCTGTTTGAGACCAATTTGACAAGCCTGGCCCACGTGGAAATGACAAGTTGGTTAGAACGCGAAGGGATGGTAGAGTAACACCCGATCCCACATTTTGCCGACAGGCTATTGCAAGAGCTAAATCTGCCGAGAAGGGGTCAAACGTCATGTGCCCGCGCCCGGCTTTATATTGACAGCTTATTTTGATAGATGCTGATAGCACTTATGGAAAGCCAATTTAGTCATTGGCGGTCAGAGGCGCTACGTTACGTGCCACGACGGACATAGGCGCTGCGGCTGATGTGCGGCGAAAACTTAGATTGCACTGATTGTGGATTAGACCCTTCAATCTCGGGAACATTGCTTTTGAACATATTGCTCTTAGACCGGTGCAACAGTGAGAATAAATAGGGACCTTAGACGAGTCATGGTCAGTGTCACGCGGTCCTGCCAAGAATTCAATCTCAATGTCGCTATCGCAGCAACGATTACTCGGTGCCGGTGGCTTACGCCACCATGACGTTCATGTGCGTAGACTTTTTGACATGAGGTCATGGTGAGTCGGCTGTGAGAACGAAGTGTTATGCGCAGGCACAACGAATCCTAATGCAATGAACCGAGACATGTATAACTTTATGAGTATCACGCTTCACTTCTTACCTTATGAATTTGTCTGTGGTACAGAAGGTGGGCCTATAGATCAGGCAGTCGCTCCTTGCAGGGACTGGACTGCAGTGACGCCTTCGCGGACCATAAGCATCGGTTGCTTGAATCTTTCGTTATGGGGAACCTGGGCAACGGTGATACCGTTTCAAGTCACTGCGCCTGTAATGAGAGGACGTTCGATTGGGACATCGTAGTTCGATTAAGCGCGGATCAGCCAGGCCATTGATATTGGGGCAGTCAGCTTGAAATGCAGTCACACCTCTGTGTCTATGCCCGTGAGATAGACGGCCGGCCGACAGAGCGTGGATTTTGGGACTTCTACTCCTTATCTGCCCAAAGCCAATGTCGGCATGACCCCGGACCCATCCGTTACATGGAGCCTGATCGGAGGACAGCGGCATGACGTGACGCGCCTCAGATCCGTCTGCGAGCCACCACTCAAAAAGCGATTTACGTCTGCCCAGACGTAATACCAGGAGCGAAGCTATGCCTAGAACAGGCTGCAGCTGCGTGCAGCGCAGAACATAAGGATCTATGGGTGCTACGTACTCTTGTTCCGGAGCGTGTGAGAGGAACTGATGACTTCGCAGACGCGCTGATGATGAGACGGCGCATTAAAGACCGCGCAAGTCCGCTCAGAACTACAAAAAGCCTCGACAGGCTTTGACGTTCAAATCAGCCCGGGTTTGAAAACAGCCGCTCACCGATGGAGCTTGACGTGGATTGCGTCGTCGCAGGGAAAACATCATCGCCCTTGGACCATCAGGTACGGCAAGACCCACGTCGCTCTCGGACTTGGATTGGCGCCATGTCAACGCGCGTTGAAAGTTACGCTCACGACGCGGTAGCACTTGTGGCACGATCTATCGAAGCCCCAGTTCATCGATAATCGACAGGTTTGGGGTGGTCAGCTGCTTTTGCAAGCGCTGCAATCTGGGTTCGATTAGATCGTGACCAGTGCTACCTCTCTGTGAAGCGTACTTATCAATATCCCGCCGTTGACATGCAGTCAACATCTCAAGTGCCGAAAGCGGACGTCGGGTACTTCGTACCTGATGTCCAACGGGCGTATGATAAGTTTCCCAATGCGATACGACGCAATCACACGTGCAAGCTACAACATGCGTGAGCGGCTCTGTCAAATCGGGCGATATCTTGAAGTCATAAAGCTGCCGAGGCTTTGTGATGCTGAGTTGAACTTCCGGCTTTAAATGCCCGTTTCAATCATTCCGGCGGTTCGTTCGCGGTCAATCAGTTATCCAATACTGGCACGGACGCCGCGCCAAACGGTAAGTGCATCATGATATACCTTGTTTCTCGGCTTCATCCTAGCTGCGCAACATAGTTTTAGATCATGAGCTCGCTCTAATGAGTAAGCGATGGGCAAGACGCAGTGATTCTTTTGAATGGTGTGTGAGTACAGAAGGATTGATTAGGGCGCGTCAGTCATGGCCAGGCGATCCTGCGATCAGTGCTCATGTAAAACTGATTTTATGGGCGGCATGCGACATTGGCTTGGGCAGAATAGCGATAGAATCCAAATCCAAGTACGTGGTACGACACGTTCTCAACGACGCTCATAGCACGTAAGTTGTTTGGACTGCATTCGACTTAGCGACCTTTGCCCCTCATAAATTCAATGGCCTGGCTGATCGCGCGTGGTAATGTACGATGTCAATCGAACGTCTCCATAAGTCAGACTTAGAAGGTATTTCGCCGCTTCGGCCGGTTTACCATCGAGCAATATTCAAGCAACGAGTTAATGCAGCTTGAGTTCAAGCCGGATAGGCGTCCTTGCAATAGTCCCAGCCCTGCAAAGGCGCTGCCTGATCTAAGGCCCCCACCTTCTGTTCAATCAAGGTAAGAAGTTGAAGCGGGATCAAAGATCATGGTTGCTGCGGATGCATAGGATCGTTTGTGCCGCGCAATCACTTCGTTTCCACAGCCGATAATGACCTTCATGCACCAAAGCCCACGCACAGAACGTCATGGTGGGCGTAAGCCACCGGCACCGAGTATCGTTGTCTTGCGATAAGCGGACCATTAGATTGAGCGGCCCGCGTGCTGACATGGCGATGCAGGGCCTCATATCTGCGGAACCGATGCCCGGCAGGCATTTGCAAAGTCAATGTCCCGAGAGGGGCAATCCCATCAGGCATCAAGGTCGGCCATCAGCGCGCGCCTTATGGTTCTGCGTTTGGCCACGTAACGTCTCGCCCTGACGCGCAAGACACTTGGCTTCCAAATGTGCGTCAGATCATCAAAGCTGTCAAAACGCGGCGCGGGCACCATGACGTGCCCCTCTCGCCAAGATTTGCTTTGCAATCCCCATGTCGGGCGCAATGGGACGGTGTAACCTACATCCCTTCGCACGTTACCTTGTCATTCCCACGTGCAGGCCTGCCAAACTTGTCATCAAACAGGTAATGCGATTGCAGCTCTGTAAACCGCTGCGGTGCGGACACGCGTTTTATCTCCTAAAATTGCGGGCCACAGCGATTCTTGGTATTGTCGTACAGAAATGGATTGAGGGATGCCGCCAAAGAAGTCGAAGGCTGACACATGGCCATCACAGAAGGCTTCCGTTGTCTCTTGCTGGATACCCTTCAACAAATTACCGCATCAGAATGCGGCAGGCCCATTTCACGAAGAAGCTGGATCTTGCCATTCCAAGCGGCAACACTCCGAGGATCTCACCAAAATTCAACCTGTGCATGGCCCGGCGAATGCGACAACGGCACATACACTTCTTTAGTCTGCGCTTTTTCTTCGCGAAGTAATTAGTCACCGTTGTTAAGCTGCCCGCATATCCACGTCGTCGCGCAAAACGCGAATAACGCTCAAATATGCGCCTTTATTGCTGTGTGGCGCTGCTTTTTGATCAAGGCTCTGTCAGTCCGAAGGATTCTCATCGATCACGCCAAACAAATCATCAAGCGTCGGGCGGCGCGCTGTTTTGGAACGCTGATACCCCGGGCGGCAGCTCATGGCCGCAGCATCTTGGCAATCGTCTTGCGATCTTCGATTTAAGGTAACGAGCGGGCTTCCCGCGCTACATCCCGTCCTTCAAACACGCCGCGCGCACCGGGCTATAATGTCCACAGAATACATCTTCCCGCCCGTGCTCGCTTAAACGAAGGGGCACAAACTGGCGGACTTTTACTCCGCTACAACGCAAAACGCAAGCCGCTTTCTGTGCGCCCAATATTGCTCCCGTTTTACATCTCGCAATCGGACATCAGGACACCGACTTATTCTTGGGACTTTTCATGCCTGTCCGGACTAAGTCTGATTGTGCGACCAGTGATTCATCTTGTTCGTTGAAACGAGCCGAACCCCCCTGCTCGGTGGTTCAGAGGTGAAAGATCCAGATGAACTTATGATACGCGGTTGATGCATGCTATGGCTGCGCCAGACATCGAGCATTAGCCTTCTGGACCATCCACTCAACAGGATTTCAGCGCACCGAAGGGTAAGTTCGAAAACACTTGGTGCATTGTTTGAAAGGAGCTCGATTGGTCCACCTAGACGTAATTCACAAGGAAACTGAAAATTGTCAAGCATTACAAAAAAGAATCTGTCTAAAGGTCTATGATTCCAAACCCGGAACCCCGATGGAAAGACAACGCTCCCAGACCGCGTGTCGTGAGGACAATATTGGTCGACGAAGAAGCGGTAGCAGCGACATGCGAAGAAACTCTAGATTGCGTTACCGCTCGGCCTTGAAAGAGATGCGCACACCGCCATCCGAGACGACAATCAACCCAGTTGCCGCAAACGCGCCGCACTGAAACTGGTCATAGCGCGCAATTCAGGCTCGCAGCCTTTCTTTAAGTCAGATTGCTGAAACTGCGCAACAAGGACACTCAAGCGCACCGAAATTGTAGGCCGCCTCTATGAGCTTCTATTTCACAAAACCGTCTTTGATGCGTCCCATTCATGACAAACCCCGATGCATTCATCAGAAAAAAATCCACTATATCTGCCAAACATAGTGAGGTAAAAAACCGGACGCAATGGGCAGGACCGTTTGAAAATTGACAAGCAATTTTGAGTATTTTCCTCAGCGCAGGGAGGCCCAGAACCGTTGCCGAACGAGAGGCCTTATCTGACGATTGTGCGGGTGCCGCACGCTTACCGCCATCGGTGAGGACAGGCAGGGCGAAGTTGCCGATCTTTCAAGGCTTCCTGGTAAGGCTGGGAAACGTTCCCGGGGTTTGACGAAATTTTAGAACTCTGAAAGATTGCCCGCGGCTGGTGCGACGGCCAGTAAGTCTTGACCCT
>Ga0163217_1079893_pt1 | contig 12756 bp, 17 predicted proteins | sample SynspAceP_FD_185933 | JGI IMG/M metagenome (GOLD analysis project Ga0163217, IMG submission 185933) | Saline lake microbial communities from Ace Lake in Antarctica - Synechococcus sp. Ace-P (PacBio error correction) | ecosystem: Environmental > Aquatic > Non-marine Saline and Alkaline > Saline ... | reverse complement strand
CCGCAACCAGCTGCGCATGCACGAACATGACCGGGTAACAGCATATTGTCCGGTTTCGAAGACGCGCGCAGTACAACCCTCGTGCCGAGTTCTACCGCAGACTTCAGAAAAATTCCAGTTTGCCCTGGTGCGAATAGGCGCTGCCATCTTTCCATTTGCAGGTGACCTGGGCGGCGTGTCACCGGCCTTTTGCAGGCGACTTCGTCAAATCGCCGCGCAGCCCAGCAATTCCCGCGCCGGTGTTCAGCATCACAAAATAGATTCGATCCAAACTGCGAATGGTTGCATCGCCGCCGGCCTGGCCCGTTATTGACTCAGAGCACCTTCGCTGATTTCCGAAGCGGCCAAGCGTCCGTCAATCGGCGCCTGCTTACCTGTATATAGCCCAGGCGCATCTGTGCCCGCTCCAGGCAGCCTGAGTTTGCAGGCTACCGGGCGAGCTTCATCGTATTCCTGTCTGCTCACGGCCTGGTCTTCATCCAGTTGTTCATAACGATCACTCAGCGCCTGCTCGGACAGATGCGCGCCTTGGCGCTGGTTCAAAGCAGACTGATAGACCGCCGACGTCGATCTGATACAACTGCTCCCCTGCCCTGGACTACGCTGCCTTCCTTCAAAACATACGTTCTGAAATATTGCCATCTACCTGGGGCGACCCGCCATGTCGAGAGAGAGAGTGCAGCGGTGGCGGCAGCAGGTCGGTGTTCAGTTCGAAGGTTCGCGCGCAGCGGTGACCACGCAACTTCAATGATGCCGGCGCAGTCTGCGCCTGATCAGCAGTGTCATCCTCTGCTGCGCAGGCGGTCGAGCAGCGTAGCCATACCAGCAACGGAAGCTAGTGGATCCGCGCAGAGAAAGGTTAGCATGGAAAATATCCTCAGAGGATGTGCGCGGGAGTCACGAGGCCGAGCATCATGGCATCGGCATTTAATATGGGCGTTAAGTATACTTACATTCTTGAATGTTTAGTAAACTGGGAATAACAGTGAGGCTAACATTAGCGTCTTTCATGCCCAACCAGGTTGATTCAGGCCTGCGTATTTGCAGAGAAAGGTAATTTGACGATGGTGGAGGCGTACCAAGAAGAAAGCACTGGAAACCGAAATCAGATATTTCTCGGCCGAAGCTGTGCTTTTTTATCCACAAAGGGGCTGCACGTACGTCGATTGGCTGAATACCAGTGCGGCAGCGTCACTGGCGCGATCTACTGGAAATTTCAGGACAAGACCGAGTTGTCGGCGCGTTTGCTGGAGCGCGTCCAACTATGTCTCTTGCCCACTCAACGAGCGAGCCGGCACCCCAATGAGCCCGACCCTTGGGCGAGTCTTGCGCACCTTCTGGTGCAGATTTTCCAGCGTTGGGCCAGCGATCCGGAAGTGCGAGGTCACGAGATTCTGTTCCACAAATGGAATACACCAATATCTGGCAAACCTCGCCAGTGATGCAGATTGCAACGGGCTACAACACAACATCGAGCGAGTTTGCGCAATGCTGTCAACAAGGGCAGTTGCCCGCCGGAGCTTGATTGATAGTGCCACGGATGCGTGCATCTTCATCACCGGCGTGCGGATCAATGTGCTGTGCCTGAGGGCCTGGGACCTGGCGGCCAAGGCGGAAAACTTACGGATGCATTCTGATATGCTTGCGACTGACCCGGCGCCTGCTGAAGAGCTGATGGTCTCTGGTCGTTCAGTGGCCTGTTAGCGTAGTTTGCGCCTCAATTGCTTTGCAGATTAGCAGCAACCATGCGTTGGATCAGCTCCAGGCGCAACACCGCGCTCGCATATTTCATGTTCTTCCGCAAGCGATTGCAGGGCACCCACGGGAATATTGAACAGCAACAAAAAGCTGATGGTCTGATCAGCCCGTGTCCATTTCAGGCATACGCAGCCCCAGACTTTTCGTTAGTTGCGCCTGAATATGAAGCCCTCAGCGCCGGAGCGTCCTATCTTCTACCCAGAGAGTGGCTGAGATCACCAGCATTTCGGGATACATTTGTCGAATTTAGTGAAGTAAGGCGCCCAGGTTTCGATAAGCGACTGCGGGTTCATTGTTTCGCCACTGATCGGCAGGATATCGAACCAGTCACCCTTGATTGCTCGTCAGTGCGTTCAAATGACGCCTGGCCATAGCGCATTCAATCAACGCATCCTGTCTGGAAAGAAGTATATGAGACCCAATCGATCTTCGCCGGTTTGCAGCTTGTGCATGGTCAAAATCACCTGGCCACATGCTCCCAGAGCAACACTGCGCAAGCATCAGCACCGCTTTCCAACGCGAGCGCCGCCCACGCGTTTGTTGCGGAGTGCGCTGGTCTTTTTGCTTGCAGGTCGGTGCTCTGATGAGTTGCTCCATGACGGACCAGGGATCTTGGTGGCAGGCAATCAGCTCGGACATAGAGATTGGGCAAGCAGCGGCCAAGCCCCGAGGCAGCGCACTCGCTGGCTTGATGGCATACATACGACTGCTTACTTCAGGCCCAGCGGCATCTGAATTGCCCATTAGCAGTACCCCTCCTCCAATCTCTTCTGGCGCGATAGCCGCGAGTCGCGAGTAAGGCGGCGCGCGTAAACGCTGTTCGGTGTGAGCGCAGGCATACATGCCACCCCAGCCAGCATCCAGCCAGCAAACACCAGCCATCAACGGCAGCAATGCCGACGGAGTGCCGGGCATATACAAAACCGATCATCGCCACCGAGGCAAACCAGCGCAATTCTGCCGACCAGCATTGCCGGGCGGGCACCTTGCACACGCCGCCATTATTCGCTCCTTGCGGGCGCAAGGCAGAAAGGACAGCGCGACAAAGAAATAGGCGATTAACGATGCCTAGCCCACCGGCATCGACCAGCGCATTACCTAGGCCGGGCGGCCAAAAAGAAGGGTGCGATGGCTCCGAGGTATGCCTGTCATTCATGATTGGCATGACCGGCGTTTTATAGCTGGGTGCAGCTTGGGCCAGAAAGGCCGCAACATGCCCGCGCGGGCCAGCGCGTAGATGGGCTCGAGAGCCGCCTAAATAAAACGCAGTTCCAACTGTAATAATACCGGCGATTACCGGCGAACACCATCAGTTGCCCCCGCCCCAGGTGCATGAATACCGCCTGCATGGCAATCGGGCACTTTGCCAGCGAAAACTTGCTTCCAACGCCGGCTGGGCGTCAGCATTCATCGAGTGCCGTAGGATGATCAGGCATACCCAGAACACGGCCATCAATACCACGAGGCATTTTCAGCACGCGGTCCCGATGTTCGCGGAAACGCACAATTGATTCTCTTCGGCTGTCTGCGGGATGACGTCGAAGCGACAAACATGGAAGGCACCATGATCATCGACCATCATGATGCGCCAATTGAACGCCATTCTCGACCGCTTGAACAACGGCTCCCATATGACCGTATCGCGTAAAACATGGCACCCTTATGACATGATACCGACATCAGAATCAGCGCGTAAACCACTTTCTGCACGAAGCGCCATTGCGGATTTGCCCAGGTAGTTGACCCACATCATCCACCAGTCGAGGCCCGCCACTGCCGACGGCCACCCAGGTGGCCCTGAAGCGTCCAGCCGGCGACCGTCCATAGATAGCCTTACTGAATTAGGTGGAAACAGCGTGGTTCGTACTACGGGTGGCCAGGGCGACGGCTTTTTCAAAACGACACCACGCTGATGATAGCCCAGACCAATGCTCCAGGGTACATAAAAAACTGATGGGCAAGTGACCGAGCAACGGTAAACTGTAAAAACGTGCTCACCCACCGACCTGGGGCATCGCCGATGCCAGCTCGGCATAAGTCAGCCCGACCAGCAGGAATCGCGGATACCTCGACACGAAACGCCAGTAGAATGGCCCCGCCAGCTGCCGGCCGACTGAAATACCACGGTGCCGGTGCATTTACAATCACCCCAACCCAATCATCGCGCCAAAGGCGAAGAGCAAGAATTATCTTTGCGCGCCAGGAAACGCGCTCGAACTTGACTGCTGCGGATTGCCTCAATTGGCTTAAACTTTTTGTGTGGTATTGGCATGTTGTTAGAGCCTGCTTGTTATCAGCATAGACTATGGAGCTGGCGAAAAGCTCAGCGCTGGATCCGGGCTGCCTGGAGGCCCACTCTGAACACTGCAGTAGAGCTCTGTCCAAAGCTCACATTGAGAGGTGACGTGTGATGTGCAGGCGGCAAAATAGAAGGTGGCAAGCATTTTTGAAACCGGTTACTGATCACGTCTGCGCTGCATGCTTGCTTTTGCTCGCCGCCCTGCGTTGCCTTTTTTTTACCCTTAGCTGGCCCGCGCGTGTCCCTAGTATCTGCTGCCGATAAGCCCAGGGCGCGCAATTGGTGGCCATTCGAGCTGCCAAGATCAGCGGAGTGACAGCCGGTAAACGAAAGCAGCTTTAAAGTCGCTTGGACTTTGCGTGTTTTTGTGTTTCTAACCCCATTGCCCTGACGTGTGCCCCCACCGCCATGACCATGTCGCTCGCACGCTGGGATAGCCTCGTGAAGCAGGCAGGGCAGGTTCCACCCTTGTTCATCCACCTGGATCACCGAGCGCGATACACCTGAAGGCTCACGAATACACGCCTTCTTTGATCAGCGCATTGGATTATTCGGGGGAGCGAGGGGCAACGCGCGCAGTGGCAGATGCCTACAGTGTTGTACTTCGAGAAAATTCGATGGGCGATACTATATTGTCGGACCGACACCGCTACGCGTGTATGTTGCATGGGCCAGACGGGCAGTTTGCCAGCACTATTTCATCAAACCAGATAGTCAGCCGAGGCATGGCGGAGGGATATTGCCGTGCAGCTCGCCACTTTCCCCGCGGACAGCCAACAGCAACGCTGAGGCACGCAGATGGACTCTGCAGGCGTTCGAGATATTGCCCCGACCCTTCTCATTAAAAGCCCTTGTGCCTTTGTTACTGGTTGTGGTCGGCGGCTGTGCTGGGTGGGGCGCGCCGGCGAATTGAGCCGACGCGTTTCGCGCATATGCTGCTGCCACCTGGGGGTAACTGCGTGGCCGCGCCACTGCTGCAATTGGGCTCGGCGCCGCGGGCTGCGCATTAGGACGAACGGACCGCGCCGACGCTGATGCTGCTGGGCGTGGTCGCGCCGAGGTGCTGGTGGTCTGGGTTGCATTTGCGGCGTGCATGAGGCTGCCGCGCTCATGTCTGGGCGTTTGTCTGCCAAGGCAGGCGATTTCTGGCAGTGCCTGAGAATCTGGTTCTGGCTTTGCTGCCCGCTTCACGCGCCGATGTGCGGCGGACGATTAATGGGTTTTTTCTTACCTTTGCGCATATGACCATGCTCGGCGTTCTGCTCTGGTGCTGGCGCCCAAGCTGATTTTACCCGGCAGAGCTCTGCCTTGGCGCTTTGCTTTGAACAACTGAGGATCAGCGTCGGTTGTGGCGGCTATTCTTATGGCCAGTTGAGCGCTATTGTTCTATCTGGCGGGACGCTGGTTCTAGGCGCGCGCCTGCTGGGGATGACCAGGAGCTGTTTGGTGCGCGATCGTCGCTGGGCCGCCCTCGGGCCAGGCCAGGAAAACGTGATCGCGAAGGAAAAGCTGATTATGTACACACAGAAAACATCACACTCGATACCTGGACCGTCACCGGTCTGCAAGAACTAGGGTGGGCCAGCGTGGGCAAGCCTGTGAAGGCGGCGTCGTTATCCACGGCTGGACCAGAATGCTGGTTACCTGCGCAAACAGATGGTTGCTCTGGCAAACCCCGGTTATCCCGCTATTGCGCGGACATGCCCCCGGCTTCTGGCGAGGACCGGACGCGGCTGCCATCTGTCGAAGATTACAACGTTGTGCGCATCTGCCACTTCATGCGTGAGTTGCTGACCCAGGCCAGCCAACTGACCAGGCGGTTTTGCTGATAGGCCACGATGGGGCGCGATCAACATGCTGGCCAATTTTTACCCCTTGGCGCCACCCTGAGCTGGTGTCGCGTCTGTAAACATGAGCGTTCCGCTGTATCGATAACGGATCGGCCGCCGTTACGTTGCTGCGCGAGCACTTCCAGGACGATTTTTTCTGAGCGCAGACGTGTATTTCCAGCAGCCAAGGCGTAGCCGAAGCGGAATTCGACGCCGATCCCGGACGCTATTCTGCCGCGCGCCCTTTACTGCTCCACGGATACCCCGCGAGACCCCAACCGCTGCTCGCCGACGCAAAACCAGGCGAAGGCGGCGCGGACAGGTCGGTCGGCAGGCCGCTGAACAGCGAGCTGGCTGAGACGATGGAGGCATGCTTTTCGTGGGGGCTACCGGCACAGCGGCTTTCGCGGGGCGCACAACTACTACCCGCAACCTCGATGAAAAACTGGCGCCTGATTGCAGCCCTACCGCGATGCGCAGTATTAACCTGCCCCAGTGCTGTTTCTGGTCGCAGCGCAGACAGCTTATCCGTCGGTGCCAGTGGAGAGCAGCTCAAAGCCAGAATGATTCGTCGCATCCCCGAGCTGCAGGTCCGGATGCTGCCGGATATTTGGCCACTGATTCAAGAGTCGAAGCGACTAAAGAATGTGAATCGCGCTGGCTGAATTTTGCTAGCAGCGCCCGCCTTCGCGCTGATCAGGCTTCGGGCAGGAAAGCCCGCAGCGCTTCTATCCGTGTCATCCAGCGCGAAATATGCGGTATGGCATTCAGTCCACGCCGCCCCTGGCGCCTTTAGGTACCACAAGGGTACCCGCACAATCAGCTAATGGTCGGCGGAACCCAGCGCCAGCCAGTCGTGCTGCTCCCAGATGACTGCATCGGCAGCGTCAGCACGCTGGCGCGCCTTGGCCAGCGCTGCCGACTGGGCCAGATCGGCGCCGAATTTTCTACAGCCGTGCCGCACACAGGCTGTGATCTACTTCATGGCGCAAAGGACAGCCAACTGCATGATCTCCGCCGTCCTTCGGCGTGGCCGGCCACCAGCCAGCCCGCGTATACCGGCAGGTTAAACCAGATTGCCTGCGAGTCGCGAGATACCTGGGAGCCCATCATTCAGCACCGGTACCCTCCAAGGATTCAGCCGTTGAAAACGCGGGCTGTTTGTGCTCACCCTTTTGCAGGTCGACCGGCCACCGCTCCAAGCTCGGATATTCGCAGCGACGCCAGGCAGCCTGACCTTGTAGCAATTGCCAGATGCTCACAACATAGAGTTTCATTGCTTTACCTCCATAACCAGTTGGTTGAATTTCAAGAACGTGCCGCCGGATCGCGGATAAAAACAGCGCATTCTTCTGGGCCGATGTGATGCGGAACCCTCTTATGGTGATGCCCTGCTCGTTCAAGCCAGGCCACCAGTGCCTCAAGGTCATCAACAATAAATGCCGATGGAGTCATGCGGGCAGCTGATCGGTGCATCCAGGCACGTGCATTGTGGGCATTGGGCATTGCGTGTGCCCATTCTGAGATAAGGTGATTCGCACTCACGTTTGCCGAACTGAGCAATCTCGTTGGCCTCGAAACAACGGAAAAAGCTCGCGGTTCGACAAAGCGAGAGCCTGGTAGAAATGCATGCCCGGTGTTTGTCGGCTGACCCAAATGCCGATATGGTCATAGCGAGGAAATACGGCGCGGGGTGGTCTGTTGCCCATGGAACTCCAGGTATTTCCGTCCTGAAGTGTCAACCTGATGGCCGTTTCATCTATGGTGTGAAACCTTGACAATACTTATGCACTGACGTGCACAATAGGACGGTAGCAATGGACAGGCTCAAGGCAATGGCCAATTTCGTCAGGCATCGTCGACAGCGGCAGCCTCAGTTCGGCCGGCGATTCGGCAGCCAGTCGAACCGCATCGCTGTGCCTCGCTGCCGCGTTGACGTCACCTGGGTGTGCGATTGCTGAACCGCAACGGACAAGACGCATGGCGCTTACCTATGAGGGCGAGAGTACCTGAGTTGGTGCAGGCGGATGCTGGCTGAGTTCGACGATCTAGGAGCAGCGCCTTTTGAGGTTCGATTGGCACTATCGCGCGGCTTGCTACGCATTCACCGCTTCCGGTAGAGTTGGCCAGCGACGGCGCCGCGCGTGGGGGGGATACCTAGCGCCCTGGTTGAACGACTTTCTTGCGCGCAATTTTCAAACCTCCTGTCGAGCTGACGTGAGTGATCACGTGGTTGCCTTGATTGAATTGCGAGGCGTCTGGATTTGCGCTCTGCCGTATGGCCACATTGCCTGACTCGCGATGGTGGCGAGGGTATCGGCGCGGACTCGGCTATACCTGTTGCCAGTCCGGGATTACCTGCTTGGCGCCGCAGGGAATAAAGCAACACTTCTGCGTTGTCGACCAGGCCTGTTCGGCACTGGCTTCCCAGGCGACGGCGATGGTACTTCCAGACATCAGGAAAGGGTGCTCAGGGACATTGAGCCGAGCTGGTATGCAATCAGATTCGCGCTGCCCCGCCTGGCCTGATGTGCAAGCGTGGTATTGCTCGGCTGATCATTATCAGTCGTCAGAGAGCTGGCTGATGGTCGGCTAGTAAGAATTCTCACGGAGTTCGAACCGGCGAATTCTCCCGATTTCAGTGGTGTATCCCGCATTCGTTTGGCGCTACACCCGCGCGTCAGGTGCTTTGTGACGGGTTTGTTTCGCGGCTGGAAAGCGGCTGCCTGATTCCAAGATGGCGGTGAGGGAGATGCGGTAAACGGGCAGGCACAATCTTGAATTCTGTGAGATATAGTTAGATGTTACACTGGACGGCCGACAGGGAGCAGTTGACTGCTGTCAATCACTCTGGGATATTCCAGCACGGGCGCGGCGGCGGTGTAATTGACAGCGCCACTTGCGGCCGCACCGGATTCGTCCAGAGTCCAGCTCTACCTGCGCTGCACAGGATGCCCGGGAACTTTGCCGCTTGATTTGAAAACGCGTGGGGCCACAATGCATAGAAAAAACGCGGAGCGTAAGCAACAAGAGCACTCTTGCGTCCTGGACCCTACGTTGCTGTGGGGCTGGCAGTCGCCCTGCTATTTTATTCTCAGCACCGCAGCGTTGCGATCTACACAACGCACTCCTCTAAAAACCACAACCCAGGGTGTGGCTGCAAAACGCATAACGTGATTCGTCGCCATCGAAGCTCCTTCTGCTGGCAGATGTTCAGACGCTGAAAACAGGCCAGCGTGATTTCTGCTGACCGGCGAACCTTTATCTTGAGCCCTATCACCGGCTGGTCCAGGTGCAAGAATCGCTGGCGGCCTTGAGGGGTTGACACAAGGGCAGCGACGACGGTCAAACGCGGGCGTGTTGAAGAAACTCGCGGATATGTCACTTCCAAGTTCCGTCTGAAACTGGAGAGCGCTGCGTACCTTACCCTGCCCAAGGACCGCGCAAGCCGCACTCGCGATGTCAATCTGGATCGCGCAGGCCGAGATGGACCATCCCAGCAGATAGCGCAAACTCCGCGATCAGGAAAACGAAGTGCGCACGCAGCGCATGGAGGGCGATGGGTAAAGCCTATTACGTTGCGTTTATTTTACAGTGCTATGCGGGGCTCGCTGGCATCCGGCTGATTTTGTTCATCGCTGCTCTGGTTGCGCAGATGCCACGCTTGACTCGCCGCAAAAGAGCAATGGTTGCAAAAAATGCTAGGTGGCGTCTTTGGTTTCCAGATAAGGTTAGATTTTTAACGCAATAGTGATCGTGAAACAGGCACTCAGGAAGCTAGACCCATAAGATCTCCGCACCTGACCAGACACCATCTAGGGCCGTCGCGGCGCTATTTATATTAAAGAGCCAGTGGCCGCATTGAGTTCAAGTGGGCTGGCGTACGGGTGCGGAAAAATATCACCCTGCCTGGTGCAGTTCGGTCAGATGACAGGCCCTGTTCGCACACGTATTGCAGGATCACCGCCGATAGCCGTGGGAAAAATGCCGAAGTTACAATGCCTTGGCTCCCAGCCTTGCCAGGCCTACCCCGCGTTTATGGCGTGCGCCGGCGATGCTGGACGGGGGGAAGTAAAGGCGTCTCGACTCGCTTTCTCAACCCGGTGGGCGATCATATTCTTCTCGTTTGCTGAGCATTCCTTCAGGCACCATTGCTGCGGCGGATCCGCTCCGCCGAATTCCGTACTTCAATTACATACGCTGCTGCTGAAACCAGCGCCAGGCAGAAGAACCTGCAGGTTCAGGGCGAGAGTTGCGGGTATTCCAATGAAGGAGTTGGAAGAGCAAGGCCGCGCGCTGAAAGATTCCCAGCGCGCGCATTGGAGCTAGAGCAGTCAAGTCGAGCTGGAGCAGACCCAACTCCCAGTGGAGAAGCAAGACCAGGAGCTGGAGTGCCAGCGCGAATGACTTGGAGAAGCCAATGAAGCGATCCAGCTCAAAGCCCATGAAGTGGAAGCGGGCCAAGCCGTACAAAATCCGGACTTTCTGGCCAATATGTCCATGAGCTGCGCACGCCGCCTGAAAACTCTTGTCCCTGATTCTGGGCCAAGTTCTGCGATTAACACGGAGAATGAGAATCTCACCGCAGAGCGAGGGTGAGAGATACGCACCAACGCATCAGTACCTCGGGCAATGAATCTGCTCAATCTGATCAACCGACATTTCTTGACCTGTCCAAAATCGAGGCAGGCATGTGGAATCCGGCCCGACCCTGGACTGATCGAGCGCATGGTCAATCGTGCGCCATCGTTCGATCGCTGGCACACCGATGAAGGACTGTTATTTGCACTTGAAGGTTCTAACCGATGCCCGCTGCCGGCTGATCGAAACCGACCCGCAGCGCTGTGCCATAGCAGGTCTCGAAAGAATTTGCTGTGCGATTGCCATCAGTTTTACGAGAACGCTAGCGTCTACCCTGAGCATATTCGCTCTCCAGTGACAACAGATTGCCCATTTTCGGGTACCGATACCGGTATGGTATGCTGAAGATCAGCAAGCGGCGTATTTTTGAGGCCTTCCACCAGCGGATAGCACCATAGCCGCAAGTTTGCGGTACGGGTTGGGGCTGCCCATCTCTCCGCTGAGGTTAGTGCGGTTTGCTCCTCGTACCTTGCACCTCGAAAGCAAGCTGGGTGCGGGCAGTACCTTCACCGTGTCATGCCGCACGGTATTGGATAAGCACTGCAGTACGTTTTTCCCGCTCCGGATGTCTCTGCCCGAGCTTCCACCTACGCCCGCCCAGGGTTAGCGCCACATACCTCGGTCAAAGTCTCCTGCAGCTACACTCAAGTCGCTTAACGCCGCAGGGCTGCGATGGTCTTGTTGACGATGATCGTCTGAATGAATTGGATGAGCGCGTCGCAACTTGCTGATTATGAGGATGACCGATCCTTTTGCATGATTCCTGTGCGTGGATCCTGGCTGCGCGAATCGAACTCCAGGCGCTGGTCGCGGGGAAACCGGCTCAGAACGCTGAGCTTGCCTTCAGTTCATGCCCAGTGCCATTGTTCTGGACGTGGCCTGCCTGGACCAGCCGGTTTGTCGGTGCTGGGACGCTTGGAAACGCGATTGTGGCACCCGGCATTTATACCGGCATATTCATTTCCGCGGACGACTATTCGAGCGCGCCCTTGTCACTGGGCGCATCGCTATGCATGAAGCGGTCAACGCGAACAACTGGTTGGCCGGGCTCAAGTCGCTGGAGGCGAAAAATCTCCCAGAATCTACGCCGCGTTCTGATCGTTGAGGACAACGAGTTCAGCGCGATGCGGTCAGCACGCTGTCATCAGCTCGCATGACGTTGAAACAGTCGGTGCCGGCCACGCAGCCAGTGCCTGGGCGCTGCTCAATGTGAGCAGCCTTTGACCTGCATTGCGGACCTGTCGTTGCCCGACGCCTCCGGTTCGCATGCTAAACTATAAGCCAGGGACAGTGCTCACTCCTTCCCGCCGGTGATCGTGTATTACCGGGCGCGTACTGAGGCGCGAGGAAGAAGCAGGCGGCTGCGGCGCTATTCCAAGTCCATCATCATCAATGTGGTGCCAAGGTCGCGGAAGCTCTGTGCTGGACGATGTAACCTGTTCCTCCATTCAGTCGGTATCGAGCTGCCGGACGAACCAGCAGATAGGTATGAATTCGCAAGGCGCGCCACCGCGATGCGCTGCTTGAAGGGCGGGCGTGCATTCTGATCGTCGAAGACGACTGTAACGTAGACGGTTTTCGCCCTTGACCAATATCTCGAACGCGCGGGCCGCCCGATTTTATCAGATCGCCCGCTCAGATCGTGGGACAGCACTGCAGAAGCTTATCGAGTCGTGAGTCAAATCCCCGCAGGGCCATGATCTGAACCTGTTGTGTTTCGTAAAGAATCATTGCTGACAGTATGGACGGGCTCACAGCCTACGCCGGGCATATCCGCAAAAACCCCCAGTTTCGAAACAGAAGCTGCCGCGTTATGCGCGCTGAGCGGCCAAGGCCATAAGGTCCGTACAGACCGAGCAGCCATGATCGAAGCGGGCGCCAATGACGATCGGCATGGCCAGCCAATGGCCGCTGGGATTGTTGAGAAGCTTCGTGAGATCTCTCTGCTCTCGGATGGTTCACAGGCGCCAGGTTGTTGTGGATGCCGTCTGACGGAAGCCTTTCCGTAGGAAGGATAGCCAAAGACATAGAGATCCGCTTGCTGCTGGAAGCGCCTCTACCAACCGCTACCACATGGACTTTTCCCGCAACCTTATGCGCAGATGTCACTCCGATCCGGCGGCGCCTGCGTGCAGGCCAAGGAAAAATCTGGGTTTGCGACCATTTCCGCGATTTGGGCGGAGAAGTTGTTTCTTTGCTCTAGCAATGGCCTGACATGCTTGGTCTCCG
>Ga0163217_1053294_pt1 | contig 12756 bp, 8 predicted proteins | sample SynspAceP_FD_185933 | JGI IMG/M metagenome (GOLD analysis project Ga0163217, IMG submission 185933) | Saline lake microbial communities from Ace Lake in Antarctica - Synechococcus sp. Ace-P (PacBio error correction) | ecosystem: Environmental > Aquatic > Non-marine Saline and Alkaline > Saline ... | reverse complement strand
ATTCCAATCAGTTTTATTAAGCGGCATATTCCACTGGCGGATTAAGATCTTTAGCGGATGCCTAACTTGTCGGCAAAGCCATTGAAGCCCTTCAAGAACCGTTGAGCATATTTTTTCGCTTTCAATACGTTCATTGGTAAAACAACAATGACTTCTTTGCGCGTTTCCCAATCAAAAACCTATTGCGGCCGTTTGGCTTTCACTACAGTTGGATAATTAAATTACGCGCGTAAATGCCACCTGCATCACAAACATGCACCAAAGGTACTGGGACCCGCAAGCGCTTTGTTTTACGTCCCCTTTAAGCTTTTTCCCGGCGCTCTTTTTTGTCATTAATACGATAAACTCGACGGCCCAACATTTGCCTTGCAAGCAAATTCGTGCTCGATTTTACCAATAAATCCAAGGAATTTTAATGTCTGGCCTATGTTGACGAATGCGGTCACCAATTAGCAACGGCATGGCAAAACGTTCCACGATAGCTGACAGGCGTAAAATAACAAAGTTTGAAAAGCTTGCCAAATGAATTCCGTTATGCTAAAACTTGCATCGATTTTTGATATGTTACAGCATATTATTATTTTTGAAGCACGCGCACCAAGAATATGCCAATGATCGAGACCTTTTTCCTGTTGGGCCCAAATGAGCTGATTTTGTGCCCAAGCGAGAGTACTTGACGCCCCACTCTGACTCGCTAAGTAGTGATCTGGCAAAACATTCAAAAATACTTTGAACCTAGCTGTTAATTGCTGAAATTTAATTACAACGGACGCCTCTGGCGCGGATTAGTTTAACTTCTTTTTCGCATTAGGAGAAAACTGCGTTTTACGCCATTACTATCGTGGTTTATGCGTTTCGTCGCAAAAGCTCGCGTCGAACGACAGTTTATATCTAAACCCTAGAGCAATCTCGTCCGTATAAAGAAGCTTTAACTTGTTGGCGAAAATTACATCTGCAGGTTTTAAACGTGCCAAAGCCCGATTAGCAGCAAGGCTCAAAAAAACAGAGCTTTACCTATTACTGCCGATTATTATTTACCCGCCCACAATCCCAAGCGCGCAGGAGTACACCGAATTACATCTTAAAACAGCCAACTGAAACATTTTGATATGGAGAGAATTGGCGCTACATTGCGCCCAAATGCACGACTTACAGGACTTGTATTTACGACATCAACGTAAAAAATGTCCTGTTGCAAGAGGATGGCGAACAAAAGCAAAACTATTTTTTTGTTGGACTTCGATGGTTGCCAAAATTCTGATGCGATACATTGGAAAAGCGCAACTTAGGGAGGTTCAAACGCTCTTTAGAAAAGCAAAGAGCGAAATTATTCACCTTATTATAGATGGACATTGTTGGGAGTCGATTGAACGGTACGCCTTGATCAGTGTATTTAGTAAGATTAAGTTAACTACTCTAGTAAGTAAATTAACCGCTAATCAAATTGCGTAAGTGGCCGTTAAAATAAGAGTAAGCATCAACTTTGGTTGCTTTGAGTCACAAATGGACGTAATTCAATGCTACCAACCTGCTTTTCAATAACCAATCACCAAATGGACGCTGATAAAACCCACTCAAACTGCACTAGATCTTCAGTAACATCCCTGGTGAGCCACTGGTGATGTCTTCGTACCGTCTGGGTTTAACTCTGCTTGCGTAAAATAAGTCTCAGCCGATAGCCGCCACCATCAAACGAATATACAACCCATTGTTATTTTTAGCGTCACTGTCAAAGGTACTGCGATGGCTCTTCCTCTTAAAGCGATAACCACTGGTTATTACAACCATTCTCATAATAGGCAGTTCGGTAATTGTGCTTGCCATTTCCCGCGGCAAGCAACATTGGTATCGTAGCTGGTTTCGATATTATACTTTCGCATTTTCGAAAATACCTTTCGAATGCCAAAACAAACTAGCTTGGTCTGTGATATTAATACTGCCAAGCGCATGCTTTCACCAATTTCGCTGGGCAAAAGTTGAAATAGGACGATCGAAAAAGGTTTAAAGCTATACTTTATTTCAAATCCGGCAAGGTATTACCTATGCTTTAGTTAGGTCCTCATCAACCGCCACACATCACCGATTTCGGGTACAAAACCCCCTTGAAATGTTATGACATCAATTAAAATCACCAAAACTACTAGGTTGACCTTCAACCACCCCACATAGCCGCCCAAGATGCGCCAAATTTCAAAACGTTTAAAACGGGCTAAAACGTTAAAAAACGATTTTAACATAATTTGTGTCTGCTACAGTTCGTCACTTTCAAGTTGACCGAGTTGGCTGGTCAAATTACACGGTCCCCATCCACGACAACAAAGGATTATCAGAGGCTACGCCCGCGATTGAAACGCGATAACGCGATGTTGGAATGGGTCTTGCGTTGTTGGACATACAAACTTACAAGCCTGACCAGGTCCCCACCATTGAATCAATTGAGCCTCACGGAATATTCAATCTCCCAAATTTGATAGGCTTAAAAAAACTATTGGTTCGGAAATCTCTTCACCGCCCGATGATAGTTAATACTTAACTGTCCACTTAATCGTTTCCAATAAGAATTCGTTGCAATTTTAAACCGACGCTTTAACATCACCGATTACCATCAACGAGGTTAGTTCTCGGCGTCGTTCAGTCGAGGCTTGCAGTTCAAGGAAAGGTTCTGCGCTTTTTCTTGTTTTTGCAAATTCAAGTTTAGTAGCTTAGGTCGCTGCGCCGCTTGTCTTGGTATTTGGTGCATTTTACTTCACCAACCGAAAGGTATTTTGCACCGCAACCCCCTTCCAAGGCAACCGGAATAGTAATCAATGGGCATCTAAAATAGCCCCACTCCTGTTAGCGTTTGCAAAGTTCATATGTAACTGTTTGTCAATAGTGCCAACCCACGGCGAAGAAGAGCCACCGGCGTGTAAAGCAAGCAGGATAAAAAAAGAATAACGAAGGCACGATAAAAACACGAAATAATATCCAAACTATATTAATAAGAAGTCCGGTGTTTGATGTCTAGCGCATTGACCTGAAGTTAAACACCTTTTTATCGATAATTAATTCCAATTATTGTTCTGCTTTCAGTTACTGTTCTGTTCCCAACCTTCAACAACACCAACAGGCGTATTAGTGAATGACCCAAATTAAAAAGCGATTTATCCTGGCACATTTGATCCCATCACCAACGGAATGCCCGACCTTATTCGCCCGAGCGTCTAAAAAATGTTCTCACATTGTCAATGGTCTAGCTATAGCGTGCAACCCTAATAACAACCCCTATTAGTTTAGAAGAAAGAGTCAACATGGTAAAGCAAGTGACTCGTCACCAACCTAATGTCGAAAGTAAAGATTTACTGGATTTGCTAGCTGATTTAGCTCGAACTGAATAAGGCTAAATATTTTTATCGTGGTTTTACGTGCCGGTATTCTGATTTGAATATTGGAATTTTCAATTAGCGGAATAATGAACGTCGAATTCAACGTGAACTGAGAGTTGTATTTTTAACACCGTTCGAAGAGAATTCATTTATTTCTTCCACCTTAGTCAAGGAAGTCGCGCTGCATAATGGTGATGTTAGCGGTTTTTTTGTGCGCCTGAGGTATTGATGGCACTGCAAACAGCGGTTACATAAAAAAGCTTATAATTTTTAGGTATTAATGAAATTTTCAAGACTCCTAATTTTTCACTTTAGAGCTGTTTAGCGACAAGCCCCTCAATCTATTTTTGGACCAACTGAATACAATAAAACGTGTTTCGTTGACCATAAACTACTGACGCGAATGAAGTGTTTGGCAAACTCACATTCATTGCCAGTGCGGCATAAACTAGCAAGTGCTGACAAAATAGCCCGGATTGCCGTCTGCTTGTGCGAAGTCTTTGAGCGTTTTGTTCCCCCCTTGATCATCGCACTCGCCAAAAAACCACGTCCTTAAGTATGTAAGGGCAATTTGTAACGTTTTAAACTGACCTCTTACCTGCCGCTCGTCGTGGTCAATACCCGACTTTGAACAACGGAGTTCATTTGCATAAATATTGCCCCACCCCAACAACCACAGAATTATCCATGATAAGCTCTTAACGGGTGCCAACTTACCCTTGATTTACTAAACAGCAACATTAGCGTCAAATTCATCGGTTAAGGTTTCAGGACCCAGCGAAAAGCTAATATCTTTAATGGCGGGTTCAGTTTGGTGACTGCACAAAGGCAAAGAACCAAAACGTGGGCATCGTTGAAGGACCAACTTTTGCCGGTAGTTAACCTCAATTCTATGTGGTCATGCTTTGTTGCGTGAGAGATATGTCAACCACGCGCATTTTCCCAGACATCCCTAGATGCATGGACTTAGGGCGCCAACATCAGGTATTGCATGAAACAAAGACTATTAGCTCGGCGAGTTACTGAGTTGATGATGCTGACAGGCTTAACTGCACCTCATTCAGGCAACCCAGCCTCGCAATTGTGTTGGTAAACTGAAATTTTACTAAATGACATTGCCTTCAAATAAGGGGCTATGCCAAGCTTGCGTGGTTTAACTTCGACTTCAGGTAATTCGGGCATTGGATTATGTTACCACTGAGTAAGTTTGTTCAAACTGTTGGGAAGTCCAATAACAGACTTCGTGTTGAGTATTTAAATAGGTTTGTTGTTGTATAGGTTTTAATAGGAACACACGCCCATTTCGCTTCCACGGCCACCCATAAAACCACGACAAATCAGGGGATTGAAAGGAGTCAGTTTGTAAAACTCATTTTGTGTTTTGACTAAGGCTCTGCCAATATTTACTAATGTTGCTAATTCTCTAGCTTGACCCTCTGATGACTTTATTCCTCGCCTGAGGGCTTGAAGAAGAAAAAACGCCAAGTTTGACCAGCGCGTTTTTTTTTTTTTTCAAAAATTTAAAACATTCTTTTTGATCCAATTTGCAGACTAAGCTAGAATACCTTTCCATCTTCGATGGACCCTGGCATTGCGTTAAATCGAGTCATCGAGCGAAGCTCACCTATATTTAACATAAAGGATCTCGATAACATGGGCAAAGATAATCGACGTTATTCCATGCTTTTTGAGATAGTCGAGCCATGCGGATTCCTAGGTGGTATTTCATTTACTGACGGCTAAAAAGGCATTTTAGTAACAAATACGTTACGAAATGCGTGGTTTTTAACAAAAATAAGGCTTAAAATCATTATTATTTTTAAGAGCCTCTCTTTACATGTATTGCATTTGATATTTTTCTAAGCTATTGGTCACAACGTCCCAAAGCTAACTTCATTCTAGCTTTAAGTTCACGAAAAATTATGCGCTTTTTTTTTCATAATTATGTTAATTTTTGCGGCTGCGTTATCGACAGCCTCCAATACTCTTTTTCTGATGGAACTTTCCATCTGCATAAGGTATGAGTGTATTTGACCAAAAATCACGGGATGGCATTCATCAGTTCGGGCGGTCCATTCGATAAAGCGTACAAGGGCACTGGCTAACTGCTCAAGGGCGACACAAGCCAATCGTTAGTTATATTATGCAAGTAAGCAGTTGGCGCTTTCATATTAGGGTTAACACAGGTTTGTTCAATAAAAGGTAATCAGAATCATTGGAAGAGTATCAACGAGCATCAAGTCGGCTTCAATCATATGCGGAGCGAGCTCATTCAGTTCCAACAAATGTTTAATTGTTCATGTGAATACTTTTATATTGCTGCAACTGTTTCTTAGGCCATTTTAGGATGAAAAGTGGACTTTCCCATTTCCATTTAGGATTACGCGATAAGGTTTCAATACAGGTAATACGTTAAGGCCGGGTCATTCTTGGGAAAAGGTTGAACTAAACAAATCACTGGCTTTCATTCACTTTTTATCAACTAGGAGGGATGAAAAAAATAGGGTCCATTTTACAGTAGCCGGTTTCAATCACTTGGAAGGTTATGTGCTTTGCCGCTAGCGCGCTCTTGGAATTAGCTAGATGGATTCGCCATGAGGCAATTACAAATCGAAAACAATCTCTAATATTAAAATGCGTAGTTTAGGTTATCTTTCTACGCTTTTGAGCCAACAACAAACCGTGGAAAATACCCACCTTCAAACCAGGCAAAAAAGTAGAACCATGTTCCTGGACAAAAAACGCAAGATGGATTTGAAAGCAATTCGTCTTCTATACTATGAAGTATTTGCTCATTTTGGTTCTAAAAAAAGAACATTAACGTTCACGTTTGCATCCTTGCAAACAAGCGACTTGACCCCCTTTGGCGCCAAATTTCACTTGCAAAAAAGTCGTTAAAACTCAAAGGAGTTAATTTGAGAGATTGTTTAAAACAAAATATTTCTTCATTGACCATTTACATAATACGACACCTCTTTCCTATAGACATGTTTTGCTGCGCAATTGATTCAATAGTGTTTGTTAAGCGCGATGCTTGTTTTGTGGTTGAACTGATTTTTTTTTACGTCCATTTAAACTGATTGAATAATTCACAATCCAGACTGATTGGCGTTACTTACACGAATTGTCTAGAAGCAAAAAACCCAGCAAGAGCCGGGTTTTTTTGAGACAAAACCAAGCTAATTACTTGTTTTGCTTTCCTTGAACATAACGTGTTGACGAATTTTGGATCAAACTTTTGATCTCCATTTGCCAGGCATGTTACGTTTATTTTTATCTTGTGGTGTTAGTTAAAAACCAGTACCAGCAGAAGAAAACTAATTTAATTTACTCTCATGGTTAATCCTTAAACTTTCTCGCACGAGCACGGATTATCAAGCTAAGACTATATCAATGCCCTTTCTTATTCAATAATACGCATTACCTTTAGTAGTTAGGCGTTAATTTCACGAAACGGTTCTCGCTCTCAACCCAAAAACGGTGAGTTTGAAGATTGGCAAAAAAACGGACGACGAGTGCGTTTTCTAGCGTAGTGAGCGGTTTGTTACCAAACTGCGGACGCTTACCTGTAACTATACAAACTTTTGACATCTATTGTCTCTCAGAGAAAAACTGATTTGCCGTCTAACCCAAGCAAAAACAAAAATGCTGTTTTAAACGTTCTTTAATTAATGACGGCGCATATTATACAGTACAACACCACTTCATTCAACAAAAAACTTCGCTTTTGGGCTGTTTTTTTATGCATTTTTAAACGGATTAGCGGTTATTTTGCTCATAAAATAGCGCAATAAATCACTAAAGTCTGAATTAATTAAAACGCTTTTATAGTTCAGTCAAAAACGCAATAATTTCGACCGTTTTCGTCGCGCGTAGTATAGCAAACTATTGCCGGTTAAACAGCAGTGTCTTTTTCGCTAATGATCATTACTTTGTTGACCGCCAAAAATAGTTTAAAAAAAAAAAAAAAAAAAAAAAAAAAAGGTTTTTTTTTGGCTGACACTTTTAAGTTCATAATGAGGCTACGCTCAGTTAATTGGATGGGCTTGTAGTTACTTGGCCACATTTAATATCTCTATATTTAAGATTCAATTCTTCCTATTGTAGTGGAGTCACTCATATATTTAATGGGCATAGAAGTACTTTGCAAAGAAAACAGCTTGAAGGTTTTCAAAAAATTCAGCAGACTTTGATATTGTAAATGAAAGCATAAAGCAGCGTCACCTCAGAGTCGTCACCTTTTAAATTAAATCGAGTTGTAAAAAAAAGGCTTCCTTATGTCCAGTATTTTCGCCCCCACTCAATTGATTATTTCGACGGAGAGTATTTGTTATTACGCTGGTACGGTTATGAAGCTAGACAAAATAGCATCAAGCCAAAATATGCAAGGTTTGAATTTTTGAATTTTGGTTGGGCACTGACAAAAGAGAATTAGATGCGAGTTATTTTGCGCAGGATTAATAGTCATTTATGTTGATGATGGATTCTCATCAGGCAAAATAAAAAAAGAACGCATCGCTCGATGTCTTATCAAGAATATGCTTGCGAGTTCACATCGCAGTATCTATCAACATATGCTGGATAAAAATCTTGGCAAACGGTGCCTGCTTATATTTGGAAGATGATGCGGGCCTGATTTACAACAAACTTTAACTACCTTTGCGCACGCATTGCCACTCTACCTGATTGATTTGAAAGTAAGTATTATTTGACTATTTACGCGTTCTCATATGAGATGCGCTAAAGGGTTATTTAAACGTCAAATGTACAGGTTTCTATCCACCATTTAAAAATTTCGAATTGGTCCATAAAGTCTCATTTGTCCCACTGATTAGACAAAAATGCTGAGCGAAACATATAACAAACATTTTTACTTAGCGGGACGGCTATCGCGTGCCCATGCCTATGCTCTTTCTTTAGATGCAGCAAATTACTATCTTGATTTACCAACAGCCTGTGAAATTGCAAGCAGGACAGAGTTTTTTATTACGCTGAGGGGCTTGATCTTGATGAAAAGAATTTTTTGCCTGTAAAAAAACCGATGTGTTTACGTGGCGAGTATATCAGAGGATTATCTCCATTCAAAATACGACGATATTAAATAACTGCTATTTCATTGGTTGGTTATTTGACTAGTTGGTCAATTAGGTTAGCGCAAAACAAGTAAGTTACTTGGTCGTTTAATTTGTTACGGGCGTGTGTGAGCGTGCGTGTGTGTGGTGAGTTTTAAAAAGAAAATTAGAAGCTGATACTACCTTTTCTGAAAAAAGCTTTTTTTTGCCTTGTTACGGTTGCGGTGACGATCAATTCTCACTAACTTCTCATGATTTGCTTTGAACTACATAGGGCTTGAGACAAACACGCTCCAATTGGGATTCCCCACCAATATTGTAATTCAATATCAAAGGTCGATTAAATATGGATACTCGTTGCCAGCAATTTTTTTTGCCGGCCGCTTAAAACTCACAAACTTGCGCCAGGTTCTACTAGGTACCTTGTTATAGGTAATCAACGAAAAAGCACCGGCCTGAATTTGATGTACAGCTTTGCGTTTTGGCGGGCTCTCAGCCAGTTTAATTTAAATCCCCAAGGGTCTTGTTGTATATCTTTATCGCTTCTAAACCTTGCTGAATATCATCTTGTTAATAGTATGTTCGTCTTCTAGAATAACAGCATAATCTAAACTGCTCATCAACAATTTTGCCATGCGCGCACGTGACTCAAATAACAGCCTAGCTCGCCGTTTGTCAGGGTGCTTATGATAGGAGGAATCAGCCAAAGTTAACAACTCATTGATTGCAGCCGCATGAGGCTGTCACCATGACCGCCTCAATGCGTTCAAAAAAAGGCAAGTTTATAGCTCAAGCTGCTCGGCAAGGCTATGGAGTCTATCCGTAGACCTTTCAAATTAATTTAAACAAATTTTCCATTTTTTCATGTGCGATAAAAAGCCTATAAACAGACCTCGTTGAAGCGAATGATACCGCAGTTCCGTCGCCGATAACAAAAGTATTCCTTAATTACTCTAACGTCGATTAAAATTCCATTGGCATGCTTGATTTCTCTGAGATTATTTGTATTTCTGCTTGACTCCCGTTCTGCCCACCACACTGGTGATGGTTGTTGAGCTAAAATAAAACACGGCGGCATATCTTCTAGGGCTTGTTTAACCAATTCTCTTAGGATAAACTGCAGCACTGTTGATAGTTCCCCTAAAACATGTGTTCTAAAAAGCAATTAAGCTGATGTTGGCTATCGGTAGTAACATGAAAAAAACTTTCGTGAGGTTTATCTTCGCAATTAGCAATAAATAGTTTATGAAGCAGCGTGCCGCTTGCGTAAAACTATGTGGTTTTTTTCGTAAAATTTTCCGCGGAGTGAGGCGTTTGGTTAATTCAAAACAAGCCGGTCAACGTGGCATATTTGGTACACCGAACCAAGTGTAGCCTAAGCTGTGTTTTACTTGCGTTCATTAAACCGACGAACAGAAACCATAAGATTAAGGGTTTTCACCGCGCTAGTTCAAACAGCATTTTTACCTTTCACTCCGGTGTGAAGAACGATGGCAAGTAGCTCTGCGTCAGACAAGTTTCAGGGCCCAAATTGCAATTAATTTTCTCTTTGGTCGCTCATATTGTGGCCAATTAGTTGATTTTCATATTTCCATTCCTTGTGTTAAACTTTGTCACAATGCTGATTCATCTACTCCTTTGATGAACGATGCAAACGCCTAGTTGTACTCGCTATAGCAAAATTGCAACTTGACAAAGAACGTTTTACTTGGTATTAGTGGTGGTATAGCTGCCTACAAAAACTCCCGACCTTGTTCTTTAAATTCATTGCTCAAGGCGCAAATGTAAGAGTCGTTATGACTGATTCTGCGAAGGAGTTTGTCAGCCCACTAGCCTTACAGGCGGGTATCTGGAAAACAAAGTAAAGCAACAGGCTTACTGGATGAAGATGCTGAAAGCTGCGGATGGGCCATATTGAGCTTGCTCGTTGGGCTGATATTTTTGTGTAGCGCCGGGCAACTGCTTAATTTATGGCGAAACTCCACACACGGTCTTGCAGATGAATTTACTCACCACCGCTAGCGTTAGCCACAGCGGCTCCAATAGCAATTTGTACCCGGCCATGAATCAGCAAATGTGGGCTGCTTCTGCCACCACTGAAAACCTTGCAAAAAAACTGCAAAGCCGAGGCGTCATGCAAATGGTCCCGCGAGTGGCGAAACAAAGCTTGTCATGATATAGGTTATGGTCGTATGGTTTTAGCCTGAGGATATGTTACCTTTATTGCTGATATTTGCCGAGGCAAGCCAAATGCAACGCCGACTCTGTTTGCAGGTTTAAAAAAATAATGATCACGGCTGACCAAACACGTGAAGCATTGGACCCTGTGCGTTATATATCAAATCACAGCCAGGGGGAAAATGGGTATGCCAATAGCGCTTGCTTGCTTTCGGCAAAATGGGCGCAGACGTCACTCTCGTGTCGGTCCGGTAAGCATCCCTCCACCTGCAAATGTTTGAGTTGGGTTTCAGTACCAGTGCACAAGAAATTTGCACGCTGCCGTGATGGCGCAATATTTCAGCAACAACATCTTTATTGCTTTGTGCTGCCGTTGCCGATTTTTAACTTTCCGAGATTCCCCAAACATAAAGTGAAAAAAGAAGACGGCGTAAGTGAACGCTTTCATTCGGAAGCAAAAACCCTGATATTCTTAAAGCGGTTGCAGCGCAAGTTAAACCCGCCTTTCACACTGGGTTTGCCGCAGGAAACAAATGACGTTGAAGCGCACGGCAAAAAGCAAACTTGAGCGCAAGAAAATTAAATATGATAGCGGCCAAATGATTGTTCATTATCTGGTCTTGGATTTTAATTCTGATCGAAATGCCTTAACGCGGTCTTTTACTAAGAATAATAAAATCAGTCTACCGTGGGCTGGCGATAAAATACGCGCTTAGCTATTGAGTGTTGAAATGTTGAATTAGTGAATATTCAGCTGTTCAAAATAATAAGAAAAGCAAAATAGGTAACATCATGCCGCAACAAAAAGACCCAACAGGCTCGCACAGATCCTGCAAGCCCTCGCAGGAATGTTAGAAAGCAATCATGGTCAGAGAATTACAACAGCCAAATTAGCTGAGGCAAGTCGCGTTTCGGAAGCTGCTTTATATCGCCACATTCCCAAGCAAAGCTCGCATGTCGAAGGTTTGATGAATTCATTGAAGAAACCCCTTTTTCTTCTCGCATTTAACAAAATTATGGAAGAAAAAAGAAGCGGCCACTCCGGCTGTCAGCTAATATTACATCATCATTCTGGTTTTGCTTGAAAAAAATCCAGGCATACGCGTTTACTTAACGGTGATGCATTATTGGGTGAGCAAGACGTTTGCGCCGAACGTATCGCCAAATTGTTTGAGGCGCTAGAGTCGCAGCGTTTAAGCAGGTATGCGTTGAACGTAAGCTACGTGAAGGCAAATCGTTAGTGTAGTGGAAGCTTATTTCGCAAATATGTTGATTTTGTTTTGTCGATGCAAAATAACCAGTTTGTTCGTACTAAATTTCAACGCAACCCTTACCCATCAATTTGGTGAGGCATTTGCGTCAGCGATTAAAAACCATTATTTTGCAAACTAAGTTAAACAGAGTGCTAAATAAGATCCTGTTGCAACATCTTTGGCATTGAATTTTACTGAGTTATTTTTTGCATCAATTAAATTATGTCAAGCATTCAGGCGCCTCTCCTCTCCCTCAATACGGTAGGTAACCTTCCAAAGTCAGAACTAAGCGCTAGGCAGCTCGGCATTTTTTATCCAAGGATAGGATTAGTTGTAAACCCATGGTAAAATCACGCGCTCAGAAATACCCATCTTTCACTCAGTTTTCGTAATTTTTTTAGTGTTGCCAGTTAAACACACTAGCTTTATGGGTGACCAAGCAGTTTAGAGCAGCAAACAATACGTCGTGTCTTTTGGCTTTTGCAGCACGACCGACATGTACAATATATTTCGGCGGTAATTGCTTGTCGTTTCATTGATAACGATTTTATGTGCGCAATAGCAAAGGGAATTGTAGATTGGGTCACAGAACTCGATTTCTTGGGCAAGCTATTTCCATTAATAACAGAGTTAACATTTCGCGTTTGTCCATAGCAGCGTTATTTAAGACATCGTGATTTTTACCGGATTGTTATATCACAAGTTGCCAGTGAATTTGCTGGTAAAGGGCAGTATGGAAATGTTGCTGTAATATTTTTATGTTGTAAAGTGGTCAGGAGTAATGAGGCTTATAGTAAGCAGAAAGCGCGCGAAAGAAAAAACACAAGCATAATTGGTTTTTAGCAAAAAGACTGCTAATATATCTCATATTTAAATTGAAAGACATGT
>Ga0163217_1011710_pt1 | contig 12756 bp, 11 predicted proteins | sample SynspAceP_FD_185933 | JGI IMG/M metagenome (GOLD analysis project Ga0163217, IMG submission 185933) | Saline lake microbial communities from Ace Lake in Antarctica - Synechococcus sp. Ace-P (PacBio error correction) | ecosystem: Environmental > Aquatic > Non-marine Saline and Alkaline > Saline ... | reverse complement strand
CTCCAGAACCCCAAGGATAGGAGAGCTTGAAGGGGAGAGCCCCCTTAAACCACCACCGCCAGCCAGGAGGAGATGCCACTGAGGCGGCCATTCATCGTGCGGGATCAAAGGAACTCTGAGGAAACTCACTGACGTCGACCGGAGCCTGGGCGAAGAAGACCTGCGAGGGTGCCCACTTGACCGGTCGATTGCAAGGAACCACGCAAACCTCGGCTAACCGCAGCGCATCACCACTGGCTTCCGTTCTGCCGGACAGCGCTGAACCCCAGGCGTCCAATGCCGAATGACCTCCCCGACCAGAAAGGTGCGGAGTTCAGGAATGGGCAGGAATGCTGAACATCGTGACCAGATGGCGTGACCGTCCAAACGAGTTGGAAACTCCTCGAGATACAAAGATGTCGCCTCGCGCAGCGTTGCAAAGTGCTTCATCAATGGACTCGCCCTGGGCTTGCGGTGCCGGTTTCGGGTTGAAGGCCCACATAGCGCTCTTCTTCGGCGGGCTGAGGCACGGCTGTCGTTCCATGGACCTACGGCTTTCACTCCATCCTGACAGGGCTGGGCAGCGGCGCGAAGAATCTGAAAATTCATGCAACCCTTCACACTGCCACCGCCAGCTGGGATAGAAGGGCCCCCGGAATCGCCCGCTGCAGCCCGCCAGCGAACGCCATCGGCGCGTTCGCCTTCGTGCTTTCAACGTAGTCGAAAAGCCGAGGCACAGAAACGGCAGCGTCACGCCACGCGCCTGTTCTCCTCCCACCAACAACAGCACCCCGGGCTGGCCGACTCGCGGTGATGGTATAACGCTGGCCGGTGATGAGGCTTCGCTGGTGAGACTTCTAGGCTCTCCCAGGTGGAACTCGCGGGGCGAGATGGCGTAGTCGTTTGTAGCGGGTGGTGGGGGAGAACAAGCGCTCGGACTTCTTCAGGGTGATGAAGAAACACGTTCGCAGCGCGACGCTCATCAAAAAGACTTCCCTCGCGGCCCGGGAAGGGGCGGGCCTCGTTCAATAACCGAACGCGCGAACACTTCGGCGCCGGGAGTAGCGGCCGTGGAGGCTTCAGGGCAGCGGCGGGGCTGGTTCGCCAGCCGGCCAGAGCCGGCCAGGCGAGCGCGCCACCAGGAGGCGGTTGCGCTCCAGCAGCAAGCGCGAACAGCTCCACCAGCTCGGCGCGAATGGGCGCGGCGGCCCAGAGCCGCACCAACGCCTCTGCGAGGGGCACATGGTGCGGCCATTGCCAGAGCTGGGCCAGCAGCATCCGCCACTGGCCGCTCGGCACAGGATCGAAGCTCGCCGGATCGCGGGCGCCAGCGGCCGCTGGCAGCTGTCCACCAGCCAGCGGGCAAAGGCGGCTTGGGGTCGTCGAGATGAAGCAGGCCGCCGGCGATAACCCCGCCCCAAACCGCTCCTTCATCCGCCGTGGGGCTCCCGGAGGCTGGCCCCTGCCCCCACCCCAACTCCCGCTTGCAGCAACGCCCAACACCCCGCCACCCGATAAAACTCCCCAGCTCCAATGCCGAAGGGGCCCCTCCAGCAGCGCCGCAGCGAGCAGGCCCGAGCGACGGCATTCGGCCAGCAGCTTGGGGGGCCGGCGGCTGGGCAGCGGATTCGCGCAAATTTGAAAGCACCCGCTCCGTGGAGACGCGATCGAGCTGGAGGGCTGCAGCCGGCGGGGAGCGAAGGGAAGCCGGCTTCGACTGCTGGCGCAAGCTGGTCGCGGGCTGCCGCCGAGCAGGGCGCGGAGCGAGCGTCGTGGCGGAAGCGGCGCATGGCCTGGCCGATGAAATCGAAGCCACCGTGAGGCAGCTCTTGCCAGGCAGAGGCGCAGGCGCGGCCGAGCTGCTGCAGGAACACGATGCGCCTTCGGTGGGCCGCAAGGAACAGCACGGTGTCGATCTCGGGGATAGTCGAGCCCTTCGCTTGAACAGATCCACCGCGAAGAGGACCTTGCAGTTCACCAGGTACCTGAGGCGGCGGATCTGCTCGGCGCGCTGTCGCGCGGCTCGAGGCATCTAAGGGAGGCGGCGCGCAGGCGGCATCGGGCGAACTTGCGGGCCATCAAGCCGGCGTTGCTCCACGCTCACGCAGAAGCCCAGGCCCGCATCGTGTGCAGTTGGTGATCTTGCTCTCGAGTTCGCGCAGGTCAGGCGGCAGGCGGGCGTCGTTCGGCGGTGTAGAGGTTGGTGAGCGCCTTCGCTGCATAGCCGTTGCGGCGCCATCGGATCTGCGGAGGTCGGTGCCGTCGTGGAGGCGCGAGCCGATGTTCGGCGGCGGTGTGGCCCCGAAAACCAATGGAAGGATGTCGAAGCCCGGTTATCGTTTCGCGAGTGGCGGTGAGCCGAGCAGCAGGCGGCGCCAGGTGGGCCAGCCAGGCGCTCGTAGCTGGAGGCGGCGCGTGGTGGAAAAACTCATCAACGATCACACGTCGAACGTGCCCGGCGCCCAGGGCCCGCCGGATCCATCGCCGCGAAGCGACTGCACCGAGGCGAACACCATTAGGCGACACTGGCCTGGACGCTGGCCATCCACCAGCAGTCACCGAAGGAGCCATCGCGGCAGCAACCTGGCGGAAAGGTGGCGGCCTGGCGCCGGGCAGGAGCGCGTGGATCGGATCTTCGAGAGCAGCCGGCGGCAGGATGCAGCAGTTGCCCGTGGAGATGGCCCGGGTGCATGGCTCTGGAGCAGGGGCCCAACCAGTTGGTTCACAAGGGCCAGCGGTGCTCAGGGGTTGGCGCCACCGCTTCAGGTGCTCAAGGGGCAATGTCGGGCAAGACCCGCCAGGTGCCGGGCCAACAGGGCGCGGGGCTTCCTGCGGGATCCAGGCCGATGGTTTCGGACCAGGGCTTCCTGGAGTTGGCGGCAGCTGCTGCTTAGGCCTCGGTGAGGAGTTGCTGGTAGAGGCCTGGGGGTGGGGCTAGTTTCGGGTATGGGAAACCAGCCTCCTGAAACTGCTGTAGTTTGCTGTGGGAATCCCCAGCAGGAATTTTGCGGACTGGATTGTTGCGAGTTATCGAATTCGGATAAAATGAAAGCCAGCATTGACAACAAGGCGGATGCTTTGCTCCAGCAACAAGATTCGGCTAAAGTGAAGGCAGATCCGATCTGTTTTCTTATGTGGAAGCAACAAGGCGGCAGCGGGGATTTATTGCGGGAATCTTCAATTACAAGTTGCCTGAGGCAGGCTGATCCTCTGTTTACGCGTTTGATATGTTGGTAAGTTTGTTCCACTGAGAATTTTAGAATGCAAGAATGCCACTCAAAGCTAATCAGTTCATCATGGAGCTTTCTCTGTTTGTTGATTATTCTACTTGGCTTGGCTCCTCACGATTTTGGGTAAACTGGAGAACGGATTTACATCCAAGCCTTCTTTGACTACCAGACACTAGAAAGAAAGCGGCGATCATTTCTCTCTTTATACTATTAGCTCCGACCCTTCTTGATCTGGACTTCTTAAAAAAGAAGATGTTCTTCTTCTTTGGCCCCCTGCTTTCGGCGGTGAAATTGCCCTAATAGATTCGCCGAAGTGTTCCGCACAACACAACAGAGCAGCAGGAGCATTAGGAGCAAACAGTGTGCAGAGCTTCAAGCCAACATCTAGAAGTATTCCAAGTCTATGAGGACAACTACAAGTTTTTTTAGAATGCCGTATACCGAGGGAAAGTAAGCATTTGATCCCTCTCTTGGCCAAAGTCCCTCAAAGCGGCTATGAAAGAGTGAAAGCCAGAAGAATGAAATTATACAAAAGCAATGCCTAAGCGAAAATCTTCCTCTAGGAAATCACTTAGGATGGTAGAAGAACGTTTACTGCATAATGGGAATCTCTTATTCTAAAGCTGATGAAGGAGTGGAGGCGGTTATTGCTGACGTTCGAGCAGGCACTACCTCGTTGCCACATACTGTCCAATTGCGAAAGATTTCTAGAGCGTTGCCCAAGGACTTAGTCACCTAACCGTATGGTGATGCGGAATTAAGGATATGCTGAAAGCTATTCAGCATTTAACTTTCCTGCTTGGCCCTGGCTCACAACAGAGATCAGGCGGGACGGACGGCGTGTTGTTCCTTGGTCAATATGCTGTGGGTTGTTCCGCCGCTGATCTTGAGCGTAGTGGAGCGCGGTGAAGGCCAGAGCAACCTATTCGGATACATCTTCTCTTTCTCATATAGAGCGCAGAAGTATGGCTTGAAGAGAGTCAGCATGACCACTGATTAGGCGCAGGCAACGGACTGAACTCGAGAGGAGAAGCTACGCAACATTCATGCCACTTTTCTTGTAGTAAACTATTTATCGGCGGAAGCCGCAAAGGGTCAGCGTGAGCTTGTTCGTACAAGCGTCTTTCTTCGGCTGTGTCACCATTCCTATTTCCTGAAATCTGATCCAGTATGGGTGTGCCTGCAAACCAGTCTAAGCAACTCTAATTACATTCGTATGTTACCCGCGGGGGATTTCCGAGCATGGATATTTCAGGATCAACAGGATAAAGGACAGCACAGTGGGATCTGCAAGCTGGGTCTTGTCTCTCTTCTTCCTGGATCGTTTAGGCCAAATCGGAGAATTACCAGCTTGGTGAATAGAGAAGATATCATATGTGATTTCGGGTTTAAAGGCATCCCATGTGTGCGCAAAATGAAGGCAACGAAAAGCTGACCTCGCCTGGTGAGATTCCCAATTCTTCCCTGTAGCTGTCGGCCGATGCTCTCCAAACCTACTCTTCGCGCCTGTCATCAGCCTTTGCCGATATAGACAACCAAGCCGTTATGCTGCAAACCATAGATTCCCAGGCCTCTCTTCTAACTGAAGTCAGATTTAAATCATTAGCAAGGGCAAAGGGAGCAAGTAGATGAAGTCAGAAAAGCTAACTGCTGAAAAAAGAGGAGTCGCAATATCAAACTCGAATAAGCCACAGTCCATCTGAAAAGTCTATCTACGAGTGGGTTCACGATTAATGCCCTTAGGGCAAGAATCTACGGAGATTACTAGGTCCCTTAGGTGCCTGGTAGAGCCTTTAATGGATCTGGCCCTTCACTGAGATTATTAGAAAATGTTGAGCGTCAGAGTCTATTAGCTGTCCAGCCTTCTTTGCATAAGCCTTTGGGTACCTCATCTCGTCGATATTCCTAGATTTTCCTACACAAAACCCCAGCGTGTGTGGTAAGAATCTGTCGAGGTTTTATAGTTTTCGGACCCCTTGCTGCTCATTCCATGCCAAGAAGTCTCCATCCCAACAAAACTGCAACGTTATATTCATGATCGGAAGTATATCAGGCTTTACCGTAAACTTTCTGAGTAATCGGACTCTTATCGATGTCCATCCTGTTAGATCTTCTAAGGATGAAGTCGTGGCGTTGTATCTCGCCTCAATTAATCTCCCAGTGAATCCGGGATGTCGTGCAGCGATCTCTGGCACTAAGAGGCTACATTCAGAGTGAAATCCCTTTATTTCATTATTCAATTATTGAATTTTTGGAGAAGGCCCAATTTGGCGTTAGCGAGCTGGACGGGAACGGCATTTCCCATATGTCTCATTGCGTGCGACGCGGCTCAAGCAAAAGCTCGATAGTCATCTGAAAACGTACTGAAGTGCGTGCACTTTCACGTACGTCATATTATCTTAGTTTCCAGTCATTAAACAATCATGGCGTTCAGCACCACAATACGACCATGACTCCCAGCTGGTAATTGTTTTACCGGGCGATCAATATCTGATTGCACGATGTGGACACTGGATAAGAACGAAGCACCTGGTATTCCTACTATGATTTAAATAGTCTGGATGTGGCTTCATCGATAGGTTCTGGCAGTGTCCTGCGTAATAGCAGTCTTCGATTAACTGTTGTGAGCTCAAGTCTGGCGAGAGGAGATTACTGTTTGTTCGATGAGCTTTTTGCCTTGCTTATAAGCGGTTCGACTTGGTGGAGCGATAAGGTTAATGAGCGATCCGCAGTAAATGGCTACCAGAAACACTGAGAATAATAGAAGCGATGGCCTCAGAATGGAGTGGAGAGTAAGAGGTCGGTGGCAGGTGAGCAGGAGAGAGGGTGTAGGGCGGAACGAACAGCCATGTAGAACATACCACAGTTTGCGGAATTGAGGGAACACGAGGTCAGTCCGCATTCCACAAGTTGAGCCTGGTAAGTAATAGATCAGTGCTGTACAGAGTCTCGTGAAGATGCGCTCTGAGTGTCGTTCAGCATGGCTCAGCCCAGGTTTCATTTGTTCCTTGGGAATGCAGCGACTGGAATCTCAGAACTGCATTCTACGTAATCAAAAGTTGAAGGAGCAAAACGAACTTTCGTGATAGGTCCGGACTACATTTTCAAAACTAAAACCAATTAGGCTTGCAACGCCGGTAACCAAGAATGAGCAGCGGTAAACAATATTCCTGCTATCATTTCATTCCAGCATGAATGCCTCTCAGAGAAAATGCTGACATGGTGGGCCCACCATGCAAGTGAAGATCCAATGAATCATTAGTCTCAAGGTACAGTTCAAGCTCAAATGACGAACAGCATGGAGCCATGGATCAGCATTATCTCCAGCTTGATATTGCTGCCGTGAATTGCCCAGCAGCGAGCATTATGTCTTAAGGTGTGTGCACCACCGCGTTAGAGTCAAGACATCAACTAAAGCGAATGATGAATAAACCAGCTGCATGACAGCCCCATGCATTCCCCCACACGGCAACAGCTCAAGATAGCGAGCCTTTGACTGGAATCAGGTTGACCACAGAGGGCGTGGGGGATCGTCTGAGGACCATGCGCATATGTAAGCCTCCAACCAAGCCTCACAGCAGGGGAGAGCTGTCCTTGCAGTGCTGCTTAGGATGTTATCCTAGACAGATCTAAGGAGTCGCCAGCGTCTAGAGGCATGCCAAATCCACGCGTGTCGGGTCTAACGCATGTTGTGTAAATGCGGGTAGTGATTCGTCCAAGCCACTGATCTTGAGACGTGTGTCAGGTGGACTCAGTGCTAAGCAGTGGATCACCAATTCCTATCTCACGCCATCTCCATCACCCAAGGCGTTAAGTCCCACCCCACCGTGAGAGTGGTGCTCACCAGATCCTCTCACGCTGCCTTGGAATCAAGATCCACAGTGTGCATGAAAAACCCGATCTATCAGAACCTCCTCGCCTAGAGTTCACCCACGTTCCAGGCCGCTGATCGGAGGTCCTGGCGCTCAGCTGCTCCCTATCCTAGCGGTCAACAGCTCCACCACGGCGGTTCTCAACTCCGGCTGTGAGACTCGCAGGAGTTGCGCCCCACTATGGCACGACGCGGGGACCACCAGGCATGTCCCCTCGCTCCGACGGGATAGGCATCGGCGATGCAGTGATGGCAACGCTCAGTGCTCCAGCAGCACCGCGCCGTGCACCCTTCCAGTTGGAGAACGACGATCACCTCACGTCTGTGGCGTCGCTGGGCCTGCACACCGCGGAAGCAGAGTCCCTGCAGGTGGTTGAGTTATGGGCGTCGGAACCCCAGGTTTTCCGACGCGTCCCAGTAACCAGGGTCAAAGCTGGTATGATCAATGGCCAGTGTGCGCACAATCTGTGCGCGATTATAACAAGCGTGACAAGTGGTATTCCAAAGCGTCTTCGAGAAATGGCGCTCCGTCTGTCAAGAAGAGGAAGTTCAGAAACGTGGCAGACTACATTCCGTTCCATGCTTGCTGTGAACTCTCCGGGGTCTTACAATAAAGCAGCTTCAGCCGGCAGCGGCGCTTGATTAAGCGTCTTTTCAGGTCGTTTCGGAGCAGTCCGTGAGTTCAAACATGCAATTATCAGTGCGGCTGGATTGACCTAGGGATTCCGCTGGTATGATTACTGTCGTTAGCGAAGCTCGGATTCCAACTATTCAAGGCCTAGCTGCATGACATTCTAGTTTTCCTGAGAGAACTTGTATCTGATAGCCAGCTCCTGAATTGTTGCGGCCGCAGACGGCTGACATGTCGAATCGGTGCGGAGTTGAAGGACATTCTTAGAGTGCTCACCAAACCGCCAGCACATGCAAACACAGACCAGGAGAACCTAGATAGAGAAGGCTTCAGGAACAGAGGACATGTATCTGCAGTCAACTACTTGGAGAGGAAGAAGACGGCGTAATCCGCCTGCGCTGGTACTGAGGCTGTGAGCTCTTGTCTTGAACTGTTGAGCGTGCAAGGCTGATCAACCTTGGGCAAAGGAAAGAGATCTAGCCTGAGAAGTCGAGCACACATCGGCAAAGCGCGGGGGATGGACCGGTGATATTCTCCTAGAGGAGGACTGCCGACCGACTAGGCTGCGATTGAAGTAAAAAACAACAAATAATGGGCCGATGAAACTCGCGGTCTTCCGTATCCAGAGAAGTGAACTTGCTGGTGTCTGAATTCAGAAGGCATCTCCACTGATCATCGTCTACCGTTTGTTTTGGAATTCCAAATGTGAAGCCTCGTCTTTTCACTCGTGCTGGTGACACTTCTCGGACATCATTGCAAGCTTTCTCTTGCAAAGCTATCTTGCAACTCGTCTATTCTGATACCTGGCTTGGTGATGCCGTGGCTACAGGAGCACAATTACTCTCAATAGCTTGCTGGATGTCTCCGAACAATCGACACCCGAACCGCCAACCCCGGCAGGCTGCTCTACAGATCCCTTTTCGGTCGCGCGGGATCAGATTTGGCCCCGAGAGTGGAGGGCGAAGGTGGAGAACAACTGGTCTGGCCACGCCGCCGTCTGCCGACTTCAGCCGCACATTCCGAGTGCCGGGGGGCTGATCTCGGGTGACATCACTCAGCCGCGCAGTCATGCTGGTGCGCGCGAGCGGGAAAGGAGGGGGAGAGGGGAGGAGACGAGCGGCGTTTGAGCAGCTCCACCACGCATTCCATCGGCTGGTGCAAACTCCAGCCCGTCGGCCACCATGGCGCCTGTGGGAATCAGCCAAAGGTGTTGCCCCGCTGCACCCCACCGGTAGGCATCGGCGATTGCAGAGCGCCAGTTCGTTCTTCCAGACAGCACCCGGCTTCTTGCGTCTCCTTGCCTGTGCGGTAGGCTGCGAGGAAAGTCCGCGAAAGTCGTGCGATGCCTGAGTGTCGCACTGCGAGCATTGCATGGGCATTTCTGAGATTGGATGTGAATCCACATCAAGGGCCGTCAGCTGGCCCGGGTGAGCACGCGGTGAGAGTGGTACTTGATCGACCACTGATTTCGCGGCTGGTTGGCGCTGCCCGCGCCCAACAGGCGTTCGTATATGGGCGTACTGTTCAAGAGCCGTTTGAGGGTGAGTGTCGATCTGGGATCACGTTCTCCCCGACGATCGCTGGAGGGTCGCACATCGTTGAAGCACCGTTTGGCTGCCCAGGCGGAAGCTGTGCATTACACCGGTGGCGTACTTGCGATTACAGTTCAGCCCCAGCCCCTTGGCAACCCGCGCCGTCTTCTCTTTTCACCGGCTTTCCCGCGACCCTGAGCGCCACGCGTTACCTCCATCACGACGGCACCCCTACCGGAAGGCGCCTGGCGCTTTTGCAGTAGCCTGCGTTGAAGCCGCTGACGGTTCCTCGGGTTCCTTGTTGCCTTCCTGAGAAGCCAGCAGGCATAGCGGAACCCTCTGGCCAGCCCCGAGCAGGCCGCCGATGCCGAGTATTCGTCTGGACCGGGTTGCGGTTTTTTCCCCCCCCCCGGCACCGATCCCCACGTCTTGAGGTGCAGTGTTTGGCGTCGGATTGCCTGGGTAAGCAAGCAGCTGGGGAGGTCCCCGCTTGCGAGATCCATGCCGGCTGCTGCCTCATCAAAAGCTGGCTTCTGCCCGCGTGATACAGCTGTTACCCGCCAAGCGCCTGCGAACGCTGGAGCAGCGGCGACCTTGGAATCTTTCTTGATGCCGAGAGCGTGTTTCAACGGCGCCCATGACGAGATCCCCGATCGAAGAGGAGACTATTTGGTGAATATCGAATCGTCGTGGCTGTTTGGATTGCGGGCAATCAGGGACTCATCTCCTATTGCGAAAAGGCCATGAGTGAAAGAGAAGCAAAATCGGTTTCTCCGCCCGACCTCTACTAAGCGAAGATCACTTCGGATCTCAAGGTGTGGATGAACCATGTCATCCAACCGAAGTGAATACAGAAAGAGATCCCTGAATCACGGAATGGAAGATCTCATAACCCGTGATCAAAGCCCCTGGCCAGCCCAGATCAACCTACTAGGCCAAACCAACCCAAAGGCCTCTTTGACCCCATCGCCTCAGTGCCGTCAGCGGGCATTCGCCTATGGGAATGCAAGAACGTCTCCTGCTCGCGCTGAAAAACGGCCGGATTCAGGGTTGGCACCATCGATCCCCCAGCAGCGAACGCATCGCGGGCCGCCTCATGCTCACAGAGCAAAGTGCACCCCGGAATCGAAGCTGATCCAGTGACGGTCAAACAAGCTTGTCCACATGGGGGAAAGAGCAGCGCCGTTTGGCACCGCTGAGCCGCTTCGCGGTTGCGCAATCCCGCCGGCGTTTGATTGTGCGCGCTCGCCACCAGGAAACGTTGTCGCGCTAGCCCGTGACCCGGCAGGCCGGCTCAGTTCGAGACCCGATTGCACTGAACACCCCTGCCCCAGCGGCGCCTTAGGTGAGCGCATCGCGCTCGGTGCTGCTCAGCTTCAAATGCTTCCGCAGAAGCCTGTTCGCAAGCTACGCCGCCCAACAGCGTATGGTCGTTGGCGTAGCTGGGTCACGGCCGCTCTGAGGGTTGAGCAATCGATCGGGTCACGAAGTTCTCGCACCAGAGTCGGCGGGCGATTGTTTTGCTGCGGGCGGGGCTGCGGCGGAGCCAGCAGTTCCAACCGGCTGCGCGGAAAAGCCTTCGGCAGAGCATGGAGCGGTTTGGTCGAGCGGCTCATGCGCAGTTCCGCCGCGTCACGTGCGTCCGGTCGCAGGCGTCGAGTAGTGGGGAGGGCGAGGGGGCATGACGGATGGTGGCCGGTGGACCGGGCTCCTGGCCAGGTCCGGCTTGGCGCGGCCCGTCAGGGCTGGCCGCTCCTGCGTGGGGAACTCTCGTCTATGGGCGCGTGGCCGGCTGCAGCCAACCAGTCGGGTGTGGTTATGCCAGCCCCAGGTCCCCTTCATTACCAGAACCGCAATGGACAGGCACGGCATAAAGCTTGGGGCCTCATCCAGCGGGGGGGAACGGACAAGATGCAGTCCGCTCGCAACCCTTGCCCACTCAGCGCTGCCATCACGTTCCACACGAACGGAAGTCCCAGCGTTGATCCGACCTGTCGGCCATGCCCACCATTGGATCATGTGGAAGGACAACGTCTACCTGAAAGGGCTTAGGGTTGCTTAACGCCTGGCTGTTGATCCGTGGCTGCCACTCCTCGGACTCAGCTGGAACTTGCGGGTTCAGCGCCCGACGTCAGGGCGCGATCGATCGCGCGGTCCGTACTTCTGGCCTACCCGAAGCCGATCTCTGAGCGGCACCGCAGCCGCCGTGAGCTGCCGGTGTGCAGCAGCCTGGCACGATTCGCGCTGAAACAGTTCGACTTGTGTCTAATTGGCCAGCTCTGCTACGGCTGCCGGCTCCACCACCATCGGATCGTCTAAACGCACCATGGACGGCACGCGAAGCACCTGGGCAGCGCTGATGGATCGTGCAGCGCCGCAGCCGCTGCGCAGCATCACAGCATGTCGGCTTGACTGGTGGCCGATTCAGGCCTTGACCACCTAGGCTTCAGCAGCGGCAACTGACCAACAGGAGGCGGTGCGACGCGCAGCTTCGTTGGTCTGCAAGATGGCGACGACATCGTCAAGGCCTATGTAGCCCTGGCCTCCGGCTCGGGCCTGCCCCTCACCCCTGGGACGTTTCAGGCGCAACATGCCGGATCCCATGTTCCAGTGGTCGTCCTGTGGGCGACGGGTTCGGCCCGTCTGCCGCAGTGTCCGAGGACGAAGCATCGCTCGCGCACTGCTCGCCGATTTGCGTTTTGAAGCGGGATGTGACGGCCAGGTCCACGACAGATCGCGTGCGCAGCGCATCTGGTCATGCAGCGTCCACGGAAGCCGAGGCTTCTATTCCAGCATGGGTTTAGAATCTGCACCCATCGTGACCGCGGCGACACCCTGCTGATCGTCTCTGGATTGTTGGCGAGCCACCTTTTGCCGTTCTGTCTGGAGCGGCGCAGGGTCGTCGCTGGCCTGCAGGTGTGCTGAGTGCGTCGGAGGGCCGCTCATCGTTCCTGGGCCACGAGTGTGTGCGTCCACCGTGTCCGAGTGGGCCCCCGGGCTACGTTTTGGGTGAGGATTTGCTGAGAATGCAACAGCCCGCGGCGCCTGCAGGCATTTCGCAGCGGGCACGGTGCGCCGGAAAGTGTTGAGGCGCTGGCAAGGCGAGCGTCAGCAGCTCATCGCGCTCGGCAAACGCTCAGCTCTTACTGCTACGCAGAAGCCTTCGGCTACGCCGACGCCGAACAGGCGGTAGTGGTTCGTTGGCCGTAGCTGGTCACGCCGTTGACGGTGAGTCGTCGATTCTGGTCACGTCTCGCCCAGGATCCGCCGGGCGATTGTCCTCGGCTGGCGGGGCTGCGGCGGCCCAGCAGTTCCATGAGCATCAGCGGTTGAATCGATGGGCTCATGCGCACCGCCGCGTCACGTCGTCGCGCAGGCGTTCGTAGGTGGGGGAGTGGGAGCGGGGCAGGAGCAGGTGCTGCGGCTGCGCGCTTGGCCAGGGTCTTGGTTTTGGGCGGCCGTCCAGGCCTGGAGCCCCTCCGGGAACCCTTCTGGCGCTGGGCAGCGTGGCGG
>Ga0163217_1003955_pt1 | contig 12756 bp, 8 predicted proteins | sample SynspAceP_FD_185933 | JGI IMG/M metagenome (GOLD analysis project Ga0163217, IMG submission 185933) | Saline lake microbial communities from Ace Lake in Antarctica - Synechococcus sp. Ace-P (PacBio error correction) | ecosystem: Environmental > Aquatic > Non-marine Saline and Alkaline > Saline ... | reverse complement strand
TCAGTTTCATCGCTTTTTCCCCATTCTATGGTTATTTCCTACCGTAGAAAGGCGCAGATTGTTCTTGGTTCTTTTAGCATATATCCCAGAATAGGATAGAGAATTGTTGTGGCTATTATCAAATACCTAAACACTGTTAAAACGCTTAATTTACACGATAAATTAGCTCCTTTACATGTTAAAAAAAATGCCCTCACAAGAATCACTTCGGCTCGATCAGCACGGGCTTCGATTTTAAAGCTGACGCTTTCTGCTGCGCACTTTGGTTCGTGACCTCACCAAGAATCGACTTGGATCCTAAGTTTAGGAAACTTCTTTCTATTCCGTTGAACTATGGAGGCCATTTGCAGTCCTTAATTTGAATCCGCGGCTGCAAAAGTAAAAAATTTATTTTTGATAAAAAAACTCGATACTGTTAAGTATTGTTTTTTAATATTCGCCAAACGCGCATATTTTCCAGCCAAATTAAATAGGAAGGGTGGGACACACCGTTTTATGAACAAAAACAATGTCTTGACAGTAAACCTCTTAATCGTTAAAAAAAAACTAATATTATTTATGGCATAATGATTATTTTTTTAAATTTGCTTGCTTAAACGTTAAATTCTTTTAATAAGATTATGGAAAAAAAAGGGGGGGAAAAAATTTTTTTGTTTTTTTTCGGGAAAAATTATACATTTGGAATTGACAATTTGGAACAGATTCAGTAAGAACATAGATAAGATTCCAGTTAATGGAGCCATATTGTTGGCAATGCATTGCCAATATGAAAGATGGGCCAAGGGGTGGTACTGTAACCCTACCGCCAATCGATTTTAGACAATTCCTTTTGGATTATATTGAAAGCTAAACAAGCTTGTAAAGAAGTAATCGCTACACTTTCATGCAGAAATCGTAAATGGAATTAGCTTGCAATTTCAGTAGCCACTACTGGCTCTACTCTGTTGCGGTCAATAAAATTTGGAGTCCCCCTGCCACGCTACCTGGTTCGAGAAAATCCCCACATGAGAATGTTTATCTATGAAGATCATACTGCTAAGTCGGAGAGGGCTTAAGGAATTAAATGAATTGGCACTAATGGAAGTAGCATTGACCTATTACCAAATACAGCGGTGGTGAATATTCCTTCGGAATGGTCTGTGGCCAAAAAATCTGCATACCTTCGCGTAAGATAATAAAGTGCGTGAAGCAGCTCATTCTCTGGGTGAGCATGTGACTGGATTCCAGCCTTGCTGACGGGAAATACTGATCTACTAGCCGAAAAAGGCGTAGATGCGCAGTGGACAATAATGGCCATGTGGCATGCTGATTGATAGGGTCTCCGGCAGACGACTTTTGGACACAATTAGACCCCATTAGTCTTGGTTTAAGAGACAGGCTTTATTTACAGGACCACCTATACTTTTCGATCATATGCTGGAACCAATTTCAGAGGACATTGTCGCAACTACTGGCCTACCCAGGATGTGGTGGATTGGCGTAGGCTCTTTTTGATGCCCACATGCGCCATTTGGAGTGCATTAAGCCTTATCATATGGTGAAAGTGATTGGAACCTCTACCTGTGATTGATGCGGTTGCCCCAAGACTGAAATAGCAACACAGGCAATTACGGAATTATTTGTGGGCACGGTCGATGTTCGATCCTTCCAAACATTGATCGCTTTGAACGGTTCCAATCTGTTTTGGCGATCTAATTATGCTTGGTTTAGGGATTTTCTGATGTGGCGCAAAAACAAAAATTATTAGAGGACAGTAGTTATTGCGAAGCTACCAAGGCGGCCTTATTGAGGAAATGACTGGAGGGGGATCTTTTCTGAACAATCCCATTTGCTGCAAGTAAAATAACGATCGAGGAGTCGGGATAAATTTAGGCACCATATGGCAACTGGATAGAAACGAGCAAGAAGAAACGCCCAATTTCCAACCAAAATCTCAAGGAGCTCCTTCAAGGCACTCTACATTGGGTACGACGCTCCTAATTATTTTTAGCAGGCATTGGTTAGAAAGCCCAGGCTTTTGGCTCCAAAAAAATAATTGACCAATTCAAGAAGAAGGTGTTCGCATAGATGGTGTTATTGCCATTGGTTGGGGTTGCCAAAAATCGGTTGCGTGATGCAAATATTTAAGCGGGATGTTCTTAAAAATTTTCCGATTCAGGATCATTAAATCAGAAAACATGTGCCTAAGAGTGCCGCGAATGCAGCGCGAAGTAGCTTGGCCTCTACGGTTACTGATTATGGACGCGCAGATGCTATAGCAGCGAGTTTCAAAGAAAGATACTTACCCGCCTACCCGAAAATGTAGAAAAATATAAAACCCTTATACCCAATCTCAACTTGGCAGACTTTGTGAGCCAACAATTACAGAAAGATTAAGGTCTCCATGTTGACCAAAACAATTGCAGTAAATAGAAAAACATAACGGACATAAATAAGTATGGCGACAAACAACACCTTAGGAGCGACGCCAAATTGGATAAGGACCAGTAATCGATGCCCGGTTTGGGCGGTATAAGGATTTCACTTGGAGCAAACCACCATGGCCATGGCACCAACGAGTAGCGATTTTGCTTTTGCCGCCAACCTTAAGAACTATAACGGAACAAATGTAGAATGCGTCATTGCGGACACCCCCACTTGGGCCGGGTACCTGAAGCTCAAAAATGTGAGGAAAAATTTCTTAGGAGAGGGGGTAGGGCTTTCTATTACAAGTCACTCATGTTGGTGTTATGGAACGGAAACCATAGATATTGAATCCAAACTCGCCCAAAAGCCATATGGGGAATTTAACGCGACGGAAGACCAGGGGCAGTTTACTTAGCGGCCGCTTGGCCTGGGACGATGCTCAAAAAGGGGTTCCTGCCTTTGTATTTTACGGCAAGGAAGTACAGGATAGCGATGGACAGGAGAACATTCCCAGAGGATGTTCAAAACTGTTATTGCAATTTACCAGGCCGGACTTTTGCCCGTTGCCACGATGAAGGTAAATTCGTTACATCCATAGGTTTCTGTTTCCAATGGGGATAGGGCTGTTTCATTGCAATGAAAGTTTTTTTCAGGGTTATCTGCGGGATGCGGAACGAATATGTGGACATTGAGCGAAGTAAACCGTAGGATGCAACACAATATAATTGAGCCGGAATGAATTTGAAAAAGCATTAAAATGGACCAAAGAGAGATTGCAAGGAAGGTAAACTACACGCCAAAGACCTACAAGAAATTCCAGGGAAACGTATGGATGGAAGAGTTGGGAGGACCCGTTGTTAAAATGACATTGATTTCACGAGATTTAAATGATTTGGTAATCCTAAACTGCAGCATGGGCTTTTGGAAGAGGAAGCCTTGGCCCACGGTGCCCATTGCAGCAGGATTCCAAGGTCAAAAGACAATGGAACGATTACTGCCAATGGCGAATTTTATGGAAGCGTCTCAACTCTTCTTTCGATTGGAGCGGAATTCGTCCTTCCTTACATGATGGACACCGAAAATGGACAGCTTTAACGGCATCTCCATTGCTATTGGCTACCTATTGACGAACCGGCGCAAATGTTTTTCTTTATGATGTAAGGAACTTCTGCGAGTCGGGTTCCATAGAAAGGGTCACCGGTCATAAACTCCAGGGCAAAGCGCCAATGAATAATCCATTTGATCAATTCGGGTTTCAAACCCTGGATTGGTTTAACTCGACAACAGGAAATAAATGGAGAACCAGCATGAACTTTTCTGGGAAAATTTCCGGATCGGAAGCTGCAAAATGCTTTGAGAAGACCACAGACTGGCCACCAGCTGTGATGTATGAATATTTAGGGGAGGAGGGTTACTCCTCCCATTTTTGTCACCAAAGGTGAATGGGCCTGTAACATGTGTAGGATCAATGTAATAAAAGGATTGGGGACCCGTATGCAAATTGTTGAGGGTTGGACCGGTAGCGCTACTGAGAAGTACATAAAACTTTGGATTGAAGACGGACTAATCCTACTGGCCACACTTTGGTTCGCCCCAAGGACTAACAATGACCAGCATTTAAGATGTCTATAGTGTTAATGAACAATGGGGAGCCAACCATGGGGCTTTTCAGCTATGGTCATTTTGGAGACGAAATAATAACACTTTGTTCCATGCTTAGGATTCGGTCAATATGCACAATGTTGAACCTGAAAGAATATTAGACCAAGGATTGGGCTTCTTTTGGATGGGACCAAGAAGCCGCTGCATACAGGGCATGTGGAGAATTACTGGACCCTCTACTAAGAAATTGGAGGTCAGATAAGTCCGGTAGGAAATCTTTAGATTAAAACATGATGAAAATTAAATATTATACCTTGTCAAACACTGTATGTCCATATTCGCACAGCAAATTTCTTATGGTCAGGTTGACCAGGAAAATGTTAGCATGTAAAAGTATACTATGAACGGCATGTTCGGCGGCTGGCGGCCCAATATCATGGGTGTATGGAATTGGGGCAATGAAATTTTGGTAGTATTTCACAAGGGACACTATAAGGATTTGGACCAGACCGACATAATTTCGACAAATAATCAGAGCTTCATGGCTGGCCCGAAGTCTTGTGGCGGTGAGAATTGGGCTGTAGGAAGACCCTGGGGCATTAGCAGGAGATCTTCGTGTTCCTGATAATGGAGTTATCATGGGCAAATTTGAGAAAGGGAGCGTAAAAGCTCCTGAACCAGTTTCTGTGAAACCATAAACTTTAATGGACCCCAATCTGGCTTTACGGTACGCATGACGGACCACCCCGGTGCGAATCCGATTTGGTATTCCGTTGACGACAGGGGACCGTGATTGGGAAGGCCCATATAACTTGCCCAATTTATACGCCTGGCGAATTGGAGCACGGACCGACTATATAATTGATTTGGTGAAAATGAGTGCATGCTATTACTTACCGCGCAAAGCAACGGAAAGAGGGTCCGCGTTTTGTGTGTAAAAACAACTGATGGTGGAAAAATTGGAACTTCGTTTCTGGACGGACCTGAACCAGCTGGATTTTCCATCATCGCCTGCCTCCGTAAGATTATCCGACAAAGAAATTTTAGTAACACTCGCAGAAGGGAGGAATTCAGGACAATCATATTGATGCCTTCTTTCCCAGATAATGGATTAACTTTGGCAGCCCTTGGCCCAACCCAGGTGTAGAAAATTGCGGGACAAGGGAAATCCTCCGCCATGGTAAATGAAAGACGGAAGAATATGCTTGATCTATGGTTATAGGCATTTGAAGTACAGATATCAAAAACAACGGAAGAGTGAATTAGGGCAAAAATTAGTAAAGACAATGGACGTACATGGAGCCAAAGATTATGTGCTTACGTGATGATGGGCTCTGAAAAGATCTTGGCTATCCAGGGTAGTGCAACGAGCAGACGGTAAAATTGTGGGCCCTCTACTATTTTTATGGATAAGGGAAACAGACCAGAACGCTATATCGCCGCTTACCAATTTGGATCCTCCAGTTATTAATAGGCTTTATTTTAATAACGCAACAAATAAACAACATGTTCCCCATTTATTGATACCAATTAAGTAAAACAACCAGATAAAACTATGAACGTATTGTTGATTTCCTTCCTTTACTGACATTTATGATTTTCTCTGTAAGAATAAAGCGGGAGAACAACATCATACGAAGACCAAAAGAGCAACGACATTAAGGTAATTTCCATTACCTCCATATCCCACCAGGGCAAGGTGCTTAACCTTAGTGGGGAGGCTGATCTACCCTTTGGACAAACAAACCCACCCGGAAATGGCCACGCCTCTCCCATAGTGGAAACGCCATCGGTCTCGTGGTGCATTTTTTGCGGGCAGCCATGAGAAAATCCGGAGTTAGGTTATTTGGGTGTCAGAATGGAGATGGAAAAATGGTCATGGCCGGTAGAACGTAGTCAATGGGTACAGATGACACAACTTCGCTATCAACCTGGACCCTGTTCTTTTCAACCTGCTGAAGGCCCCTTAATGTTGTTTTACAAGGTGGGTCCGACCCCGACTTTGGTGGGGAATGTTGATGACTTCTCCCGATGGCGTGGAAAAAACATGGTCCCAAACCGGAAAAATGGGAACGATGAAAAAAATTGGTCACCTATTTGGGCCCCATCAACTAAGTCACAAGCCCATTCAGTTGGGTCGAGACCCAACGTCTGGTATATTCTCGGTTTCCATTTTTTTCCCCCCCGGTTGACTCATTTTTCATTCGCACACAGGTGGAGACCCGATGGCCAAACCGAACTATAAATGGGAAGGAACATGGGGGTGTAGATGGATGGAACTGCACTTTGAATTAAGCAAGTGATAATGGCAAGACTTGGGAAGTTGTAGGCGCTATAACGACGGAAAGGAATTTGATGCCATACAAGCCCGCATACTTTAACTTCCATGGTAAAATTGCAGGGTGCTATGCAGACAAAAGACAAAATGTAATCTCTTCAGAGTTGTTCCGGAGGATCAAGGCCAAGACTTGGAGTAAAAATACCGCTACCGAACTTTACAAACCCTAATTGGGGAAACGCTGCCGTGACCCTAAGGATAACAGGCGTTAACTAATTTACAATCACACCACAAAGGGGTTGAAGAACCCAAGGGAGAAACATGATAAATCGGGGGGCCAGTATCCGATGATGGCTTAATTGGAAGCCCGTCATTGACCTTGGAAAATGTTCTGCGAAAGTCAGGATATTCCTACCGCCATTAGTTTCAAAACAACCGGATGGCTTTGTGCTATCACCCTTATACCTACTGTAGGCCATCCGTAAACATGTTGTTATAGATCCAAGCAGTTGTAGGTCCATAATGTAACAATTGACAATAGAATATTACATAAAGAATTTGTAGTCAGGCAATACTTATTAAGAACCCAAAACAAAAAGAATGAAAAAAATGAACGGTAATCCTAAAATTGCCAACTTGTGCCGCCATAATATTCATTGGTGGCAAGACCCTCTTTGTTCTTTTGTGATGTAAGGAGAGTAAAACAGAAGACTAACCCCCGATCGGTTTCCAATCCATCATCTAAATTGATGCTTCAAGGGAATGGTACACGACCGCATTAAAATAGATTTTTGATTAAAATTCCTTAAAATCCCAGTTAACATTGCTGTGGTAAGCGATGGTTACCCCAGATGGCGTTAACCACACAATTATTTGCTTACCATGACCAATCGTTATTTGGATTATGTGGAGCGGATTGCCCAGGTGTTGAGGATAGAGTGGGTCAAGTAGTTAAATATCTACAAGTACAGATGGTTCAATTGGGAAAAACCTTAAATTCCTCCACCACATTACTGAGAGGTTCAGCGGCCGAATCGTACTCATTACACACAAGAACAATCAAGGCCTCAGGTTGGATTTCGAGAGGGCTTCTGGAATATAAAGGAGAATTTTTTGGCATTGGCCTCATGGACGAGCGGCAGGTTTTTTTGGTCAATCTCTAAGGCCTTCATGCTTTAGATGGCAACAAGGAAATCGAAGTCATGGGATACCATTGAAGAAGTTATGGAAAATGCATCATAATTTTCCACCAAAAAATTACCTTCTGGCGAGTGTGTTAATGTTCCCGCAGCGTCTTTTTGGACTATGTTGCACGTGGGAGTGATTTTATTGGTCGGTGCAGAAGAGCCAATTTGATCAATGGGGAAGTCTTACCTGTTTTTGGTACCAATACGGAAACTGGGGCCGAGGAGCCTATTGGTGGGTCCTTACCGACAATAAAAGATTTAATGGCGCTATTTGGCGGGACAACCGTAAAAGTGGGGTTACTTGTATCGCTCCTTTCTCAACGGGACCATGGCCGTACTTTGGAGTCCGCCGTGCAAAACAACTTTCACGGATGCCAGATCTAAATTCCACGCTTGCGAGTTACCAGGATGGCGGAGATAGTCTAGTCTCCATCTCTAATTATAAAAAAACGGGGACCCTTTCACCTTGGCCATTAGTAATGAGTGGGTATGGTCTTTACTCAACTGGGCTTATCTGTTAGGAGGAAGGACACATACGATTACCCCATGTTGTTGGAGCACGATGGGACATTTATTGGTCGCTCTTTGCCGGGGATGCAACAGAAATAGAAAGTGTGTGAAAGTTAAATTACGGTTTGGATGAATTGTAAAGGAATACTTATTGCGTAACCGCAATTGATCTCTGGCATTAGGCTTACCACTCCACGTATTAGATTTGGTTTTTTTTTTGCAGAATGGGACTGATGTCGATTCCACTATAGGGTGAATGCATCAGTAATGAGGAAAAGAGCTTGTATAGCAGTGTTGAAGGACTAAGAATCCAAATTAGTTCAATTACAATTGGGAACTATGCCACGCCAATATTCAAAGAATTGCCCATTGATATGTTATAGGTAAGCCTAAGGATTATCAAAAGGTTAGTTGTGGAGCTATTCTGCAATTTTAAATAACCCTATTTAATATGTACAAAATGTTTTATAAAAAATGGGGTTTTCATTGGAAGCTTTAATCAGTTTTCTCCCTAGATTCCTGTAGTACCGATAAAAGTATAAGCCCTGTATCACTTAACAATTAACAATTGTATTACCAAAACTCGAATTTCAACAATCCGGGCTTAATTGTGGATCTGGATGCATGGGATTTAAATCGGTTACCTATGCCAATGGCATTTGATGGGGATGGATTTAGATACTACTCATATCCCAATTCAGAAGATATGATGGAATCTGGGGTGTTTTATTACGGAAAAAACATATTTTAGCGGAATGTGGATATGCAATTTTTAGATATGGAGAACGGGTTCCACAGAAAGTTTCGACTGAGGGGCTATGATGGAAATTGTTTTGAAGTATCCGAGTTGATGGGCTTTATCATGTTTTAACACCAGACAAATAAATGTCAATTATGATGTACGTAGATGTCCTGGAATGTTTTTGGGAAACCGCGTACATTACAAATACAGCCACAAGGCATATACAGGACACTAAATATAATACTGGAAATTAATCGACTTTGGACGATATATGATTCAATTTATGGATTTTAATGTTGCGGGCCTGTTCTCAAAGTATGGAGATTACCTACTTTTTTTTTTAGAAAAACAATGGCATAATGAAATCCCCTGAATATGAGGTACCCAACAAATGCTAACAGGGCATTGGGGGAACCCATGGAAATCATCTCTATTGTGGAAGTCCCTTTGAGCGGATTACGATCATGACGGGGGGATCTGGACTCACATGCTATAAAGTTGATTTTTCAATATTACTTTACTATGAAATAAGGGGAATTCAAAAAAACCATAGTATCAAGAAGGACAACCCTTAAACATAAAGATGACCAATTACAATATGTATTCCACTATTATGAATGCTTACTAGATTAACGGGCAGTAGATTTAAAACCAGGATGGTTTGGTGGATATCCTTGCAGGTGACGGAGAACGGAAAAAGTCTCCTTTTTGAAAATACAGGTTAAAATAGTGGATTTGGAATCCAGAATTCCTTACGCCTAGGTTCTTGCAAAAACAAGAAGCAAGTTCGTGGAGTTAGGGCTTTCGGCCACGCCCCGTGGTTTATGAATGGGATGGGTGGGATTGGACTCCCAAGATATTATAAAGTGGCAAGGAGCTGGCCGAATTCTGCATTTATCAAAATTTGGGAGGATAAACCTCCCCTAAATGGGGACGCCCCTAAAACCCTTAGGACAGTTGGCAGGAGTTTCCCAATAGGATATTCCCGACCGAGGCACTACCAAATACCGAAGAACCGCTTGGGGCTAATACCACCATAGATGTAGGCGATTGGAGATGGTGATGACTTAGCGGATTTCTATGTGAAACGAACACAACGGAATATCGTGTGGTTAAAAACATTGTAAGTAGGAAAGCGCCAAAAAACTTTCTGCTCCAAAACCTATTGAGGAGGTGGGAAGGGAACACAAACCCGCATTGACACCAGGAGTTTTCCGAGGAAAGGAATTTACTTGCACCCTTGGCGGGCCATCTCCGTATCATAATGATGTTAAACCCAGGATGGAACTAACGATTTGGTCATGCTGGATTATGGAAGGATATCTTGTTGTTTACCCCAAGTTTAAGGGAAGGGCGTTCCATAAAATTGGGGCACCTAGGCGCAATTTTCAGTATATTCCCTGATGGAAACCAATTTTACTTAAATCAACTAAGCGGTTCCAGTACGGCAGGTTTGAAAATTACATTTGCCGATTGGGATGGGATGGGCTTTGGAAGATCTTGTTCTTCTTCTCTAACCTGCAGTGGATTGGATTGAAAAAAACATGGAATGAAGACGGTAAAATGGTTCTGCAAATACATTGGGCCGGGTAGTCTCAAACACTTATTGGGGCATACCCGATGCGTCCAGTAGTGTCCGTACTTTAACTTGACGATGTTCCCGACCTATTGGAGGAAACGACTGGCGCGTATATTACTATTGGGAAAGACCTATTTATAGATAACGAACACATGACCCACAAACAGGAAAACAGCAACCGCAAAATAAAATATTTTAAACGTTAGTCCTTAATTATTTCTAGAACCACCTGGCATAAAGGGATTAATTTAGCCAATCCAACTCCTGATAAAATAGATTCCAAGCAGTGTGGCTTTAAACAGTAATGACCAAAAGAACAACAAGCAAATAGAATTTGCTAGAGGGCAGCCCTAAAAAATTAAAATCATACTATCTAAATAAGACCTGATTATCAAAAAAAAAATACTTTATTATAATCGCCTTGGGTTTCCGTACAATTTTTTATCCCAGAAAACCAAAGGTGGTACATCTCTCTGGCACCGATGCTGCCAATACCCGTTGAGTGGATTCTATTGCACGGATGGACCACCTAGTAAAAATGGACCAAAAATAGAATGTCTCTACTCTCCAAAAACTGGGAATTGCGAGTGTGCGGCACTTACAACTCTTCTTTCTTGACAGCCGCTCGCATCTGGGCTCATGGGAACACGCTGTCCAACATACATTTGATGTTCCCTCAATTGCGAAAGGTAATACTATCAATATCGTTTTTGTGGCCTCCATGACCAGATTATACAAAGGTCTCTCTCCGCGCTCGCGGCACGCTCAGTCAGGACGGTGTTTACAGGTTTAAAATATGACATAGCAAATTATTTGAAATATTGGTGAGACGAAGTCTATTGGGAAGTGATGTAGCCAAACAATCCGAAAAGATCGATAACACCGTGCCGAAAGACCAGCAGACTTTTTGATTTTCGGAGGCCATTTACCGTCCCAGTTTTTTCTAGAAATTACTCCAAAATCCAATAGCCGCTGACAGCTATAGACGCCAGCCGATGGGTCACTAAAATGTCCTTAATCGCCAATTTAAACACCCTAATTCAACTATACAGTCACGCCCATTCTATATGATTTAAAAAGGCAATTTAAAAATCCATAAAGAAAATTTAGGGCCTTTTGGAAGGAAAGGTGTGTTCAGAAGAATTTTTCGACGAAGTTTAACAATATTAAACTGGAATACCGAATGGGCTACTTTGTCGACATTACATTTGAATTAAACATGAATTCGGTTTTACATTGTAAGTTAAAACGGGTACTTTGGTTTTCGTACTGCTAGAACGTCGCATCATGATGGCGTTTTATGAAAATGAAGAAAAAAGTAATCTTCAAAGGCGTCAATCGAACCCCCACTTCCTTCTGGCCAGAACGGGACGCAGTCTAAGTGAAAAAACAATCACTCGAGACATTAGACTAAGAAAGAGATGAATTTATGATTGCAGTGCGTATGTCACATCTATGTTCCCGACAAGGTTTTCCTTGAATTGTGCGATCTCCCTTGGAATTTTTTTATTGGATGAAGTTACCGGTTGGCCAGGATGGTTTACGAATAACCCTAGTAGGTCCCAAATGATAAAAAGAGTTTATTTTGAAGGATCGGAAAATCACCCCAGTGTATAATTTGGACATGGGAACGAGGAGGCTGGAATTCTTGCCAAATGAAAAATGGACTTTCACTCTTTGGGATGTTATCCAAAAAACCGCCCGGTATTTATCCATGGTTACTCCGTAACGGAGTAGATACAGTCAATACCCAGATTAATATTATGCTACTGGGAAGGTTAGTTTCAGGTAACGAACCCCTTTATGGCCACTGAGAGTTATTACATTGGCCTTTATGATGGGGGCTGGGGCGGGCTAGAACGAGTTTAATGGCATAAACCTTGAAACAAGTCCATTGTTTTGCCAGTGGGTTTTATTGGGTAATTTCGGACGAGGGCCCGTTTTACGAAAACAGATAAACCTGTGGCCATGTATTAGTGGTGACGGGCAACCATGCTTCCTGACGGAATTCCTAGGGCCCATCGAGAAAAAGAAGCCAGTTTTATTATACCATAAAGCGAGATTTGGTCCCCTGTTCAAATCTTCTCCTGTCACCATTAACAAGGAGATGGAACGGACTCTGATTTTTAAATAATAATACATTTCATATACCATTTAAGCCAATGTACTTTTAATTGGAAAGCTTTTAAAAACCAGGAAATAGGAAGTATTAAAAAAACAAATTAACGTTGGCACGGGCAATATTTTTAGGCCCGGACACTGAACCAGCTACGGCCTCAAAATAAAAATAGATGTCGTAGGCCCCTTCAAGATGCGATATTTTTGAAAATTTAATGCCCAAAGATCACAATGGAAAGAACTATATAGCAATGGAGCTGGCCCTATATGTACAGCCCGATAAAAGCCACAGAAACTTTTGCGGCTTACCATATTGCCAACGAAAATAGGCATA
>Ga0163217_1101642_pt1 | contig 12757 bp, 6 predicted proteins | sample SynspAceP_FD_185933 | JGI IMG/M metagenome (GOLD analysis project Ga0163217, IMG submission 185933) | Saline lake microbial communities from Ace Lake in Antarctica - Synechococcus sp. Ace-P (PacBio error correction) | ecosystem: Environmental > Aquatic > Non-marine Saline and Alkaline > Saline ... | reverse complement strand
CAATCATGAGCTGGCTGTTTTTAATTTTAATCTCTAAAATAATAAACTCAGCCACGGCTCGTATTTAAAGCCATTCCCTATTTTTCTACAATCAACGTTTTATCTCAAAAATAATCCTGGACTCGTCATGGTCTCACCCAATCCCACTTAGACAAAAAAAAGGCCCTCCTCAGGCTTACTGCTCCAGCAATCCCGCCCGATCGCCAGATACTTGTCAAGAAAAAATTAGAAACAAACTCCCTTTCAACCCGTTAGCCCCAAGTAATGTTAGAATTGGGTGTCAAAAAACGGGCGAATGAAGCCCCCTTTGAGGGATTGTTCAATCATATTGTGCGTTCGTCCTTACCGGTACGTTACCCGCCATTCAATTGTATTTTTCAGCGAGCGTCCGGGCTCCCCATACCAAAATTTCCTTTTCCAGAAATTCCCGCTATCGCATTATAGATTTCCCCGACATTAGCTATGTTTAAAGCCTCTTGTTACAGTATCTGAAATTGAAACAAAGCAACTGACTTGTAAACAAGAATTTATGAGACATTTGCGGGCTTTCAGACCCTCTTTCTCGGTCTGTTCGTGCACTAAAGATGCCACATAAACCCCGAAGTAGGTAATAATCCAAGTTTATTTTTGAATTCGTCCATCAATGCCCATGTAGGTGACTAAGCCTCATCAGATCCCTGATGAAGATAGCTTCAGAAGGTGTTAGCGGCTGAATTAAAAATGTCTGTGGCCATGAGGTCAGAAGGATTTTGCTGAAGATCTAAAAAGTTCGAAGTGATCAAGATTTCCAGTGAAGGATTGAACGCAACAGTAGAATAAACCATGGAATACTCGCGCTCTAAGCCCAAGTGCCTTGATTTACCGATTCCCCATTTCTAAAATTCAGAAACACAATTATTCCAGGATTTTAGCCCTGATATCCTGCTGGAATATTCCAAATCGAGAATCGATTCCGCTGTGTTGCGCAGTGCGCTAGCATTTGCGATAGACTTTCAAATGCATTAACCTACCTAAAAAGTACAGCATTACGGGGGAATGCTAAGATCGAAGGGACTCCGTTATCATTTTCCTTAATGCCCAGTAATTCCAATTACTATTGCCTGATTTTTCAATACATCAAACTTGGAACCCCTTGCATAATTCCCACCGAGACGACATAGCAAGTTACCTCCTCACCATTTTCAAAAAAAAGCTTTCAACTGATGATAGCGATAACCTTGTTGGATTTGGTTAAAAAATTTGACAAGGCTCTTCGGTTGATGTTAAAAGCTGGAAAGGGAAATGCGAATCAGAGAGAAGAGCAGGTTTACGATTTCAAATTTGGGAGAGGGGAGCCTCTTCCAAAGATTTGTTCAAAACCTCTACAAAAAGGAGGTTGATTTCTTTTGCGGTATTTTAAAAACTGGATTTCCTTGACGAAATTCGACTTTTCAGTATAGCCAATAAATGCCGGAATGCCGTTTCAACCTGTGCGGACAGAGCGGGTTAGGGATATGCTCATTGAATAAAAATGGCCAGTCTCGTGTATCTCTTTTTTCATAACCTTCAAAAATTTGTTAAACTGTAGGTAAAATGAATTGAACACCCAAAGTTACTGAACTGGTCTGTCTGGCTTATTTTGCTGTTATATGGTTTATTAAAAAAAAGTTTTTCTGCTTTCGGTTGATTATTTCCAGCAATCAATTCGCTTGCGTACACCTGCACCATTCACATATGTCCAGAAAATTTTGCAGGCTGATCAGAACTGGGAAATGTCAATAATTTATTGATCATACAGGACTTGCTAAAAATTGGTCCATTATTTTGATGCGGAATAAGTGGGAAGATCAGATTCCACAAAAGTATTTTCTTCGTTGCTCCAAGACGCATTCCCTTGTAGTCAAGAACGCTACCGCTTTAATTCCAAAAACCACTTTTCAATTGATCAATCACCTAGGGTCTCGTCTTCTTTGCATAAAGCAAAGTTTTTAAATGATGGATTTATGAATCCGCCAAAGTGCGATCTGGATCGTTTTCATGATTCACAATGAATCATAGAGATTTCAGGAATGGGGCCATTATTGCTGAATTAAAGTGCCTGGGAGTTTCTTTTTCCCAACAACTGGTATTGGCATAGGTCAAGACAACTTTAATGGAGCTCCATCCATCAAGTCTGTGTTTGATTGCCTATTTCCAACAAATTATTTTTTAGTGGAGGCTCGAATAATAATTCTTTTTGCCACAACTTAGGAGGAAAGGGACAAACAACGGGTCGCCTGTCCAAAGACCTCTTTTGCAATACGTTGAAAGAATTTTCAGGAATTTAATTCCACGATAACCGGCTTGAATTTAGGATGAATCATCGTCTGGAATCTATATTTTTGGTACTAGGTACTTTATCAAGTTGGACGGCACCTACCGGCCTTTCTGAAAAACTCGGTGCGTTGACTGTGATGTTGTACGCATTCAGCGGGTGACGTAGCAACTTTGCTGAAAGAAACTACTGTGCTATCCATGTGCTGGTGCGAAGTTATTCAATGCCTCCTAACTCCATCTAAAAAGTGATTAAGATGAATATGTTGATTACCAAACCCAAAGTTGCACCCATTATCAACAGGCGATATATAGATATAGATATATATTAGTATTGATTCTTCCTCCAACACGATTCTTGCTTCCAGAATTGTTAAATGGAATCCTTCTTCTAAAGACGCGTATGCACATAAAAAGACCTGATTAAGCCCGCTCCAATAAGTATAAATTCATGGCACAAAAATAGAGAAAATCTACCACGATTGTAAGTCATCAATAACTAGTGGGGAGTTGGCCATGAACATTGTTACCAGTAGAATAAATTGCTCAGTCATTGTAAAGATGCCTGCTGTTTTGCAGTGCGGCTCTCCTCAAACCACTGTTGTTCAGAATACATCAAGTGTTAGATCTACCCACCTTTTCAACAAGTACTTTAGACAAAGGGTTTTTGTAATGGAAGGGATTCTGCGTTTTAATCTAAAGCTTTAATCCCAATTAAATATATCTACTTCTTGGTTTGGTGGAAAAGCCCTTTTTATCAGAATTCGGTAATCAGTAAAGGACAAGACTAAATATCAATGTTGAAAAACAATATAAATTTAAAAATTATTTATTTGGGAATTTGAAGTCCATCGTTCTCTTAAAAAAATTTTTTTAACAAGATATAAATAATATTGGCATTTGAATGAAAATATGCCAAAAGCTATTTTCGGAAATTAAAATTTATAAATTTATTTTTATTGTCTCTTCATATCGTCCAAGCCATGGCATAAAAAGCAAAGCAAAGTGCAATTTTCTGAATAATTATTAAATCAAAAATCCTTCCATACGAAAAGCCTCTTATTGAGGATTTGCTACTTTTTCCAAAAAAAAGAAAATGGCCGATAAAATCTATCCCACCTGATAATAAATATCCTGCTTTTTCCTTTTAAAATTGAATAATTAAAGTCTTGTTTTGAGAAAACTTATAATCCCGATCAAAAAATAAATAGAATAGAAAATAGAAATAACGGAAAATGGAATAGCTCCATATGCTGAATTGTTCAAATGGTCTGTGACATCAGGCATGGCAATTAACAAAACGGAAAAATGTATCAGAGTTGAGGACCTTTAAACCTCAGTCTGATGAATGAATAAAGAGGGGTGAGATCAGAAATGATCATCACGAACGGAATATTACCAATTAAGCAACTGCCCCCGTGCCTGCCCATGTCCAAATAATATTTAATGATGTTATTAAGACCGATAGAGGACTATCTCCATGTAACGTACAAAGAATCAATTATATGCGTTACAATTGAATAACGTTAAAAATATCACTAGAGGAGATATATATTAAGTTTAGGTAAGGGGATAAAACAAATTTTATTTTATCTTTACATGAATTTGGAAATAACTCACTCGCTCTCTTCGCTCAAAACATGACGGAAATAAAAATCCGTGAAAATAAAAAACAAAAAATGAAGTTCACCCCCGATTAGATTAAGAAATACACTGTTTCAAAATTGGAAGTAAATAAAATCAGGAGAGCGTAAAAAAACCAATGGCTGCTTACAATAATCATAAGCAATAGCTCTGAAATAATTTATGAAATTTACAATACATTCGACATGAGGGGTATTTTTTTGTTGTTCGTTATTAATTTGAAGTTCTATTTCAATTTTTATTGTATAATTTAGATTTTTTACCATTCCGGAACTTCACTGATTCATTCCGATATGATTCAATGGCTTATAGCTTGGATCTAGCCGACAAAAACATATTTTTTATAGGTACTACCACGAATTTAATGGAAACGATACTTGGATTAATTGATGGCAAGAATCTATGAGTCGACTAGCGTCCGGGCATGGCTGGAGACTTGCGGCGATTTTCGGTTTTGGGCTTGCTTTTGCACGCCGTACAAGAAACATGACTTAGCTTCCCGAGTTACGAGGGAGATCAATCATATTTTAGGTGGCAAGGCAGTCCCAAAATTCCGCTGTCTCCTCACTTCAAATCAATGAAAAAAAGCCTCCAGCGGGAAAGAAAAAGACGAGCACAGGAGTTTTTGTGGTTTACTTCTTTGGCCGCCAAAAGTAGACAAAGGATTCAACTATAGAAACGGATCTGAAGTGCTCAGAACGTTGAAAATCTCTGCCATATTAATGCAACTATTAGTTAAAATAGATATCCTACTTATTCTGTATAAGATAATTTTAAAGCCCAAATTGCTTCTTCATTAAATCAGGGCTAGAAGCTTTTTTATGATGATTCAGCGAAGAGAAGGTGACTTCAATTGTTAGGAAAATGATGTTTTTGAAACTGAAAAATTCCTGATTATTCAAAGCTCCACTTTTGAGCTAGTCAGAGGTTGAGGAGGTCTAATAACTCCGCTCCAATGAGATTAATCAATGACACAAAAATAGAGAAATCTACCACGATGTAGTCATTAAAGTTTTTTGGAGAGTTTGGCATGAAACTTGTTGTCCTCGGATTACAATCCAGTTTTTTAAATTGGTTTAGAGGTAAAAGAATTGTCAGAATTAAAGTTGAAAATCGTCAGATTAAGCTTTGAAATTACCAATTAAGAAGAGCGTCGTTTTTCTTATCGTTGGGAAAAAACAGAGATAGGGGACGAATTATCGTATATTTCAGCAATTAGTGAATTAGAATTAATCGCTGTCTTCCAAAAAATGCTTAGGAATGAAAAAAATCTGATACTTGCGTCTTAGCCCTCTATCCTGCAAATACATCTGTTGCGAGTTCGGCTTTCCATGTTTTAGTGGTTACAGGCAGGATCACGACCTTATTTTTTTTATGTCTGGTTTTTGGACCTTTTGAAATAACGTTCCTCACCACCGCTGGGAAACACGTTTGCATCCAAACTAAATTTTTCCGTGGGTTGGAACCGAATATGTCCGCTTATCGCTTCAAGATGGCATTAACCAATCACTTTCGCAGCTTATACTGTTGGCCACATCAAATTGTATGACGTGGATCTGGGCGGTTCAGGATGCCAGATGCCCATCATTGTTCAATCTTTGCAATCTCGACACCACAAATCCGGATGTATGGTGGCTACAACCTCACAAACGATTCCTTCAACTCAACCTGCAATGTCAAAACTAATCGACATGTACGGCAGCTTTTTGAAGCGCCATAGCACCTAATTAGGATTAGGGAGATAAGCTCCTACACTTCGATCAAACCAATACGACTTGGGTTTTCTTCAAAGTGGGCAGTGCATTATTTTTACTGGTCAGCAATAGGCCATGGTAACCATTACTTGCAAATTGGGCTAATTCAATCTTTTGCATTCAATTTTTTCTATATTCCAAAAAACACCATAGCAGCATTGGCCACGGCCAATATCCAAACGGCCCACAGTGGGTTAAAGATGCTTTGATACCGCATTTTCTAGATTTTTCCTTTCCAATAATTGTCAACTGGAACTACCATGCTTTCGCCACCTGATTTCCTAATTCAGAAGCAACTTCTTTCTAATAATGCTGGCTCGCTAGGGCAGAAAGCACCACTTATATCACTACCTTGCCCACTCCAAAGGGCCATAGCTTTGCCATACCAGGACGACGAAGCACCTGTGATTCAACAACGTTTTCTTTTGTATTTGTCATGGCGGTCTGTTCAGTCTGTTTTTTAATTGATTTCTTGCTACCGAAGTGCTGGTAATCGAAGATATAAATTTGTTGTGGTAGTTAGGTTTCTAGCTTTAAAAAAGCAAGAAAAAACCAACTAAAACGCACGGAACAACGACCGCCTTGGCTCACAGGGTTCGTAGTGTGTGTGTGTATTTTTGACCCTTTACTTCTTCCTGTAGCTGTCTTAGATTATCTTTTAATAATACCCAAATCCATTGGCCGAATGTCTACCGCGTCAGTAAGCCATGGATTCATTCTAATTTCCTAACCCACAATTGCCTAGAATTTTCCAGTTCAATTTACAGGATGAAGGTCAACAAGTGATTTATTGACAAGGCTTTCACAACAAATGGCTAACTTGACGTTCAACGGCGCTTTGCGTTTTTAATATCCTTTACTAAATTCTTTCGAATTTGGAGTTTCAAGTTAAACTCCATAACAAGATCTATGCTTGGTATAATAGATAAATACTTGAGACCCCTTTTCGGTCATAAATCAAAATTTTTGTCGAATCCACGCTCTTTCTTAGTAGGGATTCTAATTGAAGTATCAGTCAATAAATCTCTTTTCTCTGAAAAATTGTTCAAAAATTATCACAACGAAAGAAGTTTTTTTTCTCCTCTTTCTAATTGATCCTTGGTCTCCAATTTCTACTAAAAAGTCGATATCACTAATTCATAACATCAAACTTATCTAGTTTACGATGAACCGAAAACGCTATAGCTACTTTACGTTATGGTTTTTGACAAGGTTTGAAATCGCTAACGCTTAGATAATTTCATCTTTAACATCATAAGCTTAAAGATATGATATTTTTCTTTGTGAAGATTGCGGCTTAATTTTATCACAGGGATAACTTGCTGCTAAGGGTCTCGGGATACGGAGTAGGTTAGCGTGTTTAGACGATTACTTTCAAGTACTCACTAAGTTGGAAATTCCGCAAGAATTTCCAAAGTAGGCAGAACAAGCAATATATCTATAGCCCAATTTGTTGCACTAAACCTGCGTAGTTTCTTCGATTAGAGTCCAAAAGAGGCTAACTTTTTTACTTCAATCTCTAACCTCATATCAACTTCATGAAAACTACGTCTCGCTTCCGCCGAAGGAGGAAGGAAACCTTCCTCCAGACCGCTTGTTCTAATGTAAGCAGGTTTTGCCGAACGACTCGCAAGTTCAAACAAAACTTACTGTTGCGCAAAAGTCAAAGTACCCTTGCCAACCTCTCGCCTACATATTAGCCAAGACTTGCTATTCACTCAATGATTTACCACTGAGGTATGATCCAGGAGCGGGATTACGATTACTTGCATCTGGTGAAGCGGAAGTCACAATACCCTTCGGAGTCCTACTTCAAGTTTACGTTTACGCTCTCCGCCTTGCCTATCGGATGAGGGAATGAATGATCAAACGGGATCGAAAAACGTTTCGACATCAAGACGTCAGGCAAAAGCTTCTAGTGAGCTGAGTCAAGGAAGAAGCTTTCGCATAAAGGCTAAGTGCAAGTACCTAAACTGCTCAAACAACCGGCATTTCTGCAGCCTTACTTTACGCTGTGGACTCCGATGATTTGAAGGTCAGAATTCAGGATTGCTCTGATCTGGATTTTGACCGGAAAATGCTCCATAGTGAGGATGGCAAGGGCAGAAATGATCGCTACGTCGTTGGCGTATCCTGATCCGTGACTGAAAGCCATAATCTGGACAAGCGGAACAACCCAATGAAGTGGGTATTCAACAGCAAGGTCAAGAGATCGCTTGCCCGTGTCGGTGGAGATTTTGACTTCCTAGATATTGCCAAGCGTTGGCGTCAAGTGGGCAGTCAACCGAAGCCAGGAAAAAGCAGATTCAGTAAGCCGATGAGCGTGCAACGTGCGTCACAACTTTTTGCTACTTCATTTTATTGGAGAGGGTTTGGACACCTAAACGATCAAGATTACTGGGTCATGATGTATAGATACCACGGCTGATCTATTTCATGTTGCTCAGCCACAAGTGTCGTGCCTCAGTCCTTGGCGGACAGACTCTATACTCTCCAGAAAGTGGAAGCCCCGCTCTCTCTCGCAGTGAGCCGATGTGCTATAGGGGACAGCACTGCGGCAGAGGTGGAAAAAGCCCCCACAGATCAACAAAGCTGGCATCTGAGACGTTGTCGTGCATTTGAAACGCTGTCGGATTTCCGATCTAGGTGGACACGTCAGATGCATCACTTGAAGTGGAACTACCGAATCAGCTATAATAGGCTGTAGGAATACAGGCATTTGTCGGAAGTGTCAGGGAAAAAAACCGGCGGAGGACTGGATCGCCAAGCGGGAAGCGGAAATTAATTCCTGTACCGTAAATTTTCATAGCCTGTCCGAGAATCGGGATCGTCTTTACTTTGCCAGACACAGTAAACCAATGCGCGAATGCTAAATATCAACCCAGCCTGTTCTTATGACCCGGTTGTTTTTGAAGCGGACTGGCAGACTTGCTTGCTTGCCAAAAGACCCCAAGCATCTGGGAGCCAAAGCTGGATGATTGCTCATCCTTTACTTAGGGGACAACAATTATCCTCTGCATTTCCTATCTGCACTGCATTCGATATAGAGCGGAAGGGACTAGCAAAAAATGGGATTGGAGACTTTGCCACAAAGCAAGGGAAATTCTCTTCCCGGTGAAGGCTATGAGCAGGCTATTCCGAGGCCAAGTACGTAAAAGCACTCAAAATCGAGGATGAGCGGAGAAGAAAACTTGATCGATCAGCCTCTTTCAAAAAGAAGCTGGGTAGTGTTACGCCAACGCGCCTTTTTTGGCATCCCAAGCGGTTTTGGAATATTCTTGTAGATACACCCCACGCAGAAAGTTGGTATCATCAACCATCGAATTCTAGACATTAACCAAAAGCAAAACCACTTTTTAGCATACAAGGATTATCGACAGGAGCCAGAAAGCAGGAAACAGCTCTGGACCAATTCTGGAGGTATCCGAAGGTTCTCCATGCATACCTGTCCGGTGATCGGATATTACCCGAGGACTAGTTAAGATCCGCACTTCGGCATTCCTTGGAAGTTCGGCCAAAAGCAGGCGACGATTCCATTTCCACCAACAAGTAGGAATCCACTCCAGAGAAAGAAGACCGAGTTACTCGAGGGTCTTAATCAAGGTATTGTGCTTGCTGTGACAAAGAACCATGGTCAGACATTTCAGCGAATACCACGCGGGCCGACCAAAGGCATTTTTCTTCTGTACCACCAATTTAATTCCTGATTAAGATCTGGCTAGGAACCTTATGCCTGTCTGCCGCTAGGCAGATCATCCATAAAAAAGCCTTCTAACATTTTGCTGGAGGGCAAAGAAATTAATATCAAACACTGCTTTTTTGAGTAAATCAGATTATACTCTGGACTTTTGTTGGGTTTATCTACCCGGTAAATTCCTTGAAATCTCAGGACTCAATCCCATAAGAAAAATTCACGGGTCCGTGCCAACAGCGGGTTATTGTTCGTCGCTTACGCACGCAACGAACCTCAGTTGTTAGCAACCGTAGTTTTTATCTCAATGTATAACAACATTTTTGTCTTTCTCTCTGTTGAGTTATTTACTTTCCACAAGACATATTAGGATCAATTTCAAGAAAATTCAAACATCAGAAACGTAGTCTTCTTCACTTATAACGTGATTGAATTACTTCAGAATTTATATTTATGAGATTAAGTATCATAGTCCGAGAACGCTTAACTATAGCTACGTTAGTTTCTCTTAGATTTTAGCTCCTTGTATGATATTGTCAATCTGGTTTCACAGATAGCAATTGGCATGGTTCATTCTTTTTTTAAGAAATCAGGATAACTCAAAGTGTTTGGTTCACCTGTCAAATTTAATGACTTATCATGACGTGATTATAGTCGTTTTTAGTTAAGTCAGTTCATAAGCAAATTCGGGATGTGAGTATAACCTACGTTGTCACACTAACAAACATTACTTTTGTTTTTTCTTTTCTTTTTAATGTTGCTTTACACTTTGTTTTGCCAGATTTATTTCCTGTACTCATAGTACCTGATTTCTTTATCATACTTTTAAATAAGGATAAAGCTCTCTCCAAAACAGATTCCTTATATTTGTTCTGCCGTTTCGAGGACAGTTCTGGGATTCATAAACTGTAAGAAAATGCAAGTCTGAACAAAAAAAAATATAAATAGTAAGGCTTAAATATATTTCATGTTCTAGTATTGTATTAGTCTTATACTATGTTGCTAACTTTAGGTAATGGAAAAGTAGCGTTTCGGAAGCACGAAACTTTCGGGTTAAGCACTGAACTTTCATACAAACCAAAAGCTTTAGTTTATTACTATTTTCGCCTTTTTTTACTAAACATTGTTGGTATGCTGGTTTATTCATATAATGTAGTTGATCAATTTACTACAATCTAAATCCCTCAAATCGGAGCCACTGCTGTCCGAAAAACATTAGTTTTTAGGAGTCGGCAAAAAAGCGGTGGTAATCAGACAAGCTCGTATGCAATTTTTGGTTGACGTATGGCTTTTGTGCGGAATTGCAATGTTGCTTGGCTGTATGCGATTGAACTAACCATTTTTCATCTACAAATCTAATCTCTTTCAATATTCATTATTTACCGTTTCTAAATGAGTAATCAAAAAATCTTTCACTTTTCGCAATGCATAGGATATTTGGCCATCAACATGATTTAATTCTTTCTTTTATTTTAATCTTGAGGAAAGAACCACTTGCAGACCTGATTTTGAACCTAAATTTCTGAATATAATTGAACAAAAAATTTGAATTAATTTTTCGTTATCAAAATCCATATTTAGCACATAGCCTTCCAATTAGCTATTTCATTAGCTGGAAATTAAGAATTCCCCCCTTGTCTTCATACACGTCAAGGAGAGCTACATTAATATCAAAGCTCTATCAATGTTATTCCACATGCTTAAACTTTAATTCTTAACTCAGATTTTGATCCTACGGAGATTGAATCTGAATTGACGTAAAAATTCAACAAGGCTTTATGAATAGTATTTCAGATTGTACGTTCTAACTCTTGCGTACCATTAACAACTATTAAAATCCATTTTCTATTTGAAGTTGTTTCTATTTTCTGGATTGTTATAGTGGTTTCATGATGGATAGTACTAATATATTTTTACTTTGCTTTTTCAATAATGTTCAACCTTCTTTTTTAAATACGAGAATAACAGCTTAAAAACCAAAGTAATTTTCTAAGAATTTAATGCCGTTCTCTAATAGTGAGAATCAAGGGTGTTTTCTAACTGTTGACTTGGAATTACAAAGCTTTTATTATCGGGAATGGTTGTCTAAGATTTCGTTTATCTTCAAAAATTGAATGTGAAGCAAATGTCCATCTTTCTTTACATTTTTCATGATTAGAAAATTTTAGAAATAATTACTAAGAGTTTCTGTTGGGATTTAATTAAAATATATTTCAGGAACGTGAAAGAAATGCCTCCATAATGCGGTGACCATTTTTATCTTTCCAACAACATATTCAACATTATTTTTAAATCATTCTTTACATGATTAATATTCAGTTTCCCTATTCTGTCCATTTGGTCCAGATTCCATAAAAAACAGAACGTTCTTTACACACTCATATTCCATAGGTTCCATATTTTTCAATTGTTGAGTAAAAATATTTCTTGCCTTTATAATTAGCTATTTGAATTAATGTGAGAAATCACAAGATTGTCACGGATGTTTTTCTATTACCAAAGGTCAAGAGTGTTTCGATTCTTTTGGAATAGTTTTGAAATTAAATTGCCGATACAGCACCCTCATGGAAATTAGATTATAATCCTTTTGTTTGCTAAATTTCATAGTATATTGTTACAAATATCGTAAGGAAAAGATATTTATTGTCAGGAAATATATGCTCATAAATTTCATTTCAATATGGTTCAATATATTTTTTTTTAAAGTGAAAAATTAACTTCATCCCAAGGAAACAAAGGAGGTCAGCATTATTTTGGGAGTTTCTACATATTTTCAGATAATCGCAAGTAACGTATCTGTTGGTCTTCCTTATATTCCCGTCCTCTTAATTTCTCTCTCTCTCAAATATCTTTTAATGCGCGCTCTCTCTTTTACTTCTTTCAGGTCATTACCTTGGAATTAATTCCCTAATACTTTCTTTCAAAAACCTGTACAGATAAACTGTTACGTTCCTCTTTTTGATTTTAAATTCATATTTTTCTCTTTTAATCTTCTAGCATGAAAATAAGATTGCGCAATATTTCGCTCAAAGTACTGCTTTCTGAGATGATTTCTCAAAAAGCGAGACAAAAAAGGTAAAGCTTGAAACATTCTAAATTTAGCCGCAGGCAAATTTCTTATTAAACGGTTCTGGGTTTTTTATTTGGACTATAAACAAAATGTCTCCCCCAAGAAAAAATGCCATTGTGTGATAGTTTGTCATAATATTGAGATTTCTCCTCCAAAATTCATGAAACCAACAAAGTTTTGTATGGGAAGGTTCTAAAAAAAAAAAAAAAAAATAATGGAATTGGGGCTAAAAAAATAATTTTCTTTTGGTTTAACATCAATTTAAGGAATCATTGTGCTTGTAATGGAGATATATTCTCTCCCCCC
>Ga0163217_1057868_pt1 | contig 12757 bp, 17 predicted proteins | sample SynspAceP_FD_185933 | JGI IMG/M metagenome (GOLD analysis project Ga0163217, IMG submission 185933) | Saline lake microbial communities from Ace Lake in Antarctica - Synechococcus sp. Ace-P (PacBio error correction) | ecosystem: Environmental > Aquatic > Non-marine Saline and Alkaline > Saline ... | reverse complement strand
CAAGGCCAAGAAGGTCACGCTCATCCATGAAAGAACTGAAAAATCTAGGTGTTATGCCAGCCATGACATTGGTGTTCGTATCAAGGACGAAACGCGCTGGCAAACTGAAGCAAGGCGCAAACGTCGAATTCGTTGCCGACCGGGTCGAGGGCAAGTTGACGGTCATCGACTGAAATAGGACGCATCTGCAGCGCGTTCCACCTCCGAAGCTGGACCGCTCATGACATCGGCAATCCCGACCAATCTAGACTCATGTTGCAGTGTAACAGGACAGAATGCGCGGCGTATCGCCCCTTTGGTCGATATTTCCGCATTTTCGTCATCGGCGGGAGCTGTGCCGGTCACCGGACTGGCAGTAGCAATTGATCCAATACAACGCTTCCCAGAAGGACCACCATCATGAACAAGATCCTCATCACCCTCGGCCTGACACTTGCCAAGCCACCACCGCGCGCATTCGCCCAGTCTTCCGCGCTCGACGTCTATCAGGGCTCGGCGGCCACGGCTCCGCCAAATTCCGCGTGGCGTCAGCAACGACCTGCCGTCAGCTACGACCCGCCGGCCATGACCGGCTCACCGAGCTACGCAGCACCGGCCAGGGCCCCGGCGTCATCGACTACACAGCCACCGGTTCAATCAGGTCGCATGTCAAAATGATCAGATCACCTAGTGACCGTGCCGCGCAATGACGGCTCCGCCGGTTTCGCTCCGCTAAAACCCACCTGAAGCGGGCGGCCTTTTCTCCCGGCCGGTCCGCTCCGCCTTCCAACATCATCAGATTCATTTCGTTACAAGAGAACACCCTATGAACAAGATCCTCATCACCTCGCCTGACACTTGCAGCCACCACCGGCGCATTCGCCAGTCTTCGCGACTCGACGTCTATCAGCTCCGGCCGGCCACGGCTCCGCAAATTCGGCGTTGGCGTCAGCAACGAACCTTGGTCAGTACGACCCGCCGGCAATGACGGCTCACCAGCTTCACGGCCACCGCAGGCGGCATCGACTACACAGCCCCCGGTTCGATCGGTGCGTGTCAAAGACAGATCACCTATGACCGTGCCGGGCAATGACGGCCTCGCCCGGTTTTCGCTCGCAAAACCCCCACTGAAGCGGGGCCGGCTATTCTCCCGCGTTCCACTTCAGCCGTCCACCGGCGCATATTTTGCCCAATCTTTCCTTCGCCCGGACGTCTATCAGCTTCGTCGGCCACGACTTTCACCACTACGTCGTGGTATCAGCTATGACCTGGTCAGCGATTGACACGCGCCGAAAGACGGTTCACCGAGCTTGCAGCACCGCAGGCCGCGCATTTGCCCCCCCCGGTTCGATCAGCTGACTCGTACGGATAAATTGAGGAAACCTTCGCCACCTCGCCTCGCGCCGCTGTGAAACGCGCGGCGATGCAAACGGAGTCAGGTGGGCAGCGCCGTCAGCTCTTTGTTTGCTGCACTGTCGCTATCGCAAAACCGCAGGACACTTTGCGCGATATGCATTTTCACTTTGGTCGGCGACCATTGCCTCTCAACAGGGGCGGCACATACCGTGTGTCCCTTTTGTAAGATTATCCTAAACATTTTCTTAGCGGCCTGCGACTTGGGTTGCAGTCAGTTATCGGATTGAGTTCGATTCCAATCACGCCTAGCAAAATTGGCTCGCCGAACCAGTACGGAAATAATTGGAGCCCGCCGACCCAAAACCCACTCAACAATTCAGACTACGTTATGATGTAGGCCGACATGCAACCACGGGCCGAACCAAAGATCATGCTTCAGTCAATGCCGGTTAGAAAGCGTGGAATATGAATTATGGTAGCTGGTTGCCTGATTTTGACCATGCCGGGGCGCCACACCGTAATGCTGGCAGAATGTTCGGACCGATCAAACTACAATGAATTTCCTGTGGAGGTCTTTTCCACCACAGTAATCACCCACATCGACATCGAATATCGCTGTCACCGGGCGACATCACTGCCAACAGTGTTACCAGGTTCACTGTTCTCAGTCCTCGACGCTTGCGTATAGAATATGTGATTTTCGCCCGCACTGACGAAGCATGAGGCACGCAGAGACATGATTGCCGAGAAAAAAATCTGACGCATGACTTACTCCCGCAGATACGCGGAACACGAGAAATTTTAGCACATCGGAACAGGGTGGCGAATCATAGGTAGTTCCCGTTTTGAGCGGCGCTTCTTCGGCTGAAATTGACGGAGATTTTTCATTGTGAGGTCAAAGTCCGAAAGACATTCGCTGCTCAAAATTGCAGGCCTCGGCAAACCCGGTTGCGGTTCAGTGCTGCTGTCGAAGCAATAGGGAATTGTGCTAGCTGGAGACAATCGTGAAATAACGGCTCAGTGCGCACCTCCGTTGGCCAATTCGGAAAAAGGAACAACACTTGTTGAAATTGATTAAGTTGTGTTTTTCCTATTTTGGAAGGTTTGAGCATTTTTTGGCGGTTTTTTCCAATTTTCGATCATCCGCAGCAAATTGATGGGAATTTGCTATTGCTGCACGAGCGGACCTATTCGAATTATTGCGCGAAGATCGGCCCAAAAGGACAGGAATGATGCCTTGCTTGATATGGTGATTGCCTTGATCGCCGGCAAGGCTGGGGTTGAACGCACCCCGGCTGAAAAATGAATTACGCTTTTTCCATCACAAGGGGGATTGCGCCATGAAAAAGCTTAATTTACTTCTGGCCACGAACCGCCGCTCGCAGCAGATGTTTGCAATCTGCAGCGCAGCCAAGACGCTGTTCTATTGCTCTGGAAGGGGTTCGCCGGAAGGTTTCGATCCTGCGCTCTAACACATCAGCCAGCCACCTTCGCACGCCTCGTCGAAGAACATCTACAACCGTCTGCGTCGAATTCAACATCGGCACCACCGAGGACCAAGCCCGGCCCTGGCCGAGAGCTATTTAAAGTCTCGAGATGGCCTTGAATAACACCTGTCAAGGCTTCGCCCCTGGTGTGAAGTTCCACCACAGCGATTTCTTCAACACCGACGCGCGATCTCAAATGCAGACGATGTGATTCTTTCTCGTTCGCAGCGCCAGCTCAAGCAAGACAATCCCTTCAACCAAGTATGTCGAAGGCGCGAGCTGCGGAAATATTTCAACGGGCATGTCGGATGCCCGACCTGCTGAAGTCGAATCGAAAGGTCCGATGACATGACGGTCAAGTTCTCGTTGCTTCAATCGTCCCGAACAGCGCCGTTTATCGCCCAACATGCGATGGATTCGCCTCAATCATGTCGAAGCGAATATGCGGACCAAGCCTCGAAGCTGACGGCAAGGGCCTCTGATCTCAACCAGATCCGATCGGCACCGGCCGTTCCTTTGCCTATCAGCCCGACCGCCCGTGATCCGCTTCAAGGCACATCCGGACTACTGGCCGCAAGGAAAAGATCGAAACGATTGGTGTTTGCCATCAACCACCGACGCATCCGCTCGGCACACCCTGCGATGGCTGATGTTGAGTGCACTCGTTGCACCGTACCCCCAATCCGGGCCGATTCTGAGTTTCGCCAGGCCGATGCCGATCTTATATGACTGAACAGGAAGCCTGAACGTCGGTCTACCTGGCCTAGAACGCCGGCTTGTGCCGCCGTTCGACAATGCCAAGGTCGCAAAGGCGCTCAACATGGCGATTCAACAAGGCAGGGCCATTTCTGAGCGCCGTGTTCCAGGGGCTCGGCCAGGCCGCAAGACCCTGGATCCCGCCGGACCATGTGTCCTACAACCAAGCCATTGAAGACGACGCCTTTGACACCCGAAGCGCCCAGGCCGATGCTCGAGCGGAAGCGTGAAGGGATCTAGTCGATGAAGATCTGGGGCGATGCCGGTGCAGCGTCCCTACAACCCCAATGCCCGCGCGATGGCTGCAGCGTGGATCAGAAAGACTTCTCGAAGATACGGCGTCAATGTGGAATCGTTCTCCTATGAAATTGGGCGAGTATCTGCGACAAGTCGAAGGCCAAGGGAACCCGTGAGGCGCAGTGCTGCTCGGCTGGACCGGCGGACAATGGCGATCCGGACAAACTCCTGGCCGTGCTGCTGGGCTGTACGGCTGGTTGCGGCTCGACCGTGCACAGTGGTGCAATGACGAGTTCTGAAGCGCGCATGTCCCAGAATGCCCAAGACCGTTTCAGACAAGGCGAGCGGACCAAAGCTCTACGAAGAAGCACGGTTTCTGTCAAGCGCGGAAGCACTGCACGATCGCCCATTCCGTGGTCTTCATGCAATGAGCAAGAAAGCGTCAGCGGTAGCGTGATGGATCCCCTCGGTGGCCATTGCGTTCACCGGCGTCGATATCGCCGAATAACCTCAACAGGAAAAGACGCGGGCGTTGTGTACAAAACGCCCCCGTTGCATTGATCATTATGCTGCGGTTTTTTCCTTACACGTGTAGGCCTGCTGATCCGACCTTTCATCGGGGTTTAACAAATCGTGGCTTTCGCCTTCATCCGGTTGCTGCCGGCGAACCCGATCATTGCTTGCTCGCCGGCAGCGGCGGCGTTGACCCCGCGCGCTATGCGGAAACTGCAGCGCGATGCTCGGTTTCGACAAGTCGATTCCGTACTACACAGGTCCAGTACTACAATTACTCTCGTCGATATTCTGCACGGCGACTTTGGCACCTCGATCGTCACAAGCGACCGGTGCTTGATGAATTCCTGACGCTTTTCCGGCGACCATCGAACTGGCGCTTTGCGCCATCATCCTGCGCGACCACTGATCGGCATTCCGCCGTTTGTTGCCGCCGTCAAGTTCCGGCTCGTGGCTCGATCAGGCGGCCTGCATGGGCACCGCCGGCTGCGTACGGCTATTCGATGCCGAGTCTTCTGTGTGGGCTTTTTGCTGGATCATCCTGTTTTCCGGGGCAGTTTTGCAGTGGGACCGCCCGGTGTCGTGGTCGGATCTCGCTTGATCTTATTTCTTTTTCGCAGGTCACCCTTCATGCTGATCGACAGGCCTGCTGTTCGGGCCAGTCCGGCGCTTCAAGTTCAGCGTTGAGCCATCTGGTGCTGCCCACCACGTGCTTGGCATACGATTCCGCTGGCGGTTGATTGCACCGGCAGACGCCGTTCGCAGATGCTGGAGGTGCTGGGGTGAGGATTATGTCCGGCACCGCGCGGCGCCAAGGGGCTGCCGCCTCGGGCGCGTGATCGGGGTGCATTGCGTTGCGCAATGACAGCTGATCCCGGTGATCACCAACAATCGGTCTGCAGGTCGGCGTTCTGCTGCCGGCGCCATTTTGACGCGAAACATTCTTTCCTGGCCAGGCATTTGGCAAGTGGATGGTTCGATTATTCGGTGTTCAAACGCGATACTCCGTGGTTTGCAGCGGCCGTGCTGCTGATCGCCGGTGTTCATCATATATATATAAATTCATCGTTGATTGCTTACGGGCTTGATCAACCCACGCGATCAGATTGAGGGTGGGCCATGACTAGACACAAACAGTTTGCTCCCCCGACCAGGACGCCGCTACGCGCGGCCGATTTTCCGAATTCTGTATTATTTCAGCCAGAATCGCGGTTGCCGTCTTGGGCTTGCTGGTGTTCTCCATCGTTGTTTTCGTTGCAGTTTTCGCACCCGCTGGATCGCGCCCGCATTCGCCAGCGTGCCGAGAACGCGAAGCCTTCTGCTGCCGCCATTTCTGGCAGAGGGGCGGGTAACCCTGAGCTACCTGCGGGAAACCGATGCCGGTGGGCCGCGATATTCTATCCCGGTTGATTAACGGAGCGCGGTTTTCTCGTTTATCGGGCTGTTCGTGGTGGTGCTCTTCGGTTTCCAGCGGCCGTGATGATGCGGCCTGATCGGCCGGGCTATTTTCCGCGGCTGCGGTCGACACGGTGATCATGCGCTCATGGATGTCGATTCTAGGCGTTGCCGTCGCTGCTTGCTGGCGCTGGTGCTGGTGGCAATTCTGGGCCCCGGCCTTGCTCAACGGCAATGATTGCCATCGCGCTGATTCCTTCAGCCGCATTTTGTGCGCTTGAGGCGGGCATCGGTGATGTCGGAGCGTGACCGGGGACATATTGTGATCGCGCCTCGCGCGGTTGGCCGGCGCGGCAAGATACGGCTGATGTTCCTACCATCCTTCCAATTGCAATGGCTGCCGTGATCGTGCAGCAACGCTGTCGTTTTCGTCGGCGATCCTCGACGCCGCAGCGCTTGCTTTCTGGGCATTGGGCCACAACGCCAACGCCTGAGATGGCCGGCACGATGCTGGCCGAGGCGCGTGAATTGCAATCCTGCGGGGCCTGGTGGTGTGCGTCACCTTCCCGGCGTGGCGCATCCTGCGTCACCGTGCTGGGCGATCAATCTGATGGCGACGGTCTGCGTGACGCACTCCCGCATCCGAAACTGAAGAAAAGCGTGATGTCCTCTGCTTCGAAAATCAAGAAACCTGACCGTCAGCTTTCGAACACCGCGTCCGGAACCGTTCCGCGCCCGTGGACGGGGTTGATCTGAATGTCGATTGGTTCGCGAAATCCTGTCTATCGTCGGTGAATCCGGATCCGGAAAATCAGTGCGATTGCTGGCGCTGATGGGCTGTTGCCGGACACCGAGCATCGGTTAACAATCGATGTCATGCGGTTTGACGGCAAGGATTGCTGACCAGGTCCGCAACGGACAAGCGCAAGCATCATCGGCCGCGATATCGCGATGATCTTGCCAGGAAACGATGTCGAGCCTCATCCGTGCTTTACCGCGTTCTGGCGTCCAGATTGGGAGATGCTCAAGCGCCACACCGCGGCTTGACCGCGCGAGCGCAGGGCCGGGCAATCGAGCATGAATGCGGCGGTGGCATTCCCTCGCCTGAAGCAGCGGCTGTCGCGTTCCCCGCACCAGTTTCGGGCGGCATGAAGCCAGCGGGGTGATGATCGCCATGGCCGCCTCGGCGACCAAACTTTCTGATCGCGGACGCACCGAACGACGGCGCTGGAGCGTTGACCATCCAGGCACAGATTCTGGATCTGCTGCCGATCTGTGCGCCGAGTTCGACAAGGCGCGGTTGGCTGATCACCCACGACATGGCCAGTGGTGGCGCCAATGGCGGCCACATTCCATCGTGTCCAGGTTTGCAATATGCCGGCCAAGAAGTCGAGGAGAGAGGTGGAGAGCTGATTTAGCGATCCGCATTCATCCCTTACTGCGAGGGCATGCTGTCAGCCTTGCCGGAACGGGCCACCGGGCGCCGGCCACCTGCCCGTCGATTTCCGCGGTGTTGGTGCCGGGCCAGTTCGACGTCCACCAGGCTGTCTTTCGCCGCGCGTGCACGTTTGCCACGACAGCGTGTCGTGTCGCGTGCGTACGGCAGGGACAGAAATGGGGCTCGCTTGGCAATCACCCGCTTGCGAACGGCGTTCCGGCTGACGCAACACGCGGCACGCGAGGTGGCTTGGCATGAGCCCGGTTTCTCCACGCCACCGACCTGACCCGGCATTTATTGAAGTCCAAGCGCGGCATGTTCGGCAAGCGGTCGCTGAGTGCGCGCACTCAACCGGCGTCAGCTTCGTATCTCAGTCCCGGCAAGACACTGCGGTGTGGCGTGAATCGGGTTGCGGCAAGTCGACACTTGCCACGCCCGTACCATGATCGAGGAGCGAAGACTCGGGCACACTGCATGATCGATGCAAGCCGGCGGCGCTCACCGACAAGAAGCCTGCGGCCGTACCGTGCAGATCGGTTCCAGAACCCTATGCTTCACCTTCAATCACGCGCCAGAAGGTCAAGCGCCATTCTGGAGGAAACCGCTCAAGGGTCAATACAAGGACGATTGCGGAGGACGCGGCAGCACAAGGGCCGCGCCATGATGCAGCGGGTCGGTGCTCAGGCCTGGCATTACGACCGTTACCCGCAAGTTTTCAGGCGCGCCAGCGTGGCAGCGATCGCCATGCGCGGGCGCTGATTGCCTGAACCCGAAAGTCCTGGTGCTCGATGAACCCGAGTCAGCGCTGATCTGCGATCCAGGCGCAGGTGCTCAACCTACTGATCGATCTGCAAAAGGAATTCGGCCTCGCCTATCTGTTCAATCCAGCCACGACCTGTCGGTGGGTCAAGCATATCGCCGACGAGGTAATGTGATGTATCTTTCGGGGTCGGTGAATCGGCGTTGTCCGCGCAAAACCGTGTTTTTGCCGATCCCAAAACATCCTACACCCAGGGCGTTTGCTGTCGGCGGACGCCGAGTTGGCCAAGTCCGATCATGAACAGAGAGCGGTTGCGGCTCGAAGGTGAATTGCGTCAACCGCTCGATATCCCGAGCGAGCTGCGCGTTCACCGGCGCTGTTCCGATCGCGATACCGAAATGCGCCGAGGCGATCCCCGCCGGAACGGCGGTGTGGCCGGGACGTCAGGTGGCCCTGTATTTCGAGCTGGAATAGTGCGGCAACGGCTCAGAAATGTCTGGCAAACAGTCCATTCCAGCAAGCGTGAATAGATGTTGGCCTTTTGCTGATCCACCCCGTGCATTTGGTTTAGCTTGCAGATTAGTCATGCTTCATCAACAAAAGACAAGCCTGCTAATGTCTTGTTGCTAAGAAGCACTGGCGCCGCTTGTGGTTAAACTGCTTCTTCACTCTTGTGCGCGGCAGGGACAATGTCAACCCATATCACGCGAAGATTGCAAAAAATTCCTCAACAGATACACAATATATATACTTCCAGTCCCCGGGATTCCTGTCGGACACTTTACAAGATAGCCCTGAATAGCGGTGAACATGGTGACCACCCCAGAAAGGCAGGGTCACGATCCCAATTCCAGCCGCAACGGGACGACTGGAAAAACCCGACCAGGTTTCCATCTGCATGATCATTGATGTGCGTGAAATTCGGTTTCGACAGTGGCCCGAGCACGGATGCCAAGAATAACTGGCAGCGATGAGCGATCATGCGCGATTCCAGTACAAAGGCGACCACCCCCCGGCCGAATTCAGTGTTCACGCCGAACATGGTATTGTTGATGGAGTAGGAGCCGGACAATGCAGAACAGCAGTTACGGGCAGCGTTCAGCAAGCGCGCGCGCACTTCAAAAACTCCACGCGCGCTTTTTGGCGGCTACCATCCGAGGTGCACATTCAGCACGTGGCAATGGCAACGCGTCATAACAAGCGTAGAAGTTTTCCGGAATGGAGGGTCATCAATGTGGGCCTGGCGTCCAGCCCCTTCATCACCAAAAAAACCGCCAACTGGCAATTGCTGGTGACGGCGTCCGCCGAATACCGAACACCATAGCGAGATCCAGGAAGCGCTCAACGCCGCATTGTTGGTGGCCCAGCTTCAACGAGGCCCTCAGGAGTGCCCGTGCCGAATTTTTCTGGCTTTTCGATGTTCGTTTGGGCAAGTGCATAGCTAATCCAGGCTGCGAGATCGCCGCCGACGCCAGCAGCGCCCCGAAGCAGTGCCCCGATTGGGTGGAGCACGAATCTGGTTTTTTCGCATTACTTCCAGAATCATTCGTAAGGCGTGCGGCAAACGGGTTTTTAAGCTCGATTCTGCGGACCTCAGAAACGCCGGCGCTGACCAGACCGCATGATTTCGGCAACGGCGAACATGCCGATCATAACTGGGCATGAAACTGATCCCACCATCAATTCACGACACAAAGGTAAACCGCGGGGTAGCGGTCAGCGGATCAACCCAACTGGGCAATGAAAAACAGACGGTAAGAGCAACGCGGTTGCGCCCGATTGACCATGCCGCCAGCGGAGATCAAGGCGGCACCAAGCTCAGGACCAAGCACGGCCAGCCAGAAATATTTCGGAAACTGGAAAGCCCAGAAGCCGCCGTTTGCAAAGCATCGGTGCGGTGAACAGCAGGAACATTAAGCCGAAAAAGGCCACCGAGGACCGAACCAACGACACCAATTACCAATTGCGGAGCCCGGCCTGACCCTTCTGCGCCATGCGAAAGGGAGATCCTTCGACATAGGCAGGCTGAGGGTGCGTGCCGGGGAAGCGCAATAGAGTGCCGGCAGATCCCGCAGGTGATGGCCATGGCGGCTGCAGGGAAATGGATAGCGGCGATCGCTGGTGAGGTCCTGTAGAAGCTTTCGGAAAACAAGAAGTGCCGTGGCCATCGTCGCTGTGAGCCCGGGAATAGCGCCCAATGAAACAGTCCGAAAACCCGCGGCAGAAAATGGTCATAGCGTTCCAGGCGTGATGACAAGGCCAACAGCAGAATGAATGCGTCATTGTTCTAACCTTAAATTTCCATTGCGGCAACGAAAAACCCGAAGCGCGGAGGGAACAAAAAAAATAGGGATGCTGAGGAGCGATGGGGCTTGAAATCACGGGCGCGAACAACCAGTGCCACCCGCTCATCAGGACAATCACCGCCCCGCAAAAAAGTGTCCCGAAGCCAGAAACCAGTAAGGACCATTGGCCAAGGATAACCGCGGGGACAGTGGCTGCCGACGATACCGACAGAAACCAGGTCAGCATTTAGGGCCCATTCATCTTCGAATTGTGTCTGTGCATCCAGCCTGAAATTGCCAGCGCGTACCGAACACGGCCAGCGCTCCAAACAATGTTGGAAAAGCAGGGCGGGTCCGACCATCATTGCCAGCCATAGGGCCGCACCCTGTCTCGCTTGCGCACAATCGCAGCGCCCATAAACACAAACAGCGCGCCTAAAAATACTGTCGAGCGGAAGGAAGCGGAAACATGCGCTATCCTATTTGCATAGAGTGCAAGGGATGGTCGAGACGCGCCTCACCATCCTGATTGTCTTTGTGGCCCGAAGTTACTGGGCGAGCCCCACAAGCCTTAGAGCGCCTTGCCGACGACCTCATCGGCAGTCATTCATGAATGCTTCAAAGGCTTGCCGCTTCCCGGTAGTCGATGTCCGAATTTGCGCTGCCCATGAACTCTAACAAACTCGCGTTGCTGTTTGAGAACTTTGTCCAGCGTGCGGTCAAGCGAACCTGACATCTTCCGGAAGCCCCTTGGGTGGCAGCCAATTGCCGCGCCAGCTAAGCTGTCACTTGTTATCCAGGGCCTCCTCCGCAGTGCGGCACATCCGGCGCGGACGCTACCGCGCATCGGCCGCCACAATGAGTGGCTTACTTTCACCAGCGTCGCACCATTTGGTTGAGCATGGGCAAAGTGTGTTGGCAACTACACTGATGGCGCCCGAGGCCAGGCCAATTGGCAGGGCAGGAGCGAACCTTCTGACGGAAACCCACGGCGCCGCAGTCAGGAGCGATGTCATGGTGACCAAGACTCCGCGCCCATCCAAGCGTGGGCTATGCCGCCAAGATTTAGGCGCCAGAAGGGCCTTGACCGACCCAGGTTGGCCCGAACATCAAAAGCCAACAGTTCGTCGACGTCGGCATTCAGTTCGCACAAATACAGCTTCTGGATCGGCATTGACAGGGCCGCGCTTTCATATTAGAGTAGTTCAGCGGGTGATACGCCGGTCAGTTGATACGATGGACAGCTCAGTTGGTAATCACACCCAAAGTGTAACCATCGGGCGGAGGGCATATGAGATTTTCCGTATTGGCCCACAATTTCGCCGCCGCCAGTACGGTTGATGACATTGATGGCTCTTGGGCCGAGCTCTTTTCAAGCAGGTAGCAACGATGCGGCTGTGGCGTCGTACACCGCCAGCGTCCCACGGCACGATCAGATGATGCCTTTCCCGGATTATGCGCGAGGCGGCGGATTTGGGGCCGCCAGAACATAAGCGCAACAGCGCCAGTCAACTTTTTCAGGAATGTCATAGTCCCTCCCAGGAGTTGGCATCGTCGTCCGATTTACTTGCTCGCTTGGCCTGCGATTGCGATTGCGTATTCACATATCGGATTAGCATGCAGGGCGGAATTTGGGACCACAACACCATAGTCACGGGCTTTCCGCGACATATTGACAATCACCGCCTTTAACTTCGATCAAGAGGAGATGACGTTTCTACAATTATGGAATTAATTGGTTCAGATTCAAACGTATCACGCTTTGCGAGATTTTCCCGATTCATAGTCGAGGCCTACCGCTTGGCCGTTGGTCTCAATGCCGGAGGCATTACCCCCATGCCAATCCATCGCGCTTTTCATGCGCAACCCACGCTCACAGGGATCTTAGCCGCCGCTGTCGATGCCGTTTGCGAAAGGGGCAATCTTGTCCGAAGGCGCATTGAAGGCCCAAGGTTCCGAATTTAGATGATCGGAGATCTGGTGTTCGTGGCCTGTTGTTTGGCGGCTCGACCGGCCGAAGCCATACGCTGTCGTCCTCGGAAATTCACCCAGGCATGAGAGAAGCCCATGAAGCCCAATTGCGGGGGCGGCGTGCCATTTGTCAGTGGCCTGATTCGGTTCAGTCGACGCGGGAGCCATTGACCGATCAAGGCTCTTCACGCAAATCAGGGTCGATGCGCTGCAGGTTACCCCGGTTTCACCTTATTTTGTTTAAACGGGCCCGTGAGGGCGACGATCGAAACATTTCCGCGCGATTTGGGAGAGACCACCAGGGTTTCCCTATTTCCTGATTTTCTAAACAACGTTTCATTTCCCTGGAAACTATCTGTCATTGACGACATGTTTGGCGATCATGGGGAGGCGGTGCCGGGCGTTGGTGGGCATGAAGCAGGTCCGTCAAGGCGATTGTGGAAGGGTCGGTAAATCCCGAAAATCTTGTTGCCAAAAGGGCGGTTGCGCCGGCCCCGAAAAAAAAACCTTTGGGTTTGGCTTCAAAAACCGGCAATTTTGTTTTTTTTTTTTTTTTTTTTTTTTTATCTCCTCTCTTTTT
>Ga0163217_1071809_pt1 | contig 12759 bp, 18 predicted proteins | sample SynspAceP_FD_185933 | JGI IMG/M metagenome (GOLD analysis project Ga0163217, IMG submission 185933) | Saline lake microbial communities from Ace Lake in Antarctica - Synechococcus sp. Ace-P (PacBio error correction) | ecosystem: Environmental > Aquatic > Non-marine Saline and Alkaline > Saline ... | reverse complement strand
CGTACGCCCCTCTGGCACAATGAACAAGCGCTTTCCAGCAAGCATCCTTGCGGCAGTTCATCCACCTGCTTGAGTGTCGGCCTCATCCCACGCTCTTTGGCACCAGCTTCACCTTGCGGGCAGCAGAGGCTTTTCCAGTTTGGCGCTTCGCGTGGTGGGCAATCTCACGTTCCAGCTGTTCCTTTCTGCCGCATCGGCCTCCTGCAGCGCTCGTTACTTCATCCGGTTGATCTTGGGAGAACTGGGAGAGTGGCGCTTCAAGGTGCGCAGATCGCGCTCCAGGTGTTGGTTCTTTGCGGCGCTCGGCCTTGAGGGCCTTCGCTGATCTGCGCGCCGCGGGCAGGGCTCGGGCTCGGGCTCATCCGCCAGCAAGGTCATCAGAAAGGTATACTCGTCGTCCTGCTGGTCCTCGTCGAGCGACCTCATCCTCCAGGTCGAGGTAATCGGCTGCATGGTCATTGGTCGAGTCGTCGCCTGGCAACCTGGTTTGGGCTGGTGCTGCTGCTGCTCAAAGGTGACCGTAGCGCTGCTGAGCTGCAGCGCAGTTGATCAAAGGAAGGCATTGAGGCATGGTCCACCCACGCGGCTGTGCGTTGTTATGGAGCAGCCCGTCCGGGCTTCTGCTCCTGCCATCTATTGCCAGCTTGCTCAGAGATTGATAGAGGAAACCAACCAGCGGCGAAGTGGGTCCGGGTATCGGGATCGGGCGTGGGACTCTGACTCAAGTGTTCGGACCACATCCCAGAGCGTCATCGCGGTCACCTCCTGAGGGACACCGCGCAGTTTCGGAGACGGATCCATCGCCAGCGGGAAGCAGGGTCGAGGGGCCGGGATCGCTGCACCACCAGATTCCTGGCCAGTCCAGCTCACTGCTGGGCCTTGATCGCCCGGGCACGTTCACCCACCAGCCAGCGGCAGCTGCTCAGCGCCGGGAGTTAGGCGATCCGAGATTCCGGGGAGGTTGTACTCGCGCCAGGTGGTCTGGTGGTGTCGTAAAGCAAATCAGCGAGCACGGCCAATGTGGTCGCCCTCGAGCACCAGGTGGCCAGTCAGCGCTGAGCAGTTGCGGTTGAAGGTTGCGCAGGGTGTTTCCACCGTGGTGCCGTGCACGACCAGCCAGCAGGTTTGAGCAGTTGTCGCCCACCACGTGAACAAATCGTTTCGTAGTCGCCAGTTCAGGTGTTCTCCTTGCGCAAGGTCATGCACGGTTCGGTGCCGAGTAGCGCTCCGCAATCACGCTCAATGTGTCACCGGGGACTTGATGACCCAGCACCCGGTTGGGCTGAGTCGCCACGCCAACCACCTTCATCGCCCAGCTGTGCATGCACCAGGGCGCCGATGCCACCGGAAGCCATAGGCCTTGGCCCCACCATAGGCAGGGCAGAGTAGAGACCAAGCAGCTCAGCTCGCGGCTGTGGGGGCAGCAGGCCGGGCGACTGGGAGGCCCGAGAGATCACCCAGCCAGCAGAGGCCATCCAGGGGCAAGCAGGTGGTGGCCGGGGGCGTCGTAGGTGATGCCGGTTGTCGGGTCGTTGCAGATCAGGCGGCTGGCTTAGATGCCGCGCACCCGATTGCCCTGCCAGGGCTGGGCTGGCATCAAGGAAGGTCCCAGGCGTTAGGGGCGCCTTGCGCATCGAGCACCGCCGCCCGGCAAGATGTAGCCCTCGCAGAAGGATGGTCGGCGGTATCGACACCAAGGCGTTGGTGTTGTTGGAGCATCAGGCGCTATGCTGGGCAATGAAAGACATGCGGCAACACTGCCGCGCCACGATTACACCGGCTCCCTGGAAACCGGGTGCTGGTGGTTGAAAGAACAGCAATCCGGCATTGGCGACAACCGGCCAAAGGCGAGGCGGACATGGGTCATCAGCCGCGACAGGATCCAGCCTGAAACTTACTGGGACTGGGGGCTGGGCCTGCGCTACGGCAGGCTCGGCAGAGATCAGAGAATCGTCTGCGCGGTGAAGACGGGCGCTGCTGGTGGCCGGCTGCCAAGCGCGGAAGCAGGCAGCGCCTGCGTCTGCGCTTGGGGGATCCGTATTCCGCGTGGACCGAACTTCCTCATGAGCAGAAAAATAATTAAAAATCGTATGTGGCGTTACTCAGATTCACATCCAGCTTTTTTGTCGGCACGATTCGCTCGGGGATCGGAATGGCAGCTCCCTTGCGCGACACCTTTCGTCACCACCGCGTTTCTGCGGTGCGCGATTTCAGGGTCAAGCGGGGGAGGTTGGAGGCGAGCAGGGCGGCCATCGATCAAGGCGATGGCATCGAGGGCTGGGCTTGGCGCGCTGGGGACGGATCGGAGGTTAGCTGGTCCTTCCAGCTGCGCCATGGCCGTCATTGATGGCTACCGCAACGGCTGGTTTGGCCCGATTGCGGGCATCTGCAGGGCACGGCGGAATCGCTTTCGAGATCAGTGGACGCCCAGCGCGTAGGGTTGGTGATGGATCGCTCATGGCTGTGCTGGAGTACGGCGAGTCGAATTCCAGCCGTTGCTGCCCATGGGGTTCACCACGCCTGTGGGCGCGGGAGAGCGCGAGCTGGTGGCGTTAGCTCAGCGCTGCTGATCACGCCGCGCTCGTGCAGGCTGCAGCCTTCATCAAACTGAGGGCATGGACGAGCTTGGCGGGCGTGAGCGGCCCGCACGGTCAGCGGACACCCCGGCTTCCTGCCTCCAGCGGATTCCCACGGTTGGAGAGCGCACAGTGGCCCAGCAGGGTGAGAACCCGAAGTCTGGTGCGTCGCCAGCGACTGGAGGAGCGGCAAAGGATTGCCCGGCTGTGAGGCTTGGATCCCTGTTCACTGCGCCGTGCGCCCATGTTCTGGCGGGCACGAGCGCAATCGCGGCCGCATGTCTGATCCAGCATCTGCAGGTAGGCGCGGTGCTCGGCAGGGAGCGAGGCGATCTCCTCTCACATTCAAGTCCGCGCCGTCAGGCAGGTCCATGAAGGTGATTGGGGAGAAGCACCAGCGGTTCCGCCGGAGCGCTTCATCGCCATTTGGCATTCAGGCACGTTCCGAACTGATCGAGCCAGGGGCCCGCTGCGCACCGCACCGGCAGCGGCCACAGCGCGAAAGCAGGTTCCTCGTACTCGCTTTTAGCCGGTAGTGGGTGAGGTACTTGGTCGCGCCAGGCCAAGGTGCGGGAGGTCACCCTGCCCAAAGGGCCCCGCGCCAATCGGCGGCGTACCAGACCGCAGAAAGCTGATGCAAACCTTGGGGGCTAAAAGCAAGGCGGTGCCAAGGGGCTGGGCCCTGAAACCACCGGTGTTCTACGGGGGCTGGGCCACCGCGGCGAGCGACGCCTGGAGTCATGCCATCTTGGTGTGAGCAGGCAGCGGTGGGTAGGTCCAGTCCGAAAGCTGAGCGGAGCTGCGCTGTGCCGTTCAGCCCGATAAGTGAAACAGGGATTGGCACCGTCTGCCGCGGCGTCACCGGCCGGCGCGATCCTGGCGCCAACCAGAGTGCCTGCGGGCGCCGCCTGAGGATTCGGCTGATGCCCAGTCCAGCAGGTCGTACGGAGGCACAAGCAGCAGCACGGGGCAGGTGAGCGGGATCACCAGGCGGCGATGGCATCGAGGCGATGACCCTCGGAGGGGCCAGCGGGTCGGGGCGGCAGCACCCGATCAAAAGACAGCCGCCATCGCGCAGCACGAGCCAGTATCGGCGACAAAAGGACAGCCGACAGCGTCAGATGCCGTGGCCCATCGGACACTTCATCCGAGCACCCGCAGCAGGCTGCTCGCAGGGCGCGGGGGTGAAGGAAGGAGAGCATGAGCCGCATAGGTTGTCGCAAGGCATCGCGGAAGAAGCCGGTTCGGGCCGGGCGGCTTCGATGCGGCTCCCATAGGAGAGAGGAAGGCTCCTTGTAGCCCTGGGGCAGGTTAGACCGCTGCGCGGCAGGCGCCTTCGGTGACTGCGCAGGTTTCCAGCAAGTCGTAGGCGAGCGACAGCCGATTCACGCCGGCCACCAGGGAGGGATGCTCCGCAGGGCTCCAGCGGCGAGACGCCTGGGCGGCAAACGCCTGCGTATGCTTGCTCATTTCGGAGAGAGCGGAGGCCACTTTGTTGCGGATCGGCTGCGACATCCTGGAGGCCAAGGGCTATGGTTGGCTCGCTGTGGGCTAATTGCACAGGAGGGCCCTGCCTGCTCCCTTCTCAATCGCCCTTAGATCTCCCATCAGAATCATTCCCCTGGAGGGATGGGCCATGCATTGCCGTCAGCCGTTCCAGCGGCCTCAGGAAACAATCCGGCCGAGCCCTGCGCCAGTCCAAAAGCAGGGCATGGTCGTCTCTCAACATGGGACCATCCCGATTTGCGGTGATGAATGGCCTCGAAATCAGGGCGGCCTGTTGCAGAGGCACCGGGCGTGCGGACCGCACTGGCCACCGCCCTGTATCCGCGAATGCGTGACGCTCTCCCTTGGCTCGCGCCGCCCGGGTCGCCGAGATGGGACACGGGCGCCTTCATTCTCCCATCTCTCGCTGGGCTGGGGGGTCCCGGTTGATCCGTCTGACGCGAAAGGCCGAAACCAACGCCGACCTTTGACACCCTGGAGAATGGCGCAGTCGTCATCAGTGACGCCACAGCACCTCTGATGGCCTCGCCCGTCGTGGAACGGGATCGGTTGGCTGAAAGGAGCTGTTGCGTGGGAGGTCCTCATCCCCAGATCGGTGGTGGCCGGAGAAGTGATCACCGGAGAGCGCTTGCCCTGCAGAAGAAGCGCGCATCTAACCGCAGCACTGGAGGCTGGCTGGCCTCCAGCATGCTGCGTCCCATCCCAGCGGGCCTGAACTGCCGGATCTCGATGAGGGAGAAGCGGGCCAAGCATTTCGCCTGGCCCTTTGCACATCCGGGCCCGGCGCTGTCTGGCTGATCGGACAGAGCGCTTCAGGGCGGGCCGTGTGGCCCCAGGGCCTGGGGGGCTGTCAATTGCAGGTACAGCCGCGGTCATCGGCTGGCCCGATGCGCGCCATTTTGATCCCGTTTCAGCTCGGGCCGTGCTGTTCCAACTGCAATGAAGCGATTTCAGGATCGTCTCCCGGCAGTGATTCATGCCGTTCTGCCGGCGCTGGCGGAGACAGAGGCAGCCCTGAAAACTCCACGCGATCCCTGAGAGAGTCTGGGCTATCGGACGCTATCAGCCCAGCAAAGGGAGATGGGACTGACAACGCCACGGGTTGCAACTCAAGGCTGTTCTTCCACACACCCGAAAGTGGCTGGCGACCCGAGCTTGCAGCCTCCGACTGGCAGAGCAGCCTGACATCCGCACGATCAAGGAAACTACTGAGCACCGGGACGTGATCACGACCAGATCTCATACCCATGTTCTTCCATGGCGTTGATCAGCTTGGGGGTCTCGCCAGCGCCGGCAGCGATTTGTGTAGCGTACTGAACAAGTTGGTTCTCGGACTGGGAACAGCGGCCAAGCTTATGGAGATAATCGGAACCCTTGATGCAACTGAGTTTCGTGCCTTGCGCCGATGTCCTTGAAGCTTGTGGTTCTCGGAAAAGGGTGAGCTTTCGGCTGTGCAGTCACAGGAAACCAGCCAATAACAAGTTTCTGCCCACAGTGATTTTTTGATTTGAGTAGGCATAGAATGCCTGCATCTGTCAACGGACGTTGGCAACCGGACTCTATGTGGACTTCAGATCACACCTTATAGGGAATAAACTATCCATTGGATTTTGAGTAGTATTTTTGATCTGAAATCAAGGGGGTTTTCACAAAGGCCGAGGATAGGATCATGACTGGGGCATTTTTGCGATCCTGTATACCCCATCCCCAAGGATCCGCCCTATTTGATGCTTATCGGTGACAAATCCACTCAATGGTTTTCGATCGTGTTGATATGACCTTGGCAATTAATATTGTTTAGGGAGATCCGAAAAAGGCGATCCCCCAGAAGTCCTCATATCTTTGTACACAATCACACCTTTGCTGCTCAGCTTAAAAACGATCTTCACCTGCAACTTAAAGCGTGAGATTTGCTTCGGCAAATGTGTCGGCTAAATCGATTTTGGGTGCAAAACAGGCTTCGAGATGGGATCAAGGACTTGCATTCAAGCAGCCCCGAGCTTGAAGAGAATACGACGACTCAAGCGAATCTGTGAAATGGGCACCCAAAGAATGGTTAGCTGCCTTGGAGCCCCGTGTTGTAGATTTCTCTTGCTGGTGCCAATGCGCAGAAAAGCGTTCGCGCAATGCGTTTCGGGGCGAAACATCCATCTATTCGCTATTGGGCATGCCGGCATCCCAGCGAAGGGGCGGAGTTAACCAGTGCCACCGAGTAGCATCAGCGCCATTTCATTGAATAAGCACCGCCTTATAGGTATGGCATGGGGCAGAACAAACGGAATGCAGGCGATCGGAGCAAAGTAGCTATGTTTTGGGCGAGTCTCCTACTAGCCGCCGCGCTGATCCTTTCCGTTAGGCGGGCCCTGGCCACAAGCGATAGAAAGCCCACCATGATCTATACACATGTCTTCAATCGGGGACCGGTTGGGAGTTAGAAGCCCGGCGGGATCTGCCGCTTCAGAGACAGAGTCCGATGCCAAGGAACCAGGAAGAAGCAGAGGCTAGAATTCTCAGGGATGCTATACGGATCAAGCCCAGTTGTTGGGCCGCAACCAACCTCACCCTGAGAACCTATGCGGGAGCCATCGGTCTGAGCCATTAAATGAAGGAGACATGACAATACGTCCGTGATAGCGGAGGAGACAGTGCTGGGTGGTTAGGGGTGTATGCGGACCGTCGAAACGCATGTTGAACAAAGCCGCTACGCGGCAGAATTAAAAATCCAAGCATATAATATAACGACTTCGAGTCGGCAGCTTCGTCTTGGTCTTGAGGCCATCCCACGTGGTTTGATTTTGCTGCGGACCAAGGCTGAACAATTCCTGTTGTGTATCTGGACTGCGGAGGTCTTCCGAGTGAACACACTGAGGGAAGCGCATCTTTGATGCGCCCACTCCCTTTCTCAACGGGAACTACCGCAATGATCCTGCTGAACAGGAGCGCTTTGATGGCGCTTGTTTGATGCGAACCTGTTTGCAGCGATGAGGCTGGCACTGGCCTTACGCAGCAAGACGATCGACAGCGACCAGCGACGCTAGTCGGAGTGACCGTCATTTCTTGACCGTTTGCCCTGATGTTGATCTCAGGCCCGTCTCGTGACTCTAGAGAGTGAGCACTCTCTGCTTTGCTTGAGCAGTATTTTCGTTGGAGCACGTTCAAGGTCATCTGTCTTGCAGTCTGCTAGGTTTCTCCATCGCATAGTGGCTCGATCGCGCAGATTGGAGTGGAATCAGATTCATCCGTCCCCTCGAGTTCATAGCCTGTGTGCCGGATATTCCAAAAAACTCGCTCAGGAAGTGCTTATCAGGCTGAATCAATTTACGGTTGCGCAGTTGCTCTGTGTCTGTATCTGATGCTGCGTGGGAGGTGTGTGGGGGTGGGTGTGTGGTGTGTTGGTGTGGGGTCTACGAGCCTGGGCCTGCGCGTCAGTATGCTTCCTTGAGAAGTGTCCGGACACTCGAGACGGTTCACAGCGACGCGTGCATATTCAGCGATGGCAAGGGCGGCAAAGGCATCGCTACGTTTGCCGGATTTTGCCGGCGTTGACGCTGGAAGCCATGCGTGCGCTTCTGGACGACTCACCGCCATCTCCGGTGCTGTTTCCCAGGTGCTTCTCGGCCCGTGGTGTCAGCGCATGTGTGCGTATTCGTGACGGATCGCCAGTGCACCGATGTTCCATCTGGCGTGCAGGCGCTATCTATATAGCAGCTCGCCTGGAATGGGGATTGAGACGGGCTCACGGTTCACTCGCTGCGGCACCTATCGTCTGGCACCTGCTTGGAGCAGGAATGGTACCTGAGCGCCTCGATCCAGTCCCTGCTCGGGCACAGCCAATAGCAACACCACAGGCCCGTCTAACGCCCACATCACAAGGTGGTCCCGCGATCACACCGGGCGATGTCGCATTGAAAACGCTGCGATTCGGGGCTTGTCCAGCGATGCGCTGGTGGAGGAGCTTGATTTTCTTCTCTCCCAATTGGTTGGGGAGCAGTTACCAGTGGCGACCTGGGAACGGCTCGCCGGATGTGTCCCTAACTGCTGCCGATGTTCATCGCCGGCTCTGCAGGCGATGCGGCGCTGCCGCCGTCAAGGCAGCGACCTGATGGTGCTGCAATGTTCTGGGACTTGGAACACCAACCATCAAGATCCCCCATTTCCGCAGGCCCATCGCACGTTTTTGCCCGCACTGCCGAGCCCATGAAGAGCCAACAGGTGGTATTGAACGGCAACGAGCCAAGTTGCTACCTGGTGTCGAGAGTGGCGTGTGATCACCTTCACGGTACCGCAGATACGGCAATTGGATCTGGCAGCATCAGCGCACCGCCTCGATCTGTTGCTGGAAAAACAGCCTGGCAAACAATTGATTCATTCGCTCGCGGTGATCCCGAAACTCAAGGGCAGATCGGTGCCCATGCTGTACTTTGCTACCCATAACCGCGAAACTCTATTTCCTACCACACGGCATCTGATGTGCTGTCTTTTTGCTGTGAATCAGCAGCGTCAGATGGAGGACTATATGGTCTCTAGTACCTGTTTCATGCTTGCAACCTGGCCAAGGTTTCCGTTGCAAGTGTATGAGGGATGCGCGACTTGGCTTGCAAATTATAGGACAGTCTCCTCGTGAATGTATGGGGTGGTGAACTGCAAGCATGTGGGTGGCGACAAGGTCTTGGCTCTACTTGTCGTGCTATTTGTATCGAGGCGTGTCTACTGAAAGAACATCCTTTCTGACGCGGATGTCTATATATGGTTAATGGCATATACGGAAACAGGACACGATTCCAGACTGGGTGCCGGGGTTGACTTCCTCTGGCTGCTTCTGCGGCATGTACTGCCTAAACGGTTCCGTTCGTGCCGCGATTTCGCATTCCTGCTATGCCATTGCCAAGGCGAGCTGATTCAGCTGGTGCAACTCCTTCTCAGGGTGTCGCTACCAGATCAGCCAGCAGCGAGCAAAAGCCCCCCATGTCTCTGCCCACGTTGCAGAGTGGGCGTGTATGAACATCATCGCCGTGCGGGTCTTCAATATGCCACACAGATTGTGTTGGCCGGGATCAAGAAAGGCCTAGGAAGATCAATCGAGAGATAGACCTATAGCCTGATCCAGCGATCCCTATGCAGAGAACTGGGCCTGCCAGTCGGTTGCGCCCTTATACTACCAGTGGGACGCACGCCAGAGTCATGTGGGTTCATGCGACAGGCCATGCCCCCACAGTGAATCTGGAGCAACTGTGAAATCAGGCTGGATGTTTCTGCAGTAGGCCTTGGATTTTCTGGAGTTGGCGGGCTGGGTTCCAACTTTCGGATAAGATGCGTGGCTGCGGTGCACGATCTATCCATATTCGTTATAAGGCAATCCCCGAATGCGAGCGTTTATGAAAAACATACGAAGAATTTTAAAAGTATTTTGGTGGTTTGTCCTTGTGATCGTCATAGGCCTCTTTTGTACACAGACAGGACGACTAATAAGTGGAAAACCTACTTATTTTGATTCAATAGTATTATTATATGGAATTGGCATCTGCCGTTGCTCCTATTTTTCAAGGAAATGGATCTATTCGGAATCAAGCTTAAGCAAGTATATTCAAGAGCTGAAGAAAAGAGTTGACTCATCAATTAAGGCAATATTAAAAACCGCGAAGTTACTTCCTCTATTTGAGTTCTTCCATGCTAACAATAATCAAATATATGTAATACAAATCCCGAACCTCCAAGGATTCGGGAAATCCCAGATTTATCCAGCTAAAATATCAAGTGCACTAGCCAGCTAGGTATTAAGGCAGAAGAAACAGAAAATCTACGCGAAAAAAATTATGCTGGTTCGATTGAAAACAGAGATGTTCAGGTTGGTTGGCTTTTGAAAAGCTTCTCAGACGGCACTCTTATCATTCGGGTTGAATAGCAAAAGAGGTCTCTGTTGGGAAATTGTTGTATCACTAAGACGTCAGTACATGCCTAAAGAGTATTGTCATTTGGCATACAAGAGGTTTCATATCAATTTGTTACTATGCAGTACATGGCGAGAATTAAAACTAATTGACCAGGTCTATTTCGTTAGGCAGTCTGCGCCTAGTCTTTCTAAAAGCATGGAGGAAGTCTTGGTAAAAGCCTATAACAAATTGTCTTAATATCGTTTCCGGCGCAAAAGCTGCGCCTCCACTTTGGACTCGATAACGCTCGCCTGGTTCCCCTGAGTTCTGTTTGGACAGGTCCGCTTAAGGGTCACCCATAACCTCCAGACTCTCCTATCACAATGACCATCCCACCAAGGAAGGCGTAGTGTTCACGGCCAGCAAGAAACAGGAAAGCCTGTCGCGATTCTGCCTCCAAGGGACCTCTCTTGCTCTTGCACGTCGCCCAGCGGCTGGGGCCTTCCTCCAGCAAGCCTCGCCACTGGGTTCGCCAGGCCCGGATTGACCTTTTCGGTTGATAGCGGCCCAGGACCACGGGCCTGTCAACAAGCGAGGAACGCGCTGAGTGAATCGACTCCGCCAGGAGACCGTGAGCTCAGGAGTGGAGAAGGATTTTTTCAGGCTGGCGCAGCGCAACTTTGCCAAGGAGCAGCTGCCGCCAAGAGGTTTTGCTGATTCACGACTGGAGGCCCGCTTCTCCGTCTCCTGGCTTGTGCCGGCAGCTGGGCGCTGGCCCCGCAGTGCTACTACGCCTGGCGACAGCGGCAGGAGAACCCAGGGTCAAGGGCCCGGGAGTGATGCAGCTGATCACGCGCTGAGTCCAGGAGGTGTTTCCGCAGCACCGTGGCTTCTACGGATCACGCGTGTTGCACCAGGAGTTGGCTGCTGCGGGCCGCCAGGTCGGGCGCCACCGCGTGGCAGGCTCATATGCGTCGTGCCCAGCTGCAGGCCAAAACCCGCAAGGCATTCCGCCCCTGACCGCAAGGCCAGCAGCGCGTCTGCGGGCAACGGAAAACCTGCTGCCCAGCAGGACTTCCACCTCGGCTCCCAATCGCAGCTGGGCCGGCGACCATCACGTTATATCCGCACCAAGGCCGGCTGGCGGTACCTGGCCGTCTTTGATCGATCTGTTCAGTTCGCCGGGTCGTCAGGATGGAAACTCGACAGCCGGATCGATTACCGCTTGGTGACGGGCGCTCACCGAGCCTCGGTCATCGCCAGGTTGAACCCGAGAAGCTGCTTGGATCCATTCGGACAGGGCAGCCGTATACGGGGCTACTGACCTACCGCGAATCTCTGGAGAAACACGAGATCGTGTGCAGGCATTGTCCGCCAAGGCTGCTGCTGGGGACAACGCGTGGTGGAGAGTTCTTCTCCACTCTCAAATTCGAAGCTGGATCTTGAGGGACGACCGTAAGGATCTGGACTCATCCCCAGCAACTGCCAAAACATCTGGCCTTCTGATCGAGGGTACTACACCGTGAGCGCCGCCATTCAACGATCAGTTTACCTCGCTCCGATCGTTACGAGCAACAGTTCATCAAACTTGCCCTACACTCTATCTGTGAACTCCTGGCGGTGTCCACGAAAATCGGGGCAACTCCATTGATTTTACGGTAGCATGAACCCGTGCAAGACTCCCAGCCTTGTTAATGCCATAGGGGCCGCCGGGCAACTACCTCTCTGGTAAAAAGGCCTGATTAATGTAGGGGCCGCTCAAGCCTCACTCCGCAGTTCGGCCAGTTTTCGGTGGTTCATTTCCGCATGAATCCACGCCAAAAACTGTTCTGCTAGCGATGCAACGGGATCGGCGGGCTGCCAAAAAACTTTGGCGATCGACCACTGCCCCACGGCCCCTCCCCCCACGCCACTGCCTTATCCACAACTGTCGTTGGATCCTGGAGCGGGCCACTTGTTAAGCCGCACGCAAGGCCCCACCTAGAAAACTTGCTTTTATCTGCAATGGCTTAAAAGCGCTTGGCCCATTGGGGGAACTGTCGATGCATTGTTGGCGGCGGGCCCCCCTTGAAGCGCAGCGCTTCAGCAACCTGTGCAGTTCTGCCAAGGGCCAACAGCATGCCGAAGCCCCAGGGAATCGATTGCCGAGGGTGCTGCTGCAGGCCCGCCTCTATCCCGAACATAGTTCCCATTGGTTCCGTCAGGTGCAAATTTGCCGCAGGAAACATGCCCTGGCGCGGCGTGGCCCGGCCTGAGCGGCAGTGAGGCCCCGGCCTGTCCGCTGACACGAGCCATGCTCTCGCGGAAGAGTTTGATCCAAGCGGCTGCGAGACACGGTCGCCCTAACTCGACCAAAAGACGTGACGGGCCGAGCAGGCTCCCAAGGATTCAGAGGATATTCCGGTGAGGTGACGGTGGCCGGTGCGAGGAGCCGATGGGGCGACAGATCACGATGCAGGGGCTGGCCGTTCCTGAGGAGCAGGTTTTCGTCGTTTTCCCAAATTGTTTTACTTTCGCACATCACCACCGCCTATACGACCTGCTGCGCCCAACAAAACGCGTGGTTGCTGGGGCAAGTGTGGGGCGTGCGTGATTTCCTGGCGAGCGTTAGGCGTCCCATTTGGGGATCCATTTTTTTCAAGGTCTTGGGCCTTCGGGCCTTCCTCTACCTTTGGACCCTGTATTTTTTTTGTTGGTTTAAAAAAAAAACATTGGTATGTGTTGGCCATCTTCAGCCCCCCCCCACTGTTTTTTGCACCCCCTTTTTTTTTTCCCAAGCCCTTTTAAGTCCCTTTTTCTCTTTTGGG
>Ga0163217_1054143_pt1 | contig 12759 bp, 11 predicted proteins | sample SynspAceP_FD_185933 | JGI IMG/M metagenome (GOLD analysis project Ga0163217, IMG submission 185933) | Saline lake microbial communities from Ace Lake in Antarctica - Synechococcus sp. Ace-P (PacBio error correction) | ecosystem: Environmental > Aquatic > Non-marine Saline and Alkaline > Saline ... | reverse complement strand
ATCGGAGACTGGGAACTTAAGGCCGACGGCGTAGGCAGTTTGACGATCGCAAAGGCGCCTGGGCACAGTCGGCGACAGCGCGACGCGCTTGCAGCCAGGACTCTGCGCCTTCGCGGCCGCCAAACCTTACCATTTGCCATCTGCGGGGGATAGGGAATTCAGGACGCCATCATTATTTCGCCATTGATGCGCTCCAGATTATTAGATTTCGAGCGGGTACCTTTAGCTTGAACCAGCAGTTGACGGCCCCGGTCCGGGCGTATAACTGCTCCAGCTCAGGGAACATCAGTGGCTCACCGTATTGGTGTTTACGCGCAGGCGCGCATGACTGCTTGGAAACAGTTTGTTATTTCGTTGTTGCCGGGTGAAGTTTGGCATTTGGTTCAAGTATTTATCCGAAGTAGGTGACTATGCGTCGGCGGGGAATCAGCTCACTATCAGAATTGTAAATTCAGTTTTACAGCTAGATTGCACACTAGCTGAGACAACTAGCAGCCAAATGGATCCCCGCAGTACTTAGGAAAGGGCCTGTTTTTTTTCGAAGGTGTATTGGATTGTGCCGGCCCGATATGCATGAACCAATGAACTGGGGGATTGCGTTGATTGAGCTATTGCTAAAATTGATTACCGAATATGATTCTCGGGCGGCTATTTAAGCCCGGCTTTTTGTAGCACTGAGTCGTTTATAACCGATTGCCAAAAACATTGCAGGGCGCGTGGTGAAACCTGTCCGCCCGGTCGACAAGCACCAAAACCGCAATATACCGCGCCGAAATGAGTGCCAGCACAAAGGTTGCGCCATGTCGTCCTTTGCCTTTCTTGACAATCTCTTTGGCAGCGTAGGCCAAATCGAATATCTATCGAAACCCGCGTAATGTCATTGGGTTCACCCCAAATTATCAGGCTATCCAAATAAAATTTTTTCGGACCTATCCCTGATTAACTCGCGGTCATATAGGGCTGACATAATAGGGAGCATCGCAATAATAGGTTCAGCGGCTGGCAACATGAACAACCGCTATTTCCGCATGATTTTTCGAGGCGAGTTCCGCGCGCGGCCAGTAAACCTGTACGGCTAAGACAATCCAGTACCAGATGTTGGAAAGTTTGCCATTGCGGTTGCCCTCAGCAGATGTGTAGCCATATGCACCGTCGGGCTCGACGCAAAGCAGGGAGACGAAGCAGCCTTGTTGCACGATCCAGCACGACTCCGCATCGCTCTCTTATGGCATGATCGTGATCTTCAACTGCAGTCGAGATTAAGGCCTGTAATTAAAATAGCGGAGCCGTCGCGATCAGACACCTGTCCGCTCGGACAGTTAGTTATGCTGCCACGCAAGCCCGAACTTGAAGCAACCGCACGAAAGTGAGGATAAAAACGTCGGCAGCGCTGCAGTATAGTTCTTCGGGACAGATATCGCCAGGCCCCTCAAGTCTTTGGCGGCAGCAAAGCGAGGGTTTTCGTCGGCTTGGGTTCAAAAGCCGTAACCCATGGCAGAGGCTGTCCTAGTAGTCATGAGGGAATTTGGCAATATCAAGTATCGTGAAATGTTTTTCTATGCCCCGGCCAGATAGCCCGTTTTAGTTTGTTGCCAGGCAAATCCCCCAGAGCCGGTTCCTACTTATGCACTTCTGGCAGCAGCCGCTTACTTCCGGGATTTTGCCTGAAAGTGCTCCCCAGCGTTTTTCATGTCTGCCACTCGTCCTGTACTTCTGCGGCGGCGGATGAACGCGAAGCGTTTTGTCACGCTCAGTCTTGTTTCTGCACTTTGTTCGCTGGTATTTTTCATGAGTCATAGTAAACTTCCAAAATAGAACCGGTTCCCGGGTCGGTCCGGCTTTCCCGAACCCCCCGAAGCCATTTTGAGTGGCCGATTGGACATCAGATTGTGCCAAAGTGAGCAGGCCCGTTGTCGAATGTTGGCTCGTCGTTCATGACCTTCGATGTCGATACCAGATCGCTTTTGGTCTGGCCAAGCCCGCGTGAACGTGCGCCGGTCCCCGGTGCTGCCACTGTAAAGGTGCTCCCGGATCGGCTTCAAGCAAGTTACATTGGCCAATTATTTTACAGCGCCGATCGCACTAAAAACCTTGGCGCCAATTGCCGGCTAAGCGGTTTAGCGTTTGAGTATCTCAACTGAGACATTGCATTTCCCGAGTTACGAAAGCCCATTCGGAACTCCAGTTTTAGTTCGTGGCAAAGCCATACACTTGACCAGATCTATGTCATGTACGTGATGAAGCATTGTGGGCTCAGGGCGGAGAAGATATGGAACTTATCTTGAAGGTTTGAAGTAGTTTCATGTGGTTGCGCGCATCTGCTCCAGCTTGCGCGACCTGGAACTAGCCAGGCGGACGTGACCTCGGTGAGTCAATGAACCCAGTAGTCCCAACGCCCTATGTGCTTCATCGCCGGTATCCGAGCTGGACACCCATGAAGATTTGCTGTTCCGGGCTTGTGGAGATCGATGCACCCTTGCGCCCAAAAAGGTGAGCAGTTGTGGATGGGAGCACGAATCAATGGCACTTGACGACGGGGTTTCTGTGCAGCGTTTGAGCAGGCACTTGCGTCCGCGAACCACCGGGACAGGCTTATGATTCGGAGTCCGCCCTATTGAATCCCCACCCGAGCATCGCGTCCCGAGAAGCTGACCATGTCTTGGTTTCCCGGTCATGCGGCTTTTTCTGGTGCAGTGCTGGCGACGCGCGAGGGACGCTTACTGGCAACGCATAGACAGCGTCGCTGGTGCAAGGTCTACGGACCTTACAGAAGCACGTTGAACGCCGACCGCCGGATATGCAAGCCAATAAAAGGTTATTATCAATAAGTTACCCACAAATAATGTAAGACTTCCAGATGATGCTGCTTCTGGAGCCGGTCCGCGAACGGAAGGTTGACGCGCCGCTATTGCGGAAAAGTATGTATGTTTTCGATGGTTGCGGATCACGGATGGAACCAAATATTCAAGAACAGATAGGGCGTATACTGGAGAACGCATTCATGAAGCCGGGTCTCAGGTCATGACAAAGGACACAGATTTCTGGCCGTGTCGCAATCGCCGCTGCCGCCATTGACCCGGTGGGCGCGCTCTGTCCTGGCCTTTGCACTTGGCCACAGCGGACGTTGAGAGCCTGGACCAAAATGTCGACGAACGCCCCCTTGCCGGCGGCGATACTCTATGCGAGGCGATTACTTTCGTCCGGTTACCCGCCTGTTGCAGCCCGGGCCACCCGATTAAAACTACAATACGACGAGGGAGGAACAGGTTAACGGGTTTTCTTTCAGGCCCGAAATTTGTTCGGGATTGGCTGTTTAGGTTTGCGGCCGCCCTTTTGGCCGGTCGGAAAGCTTGGACCACAGGCATCTGGCGAATTCCCCTTCGAGTCGCTTGCGAAAGCTGAAGCATGCCCCAGTTGCAGTTTTGCCGAACTTTTTTCCAATGTGAGTAGGAAATAACAGAAGACAGAAAAAATGATCAATCTGTCAGCCAATAGAGTGCGAACGCGATGCTCTGCTTATGGAGATTTCGGACGCCCCAATTGCGGCCGAATCTTTCTGAACCACTCGCTTTCGATGCCCATGTCACGCACGATATTGCAATATTGGGGCTGACCATTGAAACCGTCAGTGTGTTTACCCGACTTTGGGCGCAATGGCTTGGTGCTAGGACAAAAGGGAATTATCTGGAGGATCTCAACCGATTGGTAGGTCGCGTGTTCCCCATGCCCCATTTGGGTCTGATCATTGGGTTGTATTCTTTGACTGTCCGACGCGTCGAAGGGAACAACGGGGGGTTCATACGCCCAGCCACTGAACAGCTCAAATTGGTCGAGGAATCGTTTCGGCCCGGTATTGCCATCATACAAACAGGGTATCAGGCGCCCAAACCGTTCGCCCTCCACCAATCTGCGCTTAAGTGCTTTTGCCGCGCGGGAATCCGCAACGCCGGCAAGCCTGGGGGCAAGTGAACCTGGGGCGCGATTGTCGTAGAGTCTTTGCAAATGTGTTGCGAGGTGGCTGCCGCTGTTTGCATAGCCCTGCGGTGACGCGAGCCGCATGCCCTGAGTATTCGTTTGGTCGTTTTACGGGTTGTCGCCAGCCGGTGAATTCCATCGCAGGGCAGTCACAAACATGTACCCCAGATTGCAGATTGGTTGGTGATACCGCAGCCCGGCTGCAGATCCACGGGTCTCCCTTTGTTAAGTGCGTGTGTTCCCCGGCGCTCCGATTCCCAGCTCAATCTCGACCGCTGCCGACCCATTACATATTGTGTGTTTTGGCTTTTCTTCCGGTTTTAGTCAGCCGACCGGGCAAGGACCCAACTTGGCAACATGTTCGATCCGTTTGGCTCCGAACAAGCCGGTGCGAATCGGGTTTTCAGCTCCTTGTAATAACCGATCGTGTCCGCGAAGTACTGCGCCGAAGACTCCCAGAAAAACGTTAGGGCCCACGGGGACCACCTGCCATTGAGCGCGTTTGTGAGGTGCCGGAGACTATCAGCGAAGAGCCGCGTGGCCAGCCAGGATTGTTTTTGCTTCAGCCGGGGTGCGATCAGATTTTCTGGTGAGGCCGGAACACATGATTCCAGTCGCGTCGTGGTTGTATTGTGCCGCTAAGCCGTCAATAGCGCATTTTTGCGCACCGCGATCGCCAGCGACTTACAATATGGGTTGACCGTTTCATTGTGGTTTCTCCTCGAATGTTCGGGGCGCTTGCTGATATTGCGCCCAGTAACGGATCTACGCTTGCGGAGCGTCGAATATGGGCTTATCTAAATCGCGCCCTCTGAAACCGTTGCTGGTCGTGGTGTGGCCCGGTAAGAGCGCGATTTTCCCTGATAGCCCAGGCTGGCGAAGACTGTGAGCCAGATTTCGATTGACCGACCCCGGATCGCGCCACAGGTGTGATACTGTTATGCGCGCAGTGGCGCGAGCCAGCAGTCTCGGGTCTCCCCCCGGCGTCGCAGTGTGACCCGCTGTAGCCTCCGGGATGGGTTGAAATTGGCCGGTGTTCAAATCCAGTGCCAGCACCTTGCATCGCGCTGGCGAGGTCCCGCCGCATGGTGGGCAAACGGCAGGCACACAGGGACATCGACGGGCTTCTACCGACGAGCGGTGTCCTGCCGATGCAGGCCTGCCTCTCAAAGCGGACCGGTAGGGTGAAGGCGCGGTACCCAGTTCGGTGGGGAGTAAAAATTATGTTCGGTTGTCACTGATAGTGGATCAACCTACGGGGTGATAACCGGACGTTTCTGCTCAGATGGCCCAAAGACTAAGGAGTTGTGCCCAGTATAGGAGACTGTGATTGCGCGACCGTGAGACGCCAGGAGGGTAGCCTGCCCGATACCAGTAACCCTAATCGCATGCCCCGATGCGGGATTGACCCAAAAACCAAAAATGAAAATACAGGCCTCACCTACCTGACGTGAGGGCAATGGGGTTGAGGTCGCGCCCAGTTCAATAAAAAGACCGACAGGAAATCGGCGAGAGCTTAGACGTGCCGCCACCTGCTCCGGTAGCGAGTGGATGCACGATGAAAATTGCCGGCCCCAGAAAGCCCCCTTTATGAAACGAGGCGGTCGGCCAGGCGCAAGCGCGAGGCCAGCGATGGCGAATAACATCAGCCAGTCGAGGAATAGGCCAAGCCGGTGTTAACCGGGAGGCAGCAATAGGCTCAGGAGCCACCCAGTGGCCCAGATCAGGCGCCTTGGCAAATGAGGCTCCGGCGATTGAGACGTTTGCCGTTCCGAAAGGCGGTAAGGCGTTTATCCCAGCGAACATGTTCTTGACCCATAGAAGCCCAAGGGATGGAGTTGCAGAGATTTCCGCGTTGTCAGGCAGGTTTGAGATTATGATGGTCTGGAAAGGTTTGCGCCGGCGACGGCTACTAGATGCAGTGATGTGAATTTCCCAGGCCCAGCAGAACACCAATGGGTAGCCACGGAGGTGAAAGTACTGCCCCAAACCGATGCGCGCACTGGCGCAGTAACGGATAATGTGCAAATGAGTGTTTTAGCGCGACAGGGAAGGCCGATACGAGGCGGGGCCAAATTCAATTTCGTGTATGCCGATTACGGAGGGGGGCAGTTATGCCCGGAATGACGACAATAGCGGTGGCGCAGGCCTTGCGCCAAGGCGGCTGCGGCCGGACGGGTGTACGATTTGTTTAAAATGTTGTGGCATGGGGTTTGGCCAGTCTTGTCGCGATGTTTGCCTGGCGAGCACGTGGCCGTGATTCCTTCGTTTGTTGAACAGTGGATGTAGCTGGGTATTTACTTGTAGGCAATACTGTTATGAAGGCCTTACGGGCATATTGATTTGGCTCAATGTGGTGAGAAGCTTGTTCGTAGTTGGAACATCGTGGTGAACTTTTGCCCGGTGTCTAATCATTTATTTTCCAGGCACAACAGGGTGATTCAGGAGAGGCATGCACACACGCCAGGTATGGCCAGGCGGAAATTCCTGGTGATGCCCTGTGGTGTGCTGGGTTAGCCGTACGGTGAGGACAAGATCGGAAATTGATTAGTGTTGTTTGGCTCTGCTTGTTGTCGGGCTGGTGCTTTGCGTTCAACGATCCAGTCAGGCTTTAGCGTCTTGACTGCCGACGGTTAGACGCCGTTTAGAGGCCGGAGCGGCGCATTGCAAAAACGCCAGCGCCAAGCCCGGTGTCGGCGTGCGCATGGTCGGAAACGGTCCGTCTCCCCGGTTTGTATTGGTGTTCCTGGCGGTGTGTGTTGATTGTGTCAGTGGTGTTTATGCATATTACTAAACCCCCGCGTATGGTTATCCGCTACGCGTTTTTGTGCCTTTTATTGCACAGTACGCGTTTTGGCTGTTATGGTTGTGGGATGATACATCGGGAGTGCCGCCTGATGCGCTTGGGCTGTCCCCGTGGATTTTTTGGTCAATACTGTGCTGCCTCCTAGTTCGGACTTGAGCAGATCGTCCAGTCGGGGAACACTGGCAATTGCTACCCCGGGCGAAACGCACGCGCGAGTTTTCACTTGTTTTTGTAGCCGGTTATTATGATCCGCGGGTTCAGGTGGTTTGGCATCCGGGGCGTTGTTGGTGACACAACTATGGCCGTGCTATGTTAAGGGTATGCGCCATGCCGATTCCCGCTGGATAGTGCAGCTATTCCCGGCTTACAATTGTTTGACTGATTTGTTTGCATGCTTGTGGTGGGGGGGCCTGCTATTCGGGGCCTAGGGTACGCTTATGAGGTGACGGGATATTGTGTGCGGCGGGTTGGCAGTTGCTTGGCCCATTGCGGGACCGATTCAAGTTTCGACGGTGCCGATGAAGCACCAGAACAGGAAGTTTGCCTATGCTGCCCGAGATGGCATTGGATCGGGTACAGGAAAGTCAGCGGAGCCCGGGTCGGCTTCAGGTACCTGGGGACCTGTACGTCCCAGAGCGTGGATTCCCAAGTCGAAGCCCAAGATATTGCGTCGTGAAGTTGGCCCATTGTGGGCAGTCGATAACGGAAATATGAGGGATCGGGGAGATGGCGGAGGGGGAGTGGGCCGAGGATGGGAGGCTGAGATTTTGCCGTTGTCGATGCACGACCCCGAGCTCAGACAGCCCCTCATCCAGCAGTACGCGGGCTGCAGGGTGGGCCAACCTGATTCATTGCCTTTAAAGGGTATGTGCCCATAAGTCTACCGGGAGGATGTAGGGGACATAAAGCGGTGCGGAGGAAAGTGCGCAGTTGATGGAGTAGTACCGGAGGATTCGCAGGCCATGAATTAGCATGTGTCCGGAGGTCCCGTGTGTGGAATTATCATCATAGCTTTCTGTGGATCCTGACGCTACGAGTTGCCGAGCCCTGTGCTTAGTCAAATTTGGCGGAAGCGGATCAATTTGTCCCTGTGGCGGAATGGCTTGCGAGAGGAGTGCCGGTGTGTTTCCAGTTCATGGGGCGTAGACGCAAGTAGTCAGGTTTACTTGGGCCAACGGAAGGGGTCAAGGTCCATGTCAGGTTTTTATTACGACTATCCTGTTTGTATGTTCAGCCTTGCCGGGTCGCCCGATTGGGGTTCGGAGCTCCCGAAATGTGCCCCGTGTTCGTTTCATACCGTCGGTGAAAAAAATGTTCCGTGGAGGCGTCTCTCATAACGACAGATCGAATTTAACCGTGGTAACGTGCCCTGGCAGTACAGTGGATTGTGTGTCGCGGGTGCTGTTGAAACTCAAGCCATGACGTTTGCCGCCGGTTGTCACGTAAGGCCAGTAATGTTCTGTGATGGTCCGGAGAGTAATATTTGCGTGAGGGTTGGTTCGAGCGTTTTGCTCCTGGTAGCCGTATGATCCGTGTGGAGGCGTGTAGGCCGTCGCGGATGTTGGGGGATCACGGGTCAGGGTTTCGGACGCTTGAGGCCTGTCCGTATGCCGGCCCGGGAGGGCAGTTGTGACGCTTCTCATTCCGGTGATTTCGTGTGTTGCAGATCACAGTGAGCGATGGTAAGGATCTCCAGGTCGGTTTGCACGTACGCCGGGCCCGCATCACTCCAGTGCGCGTATCGGTAGGGGCGATTAAAAGGCCACGGTTGTGGGGCAATCCTGATCCTGTGAATCGCCACGTGATATAAAGATGCCGTGGCGTTTTGTTGTCCACCGATCTTTATTAAGCCCCCATTACCCGTCCGACAGGCGCCGGCGTCAGTCGGTGCTGGATAGGGTCAGCCAGGCGGCTAATGTCCGATTTGCCTTTTCGACGTGAATCCCGGGCCCGCGGGGTTGTTACGCCAGTTGGCGGATTTGATGGTATAGGGGCAGAGTGTTCATCTGTCATGCGCGCGTAGCTGGGTGCCGTGCCGAGGGATTTTGACAAGACGGTAGTAAAGCCCCGAGGTGAAAAACCTGCTGGTAGCGAATTATCCCTGTTCCAGCGCATGCTTGCGCGCCATCGGGTGCCCGTTGGCCCGGTCCCAACCGCCGATTCGCGCGTAAGGGTTTGTCAGCTCTGGGCGGTTGGTCGTTCTCAACAGTGAAGGCGATCGCCCTGGAGGGGAAGCCTCGACGGCTCGCGAGGGCGGTACGGTCAGGGTTTCCCGGCAGTCTATGGGACCGAAGGGCAACCGTGTCGGGGTTACTCCGTATTGCGATGATCCCGTAAGCCACGCCGATTGCCTGGCATTATGCGATAGGTGAGTCCAGATCAGTCGCCAAGGCGGGCAATGGAGCCAACTGCAGCCGACGGGCGTTGATGATTCATCCAGTGCATTGGCGTGAACGGCGCATTAAAACGCCCGTGTGGTGCCGCGTTTCCAGTTCGCGGCAGGCGAGTCGCTGCTGTCGATTGTCCGACAATAACCACTACCCGCGCTAGAGGCGGATGGGTATTCGTCGTATTCGGAGTGAGCGTGTCCCCATTTAAATGGAGCTGCGCCCGAATTTTAACGGATCATTGCCGACAGTTCTAATCCGCATGGGACCACCCGCGAGTTCCAGGTGCGCTTTGCCAATGAAATTCCCAGTATCGGTAAAGCTTGATTGTCCCGGAGGCCCGTTGTATACCAAACTGAAGGCTCGTACTGACGTACCATGGATTATTCCAGTTTGCCGGGCACCCCACCCGCCATGGCCCAGGCGCGAGCAAATAAAGGGCAGTAAAGTGTTTATTATTCCCGGTTGTGCTCTATCGTGCTTTCTGCAGGCCCTAAGTCCAGCCCGCGCCCGGAGGGGGTGATGGACATGACCTGGGGGTGTGGAAGTTATGAGTTTTGTTCCAGAGTTGATGAGCGCCGGCCGGCGGAATACGCTGCCGCTGTAGGCATGTACTGGGGTGAAAGGACGCATGTTGACACTGCTGTAACCCAGGGGCCACGCGTGCAGCCCAAGCGATGGATTCATTTGAACGCTGCCGTGGGGCTGTGAAGTTGGTTGCGCCTACGCCGTGGGGTGTCCCACAGAAGGGGCGGTTTTTTCGGATGGCATGGAAAAGCTTTTCGTTTACAAGTCCGACCCCCAGTAAATTCGCGTGTTGCATGGGGTTGGGAGTCGGTGCAGGTCATCTCCCCTCGGCCACGGTGGGGCTGGGCTTGTGCCATGTTGGTCCCGCTTTTCCTTGTGGCGTCACCAAAGTCAACTGGTATTTTTTGTGATACATTATCGGTGGGTATGAACCCCCGTTGAAACGCGAACTTACCGGAATCGTGGGGGCTTCCGGCAATTTGAGTTGGTCAGGATGGTGACAGATCTAGGCAGACGCATTTGCTGAGCGAACAGGCGTCTTGCCCGTATTTAAAGGTAACAGTCTTGCTTCGCAGGTTTGCCCCTACTAGTAGTCAGTGAGATGTGGCGCTGGGCTGTGGACAGCTTTGACAACCCTTTTGGGTCGCTGGGCGATTGGGATGGCCTTTGACATGCACTGTGGACAGGATGCGCCGCGGGTTTCATTACCCCGTGTGCGTGAGCCAGGCAACTCTGGAGGGTCATGGGGCGTAGCCCCGGTCGCACTCCAGTGTGCCCAGAGCAGAACCGGAATTGAACCAATGTTGTTTTCCAAGCGTCCCTTACCCGCATTAAACGAATAGGCCATCGTGGATGTTCCTGGCCCGAGCTACCAGCCCAAGATGGCACTTTAATCGATAGGTTCTATCCGGGAATGGCCGAAAGCCGGTGTGTCCGGCGGGACTCACTTTGGCCGCGCCATCGTCCCAGTCCGTCGCGTAACGTTCGGCCATAACAGGAATTTGTCTTCGGTTTTGCAGTGGATGATATCAGATTAGCGATTAAGGTTTCCTTCAAGCGACTCATGGACGCACTGATCGATTTGTAGATAGCTTGAGAAAGCTGCCCGCGCAACCGCTGCAGTTTCCTGCTCCCTCATGGATGTGACTGCGAATTTTTTCCCAATACAGCTGCATCGCCCGAACCGTCGCCTCTTCAGGTCATCCGAGGGCTGCGTTCCCTCAGCGGATTGATGTTGCTGCGGGTAACATGAAGTAATCAAGGCTTCATCACCACATGGAAGATCAGTTCTACCCGGTGGGGTCTTCGTAGTGAGAATTGTACGCAGATAAAGCGTGAGTTGCGAGTGGTGATGTATTCCCCAGTTGATCCTAACTGTGGTCACCGGTCGTTCCTCGGGCATTGTTTCCGGTTTTCAGTTCGTCCCCGCCGCAAAGACCCGCAAAAGTTTGAAGGGTTGTTTGATTTTGGATTCAATAACTGAATATAGCTGTTAACATCGCCGAAAAATGCCCCGTTGTTGGAGTCATGCAAAGGACTGGCTTTATCAATTTGTTGGAGCCGCCGGACTCGGTATTTTTCTGAAGCCGGTGATTTTCAGAGGAATACGCAGACTTCGACCTGGACAATGGCAAGGATTGATGGATCTCTATTATACCCACGGTTGCGAATAATGATCCCAATGGTTGACGGGACAGGAACCCCCGCTTGGCGCTTCAGCAGGAGTCTAGGCCAGGAGCGGCTTGATCGGGGGTGATGTTATGATTGCCCAGGGATCCTTCCAGCGACAATTTGACGGTGTATGCATTGGCGATTGACGGGAAGCAAGGGACGAACATTCACCGCTTTGTGTGTGCGAAGATGAAGGTCTTTCGGACGGTGTTGCAGAGTTGTTCTACTCGCCTTAGGAGGGCCAGGGACCCGGTATAGCCTTGGACCGCGGTTGGTGTAAGCGAAAAAACAAGCATGGCCATATCACAAGTGCTATGGGAAGTATCGGCCAACCAAATAGATCGCACTCAACCAAGTACAGCGGAGTTGTTTTTACCCGAGTACAAATGGACATTGCCGGTTATGTGGCCGGGAAGGATGTTTTTTCACAGCACTCAAAGCTTAGACCAGTAGGTCTACTTATGGGCTATACGAAAACATGGGAGCGAAAGATGGGCTAAATTGCTTTAGATTTCTTGCACCGTGCGGCGGAGTATGTCTTCCGTATAACAGGGGGGTGTATTGAACGTTTATGACATTCTAGTAGTGTCTGCTGAAATGCAATCTTAGAACGTTTGACAGCGGCCCTACCTCATGGATAGCGCGATGAAATTAACGAAACCTCAGCAAGGCCAAAAGATTGGGAATAGGTTGCTTATGCCGCTGAGAAAAAAGGGACCTACGAGAGATGGATGAAAGGATATCGAATCCCTACTGAACGCGGAACGACTAAAAATGTTTGAATCGATCATTCTTGTGCTGTCACCGAGGGTTTCTTAACGTAATATGGCTTCATAGTGGATTCTTGTAGGAGTAGAGCAATGTTTGCAGGGCTCCAGGACGTTTCAGGGTTGGTTCATGGGGGAAATGATCGAATAAGCTTGGCCGTAAGGGTAGATTACAGGATTGATTGTAAACCGGTTTTTTGATTCGCCCACATTCATTTATCGTCTCTTTCTGTCGTCGGTCACCACAGAGTCCCCCGATACGTACCCCCCGAAGCTCGGATTGCGCTACAAAAAGTCCGGTAGGTTAAGGTGATCCACTTTATGTATTAAGCGTTAAATTAACCAATGCTTATCCGATTAGGGCCAGTTTTTAATTTTTATTAAATCGACAATAAGGATTCAAGTAATTGGGAAAACCATCCGCGTCGTCATGGGAACATTTTTACTTTATAGGAAAGCGCTAGGGGGGGGGGGACCGGCTTGTTGTCACTGCCATAAACCGGCCCTGGCCCGGGAGAGCGGGCCGAAACGCCGGTTCCCGGCAATTTGTTTCGTGAAATTTCCGTAGGCGGAAAAAAATATTTGGGGGGGGGACCGCCCCCCGGGTGAAAAGTCAGTATATCTT
>Ga0163217_1002982_pt1 | contig 12759 bp, 9 predicted proteins | sample SynspAceP_FD_185933 | JGI IMG/M metagenome (GOLD analysis project Ga0163217, IMG submission 185933) | Saline lake microbial communities from Ace Lake in Antarctica - Synechococcus sp. Ace-P (PacBio error correction) | ecosystem: Environmental > Aquatic > Non-marine Saline and Alkaline > Saline ... | reverse complement strand
TGTGGCATTCCGCCATGCGGGATCGCCAGTGCGCCGGAGCACCGTGATCTTTGGCTTGATTAAACACTCGTTACCGAGTGCCAACGGCTTGGGCGACGTCCCCGCAGGCGGATTTGTCCCGTCCACAGTGGTCCGGCGAAAATGCTATGCCAGGTCATCGGTCGAATTCCGATTCCGCCGAGGCAAAAGAACCTGGCCGCACTACGGTCGAAACCGGGACAAATGGTCGACCAGCCGATTCGCATGTGCTTTGCAAAGCGGATCATCGCGTCGGGTTCCACGGCGGCGTTCCCCTCCGCTTCGCTTTCGCTTGGCAACACGTCGAAAAGGTGCATCCCGGAAACGCGGTTTCGCGTGATCGTGGCCAAACCAAGATCGAAAGGCTTGCCTGGTCTTTCTGACGTTTCAAAGTCGCTAATCCCTCTGGCGGAACCGATGCGAAAAGGACGTCTTGAACGACACTCGGGCGGTCGTCCGATTTCCAGCCCCGACGTCCGGCACCATCGATCAGACAGACGGCCGAAGTCCGACCAAACGATTCCAACCTGTCGGCATCCATCATGTTGGCACCGCGTAACAGCATCGAATGTGGTTCGCGAATCCGATTCGCACACGGCGAACCTTCGAGGAATGAAATCGAGTTCGCCCAGAACAGCTTCGCGCCAACGAGCTTGGCTTGACGAAACATTCGGCTCAGACGAATGCGTGACTTGACCCGAAAACAATCCAACGAAAACTCGGCGATTATCGTCAACGGCAGCATTCGCATGGCACTCCGACGATCCCAAGACCGACAGGTCGACGCGATGCTGATCATTCGGGCAAGCTTCACGAAGAAGAAATCAATTTTTGTAATGGATAGACTTGGGAAAGCGGTTGGGTCCAACCACTGAAGAAGCCTGGCAACGGCGACGACAACCAAAACCGATCTCGAGCGATTCCAAGCGATGCAAAAAGTTTCAAAACCGCTTTACGCAGAAGTTTCCCCGCATCAATGTCGCTTGAGCGGGAGGGTTCTCGCGGGTTAAGAACAGCCTCTGAATGAAGCCTTTCGGGCGAGTCGCGATCCTTCCCTGTTCATTCGGCCATCAGGAAAACTTTCGAGCAATACCGGTTCGATGAACCCTGGCGACACGCGAAGCGAACTCAACTGTTGCCCCAGATTGCCGGTTGACTAATCCGCCAGCTCCCACCGCACCGACGATCCAACCCGCAGGAAACGCCAACTACCAAGGCCATCGCCGACGGAACCGGGCGATTGGGCCAGGGACAGGGCGTTCGTATCCAAGACATCCGTGACGGCACCGCCAAACACGCTGCTTTTGCGGTGGGATCGAAAACCAAAACCTCCGTCCCTGTGGACCAAGCCCCAAGACTGACGACGCTGGCCCGATTATCGCATGACGGATTGCAAACACTGTGCAAGTATGCAATGGCCGTGGTTCACCGCGCACGATGAAAAAAACGATCGGATCGCGATATAAACTGAAAGCCCATGATCACCATCAATGGCGGCGAAACCCGTTCAGCCCTGAATGGGGACCGACCGCATCCTGTTCGATATCTGACCTGAGAGAGAAATTTCCGATCTGGTAATCGCCGAGTGCAGCGTTCATCCCCGCTGCGATCTGTCACGCCGAACACTCTGGAATCTGACGATTTGAAAACCCAAGCACTGACCCCATGCGAAGCATTCCCCCGATCGCTCCCATCGGCGCATCGACCCGTTCGGTTATCGGGTTGGACGGTGGGGGAGACGGCAGAAGCTTTGGGGGCGATTTCCGCCCCGAGACACCTCTCGGGATGCTGGGACGGCCCGACGCGCCCGACCCGCATTTCACATCATTTCGAAAAAGACGCTCAAACAGAAACGTGGCCGTATTGGGCATTGGGTGTTGCCGGGCGAAGTGTTGAGCAGTTGGGTGGTTTTCAAGCCAAATTACGATTGACCGAAATTATCCGTTGTTATATTTAGATTTGCAACGCCGAACAAGGAGGGGACAGACATTGCCGATTATTTTTTGTTCGACTGGAAGATACTCATGACCGACTCGAAAACTCCGCACTCAATGGAGTTGAACCTGCACGAGTTTGAAGCGATCGTGCTTCAACCCCGACTCAACACGGCGATTAGTCGGCAGCTTATGGTCGCCGATGCGTTTCAGCACTGATGATCATGGTGAAGAAATTGTTTGCGGTCTATGAAATTGAGGAAGATGATCTTGACTGTTTCGCCGATAACCGGCCTATTACACAGGAGAGTGAGAAGCTCCTATTAAGTACAAACGTGGACAAAAGAAAGATGCTCATCCGATGCGGAAAGTTGCGGGCAGAAAACGATGGTGATTCCGTGACTGCGGAGCAAAGTCGGATGGGCGTGACAGGTTTTGCCAGGGACGTGGAGGATTTGGTCCAGATCGACATTCAGTGAGAATCCTCCGTTGTACCCTAACCCCCTTGCCAAAGCAATGACACTATGCGCGCGAAGCGGCGGGGATGAGTCCTTGCGGAGTGGGCGGACCTGGCAAAAATGACGGCAGCAGTTTGATGATCGAATCGGGCAGAATGCGAAATCGAAATCGATTACGTTGCCGCCGAATCGCGGAAGCGTGAAGATGCGAGTTGCGGGTTGAATTGGTTTTCTCAAACGTAGTGCCAGGGCTTTGCTAGGCCTGCGGTCAACGCACGCAGCAAAAATCACTCCAGGGCCAACAGTTAATCGCGACGATAACTGAGCCGCAGGCCTTTCTTGCGATTGCAGGCGAGGAAAATGCACTGTCATGGTTCAAACTAGGAAATTATGGATGCGCGCAGACCGATAGCGGACTACCGACGAGCGAAAAGGGGTGTAATAGTTTAGTCCCCGGGGCTCGCTTTCTGCGCATTGCGTGCCGATGGCGGGCCGAAACCGTTGCAGCCGAACGAAGCGAAACTCTGGCGGGTACTCTCCATCGTCACACGTGCAATGGCGAACACTTGTTTGCGAACACTTTGATCCCAGTCATCGCCACTGCGGCAAACATTCTCGGGAGTGCCGCCATGCATCGGAGCAACGAACGAGAAACTATGCCGCAGTGAATGCAAAAAGGACAGGAATTCATCGGGAAACCACCACTCAAAGATCGAATAGCCAGAGAGTGCATACCATGGATTCGACATGCTCCGCTTGAAGAAAGACTACCTACCCGGTGGGATGCGTCAGTAGCAATGGTACGGTTGTTGTCTGCGGGCCAACGGATTCGGCTCAGTTTGCCTTTCAATCTTTTTCGTCCCGTCGTTATTGCCATTCAAATGTCAAAGCGTGGTTCTGGTTTTTAAGCTGGCTATGCAGGCAGGCGGCCGATAATGAATCTGGAGCTAAGCCGATTGTGTGTCGGAGATTACCTTTTTCCCCACCCAAGGCGTACAGCACCACGTTCCTCGACCGAGGACTGGAAATGCCACGATCGGTTGACTGAGTTCTGGCAGATCGGGTTCGCTGCAAGCAGATTCTCAACTAAAAACTGTTCTTTCGGATCGTCGCCGGTCCAGAGTGACCACCGAAAAGTCCAATATCGCCAATCGATGTCGACCTGCTCCAACAACTCTTTCTGCCTCTTCGCATCTGTCTTGCTCGGGCAGCTCTAACGATATCTTCGTTCGCGCTTTGACCTCACGCGACAGAAGTTCACCGGAGGCTTGTCTTGGGCCTAGGTCACCAGCAAGAACCAAATATCACACGGCACGGATTTCTCCCGCGATCCAAACGCTGGCGATCGGCGACGCAAGGGCGAGTCGGCCATGTGGTCTGCGGAATCGGGGTTACAACAAGCTTGTTGTAATAGTCTATCTGGAATGGCGTTGAGCCGATCTCGGCATAGAGCGCCCCGCAAGAACAGGTTGCCCCGCTTCACTATGCTGGGGTGCCAGGCAGCTTTGGAGAGCCTTGTCCTTGACCTCGCTCGCCTTCAGGATCATCCGTACACTGAGTTTCCGATAGCAGGGGATCGAGTAATCGGAGTCGAGTAACCGCTGTATCGGTTTCATTTGCGATCGCTGAGTGGTCTATCAGTTGCAAATGACGAATCGTAATTATCCGCAGGCCAACGTTTCGAGCAGCGTAACGAAAACACGGGAACTTTGCAAGCGAAAAGGCGACGGATGCCAGGGCCGATCGAAAGGGATCGACAGATAGTGCTGTATTTCTTCATTGCTGCTTTCCTTTCGAGTCACCCTCGATGCCTGGACAAGATTGGTAATTGTTGGATTGATCTTAGGCACCAATTCAACCAGCAAGTTACTGTACGGTTCACGTCTTGTGAACACCATGTTTGAGGCTGTGCCGGTTTCCCGACTGATGGGCGCTCAATGGAAACGCCGGGATTTACGGTTCTTCGTGATTGGTAGGCTTGATCGTGAATTCTTCCGGGGGTGTGTCTTACCGCGTTCCACGGTTAGCGAAATAGAACGCCACGTCGTATTTGGCTTGCGGTCATCTTTTGCCGAGTATGGGATTCGAACGTGCCCGCAACCGCGAGCGCCAGACAGAATACCCACGGCGTGGCTGATCGAGCGACGCTTGACCGACTCGAGATTTGCGGCGTACCAATCCCCCGCCACCTGACAGTTTCGGTTTTAAGTCAAATGACAAACCTCAAGACGGTCTCGACAGCTGGGTCTTGGAACCAAAACCACCGGACTACCTTGAGATTCCCTTGCGAATCAGCCTGGAGCACCGAAATTAGATGCTGATTGCAGATTGACGGGCGTCTTGGGACGCGACGGCGCCTGAAATCCCCCACGACCCTTGCTTTCGGTGGTGGGTTCCATCACGACAGTCGATGCAATCGGAAAGAACTGACAAAACTACATCCTGCAGTCGCTTCGGGGATCATCACCAACCCATTACCCGGGATTTGGCGTTCACCACAGCACCCATCTCGTTGGCCCGCGAAATGTGCGGTGCCGCTGTGCGTTGCTATAAGTCGTAGTAGCCGATGAATCCGGAGCGAAAGAACATTCTGTTGGGGCGTCGCGGTCTAATTTCCGCAAATGGTGTCCCGACGAGCTGGAATCGCCACTCGCTTTCGACTACCCGTCAGGCGGATGCCCGGCCGTGTTTTGGGTTTGCCACGTCTGTAAGGTTGAATGCCACGGTTGGCATAAATTTTCGTTTGCAACAACCGCATGCGACTTTCATGTAGTTGGCATTCTTAGACCATAGCCTTTTTACCGCTCATTTGGTCCTAACACAGCAGTTTTTCGTCGATTCAAAGCACCGGATAGGAAACTGCTTCCAATAGTGTCCAGGTCGGCGTCGCACCGACACAGCACACATGTCCGTTGGCGCTACATTAATTGAGGCTTCCGCCTCCGGCGGCTGACATCCGTCGTGTCGGTCAACATGCGGACTGGTTGGTCCCAGAGTTTTTCGCCATACGGCGATCGATCGCGCGATCGCCATACGCCCAAAAAAATAAAACATGTTCGTTCTTTTCTTTTCGTATTTCGTCATCGCAGCATTCGGCCTTGCTTGGCCGCTTCGCCGGACAACTCCTCCCAACATCACCTTTGTCTTTCAAGTACAACTGCTGACGTTTCCTCGGGAGTGAGGGAACTGTCGATGAAGTAACAGCCGGTCGGCCCGACCGCCAATGGTGGTGTGAAAGAATTGTTGCTGCCCCGATTACGTCCGATACGCAGTTCGCCGGTTGATATCGATGCAAAGATCGCATTCTGTTTGGACTTTTACCGTCAAGCCGCAGCGTCGACGCATCCGCTGCTCGAGCTCTTCACGGATCGTGCTGGTGACCGAAAACTGCGCCGTCGTCGTAGCCAGATACGCCAGGCACGCTCAACCACCGTCAGGTGATCCGCGTCTCGTAGGTCGCAGCCGGACTTTGCCCTTGGCCGCATCCAAAGCGAAGCACTGATTTGTCCGACCGCGACGTAAAGGCATCACGCTGGCAAAGCCAAGTTATGGTTTCGCCGATTGTTGAAAACGCCGTGCGGAGTGCGCCCGGGGTGTTTCGTTAGTCCCACAAGAACTGTGCCTATTCAGTAGCACATAAGCCATCACTCGATCCGTTCCCTGAATGAACGATGCGGCCATTGGTCGACAAGGGTGCCCCGGCCGCTTCGTGCGCGATTGACCTCGGCTAGGGGCCTGGGTACGCCTACCACATAACAACGCTCAGTCCATCGCGGTGCGGTGGTCGTCGCATACGACCGTATCGGCAACTCTGCCGTCTGCATGGGACCCAATTCCCGCGCCTGCCAGTTTTCCCACGTCGCAGCATGAAACCAAGACGTTCTGCAATCACATTCGCCTTCGTCTTTTTTTAGAGAACCGCGTTAGCCAGGCAAACCGTTTCGTTTGCCGTTTGGCCACTTTTCGTGTCTGCTAGGCGAGTCTTCTGGAGCGGCCGAGTATCGCAACGCCACCGCATGGTTTATTTTAAATTGCCGTGAAAGCCATATTCGATCGCCCGGCAGCTCACCGGTGAGCACATTCGAATCGGAAACAATCAAATGGCAAAGTAGTTTGAAAAGGGCAGTTCATCGGCCGGCAAATTTGACAACCGTTAATTCGAGGTGCTGCATGGCCCGGCCCGATCGAGAGTTTAACCACGGGACGCGCGGAGCTGTCTTGGCGTCCCGGTTCGACTGCATTAATTGTTCGCAGCTCGCTTTTGTTGAGCCAGTTCGTACGCCAGGCGGCCGCTCGCTTCCCAGAACAAGCGAGTAACCCTGGCGTTTTGGTCGCTTTGCTCCAGGATTTGCGTAGCGGCAGACTTTGTAGTACTCGTCAAAGCTCATCCTGAGGAAATGGTTGCGAAGTAGGCAGCGGCTAATTAGCAACGCTTTCGTGCAAGTCGTCTCGCTACGACATGGCGCATGGATGCTCCCGTGTCCGTACTGACCGTCAGGGGGACGCCGTCGTCCAGAGCCAGACCGCGAACGTTTCCGTCGACCTTGCCTGCCAAAGTTTCTTGCCGTCGTTGCGGGGCCAACGCGACGACTTCGTTTTCATAACCGCCGGCAACCACCAAGTCGGGACGCAATCAGAACATCATCCAAAGTTCGCTGCGTGTTCCCAAAGTGATGCCCGACGTCATTGTACTCCGGCATCATTTCGCTTTGCTTCAGCGGAGCCTTTTCAGGATCACTCCGCAATCCGCGCGCCTTCAGAACCACTTTCTGTTTTTCTTGGCTGCTTTGGCAGTTGTCGCGGTTCACGCAGAAAATCTTTTCGCCATCCATCAGGTTACGCCAATCTTCCACGCCAAAAACCATTTGCCGACCGTTGATCCACGACTTCTACCAAACATTCCCCGTTGCCTGATCCATCGCCAAAAAGTCATGGGACCACCGGGCGCTGACTGTCCATCGCCCAGCAACGCTTTCGGTTCCCACCCCACACACCACCCGCGTCGGTTCGCCAACGAATGGGTGCTGTTGGAAAAACAATCTCGCGCGGTTTTTTTTGGAAGATGGCGACCGGCGAGGGATTCGCCCCGACGGTACGCTACAAGTATTTTCATTGGCGACGGCAAGGTAGGCCTTGCGGCGAAAGATCATTGCGGCCCGGCGTTTCTGTTGCCTAATCGTATCGTTTCGCCAAGACGACCGAAAACGTCGATGGCATTCACTGCGCAAGGAAGAGGTTAAAATCGTTCGTGCGGAAAAAACGCCCGCGCCGAAGTAGGCCACGTGCCCCGTTCGATTAATACGCTTCGGACAGGCCACCGCCGAGATCATCTTCGGCCTCGTGAAATCAAACGGTCATCTTGGACGCACCACTCGCATTTTCCAGACCGACCCACTGGTTGATCGCGTTGAGGCCAATAAAACCACACCGCTCGTCGGATATCCAAAATGTAACCATTTCCGTGGGCCACGTGGCCGCCCAAGCCGATTCGAGGCCGTCAGTGTTAGAAAATCCCAGATCGCGGTTTGCCGGTCGTTGCGTACAGACGCCAATGCAGACGATGGTCACGCTACTGCGCAAAATAGACGCGCCCGTCAGGCATGACGACTTGCATCGGCATCGTTCAAAATCGACGCGCATGCTTTCATCTCGTGCCCTTTCAATTGGCTGCATCGCGCAGGGACCCGCCCACGCTTTCCATTTGGTTTGGCTGGTGATCCATGAGTCCAAGCAAGTTGCGAGCGAAAGGATCGAGTTTTTCAGAAGAGAACCCCGCGCGATCGTTTCCGTAGTAGGCCGGGCCAATCGCGACGACCATCGACGTCAGAGAGGACAAACGAGTAAGGAAACAAAGCAAGACCGTTCGGACGTTCATGGGAGGGACCAATCGGTTGGGGTCGGGTGCAAAAATAGCTATTCCAAATTGAGCACGCCGAAGGCGATTCACGATTTCTGTCGATACAAGGTGATCGTGGGTTGTTCGGGTTTATGGCGTAGGATTGCTTAGGCAGGCGGGGGGCGCACCTAACAAATTTGACTCAAACAGTTTGTCCTTGACAAGCACTGAGTGTAGTATTATCACTTGGCGCAAGTGCAGCGAGATCGAAAGCGGGTCACGGCGCGAACCGACAAACTGTCAGAGCGCTTCATCCGGCCGCGATATCAGCGAACAGGGAGGATTACGATGCGTTCGCGATAGGACTAAACATATCGCGTCGTCGAAATGCCGGTTCGGCCTCCCGTCATTCTCACGCTTGATTTGCTTCGACATTGAACGTTTCCAAATAACATGCCCCACTCCCAACTCGCTCACCGCTGAATAACGTCGATCTACGAGTTGCAGATGTGGGTTCCCGATTTTGGGGACCGCTGGCCAACGAAAACTCAAAGATGCGTCGGTATGGTGTCACGCGTCGCGAATCGGCAAGGGCGTGGGGCCTATGAATTGCCCGCCGCAAGGATTGCAAGTGGTTCTGGCACACGCCGGAAATGTCAAACCCAGCGACTGAATCGCCAGTTGTTTGATGACTCACGATTGATCGGCAAGCCGAGAATCGAATCGATTCGCAGAAGATTGCTCGAACTCAAACCCGCGTTGGAGATTGTCGCGTCGCGAGATGTTTGTATGTGCCAATTCGCGGCTCCGAAAATTTTTTTGGTTCGAGCAGTGCGTGTCGTCGTCGATTGCGACGCCGCTGTTTCCGAACGGTTTCTGATGAATGAACAAGCCGTTGCGGACAGGGCCTAAACCCATGATCGAATGCGCCATGTACTGAACTGGAAGCCCACGATCACAACGATTCTTTGCGCCGGTCAATCGCCTTGCACTGCGCTGCACTGTTCCCCGACGAAGCACCAACTTGGAAAAACGGCCAGTTTCCCGTGTTTGGAGGGTATCGGGAAACAGTCGCCTGCCTGGCGCCGTCGAGCGTATTATTAAGATCATTTCGGAATCGGCAACCGCTAGCCGAGTCGCTTGCTCTAAAATGGACTTGCGTGGAACATGAGCTTTCGAATCTTGAATGCGCTCGTTGATGCGATTGCTGTTTTGCAGCTCGATAGCCAGTTGACATGAGATTCATCAAGAACCGTCATCATTCCACCCGCATGCGCAACACACCGGCGGCGTGGCATCGCCAAGTCGAAGGCAAAACCAGTCGACGAAAGCGATCCTGTTCTTGCTTCGACTCCCTCCTGAGCTGAAAACCACATCTATGGATGGCGTCTGGCCACCTTGTTTCTATGTCAATGTACTTTGTCAATGATACGAATCTCCTGTGACCTCAACGATGGCAACACGACACTCAAGATACTGACGAAGTCGTGTAGCGTACCTGCACTTGCAGCGGATAGACTGAGCCAAGACCCCCCAACACCCTGTCGCCCGACGAGTTTACGCGAATTACTCCAGCACCTCAGCCTTCCGAGGTCGGCGTTTGGCTGACATCCAAACTGCGTTCCGCTTCGGGTGTTGATCGTCGCACAGGAGTTTGTGTTCGCCCGTTGCCAGTATTGGCCGCTGCTGGTGTGGGACGATTGGGTGATGCGTGGATTTCGATTCGCGTCTGAGTACTCGAACCTTCAGCGTTTCAGATTATCACGCGACGCAGAGCGTTGGGTTTGCCCCAAAGTCCAGTCCGCAGCGGGAGACAATCGCGAGAATTCAATCCCTTCGTCCAAGTCGACGCGATCGAAGAAACCGGCTGACAGCTGCGAACGCAATGGAGGATCGCCAACGAATTTTTACGACTTCGAGCGCCGACTCCGACAAAATTATGCTCAAGCGCATTGACAACAACTGTATCCCAAAATGGTATAAGGCGTTTTTACCCAAATTATGGTAAACCTTTTGCCGAACATACCTGAGGCTACTCCCATCGATATATGGTATGGTCACACAGGGGCAAAAAACCCATTTGAGCGGATAAACTTGCGGTTTATTCAATTCATACCAATCATTTACCGGAAGAGTTGCGTTGCAAAACTTGGATGAAAAACCAATCATTAGGCACACGGCGTAAGAATGGCGACTATAGTTAGTTGTTTTTAAAGGTGGTTGTTAATGCCTAAACTTAACATTTATTTTTATACAGGAGTTACGGCAAACCCCTTAAAACGTACTTTGCACAATTGTTCCCTATTGATGACCGCAAAAGACTTTATCCTTTCAGGGTTTATCTAAACATACAGAAGGAGTTAACTTATAGATCGCAGTAATATTGCTTGGTAAAGGTACTGGGGGAAAAAAGGAACATCAGATTCCCGAAACCCTCCATCAGCTTTACGTTGGATAACCTGTTGCTACCCCAAACAAACCGTCAGGCCGTATAAATAATTGGACACAAACTTCCGACTTTTCTTCGACTCCTTTTTGAGGGGTGAAGCCAAAGAGGATTTCAACCAAAATAAATACGGTTCTTTAGAACGTGCCCTATCATGCCCTTCCTTAAAAGCTTCTTTTACATAGAATTCAATTTCCTTTTCCCCAGCGTGTGGAAATTGCCTCTCGGCCCCCAGCCCGCATGTCTGCTTGGTTTATGTGGTTAATGGATGTGGCAAGGGAATTGAACAGTATGGATTGCCAATGTATTTTTAATAAGTAAGGTTCTTTTTTGGCCGTCTGATGTCTGGAGTGCTGCAGTGCGGACGTTTAACTTTCGAACGGCGAGACGCCTATGAGTTATTCGGATCCGCGCCAGTCATGGCCAACCCGCAGCGTCCCTTAAATTATGTGGGACTGCACGAAGGACTCTGAACAGCTCGATCTCTCCTAGGCCATCATACATTTCTAGGTATAGGTCCACCCAAATTTTAAGAACTTATCGGTATACATATATTTGGTGGACAAACGGACAAACACGTAAGCAGTAGCCTTGCGTCATAATTTCATGCACGTCACCTTGGCGCAGCAACGGTTTCGACCAGCGCATCATCAATCTGTCAAAGTTAAAATTGATTTCTTGCGCAGGGACATTACTATTGGTAATGTATTTAAATCGTGGAAAGTGAGCACTTAGGATTGCATGCCATGTGAGATGACCAGTATTGGCGCTGTCAGCAGTCTTACATCTCTTACGTGTGGTTGATAACCAATACGTTGGTCCTATTATCTAAAATATTGGGGCCTTTAGGGCACTTCCAAAACCTGTCTGTTTTACATTGGATGCGGGCCATGTCATTGCTCCACCCCCTATTCCTGAATAATGAAAAGAAAGGTTTCCAATTTCATTATAATCGAGTTGGTTGGCGTATTGCGAAAACGGGCAGTGTCAATTGCGCATCAAATTTTGGAAAGGAGCGAGAAAGCTGTATTTTAATTTGGAATGAATTGCATAATTACTTTGATGTGTGCGGGTTAATTATATCGAAGGATTATTAGGTTTTGGTAGTACTTGTTGAAATTACCGAGCATCTACTATACAGTTATTAAAAGTTAATTTTTAATTATTCCTCTGCACTTTATTATAGGTGTGTATACTGGACCTATATGTTCAATTCTCTCTCTTTTTTTTTACTTCTTCTACAATTCTCTACTGTTTCGAGCGCAGTATGATCTCTATATAAGCCGCTCTCAAGGCTTTCTTCCTATAATTTCTTTAAGTGGGTCATTATTTAAGAATTAAAAGATTCTGAAGAGGCAAAAAATCCAATGGCTTCAGCTCGGCTTCCCCTTTTGTGCAATATTTAAAAACGTACAAAACAAGATACAAATTTGTGGCTGACCTTTGATCCTGGATTGCCTTGTTATGAGGATGTCGCAACGGCTGTATTTGACAAGTCCATTCCCCAGGTATGGGTGGGCAGTAGTGGCGCCTTTATGGCTGCCATTACGACAAAAGTTGCTTTTGAAAAATCACCGTTTAGAGAATTTTACCAGGGAAATTATTGAAATTGAGTATTTTGGAAAAATGGAATGTTTTTTCCTGGCATTCTTCAGGACTTGGATCATTAAACAGTTATTTAAGCTTCCCTATCCTTATTTAATCATGGTTAATTATAGAATTCTACCAGCATTCCGTCTCAAAATTTTGGACGGCAACGTGAGTGTAATTCCTGTTGGCGACGGTGGCCAGTACAGGTGTAACGGGCCCCAATGGTAAAATTTGTGCATTGGAAGCAATGCAAAACGAAGGCTTGTCGTCGGGCCATGCGTATGTTATTACAACATATAGGTATGGCTGTGGGAGGACGTTTTTAAATGCGCGAACTCGTAAATCCTGTTCGGGAATTATTTAAAACAGTTGTCATGTAGTCTTGGTCATATTTTTAAGCTATTGATTACCCGTGGTATTCCATAACTAATGGAAACAGGGATAGAAACCCAATGACCTTTATTTAAAAACTTTGCG
>Ga0163217_1042810_pt1 | contig 12760 bp, 9 predicted proteins | sample SynspAceP_FD_185933 | JGI IMG/M metagenome (GOLD analysis project Ga0163217, IMG submission 185933) | Saline lake microbial communities from Ace Lake in Antarctica - Synechococcus sp. Ace-P (PacBio error correction) | ecosystem: Environmental > Aquatic > Non-marine Saline and Alkaline > Saline ... | reverse complement strand
CCAGCTGGGCTGTAACTCCCTGATACAGAAGGCAGGGCTTTCGCGCACGTTCCCGGCTGGCTCCGTCCGTTGTCTTCCCCGTTTCCGTACGGACGGCTTAGTGCATCACGCTGGTCCCTCTTTTTACGCGGTCGTCGACCTCGTTCAATATTTACTTCCGCCCTTCACTGCCCGCTCCGGCTTACGCCTCGGCAGGCACCCAGCCACCTCCGGTCTCGGGGTCCCGATACATCATTCCGGTTCTTTGCCCCCTCCCACACCGTTTACCGGGCTTCAACAGGCCAGAACTTCATCACTTTTACTACGGGGGCTCAATCTGCCACCTCGCCCCCATCAGCTTGCCTTGGCTTTGCGCTCTTTTCGAAGGCACTGCACGCATGCTCTTGCATGCTTTACGGGGTCAGGTGCGTTCCCGGTTACCTGCACCGGCTCCTCTACGCACGGACCTAGACGCGGGTCCTTCGTCAAGCACGGTTGTACCCAGCTTGACGAGTATCGCGGCTTTGCGCTATTTTGCACGCTTCACCCCTGTATGCCGCCGGAATCAGGTTCGTTGCGCTACGGTCCATCGGGCTTCTCATGGCTTCTTCAGACCCCACCGTTGGCCGTGACGCCTTGCTCATCAGGATTGTCTTCCGCTCGTCGGTGGTGACTCCACCTTCGTTTCATGTTGGACGGGTTGCCGGCTGTCGCCGCGGCAAACCAAAAAAGGCGCCGGAGCGCCTTTTCTAGGTAATTGCTGTTGCACACAGCAAAGCATCATTATTCCGGGGTTGCCGCGGCCGCGAAAATTTGACCTGAAGCCACATACCTCTTCCAGTACAACTACCTACCTCGGCAAGCTCGTAGCCGAACTCGTCTGTCGCTTCTACCCTTACAGGGCGGATCGCCGAAGGTATTCGTGTACAGAGCAGATGGTTGCCTCGCAATCAACCACACCGCGTGACGTGAAGCCGACGAAAGTCGCGGTAAGAACCCACCTTCCTTGGAGTTGAGCGTTGAAGATCGCATCCTGCTTGTTGCCAGGTAATGCTAGCGCCAATCACACGGCACGTCACCAGGTATTACGTTTAAAACCTGTCTGCACGTTGGGGCGGTGTTCAGGGTTCAGGTTTCAGAATCGCCTAATCGACACGTTCGGGGTAGGAACCGGAATAGCATTACCGCTCAGCTTGCCTCTCCTCACAGTTCCCGGCCCAGCGTACCTTCGGCCACAGCTTGCAGCACCAGTTCTTCGGTCGACAGCTGATTAACCATGTTTCAGCGCCGGCCACTACGGCCCCGGCGATTACCCTTGTGGAAGTTATCGATCAGGTTCTGGTCGTTGGTTTAGGATGTGAACGGTTTCAACGCTGGCCGTTGGGCAATACCGTACTTGTCGCTTGATCGCCTTGAGGATCGGCAACGGTGCGGATTCGGCGTAGTTAAGACGCCCGCCCTCGAAAACGCATCTGTGTCTTCGGGCCCAGGTAATAGTCCGCCTCGTGGATGCCTCATGCACGTACCTCATAATTCCTTGCACTATATGCGCCTTGCCCGGTAGGCAGTCAGCTACCACCCCGGCTAAGACCGTCCCTTCCCCGGCTGGGCACGCACAGGGCATTTCCAGATGCTGGGCCGACCTCCGCATCACGCCATCGAGCCGGTGTTTATCGACGATAGGCTTTCTGTGATGCATACGTCATCTTGGTAGCTGAGCAAGATCGCACCTGCTGGTGGGTCGCTGGCGTTTAAAATCACCTGGCGCATGAGGCGTGCCGTTACTAGCGCGTAGCGGTTGATTGTCTTTCTTCATCCGAACTCTTGATCACTGCGGCCCTGGAACTGAGCCCGCTTTGCGCCTGAGATTCGCGTACGCAGCCAGGCATGCGGCCGCGCTTTGGACAGCGTCGTTGGTTCCGGGCACCTGCGCGACAACACATGGCACGTAGACGCAGGGCCATATCGGCACGGACACCGGCCCTTCCCGACCATGAATACCCGTGCCAGGCAAAGAACCAATCGCGGCCATAACCGTTTTACAGAACCCACATCGCGGCCTGGCGACGCTCACCTTGTGGCCATGACACTCGCCCAGCTCTTCCACGAGAAGGCGATCCAGAATTGATCACCGGCCGCGACTTTGCGGGCATTTATCTCACCAGGCCGCGCTCCAGATCAATCGACGCGGGCCCCAGGGTCTCCACAAGCACCCACAGTCCTGCAGCTGCATCACCAGAACTCAATCGGTATATCGTGCTCGCATTCGATCAGTTCATGTATCGTTCGCATTCTGAACGGCGCAAACGGTCATGCGGACTTCTACAGAAACTGGCTGATCAACAGCAGCCGTAGTCCTTGGACCACGACCCCGCCATTTAAAATGGAGGTCACCACATTATGTTCACGGTAAGGCGGCCGATCCAGCGGAATCATCGCACTTCGGCAGACGTTGGGATTTAACGATACGTCCAGTTACTCCAGGCATTGCCTCGTTTGATTGGGCTTGTGTGGCACGCTGTTTCCCTTCCGGGTCTCGGCTCTAACAGGGGCCAAATATATACGTGCCGCATGGGCTTGGCGCCGCAGAGGCACATTGCTCATCATTGCGAATCACCACACATAGCGAAACATGCGCAACAGGCTCCCGCAGGGGAACAGGTGGTACGACTATCGGCTTTTTGCACAGGACCTCGTTTATGCCCGGCTATACGCGCCTGACTTTCCGATTCCCCGGTCAGTCCGTGACCAGGCCAGAAGCGCCTGGGCATCTCTGGGGCCGGCGCCGCCCGCGCTCCTGCGTCTCGCGAAGCCGACCGCCGAGCATGTCGCTGAGCCTCGGTCATTACCCGCTCTCACGCCCTCGGCTGATTCATGCTCGAGCAGGAGCTGGCGCTTCTTTGCGCCCTGGTATATTGCCGGTGCTTGAGCTTCCCATGATGGGGTAAACCCTGCCCTACGACCGCTTTTTCACCACACCAGGACATCATTTCCAGCGGCCTGAAAACCTCTGCACTGCTGCCGCAGGGTTACCCAGACCATTTCGTGGTTACCGATGACCACGCTGCTGCTTTTTCGCCGCGCCAATTTTCTCGGCCGGGCTCGGTCCTGATGCTGGATCGGCAGAAGCGGATATCGAGCGCATGCCGCTTTGAACCTGGATGCAGCGGGTACCCGCTGCGTCCGACCACGTGTGCTTACGGAGCCATGCTGCGACCTACGCCGTGCGCGGCGCTCGTTGCATGCATCTGTTCCCGCTATGAGCAAGCCGGACGCCGAATCTCGCATCGACCTGTTCGGGATGATGACAATCGAAACGCTGCACCCCTTTGCATCCTGGCATATACCCAGGCGTCGGTCCTGAGCAAGGTCGTATGAGCGCATTCACCGTCTGTGCTGCACAGCCAAAAGAGTTTTCCCGCTTGACATAAATGCGCGCACATGACGCGCTGTTCCGCGCGCGCTTCGTTGAGCCGCAAACTTTTGACGTCGACTAACCGCGCGGCTACCCCAAGATCTATTCAGCGATCTCAGCCGAAGACGACACTGTGCATGGTGGCCAACCGTGGCATCGAGCTACTATTGCCGCTGCTTTTTTCGATTCGGAACTGAGCAGCCCTGTTTGATTACCGCCAGACAATACCCTGCTGTTCAGCCTGGCCCGATATTCTGAGGCAGCCGAGCTTTCTGGCAGGGGCACGTTGCGGAATTTCGCTATGAAGCAACCGAGCGCGCGGGTACGACAAAGAACTCGCCCGGCACTGGCTAGGCCCCTGCTCAGCCTTAGTCCTCAGACGTCGAAGACTGCTTTGCGCAGATCAAGCGCTTTCCCGCGGATCAATTCCAGTCAGGAAGCGCTGCCGGGCCAAAGCCGGCACGGACAAACTGTCAACGGCCAGCTCGAAAACCAGAAATGGCCATCGACAACCGCCGTGGATCAGCCCCTGACCGCGTTTGCAAAGCTTTTATCCAGGGTTTCGAGGGCACAGGTGCTGTTCGTGGTCGAAGTTGAGCGCCGGCGTCGTGAAGCGCTGCTGGGAGTTGCTTGCGCGCATTGATCTCAAACCCGCGAGGCGTCGACAGCTGGCCCGAATTTGTCGCCGCCCAAGCGCCGCTGGCCGGTGATTAGTCGCCAGGCATTTGATCAGAGACCATGCTGTGCGGCTTCCGGCCGGGTCGCCGCTGATCACCGAGGAACCTGCTGTGTGGGTTCAGCGCGTTGCATTGTCAGCGCGTCGCGCGCAAGGCACGGACCTGTGGCGATGCAGGTGGATCGCACCTCTACCGAGTGCGTGAAGAGCGCGGCCGTGGTGTGCCAATATCGCTTATCCACGGCGTCGGGCGCTTGGGCCTGGTCAACCTGACCGATGAGGGACCAGAGGGCCGAATTTCTGACCCGTGGCCTACGCCGCATACGCCAAGCTCTATTGTGGCCCGTGGCCAATCTGCACGACACTGATCGCCGTTTATAACCGGCGGCGAAGACGACAGACGCGCCCCTGCAACCGCCTTGGCTGCGGCATTGCAAGAAAAGGCCGCAAGCGCAAGTCCGCCAGAGAATGGTCCGTGGACGTCGCCGCTTGTGAAAATTACCTCGATGTATCATGCCCGCCGGTGCGCGCACGCAAGGGCTTCAGCTTCAGGCGCGCCTGACGCGCGATTTATAACTGTTTCTCTCCGAAGCCTTCCCCGTTTCGTAGGAAAATCCGTGTACAGGCACAGCGGCAATTCCAGGCGGGGTGGTCGAGCGACACTATGGTCACCAGCCCACCTAGGATCGCCTGAGTCCTGGCGGCGACGTGGGCTTCGGCCAAGGATCCGAATAGTCGGTCATGGGCGCCGCTTTCCTTCGCGTGCCATGCGGCAAGCAGCGTGCGGGTACTACTGTGCTCCTATACCCTGCTCGTGCCCAGCAGCACTGCAAACAGCTTCCTGACCGTTTCGCCGAGTGGCCAATCAAGGTCTCTCTCTCCTTTTCCTTTTTTGACCACTCGGCGAAGAACGGTTCACGGAAGCTGTTGTAGGTGCTGCTCGGGCAGACAGGGTAGTGGGCACACAGTACCGCGCGACCTGCTTGCCGCCATGCACGGCTGAGAGAAAGCGGCGCGCATCGCACTTCGTTCTTGCCGAAGCACGTACGCCGCAGGACCAGACATACATGGGCTGGGTTTTCCATGGTCCTCGACCACGCCTGCGCATTGCCGCTTCCTGGTCATGCGGTTTCCGTCGAAACTGGGAAGGCTTCGCCGAGGATAACAGTTGAATAATGCGCGCTCAGGCGCGCTGAAGCTGAAGCCCTTCGCGTGGCGCCACGCCGGGCATATTACTCGCAATTGTCAAGCGCCGTTCACGACCTTCTCGGGCGGCTCTCTCTGCGCTTGCCTTCTGCCAATGCTTCTGGAGCCAAGGCGTTGGCAGGTGCGGCGCGTTGTACCTTCGCTCGCCCGGGTAATTAACGGTCAATCAGGTGCAGATTGGCCACGGGCAATACGAGCTTGGCCGTACATCGGCGTAGGCCAGGTCAGAAAGTTTCGGCCCACCTGCGGAGGGCCGCACCCATCACACCGCCGTCCCCCTGGGCTGCTGGCGTCCTCAACGGCCGGCTTGACAGGCCCAGAAGCGGCGACGGCCGTGATCGATATGTGCACCAGCGGCGCGGTGGGCTTCACGCATGCTCGGTAAGGTTGCGCAGTCCAGCCGGCATCGCCAGTCCGTGGCCTCTGCTGCGGCGCGCTGCTCGCATGCACGCTCGGTCTCCGGTGATCAGCGCGCACGGCCGGGTAAAGCCGCACAGCATGCTCTGATCAATGCCGCAGGATAATCACCGCCAGCGGCGCCTTAGCGCGGCGACAAATTCGGGCCAGCTGTCCGACGCTCGCGGGTTTGAGATCCAGATGCGCGCAAGCACTCCAGCAGCGCTTCCACGACGCCCGGCCGCTTCGACCACGAACAGACCTTGCCCTCGAAACCCTGGATAAAGCGTTGCAACGCGGTCAGGGGGCTGATCCAGGCGGTTGTCCGATGGCCCAGTGCTGGGTTCGCTGGCCGTTGAAGTTTGGTCGTGCGGCTTTGGCCGGCAGCGCTTCCTGAGGCAGATGATCGCGGGAAGCGCTTATCTGCGCTCCTTCGACGCGAGACAAGGGCTGCAGGGGCCAAGCAGCGGCGAGTCTGTCTACCCGCTGGTCTTCCATAGGCGATGCCGCACGTCCCAGATAAGCTCTCGGCCGCTGCCCTCGATATCGGCAGGCTGATACAGCAGGGTATTGTCTGGACAAGGTAATCAACACAGGCTGCTTCAAGGTTTCATCCGAACACACTAGCGGCAGATCGTATTCTCGATGCCCGTCGGTGCACCATGCTCTTCGCATGCAGATTCCTCAATACACCGGGCAGGACCGCGGTAGTGGCGACGTCCAAAAGGGCCACGAAAGCGCGCGCCAAAAGCCCGTTCAGTGCCTGATTTAATGCCAAGCTGGAAACTGCTTTGGCTAGCAGCAGCTGAATTGCTCTCGGACCTTGTCAACCGAACGCTGGGTTATCGGATCAAAGGTTGCGCAGCGTTCGAATCTCTCAGCATCGAACAGGTGATGCGAAGAATCGGGTCCGGGCTGCCATCGGAAACAGGGATCCAGCAACGCGCGCGCCACGGCTGCTCGCATGCTCGGAGACAGTGTCGACGCAGCGGGTAGCCCGCTGCAGTCAGCGTTCAAGGCGCCATGCGCTCGATATCCCAGCTTCTGCCCGTACTTCCAGCATCAGGACCGATGACTCGCGAGAAATATGGTCAGGTGCGGCGATGCAGCAGCGTGGTTCAGTCACGGTACCACGAGAATGCCCTGGGTAACCTAGCAGGCAGCAAGGTGCAGGGTTTGTCGATGGCGCTGGAAGATGGAGGTGCCTGTGTGGTGAAAAGCTGGTCGCTCAGGCAGGGATTTCCCCCAGCTCAGGGAAGTCCAGTGCACGGCAATTCAGGCGCAAAGAAAGCGCTGCTGCCTGCTCGTAAGCTGATCAGCCGATGGCGGCGCCCTATACGCGGGTATGACCAGGCTCAGGGCCGACATGCTCGGCGGCGGCTTCGGCAATCCAGCCCAGGCTCGCTGGGCGGCCGGCCAGATTGCCCCAGGCGCTTCTTGCATTGAACCTGGGGGAACGGAAAGCAGGCGCGTGATTAGGCTAGGGCCATCCAAACGGGGTCTCTGTGCAAAAAGCGATAGTGTACCCTGTCTCGGGATCTGTGCGCATGTCATGTGGTTTTACGCATGACTGATTGCCTCTGCGCGCCAAGCCGCCGCATCAATATTGGCCTGTTAGAGCCCAAGACCCGGAAGGAAACAAGCCGTGAAACCAGCCCAATACGAGCAATCTGGCACTGGAAAACTGGACGGATGTCGGAAGCCACTGCCGAAGCGATTGATTCCCGCTGATCGCCGCCTGTACCCGTGAACATAATGTGGTTGACCTTCCTATTTTATGTCGGCGGTCTGAGTCAACCGCGTGCTGTTATCAGCATATCTGAAGTCGCACCGTTGTTTCTGCCCTCAGCACTCGCACGAACTGAACTGTCGGTGGCACGATACCTTTCCGGTGATTCATGGCGTGCTGGCTTTGAACCTGGGCCGGTGGCGTCGATCGATCTGGCGCGCCTGGTGGATAAATTCCGCCAGTCGGCCGGTTGATGTATCTGGACGCCTTCCTGCGTGAAGAGCTTGGGCGAGCTGGTCATGGCCACAAGGGTGGGCGTCGCCAGGGCCGCGATGTGGTCTGTACGCAGTTTTGGGCCGTAAGCTTGGCGTTTGCTGGCACGGACTCAATGGGTCTGAGAAGGCCGGTGCGGCGATGGCCTGGCGTCTACGTGCCATCTGTTTGTGCGGCAAGGGTGCCACAACGACCTGGTCCAAGGCGCGCCAGCCTTGCTGCGTCGCGAACTCGGTGCACGGCTCGTTCCAGGCACTACTCCACAGAATCGATGAGCAAAACACTACCCTGACCGCTAACGGCACTGTCATTCCAGGTGATTTACGGCCAGCACCCTACAGCGTGGATTACACCAAATTACGGCATCCAGAATGCCTGTGATCGTTCGAACACCGGCGCGTTATGCGTGATTGCGGAGGCCTGTCCCAGGCACTGAAATGCCCCTGCGCCTGCCCAGGTGGACTGACTTGCCCGGGCAGGAGCGATATCAAGGAATATCGTGACCATGGCACTCAACCATGCGGAGCTAGTCACCCCCGGAAGACAAGATCGTTTCGGCGGCGTTCCTGTACTACCAAGCTATTCGTGCGATCCTCAAGCGCATCAACGAGCAAGTACGGTATTGCCACGGCCACGTTGAACGTTCACTCCTAACACCATACGACCCCAGACCTGATCGAGTAGACTCGCACAAGGGTAATCGCGGGGCCGTAGCTGCCGCGCTGAACTGTTATTCCGAGGACTGTGCGCTGCCAAAGCTGTGCCAAGGCGCTGGCGGAACGGAGCAAGCGCGAGCCGTATGCCTATTCGGGTTCCTACCCCGAACGTGGTCGATGGCGATTTCTGAACCTGAACTGAACACCGCCGTTGACACGTTTAACGCACACTACCCTTGTGCTATATATGGCGCCTGGATTCTGCACAGCTAGATCCGCGATCTTCACCAACTCCCATGAAGTGCGTTAATACATATGACCTGTCGGCGTTCCACTTCACGCGCGTGCTCTCGGAATGAGCGAGGCAAGTACCACCTCTGTAACGCCAGTACCGCCGGCCTGATCTGTACGCTTTAGGTACTCTGCCTTACACAAGACACGAGTTCGGGCATACCAGCTGCTCCACGCGTAGTACGTGATTCTGGAAGATTATTGCGTGGGGTCAATCCCGCATTCCCCGGAAATTAGAGCTTGCTTGTAGTTCACAGCATTAACCAGAAAAGACGCTCCGAGCGCCTTTTTGCTTCTGCCGGCGAACGCGGCGACAACCCGGTCCACCTAGAAAGAGGGTGGATGTCCACCCGACCGAGGCGAAAGACTAATCTGACTATGGCAAGAGCGTCACCTGGCCAACGGTGCGGGCCGTGTCGTTACGAAGCAGCCATAGGTGACGCCCGATGGCGAACGCTAGAGGCCGCAATACTGGCGACATATCCTGATCTCGGCCGCATACATGGGGTGAAGCGTGAGTGCAAGCGCGGATACTCGGCTCCAGGCTGTCATGACCGTGTGTGGAGGTCTTCGGGCACGGGAGCCGGGTGCCTATCCCTGCACCCCGTAACTCATGAAAGAAGCCGTCAGTAGCTCAAGGGCGCACGCCAACGCCAGGATGGGCGAGGATGGACAGCGTGGACGCCCGTAGCGCGTGGGATGAAGTTTCTGGCCCTGTGAAGCCGGTAACTGGTGTGGAGGCTCAATGAACGGACCCGATAAGCCGCTCGCTGGGGGCGCCGAGCGTAAGCGGCAGCGGGCAGGAAGGGCGGAAGTTAAACATATGAAAGGTCACGACCCTGTAAAAAAGAGGGACGCGGCGTGATGCACAAGCCGTGTCCGACGGGACGAGGGAGACAGGACGGAGCAGCCGGGAACGGTGCGCTGAAGCCTGCTTTCTGTATCAGGGAGTAACCATGCCGATGCTCGGGGCGGCAGATTGCGTCATGCGCTAGCACCCCGCACAGTATGACTGGAAAGACTTCCAGCCGCTGATTCATCGGCACAGGCAAGGAACGGACACAGCAGCAATGGGCATGAGGAATCTACAGTCTGTACGGCGCCTGCTATCGCAGCGAGTCCTGTATGAGCCTTCGACACGTGGAGGCGCAACGAAGGGTGCGGCCGGATAGATGGGCAGACGCCTGAATGGTTCGAAGCGAACCGGGAGGTGGAGCTCTCTCGCCTGTGTCCACAACTAAGGAAGAAGCCGCTACCGCGCCGTCAACCGGTACGGCCGAGGTGACTCTGCGAAAACCGGACGGAGGGCGAACGCGCTGCTGGGGCATCCCGACCGTTCGGGACCGCGTTGTGCAAGCAAGCACTTTGCGTACCCTGCTGGAACGATCTTCGACGGTGATTTCATCCGATCTGAGCTATGGCTACCGCCCGGGCCGCAGCGCCCCTCAGGCGATCAGAAAGCGCAACTGGTTCATTCGCCGCTACAGCGTCCAATGGAGTAGGTGCGATATGGGACTGTCCAAAATGCTTCGACACGCTGGACCATGGAACCTGATGCCTGCGCCAGTTCCGGCGCTAAGGTGAGTCGATGCCAGCGTGTTGGCCCTGCTGGAACAGTTCCCTGGGTGACCCCCTTCATGAAACAGCGGCGTGATCGCTGGGACACCAGTACGAGGCCATCGGAGCGTGGCAGCCCGCAAGCGGCGTCATCAAGTCACTGAGGCGCGAACGTCTATCGGTGCGATGCCTTCGGAATCAGCTTCATGAAAAGCCGGGTCACCGATCTTTCCGCTTACGCGATGATATCCCCTGATCCTGTGTGCTTCACGCGGGCGGCATTCGGGAAAATTTGCGCTGAACGTAGCCACGGGGTACCTTGAAGGTGACCTGAAGCTGACAGTCACACCGCAGCAGACCCATCTGGCACACAAGCGGGAGGTATCCACTTCCTCGGGGTAGTCATCATCCGTGGCTATACGCGAAATCCAGATGCAAGAAGTGAAGGGGACTGAAAGCCAAGCTGAAGTGGATGCACCCGCCGCAACTCGGGGCAAGGATTTGGCAGCATCATCGCACGAGCTCAAACCCGGTGCGGCGTGGCTTCACAAACACTACTTCAGGGTCACCAAACTGTAACGCGGGGGTTAATTGAAGCAGTTGATGGGGCTACGCAAGCGTTACGCTGCGTCGCTGAAACAGTGAGACGCCATCGCGGCCTAGCATTAACACACTGGGCCTGCGCCGCCGTTTCAGTTTATCCGAATGCAAAGTTGGCGCAATGCGACGCAAGTCCACTCGGCAAGCTACGCCAATGCCCCAATCGCTGGTTGCACGACGAACTGGGGGCTTGATCGACCTAAAAGCACTCGAGAGTAGGACTCTGGTGTCCCTGTAATTTAGGGAATAAATGCTTTACATGAGCCGCTATACGAAGGCCCCGTACTTGTACGGTTCTGTGAGAGGGTGGGGCGGCAACGCCTTCACCCCACTCGATGTTGGGTCGCGTTTGAGCTTTGGGTAGCGCTCCGCAGATCAGTTGGTGCGCAGCTTGTCCGACAGGGCCGTTCTCTCGCAGCCAGATGCCAATGTAGCACGCGCCAGCTCTGGAATGCATCGGGGGACTGGACAGGTTTCCTTGCCGTTGTATTCAAGGCTCAGGGCATGCTTGCTGTCCAGCGGTCAGCGCTGTTAGCGGTCCTCGGGCTTGATGTCGGTGAAGTCGCGTGCAGGCGGTCGACCTCAGGGCTGTAATCTGGCCCAAGGCTGCCGAATCATTATAAATAAGAAAAACTATATAAGAACAAAATGGCGCTCCAGGGCCACCAGGCGGCTGTGATGACACTGAGCGGTCTATGTTGCCGGTAGTAGAAAAACAGCTCAGGTGAAGCGGGCGTTCGCTGTATCGTAATGTCGTCAGCGGTAGCCTCGGCAGGGCGAGCAGGGCAGCGCTGTAAAACAGTCCACGAACAGGTAGTTGAGCACTGCTGCATTTGGCAGCACAACGGCTGACCATCAAGCCTCGATAGTCTGTGGAAAATCGGCTTGATCCAGGCGGCTGCTGTTGCATTGGCCACCAGCGTGGTCAACACGCACAACAGGGAAATGATAACAATGCGGCTCCGCAGACATGATGGGTCTCCATTCCAGCAAAGGGTTATTTAGCGCTGCTTCCGGGCGTGGACAGGATCAATTGCCCGGCGGGAACCAATGTGTAACAGTGTAAAAAACCGAAAAAACCAAGTTGCATGAGAGCCATTGGTTAGGGCATGGTCTTTATTACTTAGCGGGATTTTGATGAGGGTTTGTGGCCGCTTTCCCGAATGTTTCCCGCGATCCTGTTGCCCAGAGCAGTTCTTGGGCATTTCCGTTGCCGGATGCCGGCCCGCCTTGGAACGTTCCAAAACCAGTGATTAGGTATACGTTGATAGTAAAATCAAACGGGGCTTGGACTGCAATCTACCGGCTCCCCTCGAGCAGACAATTGAACGCTCGCCCTGCGCGCAGCGGTGCCGTTGTCGGCTTTCGACATACCATGGTATGAAACCGACCATGGAATCGTTGCAGGAGGGGGACCGCGGTCAACTTGGCCAGATCCGGTTCAGCGACAAAAATAAACACCTGGCGTGAGTCTTTACCGCCCTGCAGCGGGTGTTCAGTGCCGTCAATCGTGGTGACAAGCGTGTCTCTGCAATCGGTTGTCATCGACGTGGATGGCGACGAGGCCGTCAGTTTTGATGCGCCACGATGGCCCTTCCACTCTGCTGCTCTGGAGCCGCAGAAGGGCGCGAGCAGTTGATTCAGTCGGGATCTGGGACTTGGCACTGCGGACCCGCCCTTACAAGCAACGCATCGTCTCGGGCAACTTTGACGCCGTGCCCCATTCGATTCGTCACCGCGATCGATTACCAATCCCTGGCCGGATCCTGCGGTAGTGCTCAAGCACTTACGCCGCCGAGTCGAGAGACGGCCTGAAGGTGCTTGCCCGTTGGTAAACATCTGGTGTGCCAAAGAGCCGATGGCGCTGTATCCCGGTCGAGAAAACCTGCGATGGCTGTGCGCAGCGAAAGCTTCGCTGGGCCCGCACCCCGACTGGGCCTGGCCCGGTACGCATCCACATGCTTGATCCAGATCAATGGCAG
>Ga0163217_1029960_pt1 | contig 12761 bp, 8 predicted proteins | sample SynspAceP_FD_185933 | JGI IMG/M metagenome (GOLD analysis project Ga0163217, IMG submission 185933) | Saline lake microbial communities from Ace Lake in Antarctica - Synechococcus sp. Ace-P (PacBio error correction) | ecosystem: Environmental > Aquatic > Non-marine Saline and Alkaline > Saline ... | reverse complement strand
AAGAATCGAGAGCATTACAAGAGATGTGTTCACCGGAATTTTTCTATGGACACCGGAATAGACAAAAAGCATTGTTGATACTCTATTATGGAGGCAAAATTCACAAAGATACGAGGTAGCCCAGTAAAAAAAGGCAACAGAAATAACACCTTTTACACGTAAAAGAAGTAGAGGACATCGCAACATGGGCCAGGAAAACATTGATTTATTGAAACATAAATACCTATTCTGATGAAATGACAGACATATCCCACTCCCACCAACACCCTCAGCTAGACATGGGTAGGACCCCATCGCCAAATAGGAAAAGCAGATAGCCTTTACAAGCCACTTCAAATGAGATAATAATATTACTTAGGTGGAATTTTGATTCCTAAACGTGAACACCTAAAGTGAAGCTTTTGATCTTTTGATACTCCGATAATCTTCAGTGACAGAAACCACTTTGGGTCTCAGCATGGTCAATGGGTATCGCCTTTGTCCACTTGGCAAGCTGAAGGTGGCAAGGTCTATAAAGTAGAACCTAAATGCAGCAAACTTGAACTCAACTAAAACCAAAGATGGAGGTGTATTCCAAAGCCCCAGATTTGGGAATAATGATGAGCACAGAATATTGCTAATCAAAGGACAAGTGAAGACTTCAAAATGCGCTCATCGATTATACTGCTATTTAAGAGTACAGTGACCTATATTTGGCTTTCATCAAGCGTGGTTCTGGCAATAAACTTTATACTGCTACACCGATGGAGAGAATCTTAATCCACATTTCACCAAAAAACGCCGATCGAATCTATTTATCGGGGCGGACAGGTTTTTAGTCTCATCCGTTGGATGGATCAGAGTTGAGAGAAGAGAGGACAGTGTTTCTATATATAGGTTGATTCCGGTAAGAAATGCTGCTCTCTTGGTGCTTCCGGATTGGCGCGCGCGCAGAAGAGGCGCGGATGTGGATGAAAGAGGAGATGGGGGCGGCAGGAGAAGGGTGATCAAGCACCCTCCTCAGCCGCGCTATCGCATCGGATTTGTCTCTCCTGTCACACGTACCTCCATGTGAGTGATTAATAACTCCAAGCATTTCATGTAGCTAGATGCAAAAATGCAGCCTTTCCCTCCGGAAAACTAACTGATATCGGAATTGAGCAGTTTCCTGCTTGGGCTGAACAATACTGTAGTGCAACTGGGACATGTTAGGAGAATGCCATGGTGGGCGCTGGTGATAACCTAAGGCGATGGCGCGCGCGCGAGAGGCGGTCGAAGTGCAGAGAAGCCGGCTGGGAGCGAGGAAGAGTGAAGGGAGAAAGGACGCCAGAAAAAGCCGAAGAAAAGTGAAGGATAGCGGAAGAGGTGACCGAAAAGAAAGTAAGGAAAAAGGACGACAGCCCGAAAGATTACGAAACCTACGAACGATAGAAATCGAAGTAAAAGCTGCTCGATGAAAATATCCAAGGAACTGTGCTCTTAAAAATTGCGCGTTTGCGGACCAAATGAAGAAAAAATAATTGAAGTGCTGGAAGCACTGATATTATTAAATCGAGAAACAAAACCGGGATCAAAAGGAAAATTGGGAAGAACAATCACAAAGTGAGAATCGAAATTGTGAAAGTCATTGACGCAAACTGGCCAAAACGATTAAGTGCCGGGAATCTTCCCCTCGCCCTCCAGCCCATACGCACTCCCACTCTTCCGTTTCCCCATCCGGCCTGACACTCTACCACCGCCTGCGCCCACGCCTTTTCGGCCCCTCTATTCCCTTCGCACCACACCTCGGCTTCCTTCGGCTGCTCAAACCACCCACTCGCGATCCGGGCAGACGGCGCTACTGATGTACTGACTAATGCAGTGAAACTTAGTAGATGCCGGATAAAAATTGATCGGTACCGAGAAAAATTTAACTCTACAGCGCACTAGAGATACCTCTTCTCGGCAAGCCGCCCTGCCCAACAACTCGCCTCGACCGCTGGCGCATGCCGGTCAATAATGATGGCGATACAGTGACTTATTACAATACCAAAACTATCAAAAATGATATGGGGCAAGGAAAAAATACAGTCAAGCAGCAGGCAAATGGCATTAATTCAAGGCCAGAACTCAGCGACAAAAAAATATATTATGCTAAACTACAGAAGGAGTTGGGCTTGACTTCAAAAGGAATAACAACTTACACAAATAAATGAAGGAAGATATCCTGGTACACGAAGAGCATTCCTTCCAAATTTTCCATATGATACAAAGGGACAGTGATACTGACCTCTACCGTCCGGCTCTCTCCTTCAAGACCCACTCCGCTCGCCTACTACACCCAACCCACTCTTGGTTTGCTTATGGAGGACCATGGACGGAAAGAATTATTTCTATGCAACTGAAAAAATTCCTCACGAACGAATCCAAAAATTGATCAATTTATATGCCACACTGCGAAACTTGGATATCCAGAAACCAGAGAAGACGGAATCGATAGCTGGAATTATAATGAGAAAGAAATAGAGTATTGTGCATGTAGAAGCAATCTAGGCATTTGCCAAAAGAACTTGGTGGCTGGCGGACGTAGCCGGTAATTGGTGCCAAATAGGGAACAAAATAACAAAGGTTTAGGCTACTCCACCTGCGCCGGACCACCCCCCCCGCCCTCGGCGGTGCCAGTCGCTGGCAAAGGCATGAAAAGCATATGAATAGCAGCATAAAAGAGTTAGCAAACAAAATATACTAGGTGCCGAAGCAATTGGATATATAAGATCAAAGGACACTCTACGGGACGCACTGAAGAAAGTTGGAAAACTTGAAGATTTAGGTCAATCATATAGGGAGGATGAGGCGGCGAATCGCGTTGGGATAACGCATGCAGGAATCTGCTATAAGACATTAGTTCATTTGATGATGTATGGTCGCTTATTATGAAGGATAATACCTGGCATGAGGTTCCACCCTCAGGAGCAGAAAATGCAGGAGTTTATTGGTGCAGGATTACTCACAAAAGGTGTTTCCGGATAAAAATATATGTCCTCAGTTCTCAATATACTGAAATTAAAACATCAGAAATATGACATGAAATAAAAAGTATTAGGTCCGGTGATGTCCCAAATGTGCATTAAACCACCTTATTTAGTATATGTGTCTTGAAGCGCTTTAATTAAACTCAACTATTGGTAGTCCATATGTGGTGAAAAGTGGAAGATTACATGAAGAATGATGAGAGAATTACAATCGTGCCTTACGTTTACTCCGTCCTCTATATTATATGGCTGATAGTATTGAAAATAATATGTGTCGGATTGCTCAGGTTCCCGAAATTGTTTGATCTTCTTAAAACAATATCAGGATGGATATAAGTCAAACTTTTAGTAAAAGAAATATATTCTGCCCGTGTACAACCACCAAGAATGGTGTGATTAAAATTGGGCGTTAGTAGTTTGATGTCGAGTAAAAAGACGAATGAACATCTTGTGCCTTTGTCGTTTACCAAACTATTCTCAATATTCCTTTTATAGTTTGAATTTGACGAACTGCTTTCATGTAAATTATTCCATAAGGATTAAAGAGCGTGTAATGGTGTTTGCATAATAAATGGAAGTTCTCTGAGTGTAAAGAGCTCTGCTGGTTTTTTGTGTTAAATTCACGGGTATGATAAAGTTAGTGAAATATGCTAATCATGGATTACTCGCTGGGTACAAAAATGGCTTTCCTATCCAAATGGCTCCGATATCTATTAAGTGTGGCTGATAAAAGTGTTGCTTAGCTCGAATTGCTGTGAAAAGACTAATTTATGTTTCGATTGGTTTCATTTACTACTTTTCTGCTGCTCCTCGGCTCGACCTCTCACCTCCCCATTCCTTCCACGCATCCGGCACACCCCCCCCCGCACCGCACCACACCCCCACTCCCTTCCGGGCCCTCACCCCAGCTTTCACACCCACTCTCCCTCTGCCCCGCTCACTCCGGACACCATTGACAAAAATCCTCCATTACTGTTGTTTACTAGAATATGTTTTATTTATGGGAATTTAAACGGCCTACTTCCTAATTGAAAGGGCTCAAAAACATCCATCAATCAGAAAAAAAAACTAATTACGAGATGTTAGAATACTCTTTGGCTCTATTTTTCCCGTGGTGGAGCCATTACTCCCCTTCTGTTCCTGTCTTCAGTTCCCTTATTTTATTTGGTTTTGGCAAGGAGGTATTTCATTAGGGGTGACTTTTGCTTTCCTGTATTACTTCGCCTTTAGTAAAATGAAGTTCGCCATTGCGATGTTTCATTCGGTTATGTATTGGTATTTAAAGCCACTGTTATTTTATGCTGGTTCGGGCATTTATTTTGGGGTACAATTAGGCGGTCTAGGTTATTTGGGTAAATTCAATCTTGAGTCCTTATGTCTTTTCGGATTGGGTGAAGAAAGATCTTGTGGAAAGTAAAATTGCATGCAGTGTGCGAATTACAAGTAAGAGAATTCTACTTTTACTCAACTGCCTACTCAGGAATTGCCGTGGGATGTCATGGAATGTTAATAAGGTAGTTGGTCCTTTATTGTGATTATATTAAGTATCGCTCCATTGGGCAGTGTCTATGCACGGGTTATTGTTCCGGATAACTTTTTGCCAATACTTAGGTGTGATTGGACCAATGTGGGGACAGGGGTGGTGCGCCAGATTGTGCTGTGGATGGGTTGCTTGCGGGTTGCGCCATATTGATACCAATGTCCGCAGGATAGTATCCAGTAATTCAGGTTTTTTGTTTGCTAAATGAAGTTTACCACTTGCACTTGTCAATAGCCTTATGTATGTGCGGGACGGTGGTTTATTCATTTTCCTGGAACCATCATTGCTCATAAAAAGTTATATGAGCATTGAATAAATTGTATGTGGTGCGGCAAGTGTCTACCTTCCCCGGAGCTCTGCCTCCCCACACTCCCCTCCTCCTCCTCCCACTCTCCTACTCCTCAGGCGGACACTTCTTTTTTTTTCTTAATTTTCAAAAAAAACTTAAATATTATAAAAAATACGACTATGCATCTCAAACGCTAATTTCACCGAAAAAGAAAACCCTCTGCAAACAAACGAAAATATTCGATCCAGACAGGAGGAATCAGTAATCTCTATAAAAACTAGCCGCAAAATGCTGAGATGAAAGAGCATACAAACTAAAAACTTCACAAGACCAATTAATTGTAGTGTGGAATTGTAGGGGAGAGGGTGAGTTTTGGTGAAAGAGATGAAGTAGGGAATTAAAGAAATAAGGTTGGGTGGGAGGGGTGAGGTGAGAGAGTCGGAAGATCGCGACCCGCGAGTGTTGAAGAGAACGATGGCGTATGGTTGCGCGCGCGCGCAGAAGAGCGCTGACAGCCAACTTTAATCTTGATCAACTAATTGGAAACAACGAAAAACAGAAATACCTCCTGAACTTTGGATAGAAGCCCGAAACAGATTTTCCAAATCAACTAGAAAATATCACTTTTCTAAAGATTTAACAAAAAACTGGGTTGACGGTCCAAAATTCGCAGGTTTTTCTGATCCGTCATATAGGTGATGTCTGAGTTGCTTTTTGCTTAAAAATGTATTTGGAGACAACACGGATTAAAAGTGAACTGCCAAAACCGTAATTGATAAACAAAGACACAGGCGAATGGACAGGATTTGGAAGCATTTGAAAGCTACGTACCGAATCCTTGAAAAGCTTAAATCCATCGTTAGAAAAACAAAACTGATTGAAGATGGGAAGATGGGACTATTTCCACCAAGAATTTGGTTAGCAAAACCAAGCGGAAGCCTTCGCGGGAAGAATGGGCGTTTCAGCGACACAAGTGTGACAGCGGCGAGAGCCAAGTTGGCAAGTAGGAGTAGATAGAGAAGAGAGGAGGACGTTTGTAAGCATGCAAAGTCGAGCGATGTCGTGGTAATGCGAGCCACACACTGGATGATGGTAGGTAGTCTGCTAGGAGTCTCCATGTACAATTTGAAAAAGAAAACTTTATCATCATATGGAAACTAATTACAAGCCCTACTCTAGCATCGCTTGCTTATTTCCTTGATCTTAGCAAGCGCCAAGTAATGCACTCAGGCTCAATGAGACCAGAGGCGACAAAATGGATTTTCTCCTAGCATAGGCATGACAGCCTGCTACGGAAAGAACATCTCTATGGAGGGTTAGGCGGCCCGTAGTGGGTAAGATTGGCAGTGAGTTCACTGAGCTTAGAAATGCGCGAGAGCCGTTTGAGTGTGCTTTGGTTCTGACGAAAGGAGGGGAATGGGCGTGTACCAGTAGAGGGTACTGAGCGAAGGCGAAGGCCGCAAGGAGCCCATTTCTTGCGTTGTGGGTCTCCGCCTATGTCGAAGAATTGGAACCCACCCTCTTTGAAATAGAAATGGAAAGCTGAAAGTGATACTGAAATTACAAGGAAGGCGGCTTAGGAAGAGCGTTGGCCATAGCGCAAGGCTGGATGACTGGATTACCAGTTCGCCATTGTCCATTTAGAAACTCGGGGAATTTGATGGACAATAAGACAGTCGCGCGCGCATGTGGGGGTTGGCGCTCGCGGGCGCGCGCTGCAGCGCAGATGTACGCGGCCGGGAAGTAGTAAGAGGAAGGCGGCTGTCGAGAGGGTGTAAGTGAAGAGGTTTGAATGTTAGTTGCGCAAGGCGGTGAGGTGAGAGCGCGCATGGCGGGGGATTGAAAAGTGGCGTGTGGTGGGGGGTTGTTTGGATGCGAACGAAATGCGTGGGCAGAAGGCAGTGTGGTGGAGTACAGACCATGAAAAGAAGAGGCAGTTTTGGGTCCGGATGGTCTGGCGCAGGTTTTGAGGGGCAGGCAGGGAGGAGAGAGAGAGTGCAGTCAACAAGATAGGGAACACATATCGAAGCGCGAGATGACGTCGATTAAAACAGAAAAAAAAGTTAAAAATTTCTATTGACCGACGCCGCTTCGGGGATAGAGAGAGAGGTGAAGAGATTCTCAGAGAAGAGTAGGCTTGTGGCCAAGAGCGCAGGAGCGCAGGGGAAAGGTGTTGGGAGAGGGACTGGAGAGATTTTCACGGGGATTATTAGGTCTGAGTGTTTTGGGGTAGTCTTTAGACAGTGGTCGTGAAACCGCGCCGAGGGATGGAGGGCGACGAGCTAAGAGGTAGAGATCCTCGTGCTAAGGCGGTAGGGATTGCAGTGCTACGGCTGGTACGTTGTTTGAGGAATAGGTTGCAATGTCCCTTGGCTGGTGTCGGGTTCCCGACTAAAGGTATTACGGGATGTGATTCTCGAGCGGCATGGATCGCAGGAGGGGATTTGGAAATTCCGCATAGCGGTTGGTGTGGTGCCTGGATAGTTGCATCGCGGAGGGAGACTATGTATGACGCGAAGTGAGCTTCTCGGCACTGAAGAAGGGACGCATTCTATGTGCAGATTTTCAATTGCATGAAAATTGCAGTCCTTTTTTTTAGGCCTAGCTTAGAGGAGATGAGTAAGGCTTGAAACGATTAAACGTTAAATAAGCCCTTATGAAAATCACCGCAAAATTCGCATTTTTCTTATTTACTATCTGGCATTCAGCTTCTTCCGCTCAAATTGAGGCAAAAAACCTCAATAGAATGGTGCTATGATATTTCAACAGCGGGCCCACTCCCTGGACCCAGTGAAAACTTTTTGGAACTGGAAGAGAGAGATATTCACTTTAGCTATTATTCGGACCTCCAGGCGTGGTGGGGCGGAGCGGGGCCGCAAGAACCTATTTACAGTTATTTGCGGTTAGTGTTCAATTTAAATATCTGCTTGGACCCCCCCACCTCTTTGTGCTTATATGTGTTATGTGACCTTGATATTGAAGGATGGGATCGTGAGGTATACGCGGCAACTCTTGAAAGAGTTGGATACTCCTCCCTTCCTGCATGCCGCGACCCCCCTTCAAACTCCCCTCACATCACTCGCCCCCCTTTCCTTCTCGCCGCGGCGGGAAAAAAATCAATAGACCTTAACCAATCCAGTGATGCGCAAAAATTACAGGGGAAAATTCGATTTTGAGGCGTCGACTTGTTATCATTGATGTATCAAAAAATGTTACTGTAATTTTGATGCTAGAACTCAGAAGACTATTGAGAGAGCGCATTGATTGGAAATCTATGAAGCGCGAGCAAAAGCACTCCAAATTTTGGATGGTGAGATGAAGGGGTATTATGAGGGAAATTCCGACTACTATAAAATTGTCCGAGGCGCAGTCTGGGCGAATTGACGCAATACCAGATTATGAGTACTACAAGCTGTATCTAGCGGAAAAATATCCAAATGTTAAAAGGAACTTTTGTATTATGAAATGCACAAACCGCTATAGATGACAATGACAGAATAGAAAACCATAAGGCTGAAAGAACATAGAAACACTAACATGCCAATCGTCCCCACCAACACAATACCATATTCAATGAGAAACTTGTTTCATTCCTAATTCGCATCGCAAAAGACAAGGGCGGGATTATACATTAATGCTGGGAACTACTGGAAAAGGGTGCGGGCAGGAGATCCCGGCAGGAGCTGGGCCCCACTCGCGCCCTTCATTGACAGAAGTGACCTTGGTGGAAGGAATGGCTAAAGAACGAGTGATTACCACCTTGAAAAGGATATAGGACGATTGGCCAGTAGTGTTTCTAGTCTTTTCAAGCCGTTGTTCTTCTCTTCATTGCATCCACTACGGTTTTGTTTGCATCAAATATCAAAGGTCCATTTTTACGATCTGTGACGTCAATTTTTTTCCCGCATACACCGCCTTATCACATACGACTCTCTACAACACTGCCCGGCTACCCTTTGCTCCATCCTCCCCCCCACAGACTGCCGCGTGCGGGGACGGTGTTGCCCCGTTATAAGTTAGTCGGTATTTTCCTCATTAATTACCCCTTTCTCAATTCTCACCATCCAAATTTGGGTATGTGTGCTTTTTTGCTCGCGTCTTCTCATATGATTTCATCATGCGCTTGTCTCCCTTCAAGTCTTTCTGTTAGTGGTTTCTAAGCATCGAGAAAAAGGCGAGGTACATTTGTACGACAAAGGAAGTGAGTAGAAGAGCGCGCGCCGGGACGGCGCAAATCGCGATTGTTCGCCAGAGAGTTTGGCGCTCACTGGAATTGGGTAGGTTCGGATAGTGTCCGCGCCAGGGGGGGTGGGAGAAGAGGGAAGAGGAGGTAGTTGAGATTTGAAGGTGTCGCCTCTTCTAAAATGGTATTGCCACGTGCGTTTTCGCAGAAGGGTGTGGCACCGTACCTTGCAGTGGTCCCTCGCTGTGCAAGTGGCATGGTCTACCTACACTTAGCATCAAAGTGTTGGTGTCCAAGCGATTTTTTATATTTGATATCCTTTACCGCATTATTTACGTGTAAAATGTGGTTGGGGCCGCTCGCGACCGAGTGAGGGTCTGAGAATAAATAGCAAAGGTGAAATCTTTCGCTCTTCCAGTTCAGAAAAGTGGGTTCACTGCGTCCAGGAGGGTGGGCCGCTGAAATATTCATGCTCAAAATGAGGTTTGTTGCTCAAATGGAAGGCGGAGCAGGCTGAAGTGCCAGAAGTAATAAGAAAAGTGCGTGAGATATTGCGTGTGATTTCATAAGGGCTTATTTTACGGTTTTAATCGTTTCAAGTTCTACTCATTTTCCTAAGCTAGGCCTAAAAAAAAGGGAGCTGCAATTTCATGTGTCAGAGTTGAAGAAGATTCTGCTCATAATAAATCGTCCTATTAAGTGGAGAGAATATCTCCGCGCGCCCCCCCTTATACATAGTCTCGATGCCACTATCAGGCCAAACCAAATGGTATGGGATTTCAAATCTCTGGATCCTGGTTCCCGAGCTCTCTACCATCCGCGGGTGGGGAGAGTATTTATCGCGGACTCGAACAGCAGGCAATCCTGCCACCATTCCTCAAAAAAGCTACAGCCGTTAAGACTGCAAACCTCCTCACGCTTAGACGCCAGGACTTCCCTCACGTCCTTAGTCGCGGGTGCTCAATCCTTGCCGGTCCCTTTCCTCGAATGTTAAGGGGACTGAAGGGCGCGCAGGGAGAGAAGCATGCGAGGACTAATAGATGCGCGCGGTGGAAAAGTGGGTTTGGCGCGCGAGTCCTTCCAAAATTTCCCTGCGTCTGGCTTTGGACAAGGGCTTATCTTTGAGAATTCTTACTTATATCTCGAAGTCTTGTGTCCTGGCAATAGAATTTTAACTTTTTTCTGTTTAATTCGATTATTGCGTCAATGAAATGGGTTACCCCCCAAAATTTTTTTTTTTTTTTTATTTTTATTTTTTTATTTGACTTGATTCTTTTTGGTGTGGGCTAAAATCGGAGATGAGAGCAAAGAGCATGGTCGGTTTATGTGGGTATGGTATTGCTCCATTTTGTGCCTAGATTTGTGATTATAAAAATCCATAAGATTCACCAGCTATTTAGGCGGTGGATAGAGATTAAGGTGGTTAGTAAGCTCGAAGTCGCCTTTCTTTTATATTTCTCGGGTTAATCATTTTTGTGTAGTCGCGGACGCACAACACCCACCCATGCCATGGCTCTAGCTCATCAAATTCCTTCCGTAGTTATTCTAAATTGGAATGGTTAATTGGTTATTATCATCATAGCCTTGCGCTCCCCTATTGGTCCAATGTCTTGTTTAAGTGTGCTTTCCTCTGTACTCCTTCAAGTATCACTTTCAGGCTTTCATTTCTATTTTCAATAAGTTTCCATTCCTTCAGCATATGGCATTAAATACGTAAGGAATGGGGGTTGGTCTTGCTTGTCTGTTTACTTACTGTATAGCATTCTTTTTTGTCAGCCAAAAAAAGGCAGGTGCAGGAAGCTTCGCCAGTGTGGTGAAGAGGGGAAGGTGAGGGGCAGCCTGGTGGCGATGTGTGAGCGCGCGGCGATGGGGGCGCCCCCTGAGCTCCGAGGTAGAGATGTGTGCTTGTGGCGGAGAGCCGAGGGGGGTGTGGTCGAAGGGGCCTGATGCGTGAGGAGGAGAAAGGGGTCGGATTGTGGTGTGGCCGAGGTGCTGGGCTCATGTGAGCACATAGAGTGAGCAATAATAACTATGCATGGACTTACTAAAACTTCTCAAGCCGCCACACTAAGCCAACCGCCTTACTAGTAGGCCTCTGCTAATTAGTCTCTCCATCCATCGACTCTACTCCAACTTCTTCTTTTCACATCCTGTTCCACCATGCGACCTCTAGCAGGAATCTACCACTCCAAGTAGATGTGCTCCTCGGGATGGTATACGATAAATGCTCCGATTTGATGTTTACTACAACCGCCCCCTACTTCTCTCTACATCTATTGCCACACTCTGTCCGCCCCCCCCCCCCCTGCCCCCGCCCCCCCCGCGCCTCCAAGTTGTCGTTGTTGAAATATCTGTATTCTTTCTCTGAAGGCTTTTCTCGCTTTATATGGGTGCTATCCTCCCTAAATTTTTGCGCCTGGTGGTATATAGTCTATTTCCCAATTCTTGATCAGTTTGTTTTTCTACGAGTGGGATTGTAAGCTGTGGGGGGTTCAAAGGGATTCCCCCCGGTCAACGCTACGCCCCTCCCTTTCAACCTGCGCTTCCACCAAATCATGTACCATTTCGCACTTGTGTCTTTTTTTAAAAATAAAATTACAAAAAATATAACAGGAATAATAATATAGAGACAAGATTAACTTTTTACCGTAGTTGATAACTCCAAATAAACAAAATATATTTAGCCAAAAAAAAAGAACAACTCAAAAACAAATTCAACCAAATATAATAGAAAAAACAGGAATCAAAAGAAAAAACTGCCGAAATTATGGGACACGAATCACCCCAGCTTTTTCTCGTTCACCCCACCCATCCTTTAGACAAGTGACACCTCACATATTTCTAGTTGATTGGAAAATCTTGTTTCGGGCTTACTATCCCACCAAAGTTCAAGGAAAAAGTAATATTCTAAGATTTTTACGATTCTTGAATTGAATCCAAGAATTAACAGCTTGCCTCTGTCAGTTTCTTGGCCCAAATAGCCAATGGTTTCCTCCACACTCGGGTTCGCTTCGTACTGTCCACCTCATGTAATCACACCTTGACCAATTATTTCTTTAATTCCTCTTTCATTTTCAAAAACTAACCTCATTCCTAACATTCCAATCAAATAATGCTGGAAGTATTAGTTGTATGCTTTTATCATTCAGCATTTGCGGCATAGTATTTATAGAGAATTATATAATACTGATTCCTCCTGTTGGACTGAATTATCTTTCTATTGGTTTGCAGAGAGGTTTCTTTCCGTGTAGAAAATTAGCGTTGAGATTGCATAGTCGAATTTTATAAAATAATTAAGTTGAATAGAAATCCTGGATAGAAACTATTAAAGAGATGTAGATAATCCTAGTATGATGGAATATCTCTAAATTTCGGGGATGGAGTCGGCACTACTTTTTTTGAGTGTCAATGTGGTCTTTCCGGTAATTGTGTTATAATAACCCTATACCTCTCGTTCTGCCTATTTCTATATATGGCTATTGCAGTTGCTCTAAGTTGTTTACTCCTTTTAGCCTAATCTAAAAACTTTCTGAATTTACTTTTCTTTTTGGTTTACTCTTATTTCCTTTGCGGCACTCCTGTTGTTTTGGGGGGAAAAAAATAATAATCTATTGTGATTTACCGAAAAAGGAATATTTATCAGCAAATGGAAAACTGTCCACCAAAATGTCCTCCACATAAGATTGGCCAAAAAAAAGTTATCCGAGACTTACACCGTGCAAGCTGCAACCCAATGGCAGTAACCTATAAAATTCACAT
>Ga0163217_1092428_pt1 | contig 12764 bp, 8 predicted proteins | sample SynspAceP_FD_185933 | JGI IMG/M metagenome (GOLD analysis project Ga0163217, IMG submission 185933) | Saline lake microbial communities from Ace Lake in Antarctica - Synechococcus sp. Ace-P (PacBio error correction) | ecosystem: Environmental > Aquatic > Non-marine Saline and Alkaline > Saline ... | reverse complement strand
GTCATTAATATCGATATAGAAACATTTTCATTTTTGTTTAGTATTCGCCTTAATCTTTGGGCAAATTCATCATTTATACCGTGGTATATACCGGTGTGCCCCGTTAACATTCACTGAAGTATTTTAAAATCTAACCCAAACATCTAGAGGGGTTTCGTGTTCAAAAATCAATTTCCATTTTTTACAAATAACCTGCAACAGGTCTATTTGCGATAGTGCTGCAACAACACAAAAGCATCATATGGTCATTAAAGCGGTAAACGCACTATCACTGTTTATCGAAGTAGCTAACAGTTCATCGTAGTGCCTTAGTGCAGATGCCGATGGATAGCGACTTTACTTTACGAACAAGCACGGCGATTTAACTGGCCCCTCAACTCATCAATAGTCCACGGTGAGCAAATCTGCATTTAATAGTAGGGCTGCAACAGAGGTCAATCAATTACCATTGCATCAGGCATGCAATCACATTATGATAACTGGCATAAGATATGATAATGGCCCAGTGAGCCACCATGCCAAATTTATACCTTTAGCCGCAACAATTTATCAGCGAGGCTGGGCTGTTATTGAAAGTTGGTTAATTATTTCAGAACAGCGTGTCAATTTACTCACCTGAATATGACGCCGTTTTGCGCACAACTAACAGCCGACGTGCCATTCTTGCAATGGCCATTGTGTCCAAATGTCATTACGGCAATATTTATCCAGTAGAGGGCGATTTGTCGCTTGGCTACCCATAGCCAAATATTATTGACTATGTTATGCATGGTACCCAAGCGATGCACATTATGCCCGTTGAGCTCTTCGCAATGGACTTGTGATTTTTATATGTTTTTAGTAGGGTCACAATGATGTATGCCCCGACAGGCCGCCCATTGCACGTAATGTATTGGTAAAAAACGGCTTTGCTTAAAATCAGCTGTCGCCTCTGCGATTGCGGTGAGCAAATTATTAACCTCATGTGTCATTTAACTTCAGCGGGAGTACAACGCCCCCATTAAAATTGAAGCGTTGCGAACAACCTAATGTTGCCTAGCGCTTATTGCGTTTATGGCGCCTGCGCCTAAAATTTTTTAATGTTTAAATATGCAACGTATACAGCCAGTCCATGAAATACACCTGTTTAAATTACTAGTAAGGCCTTTAAGAAAAACGCGACGCATATACGCCCCTATTCGCGAAATTCTAGGCCCTGCCACCCATCCAGTGTTCTTCTGGAGCAACAAAACTGAATACGAAACCGCAGACAATTCTTTGCGCCATTCAATAGGATTGCCATTCAATTTGTTTTATAATCATCATCATGTTGCCATGATGCTAGCCAGCATAAATATATTCAAAAAAATATTGCTGTCAGCAGTAGGGCATCACTGCGCCTTATGCCAATTGATGGATATTTTAAATTACGCAGGTTACTATGCGAGTGTCGTATGCGGTGTACACACAGAGCCAAGATATTCAGGTATATTATTTTTTTTTGCCAGTCGAGTTGCGAATGATGCCATCGATGGTTAGCACGAGAACTAACTGCTCATGATGTCTCTCAACGTCTAGCCACAAAACCGTTCATGTCAGGTATTTTCTAAAACCAATAACCTCACTCAACTAATCAGGGTACTGTCCATATGCCGGCTAGCAGGTTACAAAGACCCTGCCAATTGCAGTTCAATATTAAACAAGCGACTGGGTGGGATAATCAATATTCGTCAGTTACTGTTGGCGAGTAAAGCTTATGTGCTGCCTATTGAAATGCTACAAATGAAAATGCTGGTATATTAGGTGCGAAGTCTGCATTTATGCTATTGCTAACTACAACGCCACAAATTATGCGCGTATTCCCAAAGTAAAATAATTAGAGGTATTCTTGCGCTTCTTTAGAGAAAGGTGCACCTACAACTGAGAAAACCACAATCAGTATATCAATCTGAACTGCAATAAAGGTTATTTCAGTTAGCACTAGTTTCGATATTTTGCATACCTGACAGAGTTAACTTAACACCGCTTTTTCAGTGTAGGGCGTCCGAGAGGAATACAAATGCTATTGCAGTGTATAACAATCTAATTATCGACACTGCGTATGAAGAATAAAGATCAATCTGAGAGTATTAGCTTTAGCTGTAAACGCCGTTTTTTCTGCTTCAATACCATGGATTGACTTCATGCTATTTCGTACTGCTTTAGTTGTATGCATGTTGCCAGCACTGCTGACCTAAAAATAGTGTGCTGACCGATGTTTTTGTCCAAATTTGAGCCAAATTGATGTCGATGCAATGCGTTAACTAGCCTCAGTTTGTGCTGGGTGTACGATTAACACATTAAATACTTGTATGAATATAACGCTAGGCTCGCATTACTAGCAGATCCATGCTATCTCATACTGACTTATAGGCCGTAATGCTACGATTGCTATATAAAAGCGTCCGTCGACGCACTGAATATTATGAATAGCGCCAAGTGCCACATATTATTATTGAGTCTTTTTTTTTATTGAGCGCGTCTGTTGATTAGTCTCATCCACTGCAGGCAGTAATCCTTCTGCGCCAATATCTGGTAGGTAACGTATGGCGTGCTGCATTGCATGCATCTTACTATATTGTTTTCCTTTAATACCTGCCCCCAAATTCAACGGCGCCACTAAAACAACGCGCACGTGGCAATAACTTCTTGCGCGTCTTAGAGTACCCGTGCCACCAAATAACCGTGTTGCTTGTTTATCCAATCTGCTTTGCTTGTGTTAGCGCTGCGAACCGTAAACATAGACAAAAATAGCCGCCAGAGCAGCCCGCCATGCGCGTATAGCATGCAAATCTTTTGTTTTAAGCGCGTAAGCCCACCGCATCCCAATTTTTAGGCGGTGTCTGAAACTACTATACTGATAAAACTCAAGTCCGTGTCGCATTATGCGTTTTTGCCGATTTCACTGTTTGTTCAGCTAGCTAAAAAAGGCCAGCCATGTGACAGAAGCGGTCTGTTGCTATACCAAAAACTGTTAGTGGCACCTGTAGTAATGGATATTTCGCTAATCGCGGCAGCTAAAATATGAGCCATCGCAGCTGGCAAAATCTGATGCAATCTCCCCCCCCCCTGTGCCTCGCACTACTTATGTAACAAAAGCTGAATGAATGGTCATAAGGTGTTCGCGACCAGGTAGCGCACCTCGCTGGTGAAAAGGGGGTTGTGTGTGTGTAAGAAATATTTACGAAGAAAGGTATTAAGTTTCCGTATGAGTTATCTATCATCTCCTCGGTATAGATGTGCCGTATATATGATTGAAACTCGTGAGCATAATGATTTTTAGCTGTGCTGACGACCTACTCTAGCTATTTTTAGTCTTGTATGGCTCGAGCTATATCAGCCGTCAGATATGAACAGCGCTGGTCACATTCACAAAATCACTAACAGACTAATTGGTGTGTCTGTTAGCCATCCTGGTGCTGCTATGTTTCGTTTTTAGTTAGTGAGAGTGGAGAGGTGAGTGAGTGTGGCAGGGTGTGTGAAGCGGTTGAGGTCATGAATGTGTGAAACCCAAGGATGGTTATAGCTCTGAGCTAACATTTCCATGCTCGATACATATGGTGTGTCTGCACCTCGATTATAAAAACTCTCTCGCGCGCGAGGTCAAAACCAGCTGAACTATACCAGTCGCTAGGGGGTGTGTCAACACACGTAGTTGTTGATCGTGCACGCTCACCAAGCCAGTCTCTGCTCATCAGCTCGCGTTACTTAAAGGTCCGTCTTATTGACAACATCATATAATACTTTTCGAACAATCCGCGAATGGCTCCATGTGACAACACACAGCTCGACGAATATTAACAGAGAGTGTGTTTTTTGCAGTTGTGAGAGATCCCATAAACTTAACTGATTTAATAGTCTCAGCGGCGCATCCTCTCTCTTTCTTCCGTGCTCTATCGCTCTGGATTCGTGTGCTCGTAAGACGCAGCCTCGACTGTAGTCCGCGCGCACTAGGATTAGTAATCAGAATTCTCTGCTAGTCAGCCATCTATTAAGCTCCGACCGCACTAGTGAATAGGTACGTAGAACGCCGAGATTAATAATATGTGTTATTGAGCCCAATGTCTACAGCCATAGTTTCATGATGCTCTTTATTAGTATAGCGCGCAAGGTGATGTATAGCACTAATGCCATCCAGCAAGTGATACTCGTTCGCTCGTATGTTGACCGCTTTATATCTCAGCATGACAAGTATCACAGTAAAGGATCCGTGAGCGCCCGAGCGCCACCGCCAGCGGCTTGCGAGCCGCGCTATTAATAGGAACGGATGCTGAACGAGTGTCTCTACGCCACTGCTGCGCCCAATTAGTTCCCTCGATGTATAGTGGAATTTACACTCAATCGAATACTAGCTTGCAGCGTACACGTCGCCTAATTTGTAAGTTTAGACTGCGCTGTGCCCCACTGCTCATCTGATTGTAACTATCAGTCATGCACGTAATAAGAGAGCGCGCGCGCTCACACGCTATATGCTTCACTGTACCTCGTAGTGTGAACTCGATACCGAATACCATGTAAGCGACGCATTTCGATAAATTTCGCTGTCATTGTGTAGTCGACGCTGTGGGTCGAGCAAGAGAGAGATGCATACGTGTGCCTCATCCTGATTTATTGCAAGCATGCCTGTCCATCTCAGTATCTCTCGTATTACGTACCGGATTCACTTTTCATATTGTATTACGATATTACTCACAACATGTTTTTGCGTTTACTATTAGCCTAAGACGTCCTATCTGCACTGCTGCCTCTTTTTTACTAGCCCTGCAACAAACAGTGACTCAATATCGCAATAACACATCTTATAAGCACAATCGACTTTGATTTTATCAGTCAGTATGTAAGCTATTTCAGACTTATCGACTGCCTCAAAAGTTGCCCGGATGCCGTTGCCAGTTACCTTAACAAAGCATGCGTCCTGACTATACGCCAGATCGCTGCCCCCCCTGGACCGCTCATTTGTACTGTTTATCTTCGAGTTCCTACCAAAATCACAAAAGCCTACGCCATGAACTCATGTGACACCTGTAAATCACTATATGCCCAACATCGCGCTCTTTGTTTAGCGTGTGCTATTACGTGTTGACGCTTAAAATACGCGACCTCTAAGAAGCTGTAGTATTTTCACTCTCACGCGCGTGTCCATAATTCATGTGACCGCCGATTTGGGAATTTTGCGTGTCAACAATCGCTAATTATACGAACCATAATATTTTGCATAGATGACTCATAGCAACAATGCATCAGACACGGTCATAGTGTACGCTCCGCTGATCATTGCGCGCAGCAAGGAGGCATTATCTCGACCCTGCCGAGTCAGTGGATGAGCGGCTATAATCGCAATCTCTCACTGCTGTATCGTCGAATGCTACAGCTTCATTCGCTAGTGCTTATCGAGCATTGCCGAATGATATAGCAATAGTAGCGTTCACTGCCTGCCTGACGAACAAGCACGTCGATTCATTAAACTGCTACATATCTAGTCCGCTCAGAACTCAGTGCACACGACGTTTGAGCATATAAACTCAATCGAGATTTGTCAATATAGACTTGTGCAACAGAGGTCTAATCTCATTCAGAATGTAGCGCCTATATAGCATGCGCATCCGCGAATCAACATATGGATCTAAGTCTAGTGCTTGAGCCAGTCCTTGATATATTGGACCTCTATCGAGTGCACACATAGACTCTAATAAATATTACCTCTGCCAACAAAATCTGCAGCCTCCTGACCTCTGGCATACAACTGCTATATGCATCGCGCACGAGTCATGTCGTTTGCTCAGAAAGTGGTTTGTATTCGCAAAACATTGGTAACATAGGCTCCGCAGGCTCAGTTTACTCAACCGTGAGTGTGAGAGTTTTTTGCGACAAATTAACAGCGACGTTTGCTATTTCGGCCAATGGCCATGTGTCAAATGCCATTAGGCAATATTTATCCAGTTAGAGGCGATTTTGTCGCTTGGCTACCCAAGCAAATATATGTTACTGTTATTCGATGGTACCCAGCGATTGACATATGCCCGTTGATGTTTTCGCAATGGGACTGTTGATTTTTTATGTTTTTAGTGGCACAGATGTATGCCCCGACAGGCGTTGGCGTAATGTATGGTAAAACGGCTTTGTTAAATCACGCTTGTCGCCTCTGCGATTGGGTGGAGAAATGATAACTCATGTGTCATACTTCAAGCGAGTATCAAACGCCCCCCCCATTAAAATTTGAGGTGGAACACCTAATGTTGCAGGCGTTATTGTTTAGGCGCTGCCGCTAAATTTTTAATGCTTAAATATGCAACGTATACAGCAGCATGAATCACCTGTTAAATTACTAAAGTATAGGCTTGAAAAACGCGACGATATACGGTTCCTATTCGGAAATCTGCCGCTGCCAACCCATCCAGTGTTTTCTTCTTGGAGCCGAACAAACTTGAATCTTGAAACGCAGAAATTCTTGCCATTCAATAGGATTGCATTCTTTTTGCTTTTAATTCATCACATTGCCATTTGATGTTAGCCAGCATTAATATATCAAAAAAAATATTTGTGTCAGAGTAGGGCATCACTGCGCTATGCCATTGATGGATATTTTAAATCTAGCAGGTACTATAGCGAAGTGTCTATTGGGTGTTACACACAGAGACAAGATATTCAGTATTTTTTGCAGGATTGGAAGATTGCCATCGATGAGTTAGACGAGAATAAACTGTCATTGATGTTCTCTTCATACGTCTAGGCCAACAAAACGTTTTCATGTCAAGTATATCCCTAAAACCAATAAACCCCTCACTCAACTAACAGAGGGTTACTGTCCATATTGCGGCTAGCAAGGTTACAAAAGGACCCTTGCCCCAATTGCATTCAAGATTAAACAAGGCGACTGGGTGGGATAATTCATATCGTCAGTTTACTGTTGGCGCAGTTAAAAGCCTTATTTAATGTCCCTGCCTATTGAAATGCGATAACAAATGGAAAATGCTTGGTATTAGGGGTGCGCGAGTTCTGATTTATGGATTGGGCTACTACACGCACAATATGCGCGTATTCCCAAAGTAAAAATAATAGGAGGTATTCTTTGCGCTCTTTTAAGAGAAGTGATACAACTTGGAAACGCGCGACCTCAGATAATCAAATCTCTCGCACATACCACGGTATTCTGGCCACCAGAGCTTGTCCTCGATTATGCTATATTAGCGTGCACATTCAACCTCATAGACGTTAAGATACTCTGAACAATACCTTGAGTCTATGTGCGACACTCTAGTGTTATAGCGGCAGAACACGACGATGTGTAGCAGCATACCACTAAACTCGTCCTAGATATGCAGTCTTGGATATTCACTCGTATTTTCATCGTTCGTTTATCCGACGCCTGCCGCCTGAATGAAAAATAGTAAAGTACAATCGAGCAATTCAATCTGAGATTAGAGTTTGAGTTTAGTTTTGCTTGTAATTATACTAGCACTGCCAAGTGAGGTCTTTCGCTTCAATCCATTTTGATTGACTCTTGTAATTTCCGATACTTCTTCTGGTGCGTCGCTTGGTATGCCAATGTTCCAGCACTTGGCCTGAAAAAGTGCTGCTTCGCCGCATTGTTGTGTGTCAATATGTTTGACCGCCATACAACTGTAATAGTCGCGGATTATGCAGTTTAACTCTTGCAGGCTATAGTGCCTCTCAAAATACATTCGGAACTCAGGTGGCTTGTATTACTGAAATACGCTTTATTGCTAGTTCCCAATATGATTACTGATTGTGGGTCCAAGCTGTGTATCACTTTCTCTAAAAAGCAAGCCGCCAGCAATACCTCTAATTATTTCTACTTTGGAATACGCGCATAATGGGTGTCTGTGCCGTTGCTTTAGTTTAGCCAATCCATAATCAGACTCGCACCCCTAATACACAGCCCATTTTTCATTTGTTACGCATTACTTCAATAGGCCAGCACATTTAAGGCTTTTTACTCATGCAGCCCAAACATTAACAGAACTGACGATTATTGGATTATCCCCACCCAGTCGCATTGTTTAATATGAATGCAATGCATATGGCGTCTTCTGTAACCTGCTAGCCGCAATATGCCCGCACAGTCTACCCTGATTTAGCTTGAGTGCAGGGTTATTGTTTTAGTAATAACTGGACGCTTTTGGCTTGGCTCCTAGCACGTATGATGAGACATATCGCACAGCTTATTCTCTGTCTTAACTCATCGATGCGCATCTCCAAACTCGCTGCAAAAAAATAAACCTGAATATCTGCCCTCTGTTGTTTGCTCACACCCAATAGAACACTCGCATAGTATCCTGCTAGCCCATTTAAAATATCATCAATGCGGCCAATAGGCGCTCAAAGTGATGCCCTACTCTGGACATGCAATATTTTTGTGATATCATATTATGCTGCTGCTATCATCATGCAAATGCAATGAATTGATTAAAAAACATATGAATGCAATTCCTATTGAATGGCAAGAATTGCTCGCGTTTCAGACATCATGTTTTGTTGCTCAGCAAGCAACACTGCGCATGGGTGCAGCAGATTTTCACTCCGAATAGGCTATATTCGGTCGCGTTTTTACTAAAGCCTATACTTAAAGTAATTTAAACCAGCCGTGTATTTTTCATTGCTGCTGCTATACGTATGCATATTTAACATTTAAAATATTTAAGCAGCAGCCGCCATAACCAAATTTTTAACCGCCTCTGCCAACATGTCAGCGTGATTCCACGTCTTCAATTTAATAGAGGGCGGTTTGATATACTCCCGCTTTGAAAGTTTAAATGACACATGTATTATCATTTCTCCACCCAATCGCAGAGCGACAGTGATTTAACAAAAGCCGTTTTACCATACATTACGCAACGCCCTGTCGGGGCATACATCTTAAGGTACCACTAAAACATAACAATCACAGTCCATTGCGATTTGGAAAAACTATATGAAACGAGGCTAGTAATATAAGCTGCGCTCAAGCTCCTCTCGCTTCGGATACTAGCCAGCATCCAGTGATCGCTCATGGCCTCGAGAGGTTATGGACTGGACCATCGGATAACAGTTTCAATGTATATTGCTGGGTGTTAGCTCGGTTTAATAGCCCCCAAGCGACAAATCTCAGCGCGCATCGGTGGATTCGTGTGATAAAATAGACAGTCCTCATTGCCCTAATGCCGTTCGGATTTCGTAGCATTTGAACTCACATGTTAGAATGTATGAGGGCACATTAGCTAGTCAGCGCCAATAGCACACTCGCTCGTGTCTCACGCAATAGTTATATTGACACCTTTGCTCTATGTCGCAAAACGCCTCGTGCGAGGGTTTGATTAGTCATCATTCCACTGCAGTCATGACTCTCAGGTTGTCAAGTAATTCTCGTATCCCTTCTGCTCCTGATACTATTTAAGGTTCCACTCAATAATAGGCGCGTCAGAACCTCGCTGGATTTAAGTTGGTCTGTGCCAAGAGACGGTGTCTCAATTAGATCATTGGCCATAGCCTAATGTCTCATTTCCTTTAATACTCCGTGCTCGCCCCCAATCATCAAACCCATAATCTTTACTAAACGCGCCGAGAGTTCTCATATGTTGATTGCATGCCTCGCTAATCTCCTCTTACAAACTGGTATCTTGCGCTCGACTCTGTTGCACCACTATTTAAATGCCAAATTTGCTTCAACCGTGTTGCAAATAATTCTTGGCCGGTCTTTTAGCGTACCGCGGTTGCCACCAAAAAAGAGGCACTAGTTGATTGCTTGTGTAGTTTCCATTGACTGCGCTCTCTAGGTTCTTAATTTCGCTGTGCTTGTTCGAGGAGTTAAAAGTCTGCTTCATTCGCATATCTCATAAGGCTACTACGAGGAATCGCAACTGTAGCATCTACGATCAATCGAGTGATATTCGTCGTCTTCACACGCAGCGTTCTAATGGGCGCCATATGCTTTTGTTGTTGTTGCAGCTACTATCTCAAAGCTAGACCTGGTTGCAGGAGGAAGTTATATTTGTGATACAAATGTCTATTGATTTTTTGTTTTGTTTGAATACACTCTAAAAGCCCCTGGTCAAGCACTAGAGGTGACTATTGGCTCTCCAATTTAAAATACTCACCAGTGTTTGGGACATGGCTGTTAAATGGTCGAAGAAACTCCCAACACCGCCTTAATACTGATAAAAAATACACGTCGGTTGTGCATTAATTGAGATTTTGTGTGAACCTCTGTCATTTCAAAACGTATTTGATAGTGCGAGCTTGTAAAAAGAATACTAACAAAATGGAAAATTGCTCTTTCTAAGTCGATGTTATGCAGGTAAGCGTCTATAACCTTAGCTATTACCAAAAACTGTTGTGAGTAATTGATAGTTATCATCTTTGCTGCTCAAATACGCCGAGAAGAAGTAGACCTACTCCGAAATGCGTATGCTTCCCTCCTCGCCAGCTGACAATATAGAATCGATGCAATCTCTTATCTATTCTTGCGAAGGTATCCTGTGATATACAAAATAGGTATTCCTGAATTTCCTACCATCTGGATAGGTGCCGAATAGCCAGCGCTTCATAGGGGTACATAGACGTGAACTATGTATTGTCTAGAAATTGTTACTCATCTAACTTTTTCAAGCAATTGGTTCTTGTGATGACAGTTGCTCTTTGCTCTCGAGCCATCGAGCGCATCTCTGAGTATTAATGAGTGTGCCAAAGCGCGCTTCGACCTCAAGGGATTTTTCTTATTATGCCGGTACCTTTGGTTGTCTTGTGGTCGTCCGGGTCATGTTCGTTGATGAAACTGCAAGTTCACTTCATTTGGCTAACATCCACTTTGCGCTACGAAACCGCCATACCAATAATGTTAGGATGTTTTCCTTACATACGTGGAGCCTAAAACTGCGTATCTCTCCATCTAAAAACAGATGCTCTCTGTAATTAATGTTAGGTGCTACCTCATTGCTAGGGCTACGAGAAATTTTTCTATGCTTGCATAACGGGCGTTAGGCAACATTACTCTTCCGATAAGCATTACCTATGCATTTTTTTAGTTGGTTCATTTCCAAACTGCCAAAAAAATATATTCGTTTATATTTTCGTGTGTGCTTTTTTCCCTGGGCCATTACGGTTTCGTTTAAGATTGGATTGCTATGCGGGCTACTTCGAGGCTTCGATATGATTTAGGCTGGGACGTTATTTTCAACAACTACGTGTTGGTTAATCCCCTGCTGGTATTCTCAGAGCTTTTTTTTAATTGGGTTCACCATGACGACATTTGGTTAATACACAAACCTCTTTTGGGTTTATACCTTTCGATGATAAGTTTTATTATTTGATGGCCAAATAGGGTATTGATTTCACTCAATTTTAAAAACAAAAAACGACAATGTTTGTTAACAGCCATTTGTCGTTATGTTTTATTGAACAGCGCTCAATCGGACGGCTGCTATAGACGCCAAATAAGACAACTAAAAAATGCTAGATATCGTTCACCAAGCGCTAAAATTTTTGCCGTTTAATTCAAAAAATGACATCTAAGATATTAGATAAACTCTGAACTTACCTTCTTGATTTCTTCTTTTACTCAAACCAGCGATGTTCGTGCGAAAACACTAACCATTCATCACTTTTTTTTACATTAATAGTCAGGCACAATATCCGGTTTTGTTATTGGCTGGTTTGTACCACGTGTTGCAATTCTGATTTCTTTTGGCGTATTTAACCGCATCAATACTTCAATTTTGCTTGGGTCAATGCTTGCACACTTTCGCCCAGAGTCAAAAAAACGTCATCGACAATCAGTAAGCTGTCGCAGCGTTAGCGTTTTTCAATAAGATAGTGAAGACCGTGCACTTTAATCTCTTTTGACTGTTTGTTAATCCGTAATACGAAGATGTTCTCACTGCAATATGGTTCTGTTGGCTATTTTTTGTATTCAAAAAAATTCTTGTACTGCAAACCTATCGGAGCTCCACCTCGCCAAATTCCGATAATAAAGTCAGGACGAAAATCCATCGTTAAAAATTTAGCTGCATAGCGCGAAAACGGTCTTTCCAATAATGATTGTGAAGGCTGATGGTAATTTTTTTACTCAAAATATAAATTTTCCTCTTTTTCTAGGTTGTTGTAAATAAAATGAAGATTTGCGTATGGATGCAATTTATTTAATAACTCTTCGCTTCATCCTTGAGGCAAAAACAATTAGCTTGCCATTAGTCAAGCCTTCATAAATTAGCGACAATTATAAGCGCCTTATTTGCGTTGTAAGCTATTTTGGCAGGTTTAATAGATTGCTGCTTTGGTAAGCTGGATATAAAGTTAGCGGAAATATACAAAGGGCGAGCTGAACCAGCAGAAAATTATAACCAATTTCAGGGACCCAACTTTCATTTCAATCGGCAAACCGGATTCCATCCGGTCCAAAAGCCCCAAACCTGAAACCGAGCAGTGGCTAAAATGTCTGTTTAAGAAGAAGGACCATAGCAAGCCCAATCGCGACCCCAAGGATAAACGTAAATACTCGCTCTATCAAATTTGAGCCGTTACAAAAATTTCCATTAGACTAGTGGGACAAATTAATACTTGTACATTTAAGGAGCAAATACAAATAATATGCTCTCGCCGTGCCGGTTTTTATTACCATTCTACATATACAACAAGCGTGTTGGGTCTGGTGTTTCTGTGTGAGGACAGCGACATTATTGGAGCTCTCTCATTACAGTCTGAGAAGTTCAGCGTCCGAGTCTTTCCCAATTCCTCTCTTCTCTCGGTGTTGG
>Ga0163217_1015469_pt1 | contig 12764 bp, 15 predicted proteins | sample SynspAceP_FD_185933 | JGI IMG/M metagenome (GOLD analysis project Ga0163217, IMG submission 185933) | Saline lake microbial communities from Ace Lake in Antarctica - Synechococcus sp. Ace-P (PacBio error correction) | ecosystem: Environmental > Aquatic > Non-marine Saline and Alkaline > Saline ... | reverse complement strand
GAGGCGATAGCGCTTGAAGGCGAGGCGAAAAAAACGCTTTGGCGCTTAATCTCCAGCCGCCGATTCTCGCCGGCCTGAAAGCGACTGGCAGAAAAGGGGGACGGCAAGGCTCTGGCCGCACAGGCTCTTGCGCGGAGAACAACTCTGGGCCGACAAAGATCACGTTCTGAAGCGATGTCCAGGGCGCCCGGCAGAATTTGAAGCCGCGAAAGCCGCGAGTGATGCGGTCCGAAAACGAGCTTCACGCGGCAAGGCGTTCAGTCATTGAAGCGCTGGAGAACGTCGCCACAGCAAGAGATTGGCGACCAATGCCAATTCCTACCTGACTTTTGCGCCGATCGCTGGAAACGATTTGTCCGGCGCGCAGTGACTCTTTTGGCCGAGACTGTTTGCGCGGGAGACGCCGGCGCCGACACGCTCTTCACGTCGCGGATGGACAGCGTGGCTTTTGGCAGACATCGCCGTCTACCAAAACAGGACATTGGTCGTATACGTATTGGCGGGCACCTGTCGCGCTCAAGACCGACGCAGGAGATGTTCCTGCGCTATCGACTGTCGCTTTCGTGCTTCCCGTCATTCAAATGGAAACCTCTCGCACCGCGGACGGCACGAGTGATTGTGGACCAATTGCAGATGGCGGCCGTCTTGAACGCCTGGCCATTTGTCACGGCTGATCTCAGTTGTCGAACAATGCAAGCCCCGTGGTGCGGGTCCGCAAACAGCTGTCCAGATATGTCGAAGACAAACCGTCAAGTTCGTTCCCGTTGGAAGCGGTTTCGCACCCAGGGCCAGTTTGGATGATCGGTGCAACGGCCGGCGGCTTTGGTCGAAATTCGTCGGGCCTGGGCGGTCGGCGAGGACTTTGTCTCGCAAGGGGCTTTTCACCCATCAAGGCCCAGCTTTGAAAAAGACGCCTTTGCGATGGACACGGACACTAGGGACCAACAGACTGATCAATTTTATGCACCGTATCGCGGGGCCGCCTCCTGGCAGCCATCGCGGCACTCGCCGATGACGGCTTGGGCGCCTGTTTCGCCTTCCGGGCCCTGCCCGTGGATTGCCTTTCCGGACGTCACCCCCCCTGGTTCAGGTTTCTTTACGAACCGAAGGTCTCGCCCGGAAGAGGCGAACGCTACCGTCACCTTACCGATGAAAGGCCATGTCCGGCCTCCCCGAAACTCAAGAAGCATTGCGCTCAGTCTCGAATTTCGGGCCTGTCCTGGTCAACATCCTATTTTCGAAGACGGGCACAGATGTTCTATTTTTTGCGCGCAGATCGTCGGCGAACGCCTCTCTGAGGCGCGTGCAACATTCCGACGGGTTTGGCGACCCGCAAATGGGGCCCATCATCGACGGGCCTGGGCATCATCTTCTATTTTCGATTGGGATGGACACCAGCGGGGACGCGGGGTCTTGTCGCGATGCGCGAGATCCAGGACTGGATCATCAGTACAAACTTGCAAAACTTTACCGGGCGTCACCGAAGTGCTCTCGCTTGGCGGCTTCGAGAAGCAATACCAGGTCCGTCTCGATCCGGATTGCATTGCTCGCCTTATGATATCCAATCGGCGACGTGATCAGCGCTGTCTCGAGCGTGGCAACAAGACGAGGCGCGCAATTCCTCGAAATTGGCGCGGAGCAGTACACCGTGCGCGGCGTTGACGGCCGGTCGGTCGATGACCTTGCCGAAAATCGTTGTTCAATTTGTTGTGGACGGACGCCCCGTCGCGTCGCGACCTGGCGAAAATCCGTTTCATCGGCGGCGGGCGTCGACAAGGGACTTGCCCACGGCAAATGGCCAAGGCGAAGGTCGTCGCCGGCCTGTGCTGAAACTCTATGGCACCAAACACGTCTGACGTGATCGCCCGTGTTGCAGCAGCGCTTTGAGGAAATCAAACGCAGCCATGCCCGAAGGCGTGACGGCCATCCCCTACTTATGATCAGGCGCACGCTCTGAACCAAGGCTGGCCGCAACGCGTGACGACCGCGCTCTGGCAGGGCGGTCTTCTTGTGGCGCTTGTTGTCTTTCTCTTTTTGAGGCGGTTTGCGGGCCAAGCCTCGTTCGTCGGTTCTCTCTATTTCCCTTCTCTGTCGCTTTGCATTCATCGCGATGAACGTGGCTCGGCATCAGTGGCCAATCTTTGATGTCGCTTGGGCGGTGTCGCCATTTGCCTCGGGATGATGGTCGATGCGCGATCGTCATCGCGGAAAATGTCGATCGGACGTCTTCGGGAAAGCGCAGGCACGGAAGAATCAAGCCGGAGCGTCGTTGCACGCTCGACTGCCGAGGTCATTGCGCCCCTGGTTGGCCGCTGTCGCAGTTGGTCATTCGTTGTCTTCCTGCCCGCTGTTTTTTCGCTGCAAGGCGTTGAGGGCAAAGACGTTCCGTCCACTCGGCCGCATCTGCTGCGCTGCGATGACGGTTCGCTTTTTTACGCCGCGCTGATTGCGCCGTTCCCTATGGCAAATGGGCTGATGCGACGCGGAAAGGCAAAAAGCGAAAGAGAAGCCTGACCTTTATCGCCCGCTATGTCAGGTCACTTGCCTGGCTTTTTTCGTCAGGCCAACGCATGGCAGCCATTGTGATGGCTGCGGTGCTTCTTTTGGCAGCGTGGGGCTCGCCGGCTCGGCGGCTGGGCTCGGAATTTTACCCCCCTCGCTGAGGAAGGTGATATTCTCCTGCGGGTCACGATGGCTCCATTAAAAAACCAATCTCGCTGACAGAAGCCGCTGCACAACAAACGCGGGTCGAGAACGGCTGCTGGGGGACGCATTTCCGGAGATCAAGTCGATCGTCACCCGATCGGGCGCGGCGAAAGTCCGGCGCGCATTGCGACCCGACCAATAGCGCAGAAGCCTTCGTTGACTGCAAAACGCGCGATCAGTGGCGCGAAGGGATTTGTCTCCGGAAGACTTGCGTACGGCCATCTCGGAAAATCTGGAATCGGTGCCAGGTATCGTTGCAAGCTCCGGCAAGCACAATTTTGCCATGGCGGTCGATGACCATCACCGGAACCACCGTGTGAAACTGGCGGTAAAGATATTTGGGCCCGACACGGAAGTCCTTGTTGGACAGGTCGCAAGTGCTCCAGACATCCTGCAGCAAGTTGACGGCGCTGCTTGAAGTCCAGGCCGATCAGATTCACCCGCGCAACCGCAACTTGTGGTGAGGTGGATCGGCCGGCCCTTGCCGTTACGGGCTCGACCGTCGAAGGACGCACTGGATGCGCTTCGCGCCTCCATCGGACATGGTCGGCGCCGAAGCGGTGCCTTGTTCGAAAGGTGTTCGCCAGTTCCCAAATCGTCGTTGCCGGCCTGCATTGAAGAGAAACAGGGATACACCCGAAGGCGATTTCAGCCGCATCGTGCTGGAACGCCATCGGGCGCACGGGTACCTCTCGAAACCGTCGCCCAGAATCGAGACGATCATTCGTCCCGCGCCAGAATCACACGCGAGAATGGCGAACGCTTCATCACGGTTCAGTCGAACCCGTGAGGGGGCGTGTTATCTCGTTCCTTTTGCGCGGGAAGCCCAAGCGCTGACTGATTCCCCCAATTTGGAGTTGCCTCCGGTTTACCGGCCTGTCTGGGGCGGCCAGTTCGAAACTTCAGCAAACAGGCGAACGCCCGTTTTTGCCGTGGTCATTCCGATACGCTCGGTATCGTGCTCCTGATCCTGTTTGATAACTTTCGGCCGTTAAAGTCGTCGGTCCTTTTCATCTTGTCTGAATATCCGCTGCCCTGACGGGGGGGGCACTGGCGCTCTGGATAACCGGGCTACAGTTTCGGTTCCCCGCCACAGTCGGGTCATCGCCCTGTTCGGGAATCGCCCTCGGAAACGGCATGGTTGCTCGTCAGTTCATGGATGACTTTGCGCGGGCTGGACGAAATCTCGACGATCTTCCCATCGAGGCGGCGGGGCTTCGGGCGCGGACCTGTCCTGATGACGGCGATGACGACAGCGCTCGGACCTTGCCCCCCTGTCATTGCGACAGGAGTCGGGGCCGAGTTGCAAAGGCCGCTAGCAAACTGTCGTTGCACAGGCCGACTGGTCTTCGTCGACTTGCTCACCCTACTTGGTGATTGCCTGCGCTGCATTCGCGGTTCGCTCCGAAGCCGGAAAGCCATCACTTCGCTTCTGGAGTTCCGAACACGGTCCATCCTGCCGTGACGGCGTGAGGTCCCAGGCCGTGGACGGTTATTCCCCACGGCGCAAGCCATATAGGAGACCAAGATTGACCCGCCAAAACAAAACATTGATCACGACCGGCAAGAGACCAGCCATGGCCACGCGCATGAGCTGGCGAACCAGCTGGTTGGAGGCGGCAGAAACTGGTCTTTGGCCCTCGCGTGTGGCACGTGCCTGCTTGTGGGCTGGCTTGGGCCGGAAACTGGGGTTTTATGCCAGAGAACGCTGGATTCTACTTTTGCTCGCCTCGTTATGCTTTTGCGGCTATTTTACTCTGCGCGAAGCGGGTTCGGCAGGCATTCTCAAAAGGAAGTTTCAGATTGATTTTCTGATGCCTGGTCGCAGCCACTGGGTGCGGCCATACTGGCGCGAATGGGCCGAAGGCGCATTTCTGCCTCTTTCTGTTTGCAATCGGCCATGCGCTTGAGGAGTTACGCGATGGCGAAGGGCAACGCAATGCCGATCTAAGCACTGGCAGAACCTGACACAGAACAGCTCTCGTTTCGAAGGGGCGCGCAAACCGAAACCGTGTCCAAATTTGACGACCTGGTTGTCGGTGACATTGTTGTCGTGCGCTCCAATGAACGCCTGCCAAGCCGATGGATTTGTGATTTGGCCGGCACCAGCCCACCGTCAATCAGGCACCGATCACAGGTGGAAGCGCCACCCGTAGACAAAGCAGCCTGTCGATGACACCGGAGACGCTGCAGCCCAATACGGGCAATGTAAAATCAGAAAATCGGGTTTTTGCGCGGGTTCGATCAATGGGATCAGCAGCCTGGGATATCCAGGGATCACAAAAAACTGTCGGGGGAGACGACGCTTCGCGCGCGTTGTTACAATGCGGTTCCGTTGAGGCGGAAACCGGCAATTCACAACCAAAGCTTTACGAAGAAGTTTGAGCGGATTTTCGTGCCTTTTTGATTCATCCTGCTTTGGCCGTCATCACATCTCTCGCTTTGTCTGTTCTGGTGAGGCGCCGTTCGGACCAGGCTTTTATCGCGCCATGGCCGTTCTGCGTTGCGGCTAGTCCGTGCGCGCTGGCGATCGCGACACAAGCCGCCAATCCTGTCTGGGCGCGGCCCGTGCGGCGCGTTGAGGCTTTCTCATCAAGGGCGCGAGCACCGCTCGAAAGCGGCTTGACGCGTCGATTGCCCAAATTGCTTCGACAAGAACCGGCACGCTCACCGAAGGCGATCCCCGCCTCGTGATATCGCGCCCTATGGCGACGGCGAACCGAAGCGGAATTGGCTGACGTGAGCGCCGCCCGTGGAAGCGCTCAGCGATCATCCCCTCGCCAGGCGTTTGTGCGCGATTCCAGGACACGCCTGAACCACCGGTCTTCAAGTCGCGGCGGACAGGAAATTTCTCCAGTGTCACCGGACGTGGCGTTTTCAGCAAGTTTGAGGGGCCAAGACCGTTTCAATCGGAAAGTCCGCTTTGTTTGATGAAATTTGATGGACCGCCGGTACCATCTGGGACTTTGGCCTTCTCGCTCACAGAATTGCCGCGCAAGCCGCACAACCATGATTGCTTCAGCAGGGCGATCGTTTATCTCGGGCGCCATTGGCCTGTATGGATACCACGCGCGTGTCCGCCAAAGCACGTGATCGCCAGACTTGCGCAATATCGGCGTAACCCGCATGATTGATTGATTTCTGGCGAACAATCAGAATGTCGCCGATGCGTTGCAGGGGAAGTGTCGGCCTTGAGAGGCCTTTGCGACCATCATGCCAGATGACAAATGACAAGGATCAAGGCCCTGAAAAGCCGAGGCGGTGTCGCCATGGTCGAGACGGCGTGAACGAGTGCGCCCGCGATTGCCAATGCGGACTGTCAGTATTGCCATGGGCGCGGCCGGGTCAGAGTCGCGCTCGAAACGGCCGATATTTGCCTGATGGGCTTTGATTGATCTGAAAACACTGCCGTTTCGCCGGTGCCCTTAGCCGTGCAACGCGCCGGTTCATCCTTAACAGAATCTCTGGGCGAAGTCTGGGTATTCGTGGCGTTTCTGTGCCAGCGACATTTGCTTGGTCTGGGCATCGGGCCGGCAGTTATTGCGCATGAAGGATCCCAACCCTGATCGTTTGCGCACTCAATGCGCTTCGGACTTCTTGGGATTCAAGAGCGAAAAAAAATTGCCAGAGGCATGATGAGAGCCGCCAACAAAATTCTTACGTGGACTGGTAGCGGGCCCCCGTCAAAACCAACCACGGCAAAAAATCCGAACCTCGTCCTGAATCTATTTTCAAAGCCCGGCGTTGGAAGCTCCGGACATGCTGCTAGTTTCTAAGGGACTTCTGCGTTGAGGAGTCGTTCAGGTGATCGGGCCTCCCGCCCATCTCTTTTGTGAGTGGTGTATTCGATTTGACAAGATGGGATTTTCAAACATTCAGCTGATCGTGACTGGGTTTGCGGATCTGCAGACGATGCCGCAAGACGAATTTTTTCAATTAGGTCTTGACCCTCCAGTGGGCTTATAGATCGCACCCAGTCGAGTTTCGGCTCCTGGCCAAGACGTCGCCGCCTGGCCAAACAGTGTTTGAACCGCCCGGCGGCGCAGTAGGAGAATAATTGTGAACAATGACCATTTTGATTGATGCGGGACCACATGGATTGACGATGGATCCAATCGGCGGTTTATTAGTTTCTGCTTATCCGCTTTTTCTTGTTTTAGGCAGCGCGGCCCTTCGTCAAATTCTTGTTACTTCAACAAGAAGTAAAACCTTGTCGATTTCGGGCGAGCGAGGCATAGTGAGCTGCGGTCCTGCTTTCCTGCACAGATTTCCGGTCTTGCTAAGGTATATCCGGGTTGTTGATCAGGCCGCTTTCTTATGTCCATTTTCGTTTCCATAGCTTCGTCTGCGTGTGGCTTTGCCAAGGGCCGAGTGTGGCCTTCGCGATGTAGAAGTTTCATCCAGTTCATCGATCACGCGCTGGGGCAGCCCAAAGCCGTCGGCGATTGTTTCCTGTAGATAGACAGCCTCGTATTGAGCAGATCGCCCACAGTCGTTCGATGAAGATGTTGTCCAGGTAGCGCCCGCGCCATCCATGCTGACGCGCACCGCCTGCGCGGTCAAGCGCCGTTGATTCGTCGGACCCTGTGAAAAACTGGCTTCCTGATCCGTATCATTTCTTCCGGCTTGGCCATATTTTCCGATGGCCCTCTTGCAAGGCATTCGACACAGAAGTCCGCATGACGTATTGGACACCCGCCACGACAGCACCTTTCTGGTGGCCCAGTCCATGATGGCGACCAGATAGAGATAAACCCGGCTGACTGGAATTGATAACGTTGATGTCAGAACACCAGACCTTGGTTTCGGACGCGTGATCTCCATTCCCCTTCAACAGGTAAGGGAAGACGGGATGGCCGGATGCGGCTGGCTCGTCTTTGGTCGGCTTTATATACAGCCGTCCAACCCCATCAGCCGCAATTCAGGCGGCGAACACCGGTGGACGGCCCGAACCTTGATCCCATCGCGTGCCAGAGAGACCGCGAATCTGGCGGCTGCCGAAGAACGGGTACCTCGTGAACAGCTTGTCGATCACTTTCAAATCAGGGCCGAGTGTTTCAGCAACTGGCCGGGAGAGGCCGATAGTACAGCGTCGATTGCTGATGTTCAACGCCCGGCACTGGCGCACTGAATTCAGTTTCGGTGATTCTGGCTGGATCAGGTCTCTGCGGTCGCCGGGGCTCATAGCTTGAGCCCTTTGGCTAAAAATCGTCTTCGACCGCCAGCCTCCCGATTCTTGGCATGAAGCTCCTTTGACCTCGGCCTCCCGTTCGTTCATTGCCGCCGACCCCTTGGCAAACACGGTCAGGCCATTCCCTTTCCAACAGGCTTGCCTTTCTTTCCCACACTCACCTGTGTCGGGCGCACAATTGTGCCTTCGCCGCAATCTCTGGATCGTGCGATCTCCCCGCAATGCCTCAAAGCCGCCACCTGCGCCTTGAAATGCGGTGAACTTTCGGTCTCTTTCGTCCCATCCTTGGTATCCCTTGCTCGTTGCGGGATATACCTTAGCATCCTGTCCAGTTTTTCTGGGACCAAGCTCCATAGGGACAAACAAACGAGGAGACAATCCATGTTTAACCCGGAGAAACAACGTTGTTTGGCTGGCCGGAACATCGCTAGGCTTTGGCGGGTTGCGAAGGCGAGGTGAAATTGGACAGGTCGAGGCCACGCGCGTCTCTGCATCGAACCTGCTTTCAGGTGCCCGTTTCTCTATGCGGCAAAAGAATGCGTGCGATTTTACCGAAATATTGATTCTGACGCTACAAAGCGGGCCATACGCATTTTTTTGATAACCATTCACGCCGACCATAGGTATCAACAAATCCTATCTTGGCCCGCATTTGGATATTGGTAAATGTGCCGCGGTGCGCATTGAATGTGACCAACACTTTGGAAGAGGATTGCCACACTTCACTGGCACGGCTTCACGTGCCTGCGCGATTTGACGGGACGCCAAACATCAACGCAATCGCAACCAGGCGAAACCTGGACGGCGCAAATTTCAGGTGCGCCAGAAACCTTCCTTGTTCTGGTATCATTCTCCACGCGCATCGGCGCGCGGGACACACAGTGTATCATTGGCTTGGCGGGAACCGATAATCGTTCGTTGATGTGAGGGTTCGAAACTGACTCCTGCCCCATGAGCTATGGCATCGATGATGTGCCGCTTATTGTTGCAAGGACCGGGCCTTCGTTCAGACGGTCGGCTATTTTATGGGCACGCTCAATGCACGATATCATGCATTGGGATGCGCGCGGTGACACGTTGCTTGTGAACGCGTTATTGATCCTGCTTTTTGAATGCCAAACAAGAGCTGCTTCGGCTGCGTTTGCTTAAACCGCTCAAACGCCCGGATTTATTGATTTTTGAGTTGAAGACCCAGCAAAATTTTTGATGATTGGCAGTGATGGCGGACATTTCCTTGAGCCGATCCGGATGTCGCGGATCAGACTGTCCCCCGTAGAACGCGCGGAAATAGTGGTCGATGCAAGTCATGGGTACCTTCTGCAACTGCTTGCCAGGTTCACTGTCGGTGTGAAAATGGGGAATGGATGGATGCGGGATGAGGGCGGGTCGATGGGGCGCGGCCAACTCTCGACGCAGTTCAGAAGGATCGGTCTTCAAAAGTCCTCGCTTATTCGCTCCCGAACGAGCAACTTCGCCCTTCGACGGCTACCCCTGCGAAGCTGACAACCCTTCCGTGCGATCGACCCAAGGCAAAGCGTTCAAGACCCCCGTCGCCTTCGTTTTGAAATGGGAATGGGCATTGCGTTTGGCCGAGGCGGTTCACCATAAATGGCAAGTCCATGGACATGGCCGCGAATAGACGAGCGCCGTGAAACTGGATTTAACAACGGAAATATGGTGAGGTCGAGAACGCGTCGATGATTGGCTTCACCCATTCCATGTCATTGACGTGAGTTTCCGGAATTCTTGATTTCGGAACGGCCGGCCCGCAACCTGAAACATGAGATGGCGTTTAAAAGGGACACTGTTTTCCCTGTCGTCGCGCTGAGCGCGTCCGGCTCCTGTGTTTCATTCAGGATTATGGCCGATTCTGACACCGCCCTACATGTACCATTTAGCCCACATAAAACTCGAAACATTGAAGGACGCTGGTATGCATGGGGCAGTTTGTGAATTGAGGACTAGGCACTGTGAGCGCCGATGGGATGGGAAAGTTTGAGAATTGGAACAAAAGCTGATTAAAGCCCACGCGCGCCATTTTCATTGAGTATCTTCACTCACAACGTGAGGGGCGGATCAGAATCGATCAGCGTCGTTATTGCGGGAATCCATCCAAAGATTATAATTCGCGACACCAATTGACGATCGCGGACGTCCGCGAGATTGAATGTTTGGCCCAGTTGATACCCGTTGATTATGGATGTCGAGGGAAATGGTAACGGCACCATCCACCAGGCGGTCCACAGCATTTCCCAACGCTCCCCCAATGATAAGCCGATCCAAATTTCGCTTCCAGTCTTGTCGTGGCGCGCCACAGCCGGATCGACAGTAAGCTGAAATTGCCCAAAAGCGACAGCGGCGAGCAGCCAGGGCGCCCAGTCGCTCTGCGAACTCGAAGCCCAAAACTGACCCGTGATTAAATCCGAGCCTGAAAGTCGAAGAATGGCAAAAGGTTTTTATCAGACCACCTGCTTTTGTTGAGCGCCGAAAACATCTAACGCCTTTGCTTGGCCAAATCCGAGCAAAAACAAAAAAAGACAATCGAAAGACCCAGCATTCGGCAAAGATATCTGCTCATCTATTGACTGTCTTGATTAGAAAGAGATTTGCAGACTTCTTTAGCCGCTATGCAAGATCGCGATAGCATGTTGAATAATAGTTCCAGCCGAAATGCCAGGAAGAAGAGTGCGGCAATCAGGAAGGCCACAATCAAGTCGGCCACCGGTGGGGACAGCGCCACGAGACCCGCCGCGACAATTCACAGCAAAACATTTCCAATCGCACTCGTTTGCGCGCGAAAACAGCAAACAAGCGCGCATATTTTGGCGTCCGCAGTCACGGTTACGGTGAGCAGCGGTAGGGACGGCACTAACATTGATAACCAGCGCAACCACAGAAACAGACCCAATCCAATCCGCCTCGATGGGTGTGTCGTCATGGCTTTTTCAGAATAGTGGGGACCAAAATAACCCAAAAACCCCAGCACCAGGAAAACCCCCCAAAAGGGGGGGGGGGGGGGAAAAACTACCCTGAATAGCGCAGACCTTGCTCGCCACACGAGCGACCAACCTATCGCCAAGCAGGCCCAGAAAATTGTAAATCGATCCGCCCGAGAAAATCTAGCGCATTCCGCTTTCAGGGCCTGGATTGGCCAGAAATCCGCCAAACAGGTTCGATGACGCCATATACGGACTATTGAGAAATAACCACGATCAATGGGCCCGTCAGGTAAGCCGGGAGACCGGATCAGGTTTTCATTCCACGCCGCAGCACTCGTCTCGTTTCAGCCACAAATCATCCTCATTTTTGTCAGCAGCACTGCAACATTCCAGCTAGTTCCGAAGAATCGCGCCGCGCGAGTCGCTGCTAATTATTTTCTCTCGAGCCCTTATTAAATGCTCTTAGTGACTAGAGTACAAGGAGAAAAACATGGCAGATCAAAGACGCGCGATAGTGCGCAGCTGTCAAAAGGCGGGCTTGCGTGAAGGTGACAAACAAATCCGCTACTACGAATTCCATTCGGTCTGTTGCCGGACCCTGGACGCACAAACTTGGGGGGCAAAACGCGTTCTACGATACGGCTTACCCAGCAAAACGCTTATCGTTCATCAGGCAATCCCGTGACCTGGGCTTTCCTGTTGAGGCGAATCGTGAACTAATCGCGATTTGCAAATGACGCTGACGAAGATGCGCGAAGGTGGACAGCGTTCCGCGCGACACCATCTGGCGGAAGTAGATCACGCCTCAAGCCAAATTGAGGCTTTGAAACGGACTTCAGGCATGATCACGTCTTTGAAGGTGCGGCGAAGGGCCTGTTGCGCAATCATGAAAGCATTCCCAACGCGGCTTCATATCCCCTGTAGAACCTTACATCCACAAGCAGGGTCTGTCATCTTCAAAGAACGGCGAAATTGGCTTTGACCCTCTATCGGCTGTAGAGAATAAAGATGCGACAATTGAGAAGTTGAACGCGCTTGAACCCCGGTTTTTGCCAATCGGGTTTTGAAATGATCGTAGGACACTAAAGTGTCGCTTGTCTTGTTGGGCTGAATCATTCAGCTTTGTAGAATAAGCACAAAATGCTGGAAATCATTGGATGTTCAGGGTCTCGGGTCACTCAGCACCAGCTCATTTCGCTTTATGCCGGGTTCCCCGCAAAACCCAATTTCACGGATGTTTCGCTTCGATGACGCGGACCCCGGATTTCCATAGAGCTTCTGACGCGCCCTTGAATTGAGCACAAAAGTCGGACTGCCGTCGATCTTGAAGCTGATCTCGTTGAAAAGTTATCGGCCGGCCAGTGAAGACGAACGCCGCACCATTGTTGATCTCGGCCTCCACCGGGCAATTGGAATGGCCGATCTTGTTCAGCGATCGCATGCTGAACCCTGCGCTGGGGAGATGTCGCGGCACTCTTGGAAAAAAGCGCGAGCAGCTGGCCAGATCAGTTGCGCTGAAAGAGGGCCGCCAACACCGGAATTGCCTCCACCTTCAGATTTCAGCTCCACATCTGGACAGCTTTGATGAACAAGATAGTGCACTGCTCGGAACTCGTGGGCTTGGTTGTAAGGCCAAATTTCGGGATGGACGTCGATGTGGCGCTGAATTGTCTTCCCGACCTCTGCAGATGCGATTGAATTCCCGCATAGCTCCTTTGTCGGCCCATCCCCGCGAAAATCTTGTCGGCGGGAATTTCCAAAGACGGAGCAGAAAACCTATATCAATTTGGAAACGTCCGCACCTGAAGTTTCTGTCAATCTCTTCAAGCCGGATTTGGGGACGCATATGGCCCAAAAAATACAGAGGACGTCCGAGAAATTATGTGATTGGAAACAGGCATAATCGTTACCACTTTTTTCGTTTTCCA
>Ga0163217_1011521_pt1 | contig 12764 bp, 19 predicted proteins | sample SynspAceP_FD_185933 | JGI IMG/M metagenome (GOLD analysis project Ga0163217, IMG submission 185933) | Saline lake microbial communities from Ace Lake in Antarctica - Synechococcus sp. Ace-P (PacBio error correction) | ecosystem: Environmental > Aquatic > Non-marine Saline and Alkaline > Saline ... | reverse complement strand
CCACCCGCTTGGATCCACGGTTTGGCAGGCCCTTACTGAGCAGCAGCGTTCCCGGTCGAGCGGCAGGTCCGTGGCCGTCGGCAACCGGCGGATGCTGATCAACAGCAGTGCGCTGGATCCACGGCGCAAATTCCCTCGAACTACGCCTGCCTCACCAGGCCCGACGGCATGCAGGCGACTCAGCTTCCCGTGCCGGGCGCTGGCAGCGCGCCGATCAGGCCCCTTGGTGGCGATCACGGCGTTTCCTTCAACCGGATCAGGCGGAATGCCCCTGGGTGCTTCTCCAAAGGACAGGATCGCTGGGCTTCCGGGACACTTATCCTGAACCGTTGGCGCCGTCGGTTGGCGGACCAGGAGCCTACCCAGTTCGGCGGCTGCGGTTGGAGGAATGGGCTGACTGACGAGACCGGCAGGCGCTTGGCCGCTGACCCACAGTGAAACAGTGGGTATGTCCAGCCGGGCCTGGCCCGTTACACGCCGACTGGGGGAGCGGGTATCGGCGCCCCTTGAGCGGGCGCCGAGACGGGCGCAGCAGTGTGTGTGATCAGGGGTGGCATCGTTCATAAGGCAGGTGGAGCCGCGAACGGGAACTCGCCCAGGGGTTGGGCTTGCGCGCCGGTGAACAACATTGTGGTGCGCCAGAGCCGGGCGGTGGCTCCCGGCCTGGGCAAGCCGCCTGAGCTTGAAACAGGCCGCGCCGCTCGATGCGGTGGGGATGACCCCTTCGTGCTGGCGGCGGCCCGTGCTGCTTCAGGACGGCAGGGCTGGTGCTTCAATGGGACAGCGGAAGGATCGGCGCCGCGCTTTCAACCAGCAGCAGGGGCGCCGCCGCACGGTGTCGGCAGCGACGGCGTCGAGCTTCTGGCTTGCTCCACTGTCAATTGGCCAGCGGCAATGTGGGGCCAACCCCTGCAGGAAACCGCCGGACCCTCAGGCAGATGGGGCTGCGGGATGCCCTCAATCTCGCGATGGCGGCGGCTGCCACTGGCTTGATGGTCGGTTGGGGCGATAATGACCGTGTTGGGCCGGTTGGAGTCTCCGCCTCGATTCACAAATGGTCTATGGTCTTTGGTGCCCACCGGGGATTCCGTCGCAGACTCTTCCCCTACACCCCTGAGCGAAGCCGCCATGCCGAAGGGACTGACCGTTCACCTGAGCGCCGCTGCGCTGCTGAGCTGCGGCCGCCAGGGCCGCCGTGGCCGGCAACACCGGGGGGCTGATGCATCTGGATCTAGGTGGAAGGAGGCTGTGAGCGCTGGGTGCTGAGGATCCGTCCCGGCGAACCTGACCGCGGAGGCGGGGTCGCCAGGGCCGACGGCATCACCCTGCACGCCCCTTGAGGACCAATTCGCTCTGATGGCGGGCCTCAACCTGGACTACCGAGGGGATCTCAGTGGCGGCGGCTTCCTGATCAGGGCCGCCGACGGGCTGCAGCTGCTTTGCTCTGCGGGGCCGCCTTCAGTCGTCAGAACCATGACGGTCCGCCGACGGCCTAGGGTGATTCAATTGTGAAAAACGGTTCGACGTCCGGCTTCTCTCTTCGGCCCTCGATGCCCCACGATTCCAGCAGGCTGATCCGCACCGAGCGGCAGCAACCTCACCCGCAAGACCAAATCCCCTTGCCCCGCCTGCGGGCCTGGCCCCGGGAACGCCGAGGCGTGTGCCACCCGCGTGTACAACCTTCACCCCAAGAAAACCGAACTCCGCGCTGCGGCAAGGTGGCCCGCGTCCGGCTCAGCCTCGGCTTTGAGGTCACGGCCTACATCCCCGGCACGGCCACAACTGCAGGAGCACTCGTGGTGTTGATCCGCGGCGGAGTCGCGTCAAGGATTTGCCGCGTGCTCCGCTACCACAATCATCCGCTGGCACCCTCGACACCTTTCCGGTGTCAAGGACCGGCGCAAAAAGCCGCTCCAAGTACGGCACCCAAGGCACCCAAAGGCTGATCGACCCGCCCCGTTTCCTTTTCCTTGCCTCGCTTTCCTCCTTTCAGGTTTATTGTCCGCCGCCAATGCTGCTGAGAAGCGCCCGGTTCATTCCCGATCCCCAAGTTCAACAGCCGTCTGGCCTCGATGGTGGTGGCACGGCTCATTGAAAGCACGCAAAAAAGTCCACCGCCAGCGCATTTCTCTCGGATGCCTTTGAGCCTTGATCAACGACCGAAACCGGGCACCGACCACTTGAGGTGTCGAGGACAGCCGTGCGCAAACCCCCACTCCCCTGGTTGGAAGTGCTGGCAAGGCGGGTCGGTGGCGCCACCTCATATCAGTGCCGATGGAGCAAGCGGCAGGAGCGCGGAACAGCGATGGCCCTGCGTTGGCTGGTGAATTTTTCACGGGCTTCCGCCAACTGGCCGCAGCATGTCCCAGGAAACTGCGGGCGGGCGAACTGATGGATGCCGCCCAAACGAAGCCGGCAACGCGGTCCGCCAAAAAACGGGAAGAAAACCCCACAAGATGGCTGAAGCGAACAAGGCCTCGCCCACTTACCCTACTTGAGCGGGGGAGTACCAGCTGGTCGCGGGCCCAGCAACTAGCGGTTATCACAGTTACAGTCAAACCCGCATTTTTTTCGTTAACGTCGATTTACCTTCGGAGACCTTCACCCGTGGCCCCGCGCCTTCCCCTTAGAAATCGCGTCAGAAATACTCGGCATCCCGCCCACATGGGACGCGCGGCAAACCCACCCACCACCGAGCGCATTCTTGTTTTATTGCCGCGTGTGGTCCACAAGATGGGCGAGGGTCACGATGGCGCCGCAGCCGTCACCGACTGGATGGCCCCAGGAGCGTGAGCGTTGGCATCACGCATCACGGCGGCTGCTATCTTCCACCAGCTGGAAAAGACCACCGGATCAACATCATCGGGACACGCCTGGCCACGTTCGACTTCACGATCGAAGTGGGAGCGCTCCATGCGGGTTTGCTCGATGGTGTGTTGCCGTTTTTCTGCGCTGTCGGCGGGGTTCCCCAGCCCCAGTCGGAAAAACGGCTTTTTTTGTCTGGCGGCAGGCCGATCGCCTACAAAGTGCCGCGCCTTCGTTGTTCGTCAACCAAAGATGGACCGCAACCGGCCGCCAATTTTCTCAAGTCTACGACCAGAATCAAGGATCGCCTGAAGGCCAAAGCTGCCGCCCAATCCAGCTTCCGATCGGCGCTGAAGGCGACCTCAAGGGAAAATTCATCGATCTGGTGCGTCAGAAGGCCGATTCATCTACACCAATGACCTCGGGCACTGAACCATCGTCGAGGGAGATATCCCCGCCGAGTTGCAGGAAGAAGTCGCACTCTGGCGCCGGCAATTTGATTGGAAAACGGTGGCCGAAACCGATGACAAAACTGACTGATTACTACTGGAAAAAACGGTTATCTCTACCGATGAACAATTTGGTTGAAAAAGGCATTCGGATCGGTGTGGTCACAGCACCGGGTTTGGTGGCCGTAATCCTCTTGGGTTCAGCCTTCAAGAACAAAGGTGTCAGGCTGAGTGCTGGATGCAGTTTGTGGATTATCTGCCCGCACCGATCGATAATTCCGCCATCCCATGGCGCTTCTTGCCCGATTGGCGAAGAAGCCAGCCGGCACCTGCGGACGACAATGCCCCGTGTGTCGAATATCGTCCTGTACCACGCCGGTTGGCCTCTTTCCGGGTGGGCCAGCGTAGCTTGGTCGCAAACGCTATTTTTTTTCCAATGGTGAGTTTCTTCCCCCCAGGCCCTTTCTCGGGGGCAGAGATTGCGGGCAAGCCAGTGCTGCGACGAGGGCGCTCGCGACCTTTTCGCCCCTCGATACCATGGGACATTGCCTACGGGTCGCTCGCACGCAGGCGCCGTGGAGTGACATTCCTCGTCCGCCCGCTGGAGGATCGCCGGGCCTGCATCACGCGATGGACTGGGACACTGCTGCGAGAGCGTTTTGCTCCGCGCCAAAGTGCCGATCCGGTCTCCGCTGGACGGGCTCAAGAGGAGCGCCGGAGCAGTCATCGGGGGTTGGTATCAGCGTTGCCGTGCCGTGGTTTTGAATTCTGCTGGAATCCACGAATGCAGGTTGCCACCAGGGCCCCTGCGCGCAAGGGGCTTTGTTATGACCTCTGGATCGCGTAACAACCCGGCACCGACCTGCGCACCGCCGACGGTCCAAGGCGTTGATGCAAGGCGGTTTGGTGTGGGACATGGAGCATGCAGACCGTGGTGCGCGCACTGCCTGCGCCATTGTTTGACAAGGCTGCCCCGCCCGGTTATGCGAACGCCCGCAGCGCAAAAGCTGGATGCGGCCGCTCGGCGCAACGGAGATTGCTTGTCCGCATTTCGCACAGCCGACTATCACCGTCACGGCGCCTACATCCTGGACAACACGCGATGCGCTGGTCTTTTGCGGTGCCCGAACTTGCACCGCCTTGGAGTGTGGTGCAAGGCGCAGCGGGAGGCAGGTGCGCAAAGCTGGGGGGTTGGAACTGGGACCCGAATCCGATTTATTGTGCTGCCAACTGCCTGCTTGCTTGGCGGCCTTGCCGTGCCCTGTGCCCACCGCTTCGCGGGGAGCCCTGACAGCAAAGGGCTGTCATTTGCAGGCGGACGGACCAGCGATTTCAGGTTCAGCGCGCGCCCGGGATGGGCCACTCGCATAACCCCCATGTCGGCTCCCACCCTTCTGCGCGAAGAAGTTCAAGCTGGCCAAAAAAAACCCACATTGCGCGCGACGCTGGCTGTGGACCATGCCAGTTTGAGGCGCACGAACAACAACTACAACCGCGCGTATAAACTGTTTATACGCGTTTTATCAATCTTCCTGCCATTGAACCACTTGCCACCACAACCCCCAAGCCCATCCTCTACCCCCGCCGCTGTAGCAGCAATAACCGCTGCCAAGCCAAACCATGCGGGTACGGCACCCAGAGTGCTCTCCAACAAGGCATCCCTGCCAAAAAAGCCCGTCTCCAATTAAGAACGGCTGCTCGGCAGGAAAGAGGCGCCAGCCAATCCAAGCCAGCCACCGCGACCCCAAGCCTGCCATAGGCAGCTGGCTTTGCAGTGAAAGCCCACAAGGCCACGGAGCCCGAAGGGCCAAAAAGCCAAGCTGGTCCCGTGACAGCGTTCCAACCATCCCAAAGAAAACGAGTAACGCGGTACTCGACACCCTGAAAGGGACCGCGCCACAGCACGTGGCCCACCCTGTCAAGAAAAGCGAGCTGCTGGCGCGCAGGGCTCAAGGTGCTCGGCGGTGTCTGTCAGACAAGCCGTTGCCGCAGCGCCTTGCAAGCTGTGCCGTCATCCAAGGACCGGGCGGCCCCCAAAGCCGATGCCGCCCAGAACCCGCCGCAACAACCCCAGCCAAAGGCAGCGACCCAAGGCGGGTCGCCATAAGCAGGCTCGCATAGTAAATCTGCCCGAGGACAAGGCGTGTCCAGAACGAGCGCCTTCGCCACTCGGGAACATCCCCCGGGAAGTTACAAGAAATTTCGGGGAAGCCTGCACCGGCCATCAGGACGGTTTTGGCTGTGATCCAGCGCTGGCCGCTTGCGCAACCACCACACAGAGCCCTTGCGACGGGGATTTCCCGGGGGACTGGAGTCTTGCCAGCAGGTGGGCAATGGTCGGGGCCTGCATGGGCTAGGTGGCCACCCACCAGCGACCGCCCCGTGTGCACGAGGCCATGCACAGCTCCCCAGCAAATCCATGGGGGGCGTTCTCCAGGCAACAGCTCACGCGCATCTTGAATTTGCGTTCCCAGGGCATGAGCCGTCTGCTCAGTGCGCCGCGCAGGAACTTGCACCAACCCTCAGCCCTCCGGGCAACTGTCCGGTCCAAACCAAAGCAGCCATCCGCGCTGCCCTGCTTCTCACCCCGGGGCGTGAGGCGGGCGGCCAGGTCATCCCCGGCCGTCTTCGGCCTCCCTCCGCCTCGGGCGTGACGCCAGAGAATCAAGTCCATCATGCGGCCCCCTGGCTTCCTTTGCGGCCAAGGGCTGGGCGCGGCCCCGTAAGCGCACCATCAAGGGTTCCTGTGCGCCTGACCATCCACAGGATGTGCTGCGCGGTCGTAGGTGCCGCTGCGATTTTCAATGTCCAGGCCATTCCCGGTCATCGCGCACAGGTTATTGCCACCAAACATTCGTCAATTGATTCTGCTGGACCCGCCGCTTGCGTCCGTGACGGGCACGCCAGCTCCACCGATCGCATCATATGTTGCGGGTTTCATCCAGTCGGCGCTCGAGAGGTCAGGTCTTCTTCTCATCCGCCACAGAAAGTAGAAAACACGGGTGCTTGCTCCAAAAACCGTCCCCCAATCACCGAGCGCACGCGGATGTTGTCAGTCACCTCCCGGCACCTTGGGGCTCCAGCATGCAGGCCCCCCGGCACATACAGCTCGTAAAGTTTGCGCGCACCCCGCCGCTGACCGCGACGATCAACGCGGCGCCATGAGCCCCCATCTAGTCAGTGGCGTTCATTGGCCACGATCGCGCGTTTCCCTTTCGCCTCGGCTTGCCGCCAGACCCACGCGCTCGATTTTTTCGATCATGCGGCGGTGCAAGATGGGACGGCGCCCAGCATTGAGCTTGCGCAGCTTGTGGGTGAGGCCCGGTTCTGGCTCGCCAGTGTGATTGAAACACAGCCATCCATGTCGGGGGGGGGGGGGGGGGGGGGGGGCGGGGTGGGGGGTGGGGGGGGGGGGGGGCGGTGGGGGGGGGGGGGGGGGGGGGGGGGGGGGGGGGGGGGGGGGGGGGGGGGGGGGGGGGGGGGGGGGGGGGGTGGGGGGGGGGGGGGGGGGGCGGGGGGGGGGGGGGGGGGGGGGGGGGGGGGGGGGGGGGGGGGGGGGGGGGGGGGGGGGGGGGGGGGTGGGGGGGTGGGGCGGGGGGGGGGGGGGGGGGGGGGGGGGGGGGGGGGGGGGGGGGGGGGGGGGGGGGGGGGGGGGGGGGGGGCGGGGGGGGGGGGGGGGGGGGGGGGGGGGGGGGGGGGGGGGGGGGGGGGGGGGGGGGGGGGGGGGGGGGGGGGGGGGGGGGGGGCCGGGTTATCTTCATTCGCTCTGAGGCTCAGCTCAGCGATCGCGGTATACAACTTTCCCATGGCTGTGCGCACGGTTGTAGTTGCCCGGTTGGACACGTGTCCAATAAGCGGCGTAACTGCCCGCCCCTCGCGTCGCGTAACGGGAGCAGCATCTTGGCATGCGTCTTGAGGCCACCACGCCATAGACCACCCTGCGTCCCCGATTGACTCCAGCGCTCAAGCCCAGTTGATATTGGTCCTCTTTCGTCAAAGCGTGCCTTAAGCTCCACCACGGCCATCACCCTCCTTTGCCCGGCGGCACTTTGCCTCGCTAGCAGGTCCATAGTTTCGAGTCGGAATCCGGTGCTTGGTAAGATGGTCTGCTTGATGACCAGGCACCTGCGGGTCGTTCACTCGCTCCCGCAAAAAGGCTAAGGCAACCCATCAAAGCTCGTCGATGGCGCTGATGGATCAACACGTCGCGCTTCGCGCAGCTTGCCCCATGATCGATACCCCTGGGCTGGAGCTGACGCGGCCAGGCGGAACTCCAGGGCGAAAAGAGCAACGCAGGATCGTTCACCAAATCCCACCAGCTGATTCAGGCGCACCAGCGTGTCACAGGACCATGCACACGCGTACAGGGCCGCGTTGGGCCAGATCGAACTGCTGGCAGCAGGAAGTCAGACAGACAAAAAGCTGAGAACAGCCGGCCGAAGGAACCTCCAGGCGCCCCGCCTGTCCGTAATGGCGGTGCTCTGAAGGCCTTGCCCAAGGCCGGTGCGGCAGATTCCGCACATCTCCTCGTGCCAGGCCAGGCCAGAGTGCAGCGTCACCCGGAACTGCGGAGGAAACTCCGTCACCTCTCGGCCAGGAAACAGGTCACTCCCACATGCGCACGCACGATGCTGGACAAGCTTGACGAACAACATCCGTCGGGGCCGCCACCTTCTTCGTGGCATGCGATTCTGACGCGGGCAAGGCACGCGCACCTTGACGATTGGGCCGATTTCATTCTCGCGACCAAAGGCATCCATGTCCCTTGAGGACGCACAATGAAGTTTCAACGACTTATTGGCACCTGCGGAAACGGGGTGGCCGGGATCGAGTCCCACCGGGATCAACAGGGAGGCGGACCTCGCGGGCAAAATATTCATTGAACCCAGCGCCTCTGCTCAGCGGACGGTCACCATGCGCCACGTATGGATGCCATTGCTGCCCAAACGCAGGGACCAGCACTTCGTCTGTAACAGCGCATATTGACGTCGGACCAAGTCATTGAACCCTTAGCGGACAGCGCCTCAAAAAGACGCTGCGTATAGATTGCCCTGGTCTCGCCTTTCTTCGCAGCCGTGATGTGCGCTGCCGAACGCACCTCAAAGAATTCGTTCGGAGGTTGGACGAAACGATGCACAGATAGCGCAGCCGCCTTCCAGGCAGCGGCACCATCCGTACGGACCGCACAGTCGAACACGCCGTTCATTTGAACGCCAGAATTGCTGTGTCACGGTCCAGAAACATATGGGTAGCACCGCTTTGTGCACAGGCTCTTTCCACCCAAAGATGGCTGTCATGTGACACAGTGTGCAGGAGTTTCCGGCGGCATCGGGGTTGCTCGGCGCTGCAAAGGATGGAATCGGCGGTAGGCAGGGGCGCATGATTAGCGGTGCAGCAATTGCGGAATCAGCGTGCAGTATTTACACGCCCAGATGACATAGCTGGGTGGCGCGTGACAGACTTTTGACAGACACAAGGAACTCCCTGTGAGCTGGAGCGGGGCAGGCCACCAGGTATGTTGAAACACGGGCTGCGATGTGCCCAAGGTAAACTCCCAGACGGCCCTGGTTCGTGCCTCGGAACCCGGTATGGACAACGCCGTGCTGTGCGTGGCGCAAAAAAGGGCTGTCATGCAACACGGCCGCCCAGAGGCGCCCCGCCCTCCCCATCCCAACACCCGCGGCCATCTTCGGGAATGGGCACGGCCTGCTCCTCCCGGGCGCTGCCACCCCAAGGACATGGCTTCCAGCAGACCAGCCAAAGTTTCGAGCGGCTTTGGAAACCCACCCCCAAAGACATCGGCCGAGGCGTAGACCTTTGTGAGCCCCCAGCGAATCTCGGTCCAGGATGCCAAAGCCACCGCACTTGCGGTTTACTTGGCTTCAGCACGGTTTGCTTCGAGCGGCCACACCACACACGACCTCTAGTGGCCTGGTGGCATACTCCAACTGCCAAAGAAGGCCTGTCAATGTTCTTTTCATACGAGAGATACGCGCCCCACATTTAGCAGCGCCACCGGCCATGGGCAAGCCACGCCCGTTGAGGGGCGGCTCTGCACAACCCTCCCGCCATGGAATCGAACGCCTTCTGGGGTATCACCACCATGCGCCCACAAGCGCAAGGGTGGCTGAAGCCCCGCTGCTGCAGCATCTGACAAAGACCCCCTGTGTGGGCCACCATCACCCCGGACGAGGGGACGAGAAAAATGCCTGAAAAGCGCATACCCCCAACGCCACGGTATGCGCAGGGCCGGCCTGCAGGATCTCCAGGGAAAACGCGTGTGAAAGTCCGTGGTGAAAGCCAGGCCACGCTTGAGGGACAGTTAGCGGACGCCCCGGCCCAGCCCCAGAGGCCCCCTCCCGCCGTCGCCACGATGGATGGCATCCGGCTTGCAAGGCATCCAGCTTCTGGGCAAGCACCGTTGAGGGGCGCACAGCCAGTGTTCAATTGCCACGGTAACCGGGACATGGACGGTCGGCAAAACTGTCCGGGGTGGAGCACGTGCAACATTCATTGCCCGGCAGTCCCTCAAGCTCGCGAACCAAACCCACCAGCGTGGTCAGCCACGCCCATTGACCTGGGGCAGCCATTGCAATCAGGGCTGCCCCTTCAGACAAAAAGTTCAGCAGTGGTCCTCTCAAAGTATGATCGCCACGGCAAACACCCTCTCACTCTGTGCGTCCGAGCTGCGTGTATGGGATCAAGAATATGACAGCGGAACCCTCACAGAAAGGGTTACGCCCTATAGGAATGTGCTCAGGCCCAAGTACCTACAGTCGTCCTAGAGCACAGGGCCAACACGGGTCATTTTCTTCCCGAACCTGATGCCCGCTCGTTTGTTGCGTCAACTTGCGCCGCCACAGACTCGGCGCAAAGAGTCGGATTGAAAACTGTGCCCGTGCCGGTGATCTTGGCGCGTTCTTGTCTCAAAGAACACCACAACGGTGACACCCTCTGCGGTTGAAAACCGATCCCAATCTGTCTGGAAGTCGATGTTCATTTCCCGAACCGCGTCATTTCGGTTGCTGTGGAGCCCAAGGACCAAGGGGACATGAGAAACTCTCCAAGCTCCTGCACATCCATCTTCTCCGAAGAGGACCCCACCTTCCGCGTACTCCACGACCCGGAAAACCAAAACCAGACGGTGATCGCCCGCATGACGCAGAGCTTCAACCCTGCATAGATCCATGGTGGACTCGCATGCTCAGGGAGTTTCAATGTCGAAGCAAACATCGTGCGCTCTCAGGTTCTTATCGCGAAACCATTCGTGGCAAGCGTCCGCCCCAAAGGCGAACGGCCAAATTTGCCCAGACAGCTAACCGGCTGGCAAGGGCCAATACGCGGCCAAATGTCGTCAATCGAGATGGAGCCTAGGTGAAGCCGGGGGTACAGGGCTTCGAGTTCGTCAACAAGATTCGTTGGCGGTATCGTGCCGAAGGAGTACATAACGGACCGGCCGAAAACGGCATGAAGGAAAACCTTGCCAAGTCCCGGCGTGCGATTGCTGGTTTCCCGATGATTGATATCAAGGTCAGTATGGTTCGATGGCTCTACCACGGACGTCGACTCCTCCGAAATGGCCTTCAAAATTGCCGGCTTCGCTGGGCCTTCAAGGACGGCGTTCAAGAAAAAAATGAAGTGCAATCCTGTACTGCTTGAGGCCTGATGATGAAGGTGGAAGTCGAAGACCCCGAGGATTTCCTTGGTATCATGATCGGCGACCTCTCCTCCCGGCGCCGGTCAGGTCGGAAGGCCAGTTCCATTCGACAATGGACAATCTAAAGTCCAGACCCAAGGTGCCCCTGGCCGAGCATTTTCGGCTATGCCACTCAGCCCGATCCATGACCCAGGCGTGGTCGGGGTGTTTTCTCGATGGAGTTCAGCCATTACGAGGGAAGTTCCTCGCAACGTGCTGGCCTGAGGCCATCATCTCCAAGAATCAGGGCAATTCCCTGATGCTTTACAACCCCAACCACCCCCCGATTCTTCTTCAATGGGCCCGGAGGAAGTTTCAGAGGACCAAACCTCAACGTCAACATCGGGCACCATCCGGCCAGTTGAACCATGCAAGACCACCCTTTACTGCCGCCATCACCAACGTGCTGGCGTCCATCGCGCAGGCGAAAGCTCAGCCCTATGGGACGACATGACGGCCTCCTGAGATAAAGAGCGGGGATCACCATCAAATACCGCCACGTCGCAGTTACGAAACCAGGGCCGTCACTACGCCCACGTTGGACTGCCCGGGGTCCACGCCGCACTACGTGTAAGAACATTGATCACCGGGCGCCCGCCCCAGATGGACGGCCGGCATTTTGGTGGTGGCCTCCACCGACGCCCGATGGCCCAGACCAAGGAGTCACATCCTGCTGGCCAAGCAGGTCGGGCGTTCCCGCCCTGGTGGTGTCCTCAACAAGACCGACATGGTCGACGACGGAGGAGATTCCTTGAGCTCGTCGAAAACTGGAGATGCGCGAGCTGCTCGACAGCTTATGGACTTCCCCGCGTGATGACATCCCGTGATCACCGGCTCCGCCCTCAAGGCCCTTGAGCACATTCAAGGAGGCGGCAAAGGTACTGCCGCGGATTGAGAACGAGTGGTCGACAAAAGATCCTCGACCCCACATGGGATTGCAGCTGTGGCATGCCCTCGATCCCGAAGCCGAGCGTGCAGATCGACAAGCCCTTCCTGATGGCCGTCGAAGACGTCTTCTCGATCACCGGTCGCGGCACCGTGGCCACCGCGCCGGATCGAGCGTGGCAAAAGGTTTCAAGGTCGGCGAGGGACCGGTCCAGATCGTCGGCATCTAAAGGGACACCCCGCGAAACCACCGTCACCGCGTTGTAGAGATGTTTTCCGTAAGCAGCTCGAGGAAGGCATGGCAGTGATAACGCCGGCCTTGCTCCTTGAAACGCGGCAGTTCAGAAGGAGGACATCGAGCGCGGCATGGTGCTGGTGAAGCCCAACTCCATCAAGCCCACACCAAGTTTCGAGGGTGAGGTTGTACCGTGCTCAAAAAAGGAGAAGGCGGGCCGCCACACACCCTTCTTTGCTGGCTACCGCCCAGCATGTTTCTACATCCGCACCACCGACGTGACCGCGGCAGATCACGGCCTTTCACCCGCCGATGACGGCACCAACGTCGAGGATAGTGGTGATGCCGGGTGACCGCTATCAAGATGAGCCGCCGCAGCTGATTCTGCCCAGTGGCGCATCGAGCAGCGGGCATGCGCTTCGGCCATTTCGCGAAGGCCCGGCCGCACCATCGGTGCCGGTCGTTGTTTCTCCAAAGATCGTGGCTGACGCGCGATTTGATCGGTTGTGGGGTGGCGCCAAATGCTTACCCCCCCGCCAAACCAGCCCTTTACGCGCCAATTGCTTCTTGGAGACCGGGTTTCGCTTCTTTCGGGACAAACCGGCTCTTTCCTTTGACAACCGGCTTTTCTCCCTTGACGCCGGCTCGCTCCTTGACGAATTGATGGATCCCAGGGTTCCATTCCGTTCCCTCC
>Ga0163217_1042207_pt1 | contig 12766 bp, 14 predicted proteins | sample SynspAceP_FD_185933 | JGI IMG/M metagenome (GOLD analysis project Ga0163217, IMG submission 185933) | Saline lake microbial communities from Ace Lake in Antarctica - Synechococcus sp. Ace-P (PacBio error correction) | ecosystem: Environmental > Aquatic > Non-marine Saline and Alkaline > Saline ... | reverse complement strand
GAGATAACGGATGGTATTGAGTACCGGATCCGGCCGGCTGAAATTTTTTTTTTGGTTTGGGGAACGGGGGGGGGCCCCCCGGGGGCCCCGGGTCAAAAAGCACCCCCCGGGGGTTTTTTCATGAAGGACAGCGAATCAGGGGACGCTGAGCAGGTGCGGTCTGCAGGTGATCACATTGGTGCCATTGACCTTCCAGCACGTCGCTACCCTCCTCAGATAAACCCAGAATCCTGTCGCGGCTGATCCGATGTTGCTGTGGTTTGGCGCTACGTGTGAGCAGTGCCCTACACCGCACCGGGCAGCGACTTTATTCAGCGCATGTTGTTACTGCGGACGTTCAAGCGGCTCGCACGGTAAAAGTAATGATCGTTACATGCGGGCCGTACCAACGCAACTCGGTTAAACTGCCGCCCTTGTTCAAACGCGCAGGCAGCTGCCAGAACTGTCAAGCAGCGCTGGTTAGAGGTGTATCAGTCAGGCGTTGCGCCAGAGTGGTTTCCCAGGGCTGATTCGTGATTGCGCAGCTCCGCACCTTCGCACGATATTGGCACGGGAGATATTTAGCCCGACTGCAACCAGACATCGGCCCTTTCTGCTGCGGTTACCTGGGGTGCTGGTTAGGGCTTTGGCATTGGAAAGAACTCATAACTGCGCTTGAAGGAATGGCTTGAGGTTGCGACTCGATTATGCCTTCTGGCGATCTTCAGGTGGGTAGACGTTTCAGCCCTTACCACTTCACGGTTCGACTTACTGGCCCAAAGCGCCAGTGTGCGCAACCGCCACCGGTGGTGCCTGCCGCCGTGACCGTTCAATATGACGTATTGGCCACTTGGCCGCGCGTGCGGATCGCTCCAGATTTAGGTCAGGTGCCGAGTGCCGTTGAGTGGACCACAGATCGACCTGGTCTGACCCTGAAATAGCCAGCAATTGATCAATGTCGTCGATGCCAGCGTTACGCGCAGCGATGAGGGAAAGGTACTCTTCGCATCAATCGACGAGGTGTCATATTCGGAATTGGCCAGGTAATCACGCGGATAGCCGTTGGGATAAAGCGCTGGGGCCTGTTGATTCAACTGGGACGCCGAGGCCCAGCACGCACCATGGATAAACACATGGCGCAGTTGTATTGATGTCCGGCCGTCCAATACGTGGAGTGAATCTGCAATGCTGCCAGCTTTTGCAGGGGTTGCTGCGGATCACCAGCTCTCTGCCGCGGCGTTCTCGGCAAGACGTCAGATCATCAGGGCGGCGTAGTATTGGCCAGAGTTTTGCTTTTCAACCTGCTGAGTATTCGGCAGTCCACAACTGGTGACGGGTTATCGGCAGGAATGGTTGATCTGATCAATGATCGCATCGGTCCCAATTGAATGCGTATTGAGATTGCCGTGGCATTCCGCTTTGCAGAGCGGGAGAATTCGTACCGCTGGATCCGCAGTTCTTTTGCTGTTCAGCGACCAGGCTGGTGGGCGGTCATTGACTCTGTCACCCACGCCTCACCGTTTCAGGTCCCAGATGAGTGACGACGTTCCCCTCACGATAACTCGAAGTGCGGACGCGATCGGTTTTCAACCCTGAGGCCTACCTGGCCGCATACCGCAGGCCTCGGACCGGAGCTGTCACAAAAGTGTGCACCTGTGAAATGCGCTGAGCCAATCGGAACCGAACTTGGGAGCCGGAGCCGGGGAACAAACCGGCATTGATTGCCACGGCAGGCCAGCAAAGGAGGCCTTGCATGCGCCAGGCACGGCGGGTATTCGGGGCGTTGAGAGTCTAATTTGCAGTATTTGGATTTATTATAGACTACCACCGGGTTACGGCTTGCATGAGAGAAAGGAATACGAAATTAGTTACGCACGAAATAGAACACCACGACTTGTGAATGATCGTTTCGTTTTCATTTTTTCTTATTACCATATGGGTAGGCGTGGGGATTGGCGGCCTCTTATTCAATTCGGACGACGTAATGGACTGTGAGAAGCCCTAGGCGCATGAGGCTGTTTGGGCCGTACAGTAGTACGGGAAGCTGAGCGGGTCGAAGGACCTACCCCAGCGTACAGGGCGTGGTTCGCGCAGATCTAGTCATGCACATCTTGAACCGCCCTTGCCAGAGCGCGGTCTCTACCAGGTTGAATATTGGTAGCCAGCTCAGAGGCGTTTAGGTGCCTTCTTCAATGCCACGCTGCTCTCGCAGACAGTCGTAAGTGGCCTTGTACGCGGCGAAGTAGGCAGCGTGGCCATGACCACAATTGCGACCCCGTTGGCTTGCGGGCGTTCAGTCGCGCACATGCGGGTTTCGTAGGCACAGCTCAGCGGTGCTCACATGCTGGCTGATTTTCCTCGGAGGGTGATCAAAATCACGGCATGCACACCAACCAAATTGCATCGGCTCCGCAGCCTGATGGCCTTGACCCGCGGTTTTGATGGTTGTTCTTGGGGTAACTGAAGCTCGGCGTTCCATTGGTGCAGCAAAAGATCGACATGACTGGATCATTGCGGGGTCAGTTGCGGCTTTCCATCTTGCGGACGGCCTCTTCGGCGAAATCGATCGTGGACTTGTTGCCGATTTTGGCCAGGCAGGCAAGGTATTCTTCGATCGTCAAGCAGCGACCCTGCCCCGCTCAAGCTCGGTCACGAGTAGCATGACGTTGAGCGCGGTTGCCGTAGCCGTGATCGTTCTCGCGATGATCGGTAAGCGGCGCGACGCGTCCAATACGGGTGCGCTGCTCGGTAATTCGATCAGGGTTCAAGGCGAAACGGGGCGCGGCGAGTACTTGCAGCGAGGCGACAGAGCCGCCAAAGAAATGCCACTCGAGGCCGATGTCAGCGGCATTCGCGCAGCGGACATGGTGGTCAAAGTAGACGCCGTTGTGTGCAGCGATTGTACCATTCAATGGCGTAATCCTTGCGAATCATGCTGGGACGGCGTTGGCCACTACCTTCTATCGGAAAAGGTATGTGCTGGGGTGCAGGTAAATTTATAGCGACATTACACCAACTGGCCTTGCTCTCCTTTCACTCAAAATCCGGTCTTCACACTTTCTTCTTTTGGTTCTGGACGGGTTTAGATTTTCTGTACCGGAGTATGTTTAACTGCAGAATCGATGAGACTGCGAATCCTGCGCAGCGACCCCGCAAACGCAAACGCAAGGATGTCCTAATGCGCACTGTGCATTTCTTTCGACTTTTGGTCTTGCTGCTACTGGCTTCGGTTCAGTTTACGGCCGACGGCGACGCCCCATCAACCATGCTCGCAAGCGTGTATTCAGACGAGTACACCGCCAACGGATTAGCGAATACTGGGTCAGTGAAAAGCTCGCGTGGACGTGGCCATTGGGATGGGCAGCAGCTCTGGGACGCGGGGGCGGCTTATCCGATTTGCCCTCTCCGGACTGGTTCACGAGGCTGGGCCTTGGATGGAGCTATGGGATGGCGAGCTGTGGAAGCCGCGAGGCAGTTGACAGCCTGAGCTGGATTGTGCGCAGTGCCAACGCGCCCGACGCGACTGGCGGCAGGGTGAGCTTCGAGTCTTGATCTGCTGGTATGGCGGGGAGCTTTCACAGAAGGTCGAGATCATGCGGAGCTTCAGCAATTTGCGGTATCGCCTGGCTGCATGCAGTAGTAGAGCAGTTCGGAGCGGTTGTTGGCCGAACTTGAATCGCATTTGCAACACATGGGTCGCCGCTGGCGCCGAGGTTTGATGCTGGCATCATGAGGCGCGTCTCCGCTCAGGGCGGAATCAGGACCGCTCATACCAAACTTTCATGACGATGACGAGGGCGCGTGTTCATCGGCTACACGACCGGCACAGGGAAGTACGCAGGGGCTGGTCGGAGGCTTGATAGTCGAACATGGATGGCCGGCGCTTTCGCGTGGGCCGGGCCTGAGTGATGTGACCGCGCCAATCCGCCGCCGATGAGGTTAGCTGGGTCATTACCGGGTCATAACGGGCTGACTTCACTGGGGTGCCGCGTTTCGCCCGCTTTATGCGCATCCGAGCCGTGTGCGGAGATGGCGCAGCAAGTCCGCAACACACCGATCCCGGCCAAATAAAAACCGGCAGCTTGCATGCGGGGTTTTGTTCACTGCTAGAACAACTTAGTTCTTTGCGACAGCGGCTTTCTTTTCTTTCTCTTTGGCGATCTGTCTCAGCAACCGTTGGCAGAGGCATGCCGCGTAGTAGAGCGGAACTCATGGGAACTGGGACACGGCTGAGGTCATGGTACGCAGGAGGTGCTGATGTGCCGAACATTTCTGCAAGCGGTACATCGCTTGCCGCCGACGCGGTGGCGCTGATTTTCCTGACCCAGGGATTGATGCCACGACGACGGTTCAGGTCACCGTTCACATCAACTAGTGAATTCTTTCACGGTGCATATAACGTTCAACCTTCTTCATGCAGCAGGCTGTGGGCAAGCCTTGGGGCATGTTTGGACGGAAGGGCACCCTTGCCGCGATTTTCGAACGCGATGGCGGAGTTCAACGAGGTGGAAGCCACGTCTTTTCAGCTCGATACTACGTCCGCACCGGGGAGCCAGCAGCGAGGACCAATTTTGCCCATCATGGGGCGAAGCCCTTTTCGATGGCTGGGAGTATTCCTGGGACGTTACCGCCGTCCAGTGGACTGAAGGTGAAGCCGTGGTGGGCCTCGCGGGCTTGATTGACGTAGTGATCTTACGTTATGCCGGACACCAGACTGCTCTTGTGCGTGTAGCTGTCCTCAAGTCTTGGTGATGTTCGCGGTTAGGCAAACTGTGGTGACCAACCGCAGTCACACCGTAGGTGGCGACGCAGCGTATGTCGACCTTGATGTTCAGGGCAGTTCGCCCATGCGCGCAGATGGTTTTCACCGGATCGATAATCGGTTTTCAACACGGACAAGGTAGGATTCTTCTGCAACCATCTTGCCGATAAGCAACGCCCTCTTCTCGGTGGAGCCTTGTGTCTTTGGGTTAACGAAATGGAAGATAACGGGCTCCAGGGACACCATCGCTTTCAGAAGTACAAGGGTGCTTGGGATCACACAGGGGTGACGGTCTGCACGTTTCTTCATACCGACGATAGCGATATGTCGCTGCGGTGGCGAGCTTGTTCGTTGCGTTCGTCAGCTGCATTTCAACCATCGGCCAACCGCGCTCGGTTCTTGCGGTGAACGGTTGAGGGGATGGTGTCCACCTTCGCTCAGAGTACCGGAGTAGGATACGACCACGAAGGTCAAGGCGCCGAACGGTCATACATTGATCTTGAACGCCAGGGCGCGGGAAAGGCTCGTCAGCGGAGGACGATGCGTATTCGCATGGCGTTGCCTTCTTCGTCAGTCGCGGGCTGTGGGTTAACTTCGTGTGGGGGCGGGGCAGGTTTAAATCACACGGCGTCCGAGCGCTTGCTACTTTGTTCTTGACGCGACCACAGGAGTCGGGAGAATGCCAGTTTCCAGAGTAACTTTACGGATGCAAGCTGCATGTCTTCGGATGGATGCTTCTCGCCTTCCATGTAAGCATCAACGCTTTCGTCGTCCATCTCAGAGCGCCTGCAACCAGACGGTCGCGGTAAGTCTTCTACGTCTTGTCAACATTCGGAGCTGGCTTCCGTCGGTGATGGGTAGTTTTTTGGTTGCCGTTTGTCCAGATGTATCCTTCGGGTCAGCAGATCACAAACGCCGGAGAGTGTCTTCACGGCCGCATGGCAGTGTCTGCTCAGCGGCTTTGGCGCCCAGCACTTTCTCAACCTGCAGCGGTTACGCGCAGGAAAGTCGGCACCGATACGCGTCCAGCTTGTTGGCGAAGATCAGACGGGCATATTTCGAGTCGTTCGCGTAACGCCGTTGGTTTTGATGGGGCTCAACACCGCCAGAACCACAGAAACACGCCGATGCCCGCCGTTCCAGTACTTTCAGGGGCGATACACTTCCACTGTAAAGTCCAAACTGGCCGGGGGTGTCGATGACGTTGAAGGGGTGCCCTTCCAGAAGCAACTTGACAGTGCTGACTGATGGTAATACCGCTCAGCTTCCTGTTCATGAAGTCGGTAGTGATTCGCCTTCGTGAACTTCGCCGAGTTTTGTGATACGGCCGGTCAGCTTGAGTGTTACGCTCGGTTTTGTGGTGGTCTTGCCGCTCAATTGGGCGAAGTACGATGCTTTCTGTAAGATTAAGGTCAGTCATAGCGCCTCTGCATAGCCGGGGTTGGCAAATAGGCGTCTATAAGGTTTAGAGTTGGTTTTGCGCAAAGATAAGCAGCGAAATCGGGCGGATTCGTTGGATAAGTCGCGCCTCAAGCTTTTTTCCCCGTCGGGGTTTGAAGCCATTCCAGGAGTTGCCGTGTCTGATGTGCGCGCCCGCCCCTTGCCGCAAGGCCGGGCGCTACCGTGACCGAGGTCTACCGTGATCAGTGGTATGCTGCCGTGACATCAAACGGCCGGCCTGCTGGTACACGGCCATCGAACCGGCACGAACCGAATTTGCCTGCAATTACGCCCGCGGCTTGGAATTGCTGGCGAGATGTCACCCGTCCACAGACTAGATCGCCACAATCAGGGCTGCTGGTGTTATAGCCCGTGATCGCAGCGCACGGGTGCCTGGGCAGGCGCTGATGGAGGGCCAGCTGAACAAGACTATCTAGCATGGTCCGTGGTTTGGCTGACCGCCGGGCGGTATTCGATCACCCCGTCCGCGAGCAACTCAACAGACCGGCGCTGCAAGGGTATCGAGGAGTCGCAACCCCCATCTCGCAGGCGTTCACCTGGTATATCAAGCGGCTGGCCACACCAGACAAATCACCAGTGAAATAGAAGGATACCGTGAGCCGTTACAGCTTGTGGCCTGCACCCGAGACGGACGCAAGCTCAACTTCAGCCGACATATTGCGCACATCAGCCACCCGATCATCGGGCGGGACCCAACTCGCCGAACCCGCCACACACTATTTTCGCCAGCCGATTGCGTTTTGAAGATCGACTGATGGCCTGCAGAAAGGCAACGGCTATATGTCTTTATGCACCCGGTTACCGCGCGAGCTGACATCCAGGTGAACCGGACGCGAGCTATTATCAGGTACGGCGATATTTGGCCCGGATCTAGCGCACTGGATCCTTTGGCCAGAGCATCGCCTACATGATGGCCACAAACTGTGTAAAGATTCATGGGCATGCCAATTTCGCAAAAAATGCGGTCCAACTCGCCTGGCACGATTGCACGCGGCGCCGCCAGGTGGCCTGGAAAAGCGGTTATCGTTCTGGGCATCAAGAACGGTTTGATGTGAGGATTCCCAAGATCACCAGGATGTCAGTTGCGACGTTCGTCGTGATTTTGGCGGCGGGATCACTGGTCGCTTGATTGCCGATTGAGTTGGGGCAACAACGGCTTTGCGTTTTGTGGTCGAGCAAGCGATGTCGGCTGGGGCAGTTCGGCTGCGAGGCACGCGCTTACTGCAGTCGAGATTGATACGCATTATTGGTCGATCTGGCAAGCAGTACGGTTTGAGTTTCATGCACTGATGGCTTACCGGCTGCGCCGTTTGCGATATCGATTTGCGTGATCTGGCCGAGAGCTGGGGATGTGGATTTCTCGATGCAGGAAGCTGTATTAGCCAGCAGACGCCGGGATAAGGCGGCGCTGCAGAGGAGTTTGATTTGGCGCACAAACCGGTTTGGACGGGCGGTGGCTGGAGGGCCAAGCCGATATGAGGAACGTTTTGGATTCAAGCACGGGTGCGTTCTCACGGCGCCTTGGCTGCCGTAGTGGACCTTTTACCGTATGGCGTCGAAGCTTTTGACCAGACTGGTAGAGCGCAGGCGGGCAGAGTGTATTGATCGGACCATGATCGACAGCTTGAGCCCGGCGAAGACAGGCGTCACGCTGCGCGCAAGAGGGCTTTGAAATCGCAGCAAACACGTGGTGATGGCTGTGGGTACTGCTCGCAGAATTGGCTCAAACATCGGTTGGCCAAAAACGCAGCAGCTATGGCGTTTCATACGCGATCGTAGACCGAACGCTGTGCTGGGCGTGGCAAAAACGATGGATCTGGGTTCCGCAGGCCCTATCTTAATGCGGCGACGGCGATGGCCGACTTGCTTGAGTGGGCGGAGACGACGATGATATGGTATTTCCTGCGCGCCGCGACAGGGCGCGTCGACAGTAGGCCAAGGGAGCTGAGCAAGAAGTGCAGAAAGCGTGTTCCCGGAGCTGCATTACGCCCAGCTTCTCCTGGGGCCGGCACCCTTTGCGAGTCGGAAGGATGGCCTGCCGTTTTTTTGGCGAAGCATCCGCCGTACGGGCCGCGTGATGCAGTTTGCGAGGCTCGGCGGGTTAATGGGATCAGCTACGTATGGATTGGGGCGGGGGTTGTTGCGGGCATTCGAGGGGGCCTCACGCTGGCTCACTGTTCGGATTTTCGCGCATAGGTTAATGTCAGGTTTACTACAAAGGAGACTCATGGGAAGTCGAACTGGTTCGGTATTGTTCTGTTGGTAGTCGGCATCTATTGTGGTGTTTGTCTGCGTCCTCGCAATCTCTTGGGGTGATCAGGTAGTGGAAACTTCACGGGGGATTTCACCAAGGGGACCATTGTTCCTGATATCGTGGTGCGGCGGCGGCTTGGCGGGCAGGTGCATTTTCTGGACTTCTTCCGGCAAGTAATCGCTACCAGAGACCGAACACGCAAGGGGCGCCAGGGGCGGCTCTTGCTGTGAGTAAAGGGGCTGCTGACTTATCATTCCCAGGATGGTCGTGTTATCGGGGCCGTCATCCTGGCCTTGTTTCAAAAGTCACTGCCAATTTCAGAGTTAGTACGTTTTTTGACCGTACGATGGGACCGTCGGAAGTTATTGGTTAGGCACATCGTTATTTGCTGGGGCTGGTACGCCAGGGCACTGCCGCTGGCAACATTAGGTAGCCAGAGCATCAGTGGCTGAAGGATTGCTCGCACCTGCCCGCGTATTCTGCCCGCGGCGGCCGGGTTATTGGCACTTGTGCGGGATTGTCCGCAGGTGGCAGGGGTGCGGCGCCGGATGGCGCTGACAGTATGCGGGAGCCGTTTGGGTGTAATTAAGTCCGGTTGCGGCTTATTGTTGGTTTCCTGCGTGTATCATGTGTATAAAGTCTGATTTAAATAGCTTCAGCAAGTTTATAAAGGAATTCCATTGACCATCAGTTCGGCATTTATCTGTGTTCGACATTGGAATACTCATTTGCTGGCCCTATGAAGTTCTTCATACCGCCACGGCGTGGCAAAGCTAACCAGGGCGAGATGCGCGGGTATTCGAGTATCACCTCAGCGCGCGGTCAGACCGGTCAAGGCGGGGCCGGCTGAAGGTGATTCCCAGATACAGCTCTCGGCGATCAGCCGCTGACATTGATGTGTTAGGTAGTGCCCAGCGGGCGTGGGTGTCGCGGAGCTGCACGGCCAGAGGTGATCAAGTGGATCCACGCATGTGCGGGCACGCAATTGACGGCCTCGGGTGCACGGCCATGCGTTGGGCAGGCCGGTCGCTCGCAGGGCAGCGCACGACGCATTGGGAAGACGCGCCGGAACGCAGAGATGTTCACCACGTCAAGGTTGGTACGGTCGGTGCGTGATTGGTGGACGGGGATTAACATTGTGACTTTCAGCCCGCATTTCGCCGGTATCGACCTGAGCCTGATCTGGTGAGCGGCTGGAAACCTGTGAACTGGCGGCTGATGCACGGGCGATTGGAGTTTGATGGACAAGAGATCGGTTGAGCGGTTCATATGATTCTGGTTCCCTAGCGCGTACTGCTGCTATTGAAACCGAATCGAACAGGCCTTACTATGCGTTTGCACATTGGTCCGATGACTCGATCATTAGAGGACGGGCGAACATGTTTTTTCCGGGGGTTTTCCTTTTGGGCCCCCCACCCCGGGGAGGGGGAGTGCGCACTGGAATGGGCAAATTCTGGCGAAGATGAGGACGGCTTCAGCAACAAGGCTGATTAACGCGCCAACGGCAATCCGCCTGCGGCGGCGATTAGTGTGACGGTGATCAAGGATCTCTGGAAAGGTGAAGGGTTCTTCATTGGTGGTGAAGGTCGGCACAAGGTCAAGGCATCGCCTGGTGACGGCGACATGATATCGATTGGCAAGATCGGAGGGTATTGGCGCGTGAGTCAAGGTTCGGAATTTCGTCAGACCTGATCTGAATGGACTGAGCTTTCTGGCCGGTTTGGCCTTTGGTTGTCATCGGGAAGATGTCGGCCTTTATGCTCGCACCCAGGTCGACACCAGGCAACACCCAGCGAGATGGTCAGACGATACTCAAAGCGCTTGGCAACGCGGGTACCACACTGGACGCAGGCCGTGATTGACCGCCCACAGTTCAGCCAATACAGTGGCAAAGGCCAGGAAATCCGGCATGCCAGATTGATTCGGCATGGGCTTGGGGCAAACCACCCCAAGCGGCGGTAGTTGACGGGCCCAGTTGCACGGGAGCCTTGTCATGGTTTCTTCAAGCACCGCTTTGCAAACCCCCAATGGAATAGCGCCCATAAACGCCAGATCCGGCGGCGTAGCTGAGCAGGCTTTTCATCACGCGACCGCGCCAGGCGTCTGGGAGACCTAACCAGTGCGCACTGCAAAAGGCATAGCCCAACAGGCGAGGCCAACGGCAGAGGTGGGTTGGGATCGAATTGCGCTGAAGTATGCTGGGCTTACTTCCGTTAACCTGAGATGCTTGAAATCGGCGCTATTGCGGCGCTGCGAATTATAGGGCTGCGCCAGCACGGAAAGTCTCTATTAAGCGCAGCCAGCGCGGCGCCTTTCTTTGCGCAGGGTAGGCTGGGCGGGATCAGATCAGCTTTTGTCGTTAGTGAGCACGCTGCTGCGTCGGCGACTGGACGCCAATCATACATTTTTTTCTGGCCTTTTGTACTATCGTCTTAAAACCCGCAATGGCGTCTCGTGCTCTGCGCGCTTCGGTAGCCGCGACTGCCACGCACGTGGCCCTTCGCCGCAGGTGGGTTGCAGCTTGCCAGCCGGTAGGCGGTTTGTCGTTGTGCCAGGGCGCGTTTGCCGATGATCGCTTGCAGCGGCCAGGGGACCGCAAAGTCCCGAGTGCCGGGATTCATCACTGAGCCACCGCAACAGTAGAACTTACCCGACAGTGCAGTCATGTAGTTTACCGCCAGCGTTGGAAAATGCCATCTGCCGTTTTCGCCCTTCGAACCCGCACGCAGCAACTGCCATGATAATTCAGGGTCCTCCAGCCAGGCGCATGGCGTTGGCCAGGCTGATATTGGCGATACGTGCAGGAGAATTCAGCGAGTTCTTCCAGAAGCTGCCACGGCCTTTGATCGGCGTCTGCAAGCCGCGTTCGATCGATTTCAGGGCGCGACTTGAAAGGTCGGAATCTTCCGACACCCAGCCCTGCCCGGCAAACCGGCTCACAGGCGTGGGGGCATCAATGATGGACAGCACTAATTGCCCGCGGCGGATTCTGTTCGCCGCACTTGTAGCCGGCGGACACGCGGCAGGAATGCCCGCGCGCGCAAGCCGAATGGTTGGCACCGGCAAATGGCGCACAAAAACCCGCGCTGGCTTTCAAAAGGAATTCGTCATTTGCTGTGCTTCGCGAGGCGTGGGCGGTCGCAGGGTGTAATGGGAAGGTTTTCGCGATTGAAAATGCCGCAAAGGGCTGAACCAGGGTCGGGCCATTTCGGCCAGGGTACTTGGCTGCCCGCATTGTTCGGCAGCCCAGGCGCGGCTTGCGCGGATCCCACGTCTTCGGAGGCGGGTATGAGGACGCCTTTGCAGCGAGGTTCCAATTCTCGGCCTGCAGGATTACTTTCGGGGTAGGTGATGCGTGTAGGTCTTTGGTCTTGACTTGATCGGGCGGCTTGGACTGCAGCCTGAAGTCAACGTCGACCAGATCAGGAATTTCGGTGGTGGCGGCCGCGAGGTGAATACCAGGGGCTGCTGGGGTGGCACCGTCATGACTTGATATCCAGGGCCTCCCCACCCCGCTGCGTCCATTCCCAGGTTACCGGAAGCCAGGACTGGAATGGCTCCAGGGCGCCGGGACGTCAGGTACTGAGGGTCAGTTGCGCGCAGTAAGAGCTCGCTTGTGTGGGGGAATCTCGCGGATAAAATGGCGCGGCGGAACTGCCAGCTTAACCGGAGCGGCCGGTTGGCGATATCCGCGGGGCCTGCTTTCCGCCAGGCCCCGTGGGGCATTTCTGGCCAGGCACCGATGACTGGACCACCAAAAGGCCATGCGCGGAAAGGAGTAAAATAACACCGCTTCAAGCGGACGGCCCTTGCACCAGCTCAAACGGGCGCGGTCTTGAAACGGCGCGGCGCCGGGATCGTTACCGCCCCGGGGTCTGATTGCAGGCCTACCAGCGCCGCGGACAGCACAGGCATCGAGAAAGGAACTGATAACAGCGCCAGTAGGGGATTGCTTCTGGTCAAACAGAAGGCAGTAAGCGACGATTGGAAAAAGCAAGATTAAATAACCACCAGCGCGTCACGCGGGTTACCGCATTTCCAAAACAACGCTTGAGCTTTGAACAGCAGCAGCAAATTAGCCATTTCCGCAATGCAGCATTCCAGGGGGGACTATTCAGCGTTGCCTGGGAGGTTTAATACTCCGGCACGTCAGGGCCCGCGATGGCAAGCCAGCTTTGAACCCAGGGTTGGCCGGGTAGCCCCAGCGGGGCATTGCGCTGGAATCTTGGCCCAACGCAACCAGGGGGGGGCAGGGGGGCCCAGCAACAGCGCCGCTTTTAACCCCCATTCCCTCTTCTTTTTTCCCCCTT